>Ga0307378_10007426_pt1 | contig 14770 bp, 34 predicted proteins | sample UN1MG_FD_202238 | JGI IMG/M metagenome (GOLD analysis project Ga0307378, IMG submission 202238) | Soil microbial communities from Risofladan, Vaasa, Finland - UN-1 | ecosystem: Environmental > Terrestrial > Soil > Coastal area > Acid sulfate soil | place: Finland: Risofladan, Vaasa | collected...
AGGAAGGCAAAGATTACGGTACTATACCTGGAACATCTAAACCGACACTATATAAGGCAGGAGCTGAAAAAATTGTTGTGTTAGGGAAATTAAGGTCAACCTTTGATGTGTTAGATGAAACAAAAGATTGGGAAAAAGAATTTTTTCAATTTGAGATAAGGTGGAATTTATGGATTGGTGAAAACCTTATAGTCCAGGGGGTTGGGCTTTGCAGTTCCAAAGAGGATAAATACAGATATAGATGGCTACCTGAAAAAAAATTACCCAGCAATGTAAAGAAGGAAAATCTACGGTACAAAGAACTTAATGGCAAATATGGTAAGTATAAAGTTTACAGAGTAGAAAATGAAGATGTATGTTCGATAGCTAATACCATATTGAAAATGGCTAAAAAGAGAGCCTTAATTGACGCCGCTTTATTAGTGGGTAGTTTATCAGAATTGTTTACCCAAGATGTTGAGGATTTACCGGAAGAATATTTAGGGAATGATAAAACCACTATTTATAACAACAAAGATAATGGGGGTAATGGACAGGAAGCGAAAGTTGTAACAGTAACAGAAAAAGCAATAGCACCAGACAATACCGACCATCCCAGTGAAATACAGATGAAACAAATTTATGGCGAGGTTGTTTGTGAAGATTGTGGGATTCGGGTATATGGCTTTAAGTGTCCTAAGTGTGAGAATAGCATTAAAAATGAAAAATTACACGTTATATCATTAGGATTCCTTCATAGCCATTTATTAACCAAAGCAGATATCAAAGCACCTGGCAAAATGACTCCTGCAATGGACCCGGGCAAATTAACCAAATCACAGGCTATTGATATTTATGATTGGTGGATAGGTAGTAAAGAGAAGTTAATTTTAGGTGAGAGGAAAAGAAGGGAAGAAAAACCTAAGGCCACTAAAGCCGACAAGATTAAGCAGGCACGTGAGATAGTCAAGACTGGGTTAGAAGTGAAGGATGACAAAGCAGCGTTTCCAGATGAGAAGTATATCGCACCAGGGGACATGCCAGACTAATTTTTTCATTTTTACACTCCACGGGCAGGTCAGCCTATCGAGGCCTGCCCCGCTATTATATCTAATTTTTATTGGTTAGAAAAATAAATTAAGGAGGAAAGGAAAATGGGAAGTAGGGAAATAGAAAGAAGAAGTAATCTTGAAAGAGATTTAAATATTCTATTAAATAATTATTTATTATTAAGTCCAAGTGAACAATTTGAATTAATGAATAAAATAATAGATTTAATGTATGGATAAAAATAAGGGGGTAAAGGAAATGTTAATTAAAGAAAAGTTCGCAATGTCAAGCGAGGCGAATTTAAAGATTGTGGAAGAGGTAGTAGATAATACCAAGAAAGGTAAATATCTTATTGATAGAGTTGATAAAGAAGTAATTGCAGAAGATGACCATTGGGGTGGACACGATACAGGTGAAAGAATTATGACTATTTATTATAAAGTAAATATAAACAATTAAGGGAGGTCTAATATGAAAGTCAAAGAGAATGTTTACACCTGCGGAACGTGTATGTATTGGAATAGACATTATATGTATTGTTGGAAAAACGAAGATTATTATAACGAGCAGGACACCTGTGACGACTGGACTGACCCTGCCGAGCCTGACCTGACCGAAGAAGAACGTTATGACGGTGGTGTTATGAGCAATTTTGATAATGAAAATCCAAAGGAAGTAGAGGACTATTAAAATGTGGGTTGAGGGATTAGATGAATATCTTTTGTTAATTAATCAATGGTATAAAAATTTGAAATCAAAAGAAAAAAAGAAATTAAGAGAAAGATGGCATATTAAGAATTGGAATCTTACACCTGTATTTAAAATAGAAATATACGAACAGGAAAATATGGACAAATGGGAACTCGAAGATTATAAGGAGGCCGACCATGAAGCACTTGCTTAATCTTGCCGAGCTTCTAATTATAGTTTGCCTTGCCGTGCTTATCGTAGTGCCTGAGATTGCTTATTCCTGCGTGCTTAGGGCGAGGGATAAGGTGATTGATATGGTGGGGGAACTATAAAAGTTCTATAATTTTTTAAGCGATTACTATAAAAATAATATTAGAAAGGGGGTGAAATGTAAGATGACTGATTTAGAATATTTAGAAAAGGCAAAAGATGGAAAACTTGATTGGGATGTAATTAGACAAGTATGTGAACATGAAATTGAATACCGCAAAATGAAGGCACTTGAAATTATTGCCGGAAAATTAATTAAAATTGACCTTAATTTAGCTGTATTAACATCAGTTATAGAAGGAGTTACCAATCAAGGAAGAAGTGTTAATGTTGATGCGAGAGTTAGTGAAATAAAATAATAATATTAGAAAGGAGGAAACCTAAATGAATAAGCAAATAGATAGCCAAACAATAATTAACATCATCAAAGCTCGCATAGGCAAACCTGAAGCCATAAATCAGTATGCTATAGCTGATGAGTATATCAGGCGGATAGGCGACCATATCACAGCAAGGACTATTAGAAAAGCGATTGAAGAACTTCGCTTTGAAGGCTACCCGATATTATCCACTACTGATGATCCAGGCGGATATCATTATCCGGCTACACGAAGCGAATATTTCGACTGGAAAGACCGTGAAATGGCAAAGGCAAAAAAGCAGATAGCGAAACTTAAGCCAGTCGGGTTCGGCGTATACAGGTATTTTCACAAGAACGTAATACAGCAGGTATTTAGTTTTGGGAAGAGATTAGTAGAGAGGGTGGGGTAAGAGTATGAATTGGAAAGAAAAAAAGGATATCATTGAAAAATATAATGATAATGTGCCAGTTAATGAAATAGCTAAAGCATATAATTTGACCTCAATATGTATTTATAAAAGGTTGAAAAGATGGGGTATAAAAAAAAGGTCTGGTATCAGATATCTTTTAGGAAAGATTATTTTAGTGGAGGTATAAATGGCAAGACCAATTAAGAATACAGTGGATTATTTTCCGCATATAATACAGAACGGCAAGACGATATTTATATTGGAAAATAAGTTCGGCAATGACGGCTATGCATTTTGGTTTAAGTTATTAGAGCTGTTAGGGTCATCTGACAACCAAGTTTATGACTACAATAACCTGGCTGACTGGGAGTTTCTGATAGCGAAAACTAAAGTGAGTGAAGAAAAAGCACACGATATCCTAAAAACCCTTGCCGATGTTGGCGCAATAGATGGTGAATTATTGGCGAAAAAGGTCATCTGGTGTGAAAATTTTGTTAAGGGAATAGAGGACGTTTACCGTAAAAGGAGGCAAAATAGACCGCAGAAGCCAGTTATCGATGACGGAAACCCCACTACTCCTGTAGTTTCCGCTACGGAAACACCACAAAGTAAAGTAAAGGAAACTAAAGTAAATAATAATAAAGAAAAGAAAGGTGATATTTTTTTAAAGGCCTGGAAAGATTTTAAGGAAATGAGAAAGAAGATTAAAAAACCGATGACTGATAAAGCTGAAGAAATGTTGTTAAATAATTTAGATAAATTAACCAAAGACAAAGTAGAGCAGGTTGCTATATTAAACCAAAGCGTATTCCATTGCTGGCAGGGGGTGTTCCCGCTAAAGGACAGACCGGCCGACAGCGAAGCCCAGCCTAAGCACATAATGAAGCTGGAGCCGAAGTTTACACCTGAGCAGATAAAAGTTCACTTAGCGAAGATTGAGGGAATCAAGGATAAATTAAAAGGTAAATTTAATATGCCGGAAACGGCAGGAGGAGGTAACTAATGAAAACAACGGAAATCCCCGTGTACTGCTGGCACTGTGGTAAACGATTTTATATCGAGATTGCCAATGTTGTTGCTGGCAGGTTATTTTGTAGTGATAAATGTAGGGAAGATAATTTAAAAAGAGAAATAGAGTTAGAGAGAAAAGGAGGTGAAAAAAGTGAATAAGTTACCGTATTTTGAAACGAAGGTAGTGAAGGTGAAGAAGGCAGAGAAAAAGAAATTATATTGTCCTGTTTGTAATAGCGAATTAGAGAGAGAAAAACCTTTAGGAAATTGGGTAAACGGCGAGAACATCGACAAGATAAAATTTCCTGTGCCTTGTAGGTATACGGAGTTTGGAGAAAATGAATTTCATTATGGTATTTTAAGTAATGAAATAAGTAGAGAAAATGACAAAGATTTATTTAGTGTTATAAGAATTGATGGTCAAGCTAATAAGAAAAGTAAGGATTACCAATGGAGTTTAAGATATACCAATAAATCGTTAAAAGAATTAATTGACATATACGACATCCACATCCTAAAAGGCAAAATATTAATATTCGAGGAGGAGGAATAACATGACCGCACTGACCCGCACCCAGCGAGCCATCATTATTGTCCTGGTGCTGATGGTGATATTTAGCTTTGTAGCCATAATTAATATGGACACTCGCATCAGGGGATTAGAAGATGCGATGGGCGTAGTTACTAATTATATAGGGAGGGGAAGATGAACAATAAAATGTTAACTATAGGTCAGCTAAATAGAAAAGCTAAACTCGAAGCCCTGCTCAACAACACCGTCGATGATGACGAGGCAATCCTGCTTCAGCGGGAGTTGGCGGGAGAGGAGGTAGAAAGCGATGGAAACTAAAGAGGCGATAGAGTTATTAGAAAATGACCAATTATTAGATGTGGAAATTATAAAAAAATATGTTGCCCTACTCCAGCAAGGCGAGGCGTTAAAAGCGGAGAATGTAGAGCTAAAGGCGTATAAGCAGATAGTAAAAGAGTTAAAAGAATTTTATGGTAATGGTATTTTAGAAAATGAAGGTGGGATAGGTGTCCAACTCAAAAATCTTATTGAAATACTTGAACAAAAATATTTAAAGGAGGTGAATTAAATGAAACTTATATCTAAGAAAGATATTGTTATCCCGAAAGGAACTGTATTTGAGAACATAGATGGTGAAACAAGCCATTATGCTTATGATAATTATGCTGTAATTATTTCTTTAGATAATGATACTACCGCAAGAATAATTATTAGTAGTGAGAATGAAGAGTATTTTAAAGAGGAGGCGAAGCAAGACGAAACAGGCAAAGCTAAAGATAACCGAAAATGACATCAAGTGTCAGGTGAAGGACTATCTGTCACTTAAAGGATATTTCCATTTTCCTATCTTGCAAGGGCTTGGAGCTTATAAAGGCATACCTGATATTATCGCCATTAAGAATGGCAGGACGCTATATATTGAATGTAAGCGACCCGGCGGTAAGCAGAGTGTTAACCAATTAGCATTTCAGGGCAATATATGGGCCAAAGGTGGACAGTATATATTAGTGAAGTGTTTAGAAGATTTGATTGAAGCGATAAATAAAATAGAGGGGAGGTGAGAGCATGAGCCATTGGCATTTAGAATTTTCGTTAACATGAATATAAATTAAAGGGGGTTAAGATGATGATTACTCTAAATGTACCCACAAGGACCGCAAAGTCTGGACTGGTGAGAAATGGGTAAAAGAAACTAAATAAATAAAAAGGAGGTTAATTACATCTATATGTCGGACACTTGACAAGTTTTTCGCTATAATTAAAATAGAGGGGTATAGATGACAAGCAATAAAATCGTGATAGAAAACTACGGTATAATCCCGCCAGAAAACTCCAGACCATTTTGGGAAGACAATAATAGTTTTGATGAGGATAAAGTTGTCTTTAAAGTTGACTTCCAAACAAGCCTACAAAAATTAACCTCAACCGAAAGAGAAATTATTAAATATTATAGCGATGGTTATTCAATACGAGAGATAGAAGAGATAATTAACTTACCACGAGCTACAGTCCAGGATATAAAGGACAGAGCCATTAATAAATTAAGGAAGATGATGAATGGAAAAGATAATATTTACAGCCTCTTTACCTGATATCCTGTCAGCCATAAATATTGCAGGGGTAGACGGGAACAGTAGGATTAAGCTGGATATACCGGCAAGCGAGATTGAGGCAGTAGTTAAGCTGACCGGAATGAGGGGGCAAGTATTCAAGGTGACGATAGAAGAAATAAGCGAGAGTGATTGGTAATGGCTACGGTAAATCCGTCAAAATCCGTTGATAGAACAGAACATGGGTATTTTGCTAAAGGGAACAAAATAGGTCGTATGAAAAAGAAAGGCTACACCATTAAAGACCTAACCAATACAGCTTTAGCATACGATAAGACCCATGATACAACCATATTAAAGCATTATATAGAAGAGTTAATGGAAGATAACACCTTACTAAAAGACTTTATAAATAAGTATGTGCCTACCACTACCAAGAACGAGCTTACCGGGGCAGACGGATCACCGCTGACAGTGACGCTAAAGAAGGTAATTTACAGCGAGGAAAAACCTAAAGAATGAACCTCATCATAGACTCACCATATAACTACAAGCCCTATCCGTGGGAAATCCCCATTTGTATAGCCTTCCAACAAGGCAAAGAATTATGGAAAACTATCCATAGGCGTGGCGGGAAGGATTTATTTGAGTTAAGCGAGATACTCCTGCCTGAAGCCTTTGAACACCCTGGAACATATCAGTATGTCTGGCCTCTTCTAAAACAAGGGCGTGACTCTTTCTGGGAAGGGAAAGACGAAGAAGGCGACGACATCATGAGGAAGTATATCCCGCAAGAGATGATAGTTCACAAAGATAATGCCGACATGAAGCTTACCGTAGCCTCTATAGGCGGCACATCAATTATACAGGTTTTTGGCACGAACAAACAACAATACATAGCCTTGCGTGGTAAGCCTTCTAACGGGGCGGTATTTACGGAGTTTGCCTATCAGGACCCACGAGGCGAAGAAGTTATATCCCCGATGATAAGGAAATCAAAGGGTTGGAAATCGTATAATTCCACTCCTAACGGGAATAATCATTACAAGGCAAGATGGGATTTAGCCAAAAACAATCCTGACTGTTACACAATTTTAGCCACGGTTTTAGATACTTACGACCATAACGGCAATAGGCTTGTAACCGATGCAGACTTGCAAAAAGAACGTGATGACGGTAAGTCAGAAGATCACATTAATCAAGAGTATTTTTGCTCATTTAACCAGGGTATTGAAGGCACATACATAGGCAGGGAATTACAGGAACTGGCCAATGACGGACACATCACCAAAGTACCTTACGAGCAGGAATTATTAGTAGATACTTACTGGGATTTAGGGATAAGCAAGAATAGTATGGCAGTCTGGTTTGTACAGCAGATGGGGAACGAAGTAAGATATATTGATTTTGAAGAAGCAACAGGAAGGACATTCACCTACTGGGCGCAGTTACTACAGGCCAAGAATTATTTATACGGGAAACACTATGCACCGCCGGATGTCGCAGTCAAAGAGATGGTTGGCAAGGGGCAGATAGCAAGGACAAGGCTTGACCATGCCGCAGATGTGGGAATTAAGTTTAAAATAATAGAAAATTGTTCTTTTGAAAACAGCGTAGAAGTTCTAAAGGGATTGCTCCCGGTCTGTTGGTTCGATGAAGAAAAAACAAGAGTAGGCAGACAGCATTTAGAGATGTGGGGTAGAGTGTGGAATGATATCTTGCAGAAATATACAGACGCTGAAAAGGCAGACGGCAATGACCATGCAGGGGCTTCACTTAGATACTCGGCTATATCAATCAGGCAAATAGGATTATACAAAAGCACCAGCCAGGGCTACGCAGATAACGATTATGACTATGTTAAGAAGCATAGCAATAAATATTCAGGATTATAAAGAGTGGAAGTAGCTCTGGTTATTCTTAACTTATATATTTCCGGAATATATAGGGAATAACCAGAGTCTTCCCATTAAATAAAGGGGGAAGTATGAATAAGAAACAAAAAGAATATAAAGAACTTCGCAAACTTGGTTATTGCAAAGAAACAGTCAGGAGAGCTATACATGGGGACATATCGCATACTGTTAGGTTTATAGAGCCTGAGAACGATATGTTAATTACTGAAATATTTAAAATGGTAAGACAGTTTATTGAGGGGTATTACAATAGGGGGCTACCAAGTGAAATGCTTATGAGTCACCTATATCTATTGGAAATGCAAATAAAAGAAGACTTTGTCGAAGTAGAGAAACCGATAGACAAGTCCTCTTTAGGCTACGCAGGCGACCAGAACTCACCGATACCGATATATAAAGAGGACAATCCGCTATACCGCGACAGTGTAGGGACGGAGGAACTAAAGTAATGGTACAAAATTATATTTATGTAACTTGTACAAAATGCGGTAAATCATATAGTTATCCTGATATAGGAATCCACTATAATTGTCCTTATTGTTACGATAAAAATGAGACTTGTAGTGATGGATATTATGCCAAGTGCTAAAGGATAATTTTAAGTTATAAGGAGGAATTACCATGCCCTGGAAGATAACAGGCAAAGACGATAAATGTAATGTAGTTAACCAGAATACAGGCAAGAAGAAGAACAAGAAGCCGATGAGCCGTGCAAGGGCTAAAGCGTATTTGAAGGCACTATATGCCAATGTGAAAGAAAAATAAGGGGGGAATAAGATGTATTTATTCGATGAATATTTTAAACAAAAAGATATTTATTATAAAGTATTTATCTCAACCGACAAAGACAAATGTTTTAATGGTCTGTCAGTTGATATTACTGATAAAAACGATGAATACAATATAGATATCCCAAAAGAAGAAATAATAAAAAACTTAAAACCATTTATTGAAGAATATTTTAAACATCTGGGGATATTATATAAATAAAAGGGGGAACGTATGTACGATAAGATATTAAAGCAATTAGAAGAATGTTTTAACGCTTCTCTAAATACTGCTGATGTATCAGACACAGATGCAAACAGGGCTTCTAAGTTAGCCGACCTCATCATCAAAATCAAGACCATACAGGCTTTAGATACTTCCGCTGAGCTGATAGCAGCGAGCAGAAGGGTATCGAGGAATTAGGGGGGGAATATGTTAGCAGAAATAGCATATATATTGATGGGAATATGGTTTTTAATTATGGGTCAATATTTAGTATGTATTATGTTGGTAGGGGTATGGATATTCGCTACTAAACTACAAAAGATTTTAGGGGGAAAATAATGGATAATTTAGATGAATTAAAACTCGAAACAGTTATGGAAGTTAAAAAAATATTAAAGAAATGGAAAGAAGAAGAACCTATATTTAGAGGCGCACAGGAAATTCAACAAGAACATTGTAAGGGGAAGACTATAACAGAAATGTCGGGATTTTTTCAATAACAAATTCTCGGGGGAGATAGGATATGATTTACATTGACAAAAAAGAAAGACGAAAAGGCAAAGACCAAAGGTGATGCCCTCGTAGAATTTGTCTTGAACCGCTACAACTACTCCAAGACCAACATGGCAGACCGCCACGCCCAGTGGGAAGAGTATTACGCTGATTACAGAGGCACACGATCCGACCAGAAAGAGGATTGGCAGTCTAACTATGTAGTAACATCGCTAAAGGAAGCAGTCCGCACCAAACTACCTATCTACATGAATATCCTGTTCCCTGCTGACCTGTCCAAGTCCTTCGATATTCAGGCAGGCGAAGAGAATGATGAAGCTTCTATCCCTGCCTTAAAGAACATTATTGCTTATCAGTTAGGTAATGTAGGTAAAGACAGGGGCGGACTATTTAACGTGGCTGAAGGGTTTATCAAGCAATTCGAGATACACGGCTATTCACTGGCCAAAGTTCCTTGGATAGAAAAGACCGAGAAAGGCAAGACTACATTTGAGGGACCGGATATCGAGGTATGTGATATCTTTAATGCCTTCCCTGACCCCGTTGCCCTTGATGTGAATAAGAGTTGGATTGTTATCCGTAAACCCGATGTGTTTGTATCACACCTAAGACAATTGGAGACGCAAGGGGTTTACCACAGCATATTAGACCTAAAAGACACTTCAATGCCGGGTGGGACAGATACGGTAGGCGAGAACAAAATCAATACTGACAGGGTAGAGTTGCTGGAATATCATGGCGATGTGCCGAAGTCATTACTTGAAGGCAAAATATATGATGAGGTTCAGGTGAACGCCTTTGAGGATGATTATGTCAGGGCTATCGTTACTATTGGCAACCGTAAAGTATGTATCCGGGATGACGAGTATCCTTTTGAATGCGGCAATATATTCGTTGACGCAAGCAAAGATAAAATGCCGAACGAACAGTTTGGCGTAGGCACAGGCGAGGATATAATATCCTACGCAGAAGAGCTAACTAATGCACACAATAAACTATCCGACTGCATTAATCTTATAGCTAATCCAATGGCCGTTATGAACCAGCAGAAGATGGCAGGTGTATCCAGCGGAATAGTTATCTCCCATCCGGGAAAAGTATTCTTTACCAACCCCAACGTAGACGACGTCAACAGGGCAATGGCTTTTATCAACACTACCGCACAGGCTTCTTCACTTACACCGCTAATCGCTTTTATACAGATGTTAGAAGATAAGATAATGAAAACCACGCAGGCAGTCCCGGTTATCAGTTCAATGCCAAACAAAGAAGGCCTACCAGATACCTTAGGGGCAACCAAGATGATGCAGGGGAACGCAGCCGAACCTATCAAGCACACCGTCAAGCATTGTTTAGAACCGTGGTATCAAAGGGTATTAGAAATCATTTATAAACATGACTTGCAGTTCTTCTCTAAAGAGGCAGCTTACAAGGTATTAGGCAAAGAGAAGGGCGCACAATGGATAGCCGAAAAAGAAAAGAATGATATCGAAAAGAAAGATATTAAGATGGCCGGCAACCCTGACTTTATACCAAGAGGGGTTAGTATATTTGAGGAACATCAAGTAGAGCTGGCCAACCTGCTTAAATTAACCGAGATAGCACCGCTATTTATGAAGCCTGCTATGGATATGATGGGCAACCCACTCCCAGCGGGACCAGACGGCAAACCACAAATGCAACCTGTCTTTAACTTAGAAGAGATAGCCAAGCGTGTAGGCGAAGATATGAATTTTAGAGATTTAGAGGAACTAATTCCCGGATTAGCAGAGGCACGTGAACGAAAAGAGGCACAAAAGACCACCAATCAGGCAGGGGTTAAATCCACTACTCCTGCTAATGCCCCACAGACAGGGTTAGGCAGAAGGATTCCCCCGACTTCTACTAACCTTGTGGGGAATGTGCCAAGTGCAGGGGGAATAAGATGAGAAAACAACAAAAAATAATTAAATTTCGAGAACATATAGAAAATACTTATCAAAAAGTGCCTACTGGTTGTGGAGGTAGTTTTGGCGAAATAATTTGTTTTGAATTACACGAACAACCTATCAACCCGAGAATGAGTTATAAAACTTTTAATGATGGTTTTAGCACTGGTTTAACTTTTAAAGAACTTGCTAATAAATGGGGTATTACCACTTCATTTTTAGGTGAATTAATTGCTGACCACTGTAAAAAATTATAAGGAGGAAACCATGACCAAATACGACTCCGCCATTGAGCAGGCAGACCGCCTGCGAACCACTATTAACACGGCTGGCTGGAAAGATATAGTTAATATTAAAAACGATAAGAAAGCCTATTATACACAAGTGGCACTTACCGAGAAGGAATTAAGTAAAATATATTATGCTCAAGCCTATATTGAGGCGATAGACAATCTATTTTCAGAGATTGACGCACTCATCAATGTAGGCGATGAGGCACAGAAATTAAAGAAAAAATAAGGAGGGAATGATATGAAATATAAAAAGAAACCCATAGTGATAGAAGCTGAACAATGGAATAAAGACTGGAAACATCCAATTGTTGAACCGTTATACGATATGGGAATAGGATGGAATTATGGTTTGTGTAAACAATGCGGGGAATCTTTTGAATATCATGGCAAAGTGAAAACACTTGAAGGTGATATGAAAGTATGTCTAGGTGATTGGATAATAAAGGGAATAAAGGGCGAATATTATCCATGTATAACCAGATATATTTGAAAAAACTTATGAAAAAGTTGATTAAGAAATAAGGGGGGAATTATGTTTAAGGATATTAAAATATATGATAAAAAATCTTGTGGTATTCACACCATAGGTTGGAAGTTTTGGTTAGGTGAAAATAGTTATGCTAATGTAATCAGTGACCAAAAACCAACAGGCAAGTATAAAATAGTTTCAGGGTACGATGAAGATGATGGGGAATATTACGAAGAAAAAAGAGAAATTTATAAAACCGTTCCTATAACAAAAGAAGGACAAATAGCACTTATGGAAAACATGGTAGAAACCATGAAACATTTAATTAAATAAAAAAGGAGAATTATTAAACCATGACCGAAGAAAAAACCAATACCCAAATATCTGTCCCGCAAGGAGAAACAGATACTGGACTGGTAAAAACAGAGGATTATGAAAAGCTTTCCGATGAAGCTCTGGAAGCATTAGTCAAGGGAAAACCTGCACCTGTTACACCTGCCGAACCTGTAAAGGAGGGTGAGCCTCCTGCCGAGCCAATAGAAGAACTGCCTGACGACCTGAAAGGGAAGTCAGCCGAAGTATTAGCTAAAGCATATCTTAATATACGCAAACTGCACTCCAAACAAGACGAGGAACTGGGCAACCTACGTAAGTATAAAGAAGAAGCCGACAAACTTGATACCGATATGAAAAAGTATCAGATAGACGCTACTTCCCGGAACATCGTAGAAAATGAAATTAAGAGTATGACTGATGCCGAAAAGCAGAAGTTTTACGATGATTTTAGCGAAGATCCGGCTAAAGCACTCATGCCCTATATCTCAAAAGCAATCAAGCCGATTGCCGTAGTACAGGCAAGACAGGCAAACGAAACAGAAATAAGCCGGTTAATCGAAGCAAATAAAGACAAACGAGTTCCTTATAACCGCAAGGCAGTAGATAAGATACTGGCAGGTTTTACTAACGCAGACGGCAGAAATAAGCTGTTTGACCTTTACGGTACAAAGGCATTTGAAGAAGCCTATAAGATTTACCGTGACCAGAACCTTGACGCCGCTATTGAAAAAGAAAAGAAAGAGTACGTTGAGAAAGCAAACAAAGAAGCAGAAGAATTAGCCAACAAGAAATCAAAGACCTACACCGAACCGCAAGGGGCTGTATCTGCTTCAAGAAGTGGATCAACCGACTACAAAACTATGCCGATGGAACAACTTGAGAAATTAGTCGGGAAACCAAAAGACTACTAATATAAAAATTAAATAGTCTGTAATTCACGGGGGAAAAACAAAAATCTAAATAAAAAGGACGTGAATTATAAATGGCTAATAATGATTTTGATGCTGCTGTTGAAACTACAACTACAACACTTTCCGCTTTAATGAAGGTATATTACGATAGAAAATTACTTGAAATGGCTATACCAGTAATGGTAGCCGACCAATTTGCAGATCATTCTCGTGATATTCCTCAAAAAGAAGGCAAGAGTGTTAATTTCACCCGTTTAGTCCCTCTCACCAAGATAATGGAAGCTACAAGTGAAGGTGCAAATCCTGCTGAAGTAGAAATGGAAGCTTTCGATTTTGAGAAAACTGTTGCAAAGTATGCTAATACCGTAAGACTTACCGAAACCTTACAATTGACTGCTTATGATGATGTGTTAAATGATGCAGTTGAACTTCAGGGCGCAAATATGGGTGAAAGTGTAAATTATCAATATAGAAAGGCTATGGCTACTGGATTCTATCCCATGAGGGTAGATAATTCAAGCACCTACGCTAAAACTTGTGTATGTGATGCTGGTTCTGCTGTTAATGGAGTAGTTGCTGCCACCGAGTTAGGCGGACAAGATGACTATTTCTGGAATGATGGAGTAATAACAATATTAACTGGACAAAACGCAGGTTTTAGTGCAGTAGTTATTGCCTCCGCAACGAGTACCGGTGCAATCACCTTTAGTCCATCTTTAAAAGAAGTTTGTGATACTGGTGATTTATTCAGAATCGTAGTCTCTACCGGATTAACCTCTTCAAATATCGTAACTTGTGCGGCTGTTGAAAGAGCTGTTGCTGTACTTAAACACAATAAAGCCCCTAAATATGATGGCAAATACTATATTGGGATTATAGCTCCGTTTGTAAGTTATGATTTTATGCAAGATAGTAAATGGGTTAATGCTGCCGAATATGCAGGTTCAGCCAAACTATACGAGGGTGAACTTGGTAAATGGGGCGGAGTCCGCTGGGTAGAAGATACTGAAGGTTGGACTGAAATAATTACTGATGGGAGTGTATATGCTGCCCATGACGTAGGATTTGGAGTCTACTCTGCAACCGGGACTATCAATCACACTCCTATATTCGGAAAACATGCTTATGCTGGAACAAGAATTGCTGGCGTAAAAGACAAACTTATCGTCAAAGTATCGGGACCACAAGATACTTCCAATGCAACCAATGCTTTCTCAAAAGTATCTTGGAGAGTATTCTTCGTTGCTGTACCACTAAACGCATTATTCGGCGTAAATCTGATAAGTGGAAGTTCTACAATAGCCTAAAAATTAATTGGGTAGGGGGCTTGCCCCTACCCTCAAAGAAAGGATTTTTATGGCATTTAAAAAAGGTAATATCCCTTGGAATGTAGGTATTCCAATATCTGAAAAGACCAGAGAAAAATTATGTGAATCTTTGAAAGGACGTGAAGTTTGGAACAAAGATTTATCTGGTTCTGAATATAAATCTCATTATAAGAATGGGATGGAAGGGATATATAAAGGAAAACACATTCCTTGGAATAAAGGCATTCCTT
>Ga0307378_10007429_pt1 | contig 14769 bp, 12 predicted proteins | sample UN1MG_FD_202238 | JGI IMG/M metagenome (GOLD analysis project Ga0307378, IMG submission 202238) | Soil microbial communities from Risofladan, Vaasa, Finland - UN-1 | ecosystem: Environmental > Terrestrial > Soil > Coastal area > Acid sulfate soil | place: Finland: Risofladan, Vaasa | collected...
AGCTGCCGCCGGAAAGTGAAATCGACCAGGTGCTCAGAGACGTAACGGTAATCGCGCAGAAACACGGCTTAAGGTGTAAAACAATCAAGGCGTTGAAAAGAACCAACAACAACGGCTATGTCGAACAACCGCTGCAAATGCAGCTTGCAGGCGATTTTAACGCATTTTACTGTTTTCTGCTGGAACTCGAGCAGCTTCCGAGAATTATAAAAATCCGGGAGCTGGATTTGCAAAAGCAGCAAGCCGATGACGGGCAGATACAGGTAGATTTTGTGGTCAGGATATTTTTCGAGAATAAAACAGTCTAAGTTGTAGTTAATAACAATTAAAACCTGTTAGGGAGCTTGACGATGTTATCTTTTCTACAGGAACAAGAGCCTGGAGGCGCGCTCGAGAGCATCGGGGAGGACACACAGGAGCATTCGGCGCCCGAGACCAACCAGCGGCCGGACAGCGAGGGCCAAGAACAGCAGTACCTGTCCGTAAATACAAAAAGTAAAAGCGCACGTAAAACCACGATACTGCTGGCTGCCTGCTTCGGTATCGGCCTTTTGGCTCTTTTGTTTATGATAAAGACCAGCACACCGCAGAAGGCCGCCGCCAACAGCAAAAAGGCCCAGAGCGAACAGGCACAAATCGAAAAGGCCATCGCCGAACTTACCGGCATAAGAACCGAGACCTTCAGCAGTGTCGAGCAAATAGTGGACAAGTTTCACGAGTTTTCACAGGTAAAACAGGTAAAGCTCAAGGAATTGGTGAAGAATCCCTTCAAGACAGAGGTTTTTTTGTCAGGGCCAAAACATAGTGAAGAAACCGATTCCGATATCCTCGCGAACCAGCTGGCGCAGCAGGCGCAGAAGATGAAGCTGCTGGCAATCATGCAGCGAGGCGAGAACAAATGCTGCATGATAGGCGACTATATCCTCCGCGAGGGCGATTCCATAGGGGGCTTTACCGTTCAGCAAATCAAAGACGATTTCGTGATGCTCCAAAGCCAGTATCAAAATGACAATTCTTTCGGAACACAAATAGTGTTGAGACTGTCGGAATGAGATTTACGGACTTAAACTGTGAGTAAAAAATATCAGCAAAATGATGTTGAAGTGCCCATACCGGGGCTCAGCGACCTGTATGTTCCGACGGAGACGGCCAAATCCCTTTCGCGTGACATTCTTGATGTTCTTCTGGATACGGGCAAAATCACGCCGCAGATTCGCAACGACTTTCACCAGCTTCAGTCCCAGAAGCGACGTACGAACCCGGAGACATACCTGCTGGAAAAGCGACTGGTAACAGGTGAGGACATCCTCGAAGCAAAGGCAAAGCTGTACGATATGGAGGTTCGGCATATAGACGCCAAGGCCATAGACAAGGAAGTTTTCCAAAAGGCCGGACTGGATATTAATTTTATAAGATGCAATAACATGGCACCGGTCGCAATCGAAGAAGATACTCTCGTGCTGGCAACTTGCGACCCTGCAAATGTCTTCGCAATTGACGAGGTAAAAGCCCATACGCAGATGAACGTCAAGACCGTGGTCTGCAGCGGCGAAGACATCGAAGCGGTGTGCAGTTTGCTTGAGCAGGCCAGCGACAACAGCAACGTTAATGATATTATCAGCGATATGACGGAAGTCGAGGTCGTTCAGGACCAGCAGCGTGACGTCGAAGACCTCGAAAAAATGGCCGGTCAGTCGCCGGTCATTAAATTCGTGAACTATATTATCAGCAATGCCGTCAGGGAGGGGGCCAGTGACATCCATATCGAGCCCAAAGAGAAAATCACCAAAATACGCTATCGAATAGACGGCGTATTGTTCAAATTGATGCAGTCGCCGTTAAAAATGCATCCTGCCGTGGTTTCGCGTGTTAAAATCATGTCCAACCTGGATATTTCAGAAAGAAGACTGCCTCAGGACGGCAAAATTTCGGTTATCGTCAACCGCAGAGGAATTGACCTGAGAATTTCGACACTGCCGACAAATCACGGGGAGAAGGTTGTTATCCGAATTCTGGACAGCAAATCGATTACTCGCGGACTCGAACAGCTCGGTATGGAACCCGATGTAACGGCCACTTTCGGCAAGCAGATAGCGCTGCCGCACGGCATTCTTCTTGTTACGGGCCCGACCGGTTCAGGCAAAAGCACCACTTTATATTCGGCGCTTAACCAAATGGACGGAGAAACATTGAACGTCTCTACTGTCGAGGACCCGGTGGAATATGAGCTGGACTTCTGCAACCAGGTACAGATTAACGAAAACATCGGGCTTGACTTTGCCTCGGCGCTGAGAAGTTTGCTGCGGCAGGACCCAGACGTAATAATGATTGGAGAAATCCGGGATAACGAAACGGCCCGCATCGCCGTTCAGGCGGCACTGACGGGACACCTGGTATTATCAACACTGCATACCAATGACGCGGCCAGCAGTATTACAAGACTGGTTAACATAGGTATTGACCCGTACCTGATAGCCGCCTCGCTGAATGCGGTGCTGGCTCAGCGATTGGTCAGGAAAATCTGTCCCAAATGCAAACAGCCGTATAAGGCCGGCGACGAATTTTGCCGCGGTAATTTGAAGAATTACAAGCTGGGTTCGCAAAAACTGTTTCATGGCGCAGGCTGCAAGCAATGCAGAAACAGCGGCTACACCGGGCGTATTGGTATTTATGAGCTGCTGGTAATCGACGACCAATTCAGGGACCTGATTAACAAGGACCCCTCTGTCAACAATATGCGCCGTGTCTTCCAGGACAGCGGTTCAGATACCCTCTTTCAGGACGGTATAAAAAAAGCAAAGGCCGGCCTGACGACTATAGAGGAAGTGCTGAGGGTTACCGAAGTGTACGGCGACGAAGAAAACAAGGCTGCTGCCAAGAAAACAAACTAAGAACAAAACAAATGCGTATCGGCAGATTAAACTGTTATAAAAGGACTCGCTGTTATGAAAGACATAAAAGCCATACTTGCAAAGGCCATCGACCAGAAAGCCAGTGATGTTCACATCAACGTGGGGATGCCGCCGGTGCTGCGAAAGAACACCGAGCTGATAACACTTGACGGCCATAACATCAGCGCCAAAGACGCAGAGGAAATGGTTCTGTCGATGGTCGGGCCGGAAAGGCTGGGCAAACTCAACGAGAACAGGGACCTGGATTTTTCGACGTCTGTTGAGGGAGGCCACCGGTTCCGCGTGAACGCTCACTATCAAAGAGACACAATCGCCATCGCATTGCGGGTAATCCCAAGTGAAGTACCTCAACTGGCCCAGTTAAACCTGCCGGCGATTGTCGGTGAACTGCCCTATCTGCCGAGGGGCCTGGTACTTGTAACGGGGCATACGGGTTCGGGCAAAAGCACCACTCTTGCGGCAATGATAGGACTGATAAATTCCACGGTTAAAAAACGAATAATCACAATCGAAGACCCTGTCGAATACGCGATGGTCAACGATAAAAGCATGATTGAACAGCGGGAGATCGGTTCGGATTGTCCCAATTTTTCATCGGGACTGCGGCATGCGCTGCGCCAGGATCCTGATATTCTCATGGTCGGAGAAATGCGTGACCTGGAAACCACCGGCGCAACAATTACCGCTGCGGAAACCGGGCACCTTGTCTTCAGCACACTGCACACAATCAATGCGCCGCAGACTATCGAACGTATAATCGACATCTACCCCGCCGGCCAACAGGACCAGATTCGTACAATGCTGGCGAATACGCTGCAGGCGGTCATTTCACAAACATTGTTTAAGCGTGTGGACAAACCTGGCATGGTCCCGTGCGCCGAAATACTTCTGTGCACGTCGGCGGTCAGAAACTGTATCCGCGAAAACCGGATATACGAAATCCCCAATATTATCGAGACCAGCCGCAAATTAGGTATGCAGAATCTCGACTATGCCATTGTCGATATGTACAACAAGGGTTTCATAGACAGAGAAGAAGCGATTACACGTTCAGGCAATCCGATGAAAATGGACAAGACCTTATCGGCGCCTGATACGCATCAGCCGGTTGCCTGCAAAGCCGGCGTCGGTTGACCGCAGCAGCGTTGAACTGAACCTTTTAACACACTGTTCGAATATGAAAGGCGTGGTCAGATATGTCGGCATCAAAACAAGCTGTAACGGAAAAGTACGGTACTTCGGCTGAAACTGCGGATAATCCCGGTCTGCAGCACGAACTGCAGGACGGCAATTTCGACATCCGCCGCGGCACCGGCTCGTCGGGCAGCGCAAAACCTGCCGGAGTGGATAAAAAACCCAGGTCAAAAAAGTCTCAGGAAACCGCCCTGCAGAAACTGCAGAACTTCAGAATCGAATTCGGCCCGAGCACAAAGGATATTTTAAATTTCACAAATCAAATGGCCGTTATGATCCGTGCCGGCATAAGTCTGCAGGATTCCCTTGAGTCAATCGCCGAACAAACAAAGAACCAGAAATTCAAGGCGGTAATAACCGACCTTAAGAACCGCATTGAGGGCGGACAAAGTTTCTCGCAGGCGCTTGCCGAACACCCGGCCATCTTCAGTAACCTTTATATAAATATGGTTGCCGCCGCCGAACTTTCGGGTTCTTTAAGCGAAATGCTGCAGAAGCTGCTGGAGTATCTCGACAACGAGGCTGAAACACGTTCACAGGTGAAGGGTGCTATGGTTTATCCGATTATTATCGCCGTTATGGCCATATCGGTAACGCTTTTTCTGCTGTGTTTTGTTTTGCCGCGATTCACCGCGATATTCGTCGGCAAGGAACATTTATTGCCGACCCCTACAAAAATTTTGATGGGCAGCAGTGCGTTCCTTCGCCACTGGTGGTTTATTCTGCTGCCGGGGGTCGGGGCCGCAATATGGGGATTCTGGCTGGCGATAGGTACAAAACCGGGCCGGTTATGGTGGGACAAGATAAAGCTGACGCTGCCGCTTATAAGTACCCTGTGCCGCAACCTCTACATAACAAGGGGCCTGCACACAATGGGCGTACTGACTCGTGCGGGCGTACCTATTCTGAACACAATTTCCATAACCGCGCACATATCCGGAAATTCCCTGTATGAAAATATGTGGCTTAGCGTCCATGAGGACGTCCGCCAGGGCAAAAAAATCGCTGCCTCTCTTTTCCAATACAACCTTATGCCTTCAAGCGTGGTTCAGATGATTAGAAGCGGGGAAGATTCGGGCACCATCAGTGACGTGCTCAGGGACCTTGCAGTGTATTACGCCCGAGAACTCAAAACCATTATCAAGACAGTAACGTCTATGATAGAACCTTTGATGATAGTTGCGATGGGTTTTCTTGTGGGCTTTATAGCAATGAGTATAATTCTGCCAATATTCAAGATGTCCAGCGCAGTCGGCGGCAGATAGAATAATCACCGCAGGTGTAAATGAAAATAGAGGGCATGACCATGAAAAGAAGGGCTTTTACATTCGTTGAAGTACTGGTGGCCATATTACTGGTGGGTCTTGCAGTGGCGTCGCTGGTGGCTGCCAACATATCTTTCACAAAGGTCAACGCCGCAGGCGCGGACGTATCCACAGCGGAGTTTCTGCTTGAGCAAATAAGGGAACGCAGTGCCTTAACGGCTTTTGATGATTTGACAAGCCAGACCTTTTCACCGCCTGTTAACGTCGACGGCGAGGTATTGACCGATTTCACCTCCTACAGCCAGGAGGTGGTGGTTGAAAATGTCGAGCCGTCCAATTTAGAGGTGCCGGCGGGGTCGGCTACCGATTTCCTGCGTGTGACAGTAAAGGTTTATTTGAATTCGAGAGAACTTGATTCCGCAGCGTGGATAAGGACCCGCTATTGATACCGGTACAATTATTACTACAGCGCAAGTAATCTCTGGAACAGTATTATGTTAAAAATCCGAAGCACTAAATCCGAAATTCCAAACAAATCCAAAATTCAAAATAAGAATGACCAAAACAACGAGGCGGGCAGATAACAATTTTGTCTGGTGGAACAATGCGCGATAAACAGGACATACAAATCAGCAGTCAACGGCATGGCTTTACGTTCGTGGAATTATTGATTGCCCTGACAATAACCGCCCTGCTGCTTACGGCGGCAGCGGTTGCCTTCAACAACTCCGTAACCTGCTACAGAGAGAACAAGGACATATTTGTCACAATAAACAATGCCAGGCAGGCCCTGCACAGGATAACGACGCAGCTTCGTACCGCACAGGCCGTTGACCCCAATGCCCCTGCAAACGAATGTGCGCTAATCACCGCCGAAGGTGACACCATATCTTACCGGTATGACACCACCGCAGAGCAGCTTTATCTTATCGACACCTCTCCGACCGGCCAATACCTGCTTTGTGACAACGTTGCCGGCATGACGTTTCAAAAAAATACCGATACCGGTGACGAGGGTGTTTATGTAAAAAGTGTTCTGATTTCCATGACCGTGGAGAGTGAAAACGGCCATATCCGGCGAACGATTTCATCTGCGGCGGTAATCAGAAAGAATTTACAGTGATAACCACAGGTCGCCGCGCTGACCCTTTTTAGCGATTGAGCCATCCGCTGAATGCCAATTCCATCAGGGCCTGGACGTACAAGAGCCTGAAAAAAGCACATTTCTGCCGCTGTTGACTGTACAGGGGGATTTTGGCCGGTTGTTTCTGCAAAAAATCCTTGATTTTTGTGTGTGATTGCATCATATTAAAGAAAGAATGTTTTTTCAGGGCGGTTAGCTCAGTTGGTTAGAGCGCCTGCTCGACACGCAGGAGGTCGTTGGTTCAAGTCCAATACCGCCCAATAAAAAAGGCCCGCTGCAAGCGGGCTTTTTTATTGGAGCAGGTGAGCATTGGAACAGGTGAACAGGCGAGTTAGAACAGTTGAATAGTAGAACAGGTGAACAGCTGATTATTGTGCTCACCTGCGGACTCCTGCTCAACTGTTCAAGTGCTCAGAAAGCAGAGCCGGCGCCTGCAGTCATTACGGTATTATTTACTTTGGCATTGCAGTTTTTGTATATTTGCCGTAAAATCCGGCCTGTTCGGCCCATGTTTTCCAGCAAGCTGACAACATCAGCAATAACACTAAAATGGCTGACCTTATAAGGAATATAGAATGACCAAGTCATCTGCCAAAAGCAATAACCGCGGGGGTAACTCTTTATCGACCAGGGCCATACATGCCGGCGAGTCGAGAAAAAAATATGCCGATTCGCTGACCACACCGATAATTCAGACCTCCACATTTACGTTCCAAAACAGCAGGCACATCGAGCAGTTCACCAAGCAGGGCAAAGAGCACTTCGAATACGGCAGGTACGGCAATCCTACCGCTAAAATAGCCGAGCAGCGCCTCGCAAACCTCGAAGGTGCCGAAGACTGCGTTGTTTTCTCCTCCGGGATGAGCGCTATAACCACCACCATCCTTACCCTGGTGCAATCGGGCGACCATATTGTTATTACCGATGACAGCTACAAAAAGACACTGGAATTCTGCCAGTCTTACCTTAAACAGTTCGGCGTGGAGTGTACGATTGTTCCGTTCGGAGATTACCAGGTGCTCGAGAAGGCAATAAAAAAGAACACCCGTTTCATATTCTCCGAATCGCCGACCAATCCTTATCTGAATATCTTCGACCTTGTCAAAATCAAAAAGATTGCAGACAAGCATAAAGTCCTGACGCTCATAGACAGCACCTTCAGCACGCCCGTGAACCAGAGACCCATCGAGTTCGGGATGGACCTTGTTCTGCACAGCGCCACCAAGTACCTGGCGGGGCATAACGATATTCTGGCTGGTGCCGTACTTGGAAGAAAACAGCTGGTTGACAGGATACGTGACCTTCACAAGTCAATGGGCGGCCTTATAGACCCTCATTGCTGCTACCTGCTGCTGCGAGGGCTCAAGACGTTCCCCCTGCGGGTAAAGAAACAGAATGAAACCGCCTTAAAGATTGCTGAATTTCTCCAGGACCACCCGCGTATCAGCAGGGTTTATTATCCCTTCCTGAAAAGTCACCCGCACTACAAAATAGCAATCCAGCAGATGGCAGGCGGAGGCGGAGTGGTAACATTCGAAATAAAAGGTAATCTCAACACCGCCAAACGATTTCTCGATGCGCTGAAGTTATGCTATATCGGGCCCAGCTTAGGCGGTGTTGAAACGCTTATTACGCACCCCGCCCTGGTAAGCTATTACGACTATTCGAGAAAGCACCGATACGAATTAGGAATCACCGATACCCTCTTCAGGCTTGCCGTGGGCATTGAGGATGTCGAGGATTTGATTAAGGACCTCGAAAGGGGTTTGAAACAATAACGGGATTTGCTGCTTAGGCGGTCGTGCAACGTTATTGTCCATGCCGTAGATGCCGTTAATGTAATACACCTACAACAATTGGCCATCAGGCAAAGCACCATTTCTCGAATTGGGTAAAGAGCTGATAATAATTGATTAAAGCAGGCTTTTGCCTACCTTTTCTGTCAAACAGTACATCTCCAAAAATAAGTGATAGCCCCGATACACAAAACCGGAGTTTTTTGCGATTATCCAAACAGCATCAAAGACAACTTCGTGTCCTTATAGCGCTTTTTGCCGGCGGCCCGACTTTTCGAGGCTGCCCGGTACAGTTGCAACAGTGGTGCGGTCAGTTGAGTTGAAAAAAGTATGTCAAAAGGCCGGGAATGAAAAAATATTCACTGGTTACATACCTGTTTGCGGTGATGTGTTTTTTAACCGGCTGCACGAACTACTGGTATCAGGAGGGCAAAACCTTCGACCAGTGTAAAGGCGACTACGGAGAATGTTTCAGCCGGTTACAGGAATTTTCGTCTTTGCTGGAATTCGGTGACTACGAATTCGAATTTTTGGAAAACTGCCTGGGACAAAAAGGATACAGGCTGGTTACGGAAGAAGAATTACCCTTCGAGGTCAAACGCCTTGAACCCAATTCGTCTCTTCACTGGCGATTACAAGGCGTGGCCGGCACATTAGAAACACCCTGACGGCATTTATGCAAAATCGGTATCCATACACGTGGTAATACCCGCTGGATGCCGTCGCGCTTACTCTCAGGCCCGCCAGCGCTTCTTACATTCTTGACAATTCCCGGTACCGCTGTCAAAATAGCACATTCGTAAATAAGGTGATTTATGTGTTACAACCACAATACGTCCCCGATGTCAAAGTCGGTTTTGATACTATTGCCTGCGGTTATCCTGATTTCAGGCTGCAGCTATACAACATTGCAAAAAGGCAATGGGTTTGTGCCTGAGACGGGCGATTTGCTTTTTCAGGACCTCGACTGCGGCAGTATCTGCGATGCTATCGAAAGCGTGACAACCGGGTTTGCGGGAGCGGATTTTTCACACGTGGGCATTGTCGCAAGAGATTCCAGCAACCGGGTAATAGTAATCGAAGCGATGTCAGGCGGTGTGCAGGCCGGGCCGTTAAACGATTTTCTTGACCGTAGTTTTGACGCCGATGGCAGGCCGAAGGTCGCGGCAGGTCGGCTCAAGAAGCCTTTCCGTAACCTTATACCTTTAGCACTCGAAAAGGCCCGCCAGCTGGAGGGAAAACCCTACGACAAACTTTTTGTTATCGGAAACGATGCTTATTACTGCTCGGAGCTGGTTTATGAAATCTTTCTTGGCGCCAACAACAATAAGGCGATATTCACTCTACATCCAATGACGTTTAAGGACCCCGAGACCGGGATTATTTTGCCTGCCTGGCAGCAGTATTTTGCAGAATTAGGTACGGCTGTACCCGAAGGCCAGCTTGGAATCAATCCCGGCGGTATCTCCCGTTCGCCGTTTTTGACCATTGTGCATCTGTACGGCATACCGGATGGTTGGCAGAAAACGGCCAAAACAGCAAAATAGTGCTAAAATTCGCTTTCGGCCTTATATTTCTGCAAGACCGGGCCGATGATAATAGAAATATATGCGCTCGGTGAAGCCGGTGCTTCACGTAAGAGCTGATTTGCAAATAAGTTACACTGCTTTTTTTAAGAAAAACGGTTATGAAACCTGACCCCACTAAAATGAAGGATTGGCAAATTGCCGAAGCGGCGCAGCTTTCTATGAAGCCGCTGCAGAGACTGGCTAACGACCTTGAATTAAGGGACGGTGAACTGCTGCCCATCGGCCAGCAGATGGCAAAGGTCGATTTCGCTAAGGTACTTGACCGTCTGGCGGGCCATAATACACCCACAGCCAAGTACATAGACGTTACCGCCATCACGCCGACACCACTGGGCGAGGGAAAAACCACAACGGTAATCGGCCTTATTCAGGGTCTGGGCAAATTAGGCAAACGCGTAACCGGCGCAATCCGACAGCCAAGCCACGGCCCCACATTCAACATCAAAGGCTCAGCCGCCGGCGGCGGCCTGGCCCAGTGCATACCGTTAGTGCCCCTGTCCATCCGCTTTACAGGCGACATCGAATGCATAGCCAACGCTCACAACCTGGCGATGGTGGCATTGACCGCCCGCATGCAGCACGAAAGAAATTACGATGATGCCCGGCTGGCAAAAAGCAACCTTAAACGTCTGGACATCGACCCGGAGCGTGTTCAGCTTAGATGGGTTATGGATTTTTGCGCCCAGGCGCTGCGCAATATCACCATCGGCAAGGGCGGCAAAATGGACGGTTACGAGATGGAATCGGGTTTTGACATCGCTGCCTCAAGTGAGCTGATGGCGATACTGGCTGTGACCAAAAATGTCAAAGACCTGCGACAAAGAATCGCGAAAATGGTCGTTGCTTATGACAAAAAAGGCAGCGAAGTTACTACCGCAGACCTCGAAGTTGACGGGGCAATGACAGCCTGGATGCTCAATACCATTAACCCCAATCTCATACAAACCATCGAGGGCCAGCCTGTATTCGTGCACGCCGGGCCGTTTGCCAATATCGCCGTAGGCCAAAGCTCTATCATTGCCGACAGGCTGGCTGTGAAACTATCCGATTACCACGTAACCGAAAGCGGCTTCGGCGCCGATATAGGGTACGAAAAGTTCTGGAACATCAAGTGCCGGATATCGGGTCTTCGGCCGAACGCAGTAATTCTGGTAACAACCATAAGGGCACTGAAAATGCACGGCGGCGGCCCGCTTGTCAAACCGGGCATGGCCCTGGCTGAAGAATATATAAAGGAAAACCTTGCTCTTGTCGAGGCCGGCTGCCAAAACCTCGTTGCTCATATAGACATCGTCAAAAAAAGCGGTATTCGGCCCATAGTCTGCATAAACGCCTTTGACACGGATAGTCGTTCAGAGATTAAGCTTGTCCGTAAAGTTGCCGAGCAGAACGGAACGCCGGCCGTGTGCTCGCACCACTGGCTCAAAGGCGGCCAAGGCGCTATCGAATTGGCAGAGGTCGTTGCAGCCGTATGTGACGAAGAGCATGAATTCAGGTTCCTGTACGATATGGAGACACCCTTAAGAAAAAGAATCGAAATCATTGCAACAGAAATTTACGGCGCAGATGGTGTAACCTATACCCCCACGGCCCTGAGAAAAGCCGAAGAATTCGAGGCCAAACAGCATTATAAAAAGCTGGGAACCTGTATGGTCAAGACACATTTAAGCCTCTCGCACGACCCCGACCTCAAGGGCGCACCGACAAACTGGACCCTGCCTATCAAGGACTTTCTTATATATAAGGGTGCCGGCTTTATCGTACCGGTGGCCGGCGATATCAAGTTAATGCCGGGAACAGCTTCCGACCCTGCCTTTCGGCGCATTGACGTTGACACCGATACCGGAAATGTTACTGGTTTATTTTAAGCTGGCCAAATCCGGAAACCGCATTTATACTTACCTTAACATATAAGGCTTATGTACAATTGCAGGAATCTGATACCATTAAAAACGAGTTCACAGAAAAGGAAAAAGACAGTGAAATATAACCGGTCGATACGGCAGAAAATAGAAACGGCAGAAGTTTTTACTTTAAGATGGAGGGTGGTATGGCAAAAAGACCGGACGAAATTGTAGCCGAAAATATTGCTAAGGAATTCAAGAACTTAAGTCTTATACAGGAAGATGAAATTAGCGATTTTGTTCAAAAACTTTCTAATGGAAATCTGTCGATCGAAGATTGGAAGTTAATGGCCGAATTAATCATAGAAGAAGAGGGGGCAGAAAATGGCCAAGAGGATTGAAAAAATATGTCTTGAAAAATTCAGAGGTGCTACTTGTCCAGTTGAGATAGGATTCGATACCAGCAAACCTGCTGTGATGATCTTCGGGGAGAATGGTACTGGCAAATCAACAATAGTCGATGCCATGGACTTTGTTTGTAACGGCAATATCGGTTCTCTTGAAGATCGAAGCATAGGCCAGGTAAGGGGACAATATCTTCCATCAATTAATTCTGATTCACAAGACCTTAAAGTCACAATTAGTTTTGATGGAAAAGTATGGGAAGCTAAACATAGTCGCCAAGGGGCATCAATAACTGGTCCAAATGGAAGGCCTACCGCCAGAATTCTTCGCCGTAGCGAAATCTTAAATGTCATGAATGCGCAACCCCACGAAAGATATCAGGAAATACAATCATTTTTAGAATTGCCGAATATTCAGGGTTGTGAGCAAAAACTTAGGGAGACCAATTTAAATATATCAAGAGATTTAGATGCTGCTGCCAGGGCTAAGGAGCAAGCGATAGAAGCTCTGGAAAGATTTTGGAAAGCTGAAGGGTCTGTTGGAGAAAATCATCTAAAATGGGCAGCGCAAGAGTCAAAAAAAGACCATGGTGAATTACAAAACACCGTTGATGTCCTTACGAGTATTTTGATGGCAATAACAAATGCTATAAATGTGCGAAATCAGTTAAATACAGCTATTAAGAACCACGAAGACGCTGAAATTAAAAGAAAACGAGCTGAAGAAGAATTGGAAAAAGCGGTCTCTGAAATCAAAGATGATGACGCTTCCGGTCCCTTAATAACCCTTCTTCAAGATGCCCTGCAATTTCTAAAGGGCCATCAAAAAACCAAAAAATGTCCAGTATGTGAACACAAAAACGATGTGGCGACACTACAAGAAAGAATCGGGGCTCGTTTAGGCTCCATGCATAACTTAGTCAAATTGACAAATAATCTCGAAACAATCAAGCGTAATACAAGTGCTACAGTTACCATATCAAGACAGCGCCAAATTGATTTTATCAATACGATGAATATTTTGTGTGGAGTAGTTAACGAAAATAAAAATTCACAAATTGCAAAATTAGAGGTTGATTGGTCTAAATTTACTAAGGCGGAGGAAGATGGCAAGACAACTACAGATGAAAATATAGTTAAATTGGCACATGATGCTCTGCAAATTATAGAAAGCCTTCAAGAATCCACTCAATCAGAAAGTGATGATGTACGAAGATCATTAAATCGTCTTAATGCAATAAAAGGCCACTTTAAAACTGTCGAAGAAAAGGCTTACGTAGCTTCTAATTTAGAAAAGTTATCACAAACACTCGGTGAAATGGTTAGGATAGTTGAACAACAAAGGAAACTCTATGTGGAAGGTATCTTGGACTCAATATCTGAAGAAGTTGACCAGATGTACCTTAAAGTACACCCAAATGAAAACATTGGTAACATAAGATTCTTTCTCAATCCTAACAGGCCGCGCTCTTTGGAGTTTAATGGGAAATTTGAAGATAATGACCAGATTCCACCCGGGGCATATTATAGTGAATCGCACCTTGATACCTTAGGGATTTGTATCTTTCTTGCGTTAGCAAAGTATTTCAATGATGGCAACACCATTGTAGTTCTCGACGATGTTGTTACCTCTATAGACCAAGCGCATATGGAAAGGTTTATGAATTTGTTGCATGAGGAAGCTGCAAATTTTAATCAATTAATTATAGCAACACATTATAGGCCGTGGAGAGATAGATACCGCTATGCTCGAGGACCTGTAGGTAATATCCATCTTATAGAATTGCTTCACTGGTCTTTGCCACGGGGAATCCGACACACTAAAACAAAGATCAGTGTGGAGGAGCTTCAGCATCACTCACAGCAGGAGCCGTTGGACAGACAAATTGTTTCCTCCAAAGCAGGCATACTTCTTGAAAGTTTGCTGGATCATATTGCCTTAATATATGAATGTAAAATATCCAGAAAAGCCGAGCCTTATTATACGCTGGGAGAGCTAACAGATTGTATTGGCCGAAGATTAAGGACGGCATTGAAATCACAGTATATGGCGGAAGATGGCTCTTTCATAAAAAGCGAAACACAATTAGGGCCGATGATTACAAGAATTGCGGAAATGTCATGGATACGGAACCAAGTTGGCTGCCATTGGAATATTTCCGGCTTGGATGTTAGCGATAGCGATATTCATCAATTCACCGAAGCAACGATTGAACTGGCGAATGCTCTTGTATGTGAGAATTGTGGACAATTGCCCTTAAAAGATAGAACTGGCAGCTATTTTGAATGTCGCTGTCGCAGAAAAAGATTGCACCCTGTTAATAATCCTGATTAACAAATAAAGTTTTGATTTTGGCTAAAAAAGGGAAATTAGAATTAACCTGGGTTGGTAAGGATGAGCGGGCCAAGCTTGAGCAGCGGGCGCTTGTTACAGACCCCGCTGATGATATCATAATGGCCGGATATGATTTTTCTTTTGTCTTAGGGAACTCTATTAACATAATTTCGATATAACTGGTGATACTAAAATGGCAGCTAAAATCATTGACGGACGCAAAATCGCCTCGCAGATGCAGGCTGAGCTTGCAGCAGAGGTCGAAAAGCTAAAGAAAACCAACATC
>Ga0307378_10007431_pt1 | contig 14766 bp, 14 predicted proteins | sample UN1MG_FD_202238 | JGI IMG/M metagenome (GOLD analysis project Ga0307378, IMG submission 202238) | Soil microbial communities from Risofladan, Vaasa, Finland - UN-1 | ecosystem: Environmental > Terrestrial > Soil > Coastal area > Acid sulfate soil | place: Finland: Risofladan, Vaasa | collected...
TTTAATTATAAGTATTAATATTTGTGTAAAACTAAAGTTGTATCAAATTTAATTATATAACTATTATAATTGTGGATATATTGTAACTATATTATAGGATTTATAGAATTATTTTTGGTAGCTAAATTGGATGGTAGGTAGATTCAAGATGGGAGGTTAATAATAAGTTAGATAAATTCAAGTTAAGAATATTTTTAGGAAAATAGTCTTGACAAAACTTTAAAGATAGTTGCAAATTACTCCTTCCCTTTAATGATGTTTTAAAACTACAATTATAAATTGATAGCATAAAAAGTAACGGAGACTTATTGGGAAGAAAAATAATTCTGTGTACAAAAATAATTGGAATATTTGACTTCAAACCAAGCAACTTTGCATCTTTCTTGGTTGTCAAATTGGCGGTAATAATTTCTTCAGATTGGTCTAAAGCTAATTTATATTTATGTTCCAATAAATAGTATAAGGATTGTTTTTTACCATGCTCTTCAAAATCCGTTTTTTTAAAATTAGGCGCATAATTTACTGACAGATAAGTAGTATCAATTCCAATAGGTTTACCATTTAGTAATCTTAAACGCTTGATTTTATATACTTCTGAACTTCTTTTTAATTTTAGAATTGTGGTTATTTCTTCATCAGGTTCTATAATATTTAGGTTTAAAATTTTCATAGAAGGTATAAATCCTTGATTCAGGGCCTCTTCTGTGAAACTTACTATACCATAAAGTGGTTCATAAAATTTTTTAGTTATAAAAGTACCTTGGCTTCTTATTATTTCAATAAAATTATCTCTTAATAGATTATTAACTGCTCTTCTTATTGTTGTTCTACTTACATCAAAAATATTCATAAGTTCGAGTTCTGTTGGAATTTTATCGCTTGGCTTCAGATCCTTGTTTTCAATCATTTCTCTAATAAATTTCTTGATTTAATAGTAAAGTGGTATGGGGAAACTTTTTTCTAATCTTAATTTATAAAATTTTTCTATAATACTGCTCATATTAATTAGTTTTAGAAATAAAAATAATTATAAATTGTAAAAAAATAATTATGGAAATAAATTTTTTCTATAAAATATAACGTAACTATGTAACTATGTATTATATTAAAAAAAATCACTCATCGAAGCTGTAAAGCAATATTTTATTTACAAAAAGAATTTTTTTTTATAATATGGAAAAGGATTTCGGAAAAGGATTTCTAAATTTATTAAAATATAAACTTTTTTATAAACGGAGATGATATGTTACAGGCAAAAATGATAGACAAATTTAAGTTCGTGCTGGAAGACATTGATATTCCAAAACCTGGACCCAATGAAGTTCTTATTAAAATAAAATATGCAGGGATTTGTGGTTCTGATAGGATAATGCTAAAAGGCGAATCTTTTTTTTACGCGCCCATAGTAATGGGTCATGAATTAAGTGGAACTGTTTCTTCCAAGAGCAAAAATTTTAATATAGGAGAAAGGGTATCTATTTTTCCCTTGGTTTATTGTAGATATTGTGAATTCTGCAAAAAGGGGGATTATAACCTCTGTGAAAAGCTTGCTTTTATTGGAGATAGAGATTTCAATGGAGGATTTGCTGAATATGTTACTGCAGATGAAGATAATTTGTTTTTAATTCCTGATAATATAAATAATGAAGAAAGCATATTAATAGAACCTACAGCTGTTGCTTATCATGCAGTTAAGCTAACAGATCCTGAAAAATACAAAAAGGTAATGATTTTTGGTGCGGGAATTATTGGATTATTAAGTTTAAAAATTTTAAAAAATAAATTCAATATAAAGGATATAACAGTTATTGATATCCATAAAAACAGGCTTGATGTTGCCCTAAAAAATGGGGCTAGCAAAGTGGTGAATTTAAATGAAAATAATTGGAAAGATAAAATAAAGTATAAAGAGACCCTGGGTGATAATCCTTTCCAATCTGGCGAATATGATGCTGTTTTAGACTTTGTCAGCACTTCAATGAGCACTAATATTATAATTTCTAGTTTAAAGAAGAAAGGAAAACTGATTAGTGTCGGTCTGCCAAAAGGGGGTATAACCATAACTGAATTAATGTTTAGCGCGATTTCAGCCAATGAATTATGCATAAGGGGTTCATACTGTTACGATAAAAAAGATTTTAAAGATGCAATTTCTATGATCTCAGATAAGGTAGTTGTTGTAAGTGATTTAGTTTCAGCTATATTTTCACTTAAAGATGTATCCAGAGCTTTTAAAGAATGGGAAGCTAATTATAACGATTGGTTTAAAGTTTTATTGGAACCATAAAAAATATTTTTTAGGGATGGAATCAAAAAAATATTTAAAATTAAGCGATATTTCTAAAATAACCGGTTATTCCTGCCCGACGGTATCTAAAGTTATCAATAATTACAAGGACGTAAAAAAAGAAACCAGGTCTAAAATATTAAAAACCATAAAAGATCTTGATTATGAACCAGAATGGTCTGCCAGGAGTCTGAGGACAAGGAAAACCGGTATTATTGGCATTATATTTAAAGATATTTCCAATCCATTTTACTCGCAGGTTGTTGTAGGAATTCAGGATGCAATCTTAAGAGAAAATAAGGATATTATTTTATTTAATACAAATTTTGATGAAAAACTGGAACTACATTATTTAAAAGTTGCCTTTTCAAAAAGAGTTGATGGAATAATTTTGGCTACTCTTGGGACTAGTTCGGGAATTGATTTGGTCAAGAAAATAACAACTAGGATACCAATAACCATAATAGATAATAACATACCTGAAGTAGAAACAGACAAAGTTTTTCATGATAATAAAAAAATGGCAAAAGAATTAACCAGACATTTAATATCTCACGGTCATAAGAAGATAGCAATTCTAGCTCATTCTACAAATGAAACATCATCTACTAAAAGGATAATTGGGTATAAGGAAGCACTGGAAGAAAATAGTTTATCCATAAATGAAAACCTTATTAAAATCATTAGTTACGAAGAAGAAAAAGATTTTTCAAAAATAAAATCAAAAGTACGAGAATTATTTTCTCTTAAGGAAAAACCGACTTCTATTTTTATAGCATCCACAAACCTGATTATCGGGGCTCTCTCTTATTTAAATGAAAATAGGTATAAAATCCCGGAAGATATAGCGCTGGTAAGCTTTGATGATTATGATTTTATAAATATTTTAAATCCTCCTGTTACAACCTTTAAAAGTATCAATAAAAAGATGGGTTATAAAGCAGCAAGTTTGTTGCTGAAAAGGATAAAGGGCTTTAAGGGAAAACACAGGCAGATATTATTAGGTTCTGACTTAATAATTAGAAGGTCATGCGGATGTTTAAATAGAAAGGAGGTGCAAACATAATTTTTGAAGTAAATATATATTTATTTTAATGCAAAGAAGGGAGTGAATAATGAAAAAAAGATTTATTTAGTTACTACAATTACTTAAGATAGAGAGTTAAGTGAACATAGATTGCTAAACAAAGTTCAAAAAGTTTAATAAAAAAAGCATGTAGAGTGCAAAGTAAAAATTTTATAAATAGAAGAGGTGAAAAAATGAAAAAAATATTATCTTTGATAATAATATTTAGCATATGTGTGGTTTTAGTGCTTACATTTTCTTTAATGGGATGTAAGAAAGAAGAAGCTCCAGTAGAAGAAGTCACCGAAGAAGAAGTAGAAAAGGTTACCGAAAAAGCAGCACCAGCAGAGGAAGTAGAACCAGCAGAAGAAATTGGTAATAAATATGAAGGAGTTGAAATCACTTTGGCTTTCCAGTCTACTCCGCTAATAGATAACTTAAACAACTACCTTGATGATTTTCAAAACAACACTGGAATAAAAGTGATAGTTGATCTGATGCCTTATGAAAGCTTGGTCCAAAAGGTTAGCATAGATTGTACAACCGGTACCAAACAATACGATTGCTTTTGGATGGAACCACCCTGGTTGGGTCGATTCAGCGATGAATTTGAGCCTCTTGAATCATATATAAATGATCCAGTGCTGGGCAAAGACTTTGATCTTGAGGATTTTTCAAAGAATTTTTTAAACAATACTGTTATATATGATGGTAAAATGCTAGGAATTCCTCTTGAGGCATGTATGATGGTAGTATGCTACAGGGAAGATGTTTTCGAAGATCTTGGTATTAAGGTTCCTGAAACCTTAGATGAGTATATAGCTGCTGCAGAAAAAATTAAAGAAGAAACAGATATATATGGCGTATCACTTATGGGTAAGAGAGGTCAGCCGGTATTTTATGAATACATGCCGTATATGTGGGGATTTGGTGCACAATTCTTTGATGAGACCATGCATCCAACATTAAATTCCCCAGAAGGAATAGAAGCTGTTACATATATGGTTGATCTATCTAAATATGCTCCCTCAGGAGTAGCAAGTTATGGCTGGGAAGAATCAGCTACAGCATTTCTGCAGGGAGAAGTTGCCATGGAATTTTTATTCTCTGATTGGATTTCAGCCTTAAGAGATCCTGAAAGCTGTAAAGTTGTTGGAGATTGGAACTTCACAGCACCTCCAGGTGGAGTTGATAGGGCATCACCAGTAGGAACAATTAATTTAGGAATCAATGGTGACATAGATCAAATTAAGAAAGAGGCAGCATTCCTATTCCTAAAATGGGCAACCAGTAAAGAAACCCAGATGAAACTTGCAGAGACTGGAACAACTCCTGTGAGAATATCAGTATTAGAAGATGAAAAATTTATTAATGATCCTGAATATAGATACTTTGAAGGACTAAAGGAAACTTTTGAGGTTTCAAGGCTTCCTATGTCGATTCCCGAATTTTTTGAGTTAAATGATGCACTATCAATAGAACTTTCAGCTGCCATAGCTGGAGAAAAGTCTCCAAAAGAAGCTTTGGATTCAGCTCAAAAAGCATGGGAAGAAATAATGGAAAAAGCAGGATATTATTAATAGATGTTATAGAAAAGTTTTTAGCTAACTTGGAACATGGAAACTGTTTCAGCCCTTTAAGATAAAGGGCTGAAACAGTACAAAAAATATAATTTAAAATTAAGATATAAAATATAATATGTGATATACATTTTGTAATAAAATTATAATAATTAAGTATTGTGAATCCAAGTAAAAGAAATTTTCTAATTTTAATTATGCTACCAGCTTTAATCTATATTGCAGTAGTTATTTTATATCCCATATTCTCGACATTTTTATTAAGTTTTCAAAAATATAATTTTATTAATCCTCCACAAAATACTGAATGGGTGGGGATAAATAATTACCTTTCTTTTTTAAAAGATACCTTATTTTGGTTGTCAATTAAAAATACAGTGATATATGTAGCATCAGCAGTTGGCTTTGAACTTATTTTAGGATTATCTATTGCATTTTTACTCAGTAAGGTTTTGAATAACAGAAATAGAATTATAAATTCAATAATATTGATCCCGTCTCTAATGGCTCCCATAGTAGTAGGATTGATTTTTAGGTATATGTTTAATACCGAGTTTGGGTTTTTGAGTTTTATATTTAACAAGATCGGCCTTTTTATTGGTGTTTCCATATTGGGAAGTACAACTTTTGCATTGTGGGCTATAATTTTTGCAGATATTTGGGAATGGACACCATTTATAGCAATAATACTATATGCAGGAATGATCACCCTACCTGTTGAACCATATGAAGCCGCTAAAATTGATGGTGCCAGTGACTTTGGTATCCTTAAAAATATAACCATACCATTGTTAATTCCTATAATTAGAATAGTACTACTAATAAGGATTGCAGATGCAATCAAAGAATTTGATAAAATATTCATTATGACTGAGGGAGGACCTGGCGCTGCTTCAGAAACGCTTAATTTTTATGCATATAGAATGAACTTCAGGTATTTTGATATGGGAGTCGGTTCAGCTGAAGTACTAATAATATTGTTGATTATTACTCTAGTTAGCTTAGGTTTATTTAAAATACTGAAAACTCAAGGTGAAATTAATGAATTCTAATATAAATTATAGAATTAGAGATAAATTTAAGAGAGGATTAATAATTTTTTTACTCATAGCAGTCATTATTTTTTTTGTTTTTCCTTTATTTTGGTCATTCTTAACTTCAATAAAAGAAAATGTCGATGCATGGAGTATGCCTCCAAAGTTTATATTTAAACCCACCCTGGAAAATTACAGGATAGTACTTTTTGAAAAAAATTTTTTAGGTTTTATAATTAACAGCATTGTGGTTGGATTATTTTCTACTGCTATATCTATAATTCTGGGAACACCTCTGGCCTACTCTTTAGCTAGGTCCAAATTTAAGATAAACAACCTGCTTTTCATCTTTGTTTTAATTGCATATATACTACCGCCGATCGTTTTGAGTATTCCCTTATACATCCTTGGCTCAAAAATTGGGGGGTTGGATAAATATTATATTATAATTATAACTCACATGACATTTGGAATTGCATTTACTGTTTGGATGATGCGGGGATTTTTTGAAGAAGTGCCCCTAGAAGTAGAAGAAAGTGCTTTGGTTGATGGATGCAATTATTTTTCATCTTTTTTCAGGATAACTCTACCTATGGCAAAGCCAGGATTAGCAGCTACTGTAATATTTTGTTTTATTCTGTCTTGGAATGATTTTATGTATGCGCTGGTTTTAACCAGCATGAAAGTAAGAACAGTTCCGGTTGCTATTGCGCAGTTTTTGACTCCTCATGGAATGTATTGGGGGCAAATGAATGCAGCAGGTATGCTAGCCATTTTACCAATTTTATTATTCGCTATGTTTTTTCAGAGATATATTGTTAGAGGAATGGCTCTTGGTGCTATAAAATAATTGTAAACCAAATAATTATATAATTTAAGGAGATGTAATCATGCAAGCAGTTGTTTTAGAAAACAAGGAAAATTTTATAATAAAAGAAGTCCAGAACCCAGAGATTAATGATGACCGGGCATTGGTAAAAGTGATGGTCTGTGGAATATGCGGTACAGATCTCCATGCTTACCGAGGTGATTTTATGCCAACATTTCCATTAATACTCGGCCATGAATTTACAGGTGTTATTAAAAATAAAGGTAAAAATATAACAGAATTCAATATTGGTGACAGGGTGGTTGTTAGCCCTGAAATATACTGTCATTACTGTGATAACTGTCGCTCAGGCAATGAGAAATATTGTTCAAATTGGAAATCTATTGGGACAAATATAAATGGAGCATTTTCTGAGTATATATCAGTAAGAAAAGATTGCTTGTATATGCTACCAGATTCCATAACTTTTGAGGTAGGCTCACTAGTTGAACCAGCTACTTGTGTTTATTCTGCCATTAGATTAATTCCTGATTATTTTGGAAAACGCGTGGTAATACTTGGGGCCGGATCTATAGGTTTGATATTTTTAAATATATTAAAAGCTAAAAACGCATTAGAAATTGATTTAATAGATATTTCAGATTTTCGGCTAGGCGTTGCAAAAAGCATGGGTGCTAATAATATTTATAACATAAATACTGATGGGGAGAATTACTTTGGAAAAATTAAAAAGAAATATGATATTGTAATTGACTGCACAGGTGTAGCTGAGGTAATTAAAAATGGTTTTAGCCTTCTTGCTCCAGATGCGTATTTTATTTTTTTTGGGGTATCTCCAACAAAATCAAGTATTAAAATAAGCCCCTATAAAGTTTACGAACAAAGCTTGAAAATAATTGGAGTCTATCCTAATATGAAAAGCTTTAAAATGGTAATAGATATGATGGAAAAAGGCATTTTGAATTTTGAAAAAATAGTTACTCATAAGTTTAAATTGAAAGACTTTATGAAAGCTTTTAATACTGTTATAGACAGTAATTTAGAAAGAATAAAAGTAGTAATAATCCCTTAAAAAAATGAACAGTTACATATTATCAATTGATTTAGGGACGACTTTAATCAAAATAGTCTTATATAACAATTCCTTAGTCAAAATCGGGCATGTATCTTATGAATTTGAGTTGATTAAAAATTCAGGATATATTGAATTTTGTGCAAAAAAGTATTGGCAATCTTGTGTGGAAAATATAAAAAAACTGTTCCAAAATTTTGGGGTTGACTCAAAAAAAGTAGAAATAATAACTTTAACTGGACAGGCTGAGACATTGATACTTCTTGACAAGGATAATCAAATTATGATGAATGCTATTTCTTGGCTTGATAATCGTTCATTAAGTGAAGTTGAGATTCTAAAACAAAATTTTGATATCAATGAAGTCTATAGGATTACAGGGGAGCCTGATATTATTACAACTTGGCCCATAACCAAGATTCTGTGGCTCAAAAATAATATGAGAGATACATTTGATAATGTGAATAAATTTCTATTATTAAAGGATTACATAATTTATAAATTTACAAATAAATTTGTATCTGAATTTACAACTTATAATTATTCATATTATTTTGATATTATCAAAAAACAATATTGGAAAGAAATTTTGGATTTTACCGACATTAATGTAGAACAATTACCAGAATTACTAGAACCAGGTGAAATTATCGAAAATTTATCTAATGAAGTGGTTAAAGAACTTGGTCTTTCGAATAATACTGTGTTTTGTATCGGTTGCAATGATCAAATGGCTGGCATGTTGGGAGTTGGTAATATTTCAGAAGGTATAATTAGTGAAAATACTGGGACCGTTATCGCAATTTCAACTTTAATTAAAGATCCTACATTTAAATATAATAAAATTCCAATTTTATATAATGCAATAAAAAACACTTATGTAACGTTATTAGTTTGTGAGAGCGGAGGTATTAGTTTAGAATGGTTTAGAAAATCATTCTACCCTGACAAAGATTACGAATATATTAATAATATAATTAAAAAAATACCCAAAGGCTCTGATAATTTAATTTTTTTGCCTTATCTTACTGGGACAAATACACCTGACTTAGATAAAAATGCTAAAGGGGTTTTTTATGGTATCAACTTAAATCATGATGTTCGTTATTTTGCAAGAGCTGTAATGGAAGGAATTGGATACTTAATAAAGAAAAATTTGGATTTTTTAATTAATTATGGTTTTGGTACAGAAAAAATTATCACTCTTGGAGGTGGTTCTAAAAGTAAAGTATGGAACCAAATAAAAGCAGATATACTAAATAAAGAAATAGTGGTAACTAATATAAACGAACCAGCATCTTTCGGTGCTACCATACTTAGTGCTGTCAATTATGGGTTATATAAAAATTATGAAACTGCAATCAAGAATTCAGTAAAAACAAAAGAAGTTTATTTACCCGAAAATGAAGATATTTATAAAAAATATTATAAATTATTTCTACATATCTATAATAATTTAAAACCAGTTTATAATTTAAATAGCTCTATTTTTAGATAAATGAAATGAAATTATAATTAGTTTTAGTCAATTTCAAAGCTTATGATAAAAATAGGAAGCAATTACATACTCGCTATTTATTGAAGAAAACGAAGACCAGAAGATGGAAGCAGAAAATGTAAGGCTGTTTTCTGAAGTAGTAAGGCAAAAAGAAACCTTAGGTATACCACTTGTTGGGGAATGCTAAGTAGTAGAGCACAAGGATAAAACAGCTGACGAAGTACATGCTAAAGTAAAAAGAGTATCACGTATTATGGCTGAGCTTGGAGCAGATTTGATTAAGACTTTCTATTACTGGAGATAAATTTCATCAAATAGTAGAAAATACTCCAGTTCCTATATTTACCATAGGAGCTGAAAAGCTAAATACAGACTTAGATGTACTAAAGAAAGCATATGGTAGTGTGTCCCAGGGGCAAGGGGTATTATATTTGGTAGAAATATATTTATGGCTTCTGATCCTGTAAAACTTGTAAAAGCATTAAATAAGATTATGAATGAAGGAACTAAATCAGAAGAGGTAACAAAGTAGTATAATTTAGAATGATGCAGTATATAAAAAATAATAGGCTAAGCAAGCAATATAATTTATGAAGGATTATTAGTAAAAATGTATTTAAAAAAATAGCAGAGGAGGTCTAAAATGACAGTACATCATCATTCTTTTAAAGTTAAAAATGATAAAAGCAAACCAATATTTCATGATGTTACAGATAAGGTAGGGGAAATTGTCTCAACATCAAGTGTAGGTAATGGTATTGCAGTAGTTTTCTCTCAACATACTACATGCAGTGTTATTATTCAGGAAGAGTGCCATGATACAATTAATGATGGAACAAAATTTATCCTTCAAGATCTATTAGAAATATTTGATGATATAATACCGAAATGTGTAAGGGAAGGACAGTATTTACATCCAGGTCCAGAACACATAGATGTTGCCACTAAGGAATTAAATGAACACTCCACCTGGAGTCTTAATACTGATGCTCACCTGCGTTCTTGTATTTTGGGACGTTCTGAGTCAATTCCTATAATTAATGGAAAGCTTGAACTCGGTGATTTTGGTAAGATCTATTTTGTTGATTTTGACTCTGTACGTAAAAGAGAACGTAATGTCCACATTCAAATAGTTGGAGAATAGGAAACCTTTAAACTATTTATTAAAAAACTTATTAAATTTTATGGTGATTTAAGAATGTATAAAGAAATAAATTTGAGACCACCGATATTTGAAATGGGACTGAAGGGATATCTATATGGAAAAAGGGCATTGGAATTTGCAAAGGCTGCTGACATTATTAGTAAAAAATATGAAATTTCAATTATTTTTGACCCCCAATATGTAGACATACCAAAAATAGTAGAAGAGACTAATAATCTCTATATATTTGCACAGCAAATGGATTCTGTAGAAATTGGGAGGGGTATTGGCAGTATATTACCTGAAGCATTAAAAGAGGCTGGTGTTGTGGGGATAATTCTAAATCATGCTGAGCGTAGAATTGCACTAAGTGAAATTTACAGGACAATAAAAAGAGCAGATGATGTTGGTCTGGCAATTTTAGTTTGTGCAGATTCTCCCCAGGAGGCAGCTGCAGTTGCACAGCTAAACCCAAATATAGTACTTGCAGAACCTCCCCAGCTGATTGGGACTGGAAAACCAGTGGGAAAACTGCTTAAAGATTTTATATCCGAGACTATAGCTTTAGTAAAAAAAATAAATCCAGAAATCATTATATGTAGCGGTGCTGGTATATAAGAAATGCTGATGATGTCAAAAAGATAATTAGACTTGGTGCTGAATCAACAGGTTCCATCAGTGCAATTTTAAAAGCAGATGATCCTGCCAGAAAACTGGAGGAGATGATTAAAGCCCTAAAGGAGGTATGGTTAGAAACTCATCCGCATTAGGAGGATTTTTGGTCATGAAACCTATATTTTCAGATATTCATCAGATTGGATTGGTGGTAAAAAATGTTAAAGAAACCATCAAAAATTATACAAAAAATTATGGAATTAGCCCCTGGAATGTTTGGAAATTTAATGCTGGTATGGTTAAAGATATGAAAGTGAGAGGTAGAAGACTTGATTATAGTATGATGGTTGCTACCTGTAAATCCTGCAATGTGGACTGGGAAATCGTCCAACCTTTAGATGACAAGAGTATTTATTCAGAATTTTATAGCATGTATGGGGAAGGGTTACAGCATATAAACTATGTAGTAAAAGATTACAATAGAGCCACAAAATATTTAATTGATAAGGGAGTTGAAGTAATCCAATATGGAAATTTAGCAGGGAAACATATATATGTCTATTTTGGAACAGAATATGATGCCAAACATATTATGGAAACCTCTACTAATCTACCAGGCTTTAAACGAAGAGAACCCCACTTTGTTTATCCTTCAGAAGAGGAGAGAAATAAAGTAGCAAAACCTATATTTAATAGAATTGAGCAAATAGGTATTGTAGTCAAAGATATTAAAAAAACCGCTACTACTTTACAGAATAAATATATTCTTGGACCCTGGGAATTTTTTAAATTTAATCCTTCAACAGTAAACGATATGTGTGTTAATGGGAAAAAACAGGATCACTCATTTGATACTGCTGTTTGTAAGGTTGGTGGAATCCAGTTAAAGCTTGTTAAACCAAATGATGATAAAAGCATATTTTCAAAACATCTTTCCAGGTTCGGAGAAGGAATTCATCATGTATGTTTTTCTACCAGTGATCTTGATGAGGTCTCTAAAAAGATTTTAGGTCAGGGTAAAAGTAATCTGCAATCAGGAAATTGGCAGGGACAGAGATATGCTTTCTTTTCCACCAGAGAAGACCTGAAATTTGATGCATGTTTTTATGAGGAAGAAGATGGATTATAAAGGACCAAATGTTTAAATTAACAAATGAGAGGTGTGTATTAAGATTATCCCTCAAAGGAAAGTCTTTAACGAATTTTTTAATAATTGGTAATAATAAAAATAGTTAAAACTTTTCAAAAGTAATTAATTGTTTAAAATATAAAAAATAATTATACTAAATATTTACAAAGTCAAGTATGAGTAAAATTATGAATTCAAGACAAAGAATCTTAACAACATTAGATTTGCAAATACCTGATCGGGTACCTATTTTTGAAAATTCAATTGCTTCCAATGTTATTAAATCTGTTATAGGTGAAAACAATCTACTAAAATTCATCGAAGTAGTGGGTCTGGATGGAGTTACAATTACTATCAATTATAAGAGAAAAATGCAAACGGAAAGTACTTATATTGATGAATTTGAAGTTTTAAGAAAAATTGATAAAACTTATGATATGCCACTAAGCTATCCAATAAAAACCATAAGTGACCTAAGAGAATACAAGTGGCCAAATGTCAAAGAAGAAGAAAAGTACAAAAATATTGTAGAAGCAGCTGAATATTTTAATTAAAGTAAAGCTATAATTGTACTCTTAAGAGATGTTTTTTCTAATCCAAGGGATTTGTTGGGTTTTGAGAATTTCTTAATGAGCTTCAATACAAATAAAAAAATAGTAAAAGAGTTGATTAAGGAATCTGCAGAATTTAGCATTAAGCTTGCTGAGGAATCATATAAATATGGAGCAGAAGTAATTTTAGCCACAGATGATTATGCTGACAATAAAGGTACATTAATAAATCCTGATACAATGAGGGAATTTATATTCCCGGTACTAAGTGATTTATTTAAAGAGTTTAAGAGGATCGGTTTTAAAGTGATAAAACACACTGATGGAAATATAATGCCAATAATAAATGATTTATTAGAATGCAATATCGATTGTTTGGACCCAATAGATCCTTTAGCTAATATGGATTTAAAAAGTATTAAAAAGACTATTGGCAGTAGAGTATGTTTGAAAGGAAATGTAAATTGTGCAACAACACTTGTGGATGGAACATTTGATGAAACAATTTGTGAAACTAAAAAATGTTTAGATGTTGCAAAGAAAAATGGAGGGTATATTTTATCATCCAGTAATTCAATCCATAGTGGTGTAAATCCCTCAAATTTTCTTAAAATGGTTGAAACAGTGAAAGAATATGGACATTATTGAAAATTGATATTAAAAAAAATAATATAACAAATTTCCAGTAGGGGTCAAGGGAAAAGAGAATTATATAGCAAAAATTATACATAAACAGAATTCCAAAAAGATAGCTTTTTAGGAACTATTTTCCAAATAAGGAAAAGGGAAAAATTTTTATCTGATTAAATTTCTTTCAGGTACTGAGATAATATTTACTTAGAAAATGATTAAGTGTAAGTTATTAATAAGAGAAATATTAGCAGGATAAAGATGAATCTAAAAATAAAAAGAGCATATGAATTAGCGAGAAAGCAGTATAAGAAATATGGAATAGATACAGATGATGTATTAAATAAATTAAAAGATATTCCTATTTCAATTCAATGTTGGCAGGGAGATGACGTAGAGGGGTTTGAGACTACAAATGATATACTTTCAGGTAGTGGTATACTATCTACAGGAAAATATCATGGAAAAGCAAAAAATATAAATGAGCTTAGATCTGATATTGAAAAAGCCTTTTCACTGATACCTGGTAGAAAAAGATTAAATCTTCATGCAATTTATGGCGATTTTAATGGGAAAGTAGTTAATAGGAATGAAATTTTATCAGAGCATTTTTCCAGTTGGATAGAATGGGCAAAAAAGATTGGTATAGGTTTGGACTTTAATCCTACTTTATTTTCCCATCCAATGGCAGATAGCGGATTTACTTTATCAAGCAGTAATGAAAAAATAAGAAAGTTTTGGGTGGAACACGTGAAGAGATGAAGGGGTATATCAAACTACATTGGAAAGGAGTTAAAAAATACATGTATCTGTAATATATGGATTCCTGATGGGTCAAAAGATCTGTTAGTAAGCAGGCTAAGGCATAGGGAAATTTTATTGAAATCGCTGGATGAAATATTTAGTATTTCCTACCCTGAGAAAAATATGCTTGATTCTTTAGAAAGTAAATTATATGGAATTGGGCTCGAAGCTTATACAGTGGGATCACATGAATTTTATTTAAGCTATGCTATAAAGAAAGATAAACTTATTACTTTTGATACAGGACATTACCATCCAACAGAGATCGTCTCAGATAAATTATCAGCAGTTCTTCCTTTTATAAGAGGGATTCTACTTCATATAAGCAGAGGGGTTAGATGGGATAGTGATCATGTGCCAATATTAACAGAAGAACTTATAGCCATTATGGCTGAAATTGTAAGAGCAGATGCACTTTCTAAAGTATATATAGCTACAGATTTTTTTGATGGTTCTATTAATAGAATAGGTGCCTGGGTTATTGGAACAAGGGCAGTACTAAAATCACTGCTTATTGCACTGCTTGA
>Ga0307378_10007432_pt1 | contig 14765 bp, 20 predicted proteins | sample UN1MG_FD_202238 | JGI IMG/M metagenome (GOLD analysis project Ga0307378, IMG submission 202238) | Soil microbial communities from Risofladan, Vaasa, Finland - UN-1 | ecosystem: Environmental > Terrestrial > Soil > Coastal area > Acid sulfate soil | place: Finland: Risofladan, Vaasa | collected...
AAAAAGTAAAGGAAATGGAAAACAATTTAAAATTAGGAGTTTATAGCTACGCAATCGATATGCTTAAGAATCAGGGGTATCAGTATATGAGAAGATGCATAATTAACACAGCATCTTTTAAGGAATTATTCAAAACAGTTGACGCTTTACTTATTGAAGAAAGAGAAAAACAATCACTCATTGTAAGTACATTAGAAAAGAAATACAACAAAGTAGCAGAGGAAATTTCAAAGGGCACAGTTGATTTGTCTGATTATTATTCTGACCCGCAATATTACTTTTAGAATAGCTGTAAGGGTTATCTAAATAATCTCATTAATTAAAAGGAACCTAAATGATAAGTGATGAAACTAAAAAAGAAATAAAATTTGCTTTTGAAATCGGTAGTTCTGTTGAACAAGTTTGCCTTACATATAAAATTGGCAAAACACTTGCATATCAAATCAAATCAATATCAGAACCGGTTCAAAAGATTAAAACCAATGATGATTTTGATTTTAATCGTGTTCTTTTTTCTTGTCTGCATATCCCTTACCAGCATCCCGATTCACTTGATTTTTTGGCCGCCATTAAAGATGAGTATGATATAGGCGAAAAAGAACACAGTGTTATATGCCTTGGTGATGAAGTAGACAACCACGCAATTAATTACCATGAGAAAGACCCGATGATACTTCACCCTCTCGGTGAACGTGAAGTAGCTATTTATTACTTCAAAACACTACAAAAAATCTTCCCCGCTATGACTATACTTGAAAGTAATCATGGGTCACTACATAAGAGAAAAGCAAAGACAACAGGGTTCTTACCTTCGGATATCAAGCCATACAAGGAACTTTTTGATATAAAAACAGATTGGAAGTGGGAACTTGACCTTACCGTAGAGATTAGAGAGGGTCACTATTGTTTTTTCAAACACAATAAAGGAGCCAATGTTACTCAAGGTTCGTATAAAGAGGCAATGTCATACGTTCAAGGGCACCACCACTCTAAGTACTCACTAAATTATTGGGGCAATAGAAATGATTTGTATTTTGCAATGCAATTACCGTGCTTAATCGACAATAAATCACGTGCTTTTGCTTACAATAAGAATGACGATTCGAGGCCGATGATTGGTGCCGCTGTGCTTGAAAGTGGTATGCCAAAATTAATTCCGATGGTGAAGAAAAAGTCAGGTGCATGGAATGGGAAAATAAATTAAAGGGTAATAATAATGGCAGACGTAAAGAATGAAGTTTTATTTAAAATGAGCCCTTCACAGTACAATCCAAGAAAAATATCAACTGCCCAGTTGGACATGCTTAAAAAGTCAATGATCGAGTATGGTGATCTCTCTGGTATCGTGGTGAATAGGACAACTGGGAATATAATTGGTGGTCACCAGAGAGTAAAAATAATGGGCGGCGATTATGAAATACTAGGCGATAAAATAAAAACCGCATATGGCGAATTCTCATATAGGGAGGTTGATTGGGAAGAAAATAAAGAAAAACTTGCGAATATTGCAGCAAATAAACACGGAGGTGAATGGGATACTAACCTGCTAAAGGATTTGTTCATCGACATAGATTATAAAAATATAGATATAGATCTTTCTGGTTTTTCCTATTCTGAGATAGATAAGTTATTCGCTGAAAAGACAAGTGGCAGGGGTAATAGCTACAATGATGATAAGATGCAAGAAATCGAATTTAAAAAACTTGGTTACCGCATAGAGAGCTTTTTAAATATAAAAAGGGGAAAATGCATAGAACTTTTTGCCGGTAGGGGTGCTTTGACAAGTTGGTATGAAAGGAGTTTTGATAAAGTCATAACCAACGACAAACAAAATTTTAGTGATTGCCAACACGATTATAATTTGTCTGCATCAAAATTTATTAAAAATATCCTAAAAGAGCATTTAGATTTTAATTTTATAGATTTTGATGATGAGGGTTGTCCAGCCAAAGAGATACAGGAATTTTTCAGTGTTGTGAAAAATAAAACTGACCCATTTGTGATAGCAATAACGGATGGACAAGGTTTGAATTTGAAATGCAAGGGTAAGATTAATTTTCAAGAAACTTATTTGACAAGAGAGAACAAAACAGTTCAAGCATCTACAAAAGACTACTACTCTTTTGTAGACATATTTCGAAATTTTATAAAAAATGTAACCCTAGGGTTCGAGTGCTCCGAATTAAGCTTATATCTTAAAGATAATGGGAATGTTATTTATGCAACATATTTTTTGCAAAAGTGCTTGTAATTTCTATAGGTATGTGTAATAATTGGTTTTTATTAATTAAACGCTATATAGCGGAAAAGGAAATTATCATGAAAAGCAAGATTATTAACAGGTTAGAATCGGTTGGTTTTAGGGGTGAATGCTTAAATATAAGTTATAAAGTTTACTGGAATTCAAAAGAAGAATTAAAGGAGCTTATATAATGGGTATCATATACACGCCAAAAGGAAAAGCAAGAGAATATAGCCCATACGCAGCCAACCTATATTCAGGGTGTAATCATGGTTGTCTATACTGTTACGCTCCGGCAATAAGTAGAAAAACCAGAGAAGAACACAAAAATATACTTCAAAGATCTAATATAATAAGGGATTTTGAGGCTGATTGCAAAAGAATGGCAAATTTACAGTCGCAAGTTCTCTTATGTTTTATGTCCGATCCATATAATTCAGAAGAAAAAACAAAAAAGATAACAAGATGGTGCTTAGAAATAGCACTGAAAAATAAAATTCCTATCTCTGTACTAACAAAATCAGAACTCGTGACAAGGGACATCGATCTTTTTAAAAAATTCGGCAACAACATAACAATTGGGATGACAATAACAATGGATAACAATTCTGATTCAATCTTGTGGGAGCCTGAAGCGGCACTCCCAGGGTTGAGGCTTGACACTCTTAAGACGCTACACGAATCAGGGATTAATACATGGGCTTCTTTTGAGCCTGTGATTGATATAGAACAATCTCTCAGGATGATGAAATCAACATTACCTTATGTTGATTTGTACAAAATTGGCAAGTTAAATAACTATAAAAGCCTTGACCGTGGAATGGACTGGAATAAATTTTTAATCCAGTCAAGCAATATTTTAAGATCAGAAAACAAAAATTTCTACATTAAGCACGATCTTAGAAAGTTTGCAAATGGGTTCAAGTTATATGGCAATGAGGTTAACCAGGATGAATTCACATTAAATTGGGTGGAGCCATAGAAATATGAAACCTGGGAATGGCAGTAAAAGGAATGAGTACAAAGAGGAGTATATTCACAAACTACCTATGATGTTTGCGAATGGCGAGTCATTGTCAGAGGTTTGTGCAGAGTTAGGTATTTCAAAACAAACCTTTGACGGGTGGTGCGAAAAATATCCAGAATTTGAGGATGCATTTTTAGTGGGTCTCCAGGCAGCGGAGGCTTGGTGGCAAAAGTTAGGCAGGGGTTCTGCTGCTGGAAAATTAAAAATCCATTTAGACACCTATATTTTTGTTATGAAAAACAGGTTTAAATGGGAAAATAAAGAAAAACTTATGAAAAATCCTCTTGATACCAGCAGTATAAACATGACTCAAAAGAATAATATTGAAGCTGTAAAGCAATCCGAGGCCATTGTAGATCCTAATAAAAAAATCAAAAGCGTTTTCCCCCCAATATGGGGATGAAAATAAATTAAAGGGTAATAATAATGGCAGACGTAAAGAATGAAGTTTTATTTAAAATGAGCCCGACGAATCTAATGGAATTTAAAAAGGAGGTTATTATGAGTGAGAGCAAATGGGCAAAAAAACTTAAAAGAGCAAGAAACAGTATTGATTATAAACTAGAAAGGTTAATATTAGGTATCACTGAAGATATTGTAAAACTTATGGAGAAAGAGAATGTTAGTCGAAAAGGATTAGCTGATAAACTTGGAGTTTCAAAGCCCTCAATATCTAATTTTCTTAATCAAGGATCCAATATGACAATTAAAAGAATCCTTGCTATTACAGAAGAATTAAATAGCGAGATTGAAATTATAATTAAACATAAATCAGCAAGTCAGAAAAAAATCAAACAAAGGGTTGACTACAGCGCGGTACAAAAACAAAAGATTACACAAAAGGAATTGAAAGAGTTGTTGCACTATAATCACAGTGCAAAAGAGTTTATTTGGATAAAAAAAAAGGGGCCAAAAAAAGCTGGAAGTATAGCCGGTACTCTATCACAGGGGGTCATGATAGTGACTATTGACGGGGTTGGATATAGATACAACCATCTTGTGTATCTATATAATCACGGGAGGTTCCCAACAAAAAAAGAACTGTTAGACGAAAAATTAACTTCAATAATCTCAAGTAGGTGGGCAAAGACTATAAAATAAATAAAATAATCTTTTTCTTTTTTTAAAATAGATGTTATATTCTAATCATGATCAATACAAACAAAACGCAATAACAAATTAAAGGAAAAACATCATGAAAGCAAAAAAAATGTATTTTCAAGCGTTAGTCATGAACAACGGAAGTGCACTTTCAACAAAATGTTTTATTATCACTATGAAGTCACTTGTTGAAAATGATGTTGTTGTTTTGATGCGAAATAGCCGTGTTATAGCTATTTTTGAAAAAGGCATTATGATTAGGGATGATAGACCTAAAAATATATCTGGAAAATGGTGGGTAAACAGGATTGTTGCTGAATGCGGTTCACTAACAAGATAGAACGCTCGTTGCCAGATTATATGGGCTACGGAGAAGTCCCCTTACTGAGCGAAGCGAAGGTGGGGGAGCATTCACTAAAAATATCTGTAAAAATTATACAGATTATATTGACGAAGATGATAGTTCCCAAATAGAAGAACGCATTTATTATAATAAATACTAATATAGTGCTATAAGTACTATATTAATTACTTCCATATACCCTGTGTAACAAATAATAAATTACTGCAGTATACCTGCGCCTACAAAATACTTTACTTTTTCCTATAACATATATATTATAATCTTATATATAGGAGGAGTAATGGCTGTAGATATAATACACGAAGATTATAGTAAAATTTTAGAAGATTGGGAATTACTAGAAGATATTTATGCTGGTGAAAAAGCAGTAAAAAAAGCAGGAACAAAATATCTTCCAATACTTAGTGGTCAATCTTTTTCTGAATATAATTCTTATAAAGAAAGAGGTTCTTTCTTCAATACTTTTTATAGAACAATCAAAGGCTTGGAAGGCTCAGTAAACAGAAAAAAACCTTTTACAAATTTCCCCGAAAAAGTCGAAGCTCTCAGTAAATCAATCATGTCAACAGGACAATCTTTTGATGTTTTAAACAGGAAAACATTACTTTCAGTATTAAAATTTGGTAGAGTTGGATTACTTATTGATTCGGTAGGTAATTCAGAACCATATATTGCAATATATGGCCCAAAAAGTATTACTTATTGGGACACACAGTTTAAAAATGGAGAAGAGGTAATAACTCTTCTCATTTTAAAAGAAGATAAAACAATTTATGGTGATTCTGCTTTTGATGCTCAAAAAGTAACTCAGTATAGAAGTTTTGAATTACTAGAGACCGGTGTGGTAGTCAAAATATGGCAGCAAAATTCTAAAAAAGATTGGGAAGTTATTGATACAATCTTTCCAAAAATCAGAGGAAAGGCATTAGATAAAATAATGTTTTTCCCCATTGGCGCTGAATCTAATACAATAGAACCGGATAAACCACCGTTGATTGACCTCGCATATGTCAGCATAAATCATTGGAGGTTATCAGTCGATTACAGCCATAGTTTGCACTGGGTTGCATTACCTACTCCTTATGCTTTTGGTGATTTTGGCAAAGAAACTTTAAAAATAGGCCCTGGTAAAATTATTAGGAGTGCTGATACAGATGCAAAGTGTGGGTTTTTAGAGTTTGAAGGCAAAGGTCTTGACGAACTATCAAAAGCTTTGGAAACAGCTTTAAAAAATATGGCAATTCTTGGCGCAAGAATGTTAGAGTCACAAAGAGCAACCATTGAAACAGCCGAAACAGCAAGAATAAGGCAGTCAGGTGAATCAGGTGCGCTTATTACTATTGTCAAAAATGTTTCTGCAGGGCTTACTGAAATAATGAAATCCTATACTTATTGGGTAGGACAAGATGAAACTGATATATCTGTAGAATTGAACACAGATTTTATTTCGGCAATGTTAACGGCACAGGAAATAACATCGTTACTTACTGCGTATCAAGTCGGCGGCATGTCTCTTGATACACTTCTTTACAACTTTAACAAAGGTGAATTGCACCCGCCTGAAATTTCCATTGAAGATGAGAAAGCAAAAATTGAAGAAAAAGACGATGATTTTCGTAATGATATAAGAATTCCTGAAGCAATCAATACAGATGAAGAAGAGGAATAATAGTGGCTAAGTCAGTACAAGATAAGATATTAGATGGTACCTTAAAAGATCAAATTAATATTATGAAGTTGTCTGAAACTGAAATTAACAAAGCCTTAAATTTATTATTAGAATCTCGAAAAGAAATCATAGCGCAAATAGTGAGTATAGATGTTACAGGGACTTTAAAAACTGCAACTCAAAAAAACCGTTTAAAAACATTGTATAATAATGTAAATGATATTATTGATGATTACTACACACAGATAAGTGAAAATAGTAATGGAGCATTACTAAATTTAGCTAAACATGAAGCTTTTATTTTACCAAAAATAATAGATGAAGCAATTGGGATCCCTGTAATGGCTCCTGAATTAAGTCTCAATAAGATTAGATCAGTTGTTAATAAGTCAATGGTTGACGGGGAACTTATTGGCACTTGGTGGTATACCCAGGCTAAAGATTTTAAAAGTAATTTTAAAAAATCAATGTCTTCGATTACTAAAAAATTTCAAATAGGGATGGTTCAATCACAAACACTTGGTGAAATGATAACGGCTATGGCATCAGACGGTCAGATAATGGGATACAACAGGAGAAATGTTGAAGCGCTCATTAGAACTTCATCTGCACAGGTTGCAGATGATATTAGACAAGCAACCTTTGGGGAAAACGAAGACATAATGACCGGAGAACGCTGGGTAAGTGTTTTTGATCTTAGAACAACTCCTATATGTCGTGCATTGTCAGGTAACGAATGGGATTCAAAACACAAAAATATTAAAGGTGGTATGAAATACCAAAGACCTCCAGCACATTGGCAATGTAGAAGTGTAATGATGCCTGTCACCAAAACATATGAAGAAATGTTAAAAAAGAAAACTCAATTACGACATTTAACAGCTGGGCAGCAAGCGTCGATGAATGGTCTTGTATCAGCTGATTTAAATTATAATAGTTGGATGAAAACGTTATCTAAAGAGGAACAAATTGATATACTCGGAAAGAAACGCTACAACCTATGGGAAAAAGGTAATTTGTCAACAATGGATATGATAAAACAAAATGGCACACCTTTGACTATAGAAGAGTTAAATAAAAAAGTAGGAAGAATTGAATAAAAGCAGTAAAGGAGATACTCTGAAGGGTATCTATTAAGATAATAATTTTTTTTAAGTAGGAGACGTGAAGTCATGGCAATTAAGTATAAATTATCGGAAGATGAAAAAAGTATTTTGGTGAATGAAGAAGGCAATCCAATCGTTATAAATGATGATTTTGAAGCGGGTAAACAAGAGTTTGGTCTTGATGCAATTCATCTTTATGGTAAAGTCCCAGCTTTACAGTCGGAAGCCAAAGAGCACAGATTAAAAGCTAAAGAATATAGTGAGAAGCTATTGGCTTATGGTGATCTTGACCCAAAAAAAGCTTTTGCAGCAATTGAAATTGCTAAGAATCTTACAGCCGGTGATTTAACGAAAAAGGAAGAAGTAGAAAGAATTCAAAAAGAGACTAATAATGCGTGGGCTGAGAAATTTAAAAATACTGAATTGGGATATCAAGCAGCAGTACAAGATATGCAAGTTAAAATTGATAATATGGATAATGACTTACGACGTTCACTTTTATCTTCAGAATTTGCTTCCTCTCCCCATTTTAATGGGAAAGCGCCAACAACAACACTAACTCCCGACATTGCAGAAGCATATTTTGGGAAAAATTTTAAAATTGAAACAAATGAAAACGGTCTGAGAGTGCCGATAGGTTACATTGGCGGTAATAAGATTTTAAGTAAGAAACGCCCAGGCGAACCTGCTGACTTCAATGAATCTATGACAGTAATAATTGATAATTACTCGATGAAAGACAGTATTACACCTAAATCTTATGGTTCGGGATCGCCCGGTGGTAGTAATTACAGTGGGCAAACAATTAATCGTGGGGATGCAGAATCTTTCGGGAAAAATCTCGAAGCGATAGCATCTGGTAAAATTAAAGTTGTATAGTAATATACAAAAAATTAAAGGAAAATAAAAATGGCTAATACATTAGACGAACTTATACCAACAATGCTTGCACAGGGACTACTTGCTTTAAGACAAAACTCAGTAATGCCAAGACTTGTTAATACTAGCTATAGTACAATGACAGCAGCAAAAGGCGATACAATTAATGTTCCTATCCCTTCAGCAGTTGCCGTAACCGACGTTGCTCCATCTACTGTACCAACTACTCCTGGAAATACTGTTATCACAAGTGTTCCTATCGCTTTGAGTAATTGGAAACAGGCAGAATTTTTTCTAACTGATAAAGATGTTCTTCAAGCAATGGATGGTTTTCTACCGATGCAGGCTTCTGAAGCAATCAAATCAATTGCAAATACTATTGACGCACAGTTGCTAGGGTTATATAAAAACATATACGGTTTTAGCGGTACTCCTGGTGTCACCCCCTTTGGTATTTCTACAGCAGACGCAACAGAAGCAAGAAAAGTACTTAGTAATCAGCTTGCTCCTCTTGACTCAAGGCGTTTTGTAATTGATCCTGATGCTGAAGCTAATGCGCTTAACCTCAGAGCATTCCAAGACATGTCTTTTAGCGGGTCTGCTGCTGCAATTGTAGATGGTCAGTTGAACAGGAAACTTGGTTTTGACTGGTTTATGGATCAAAACGTTCCTTCTCATACTGTTGGAACAAATAACGGTGCGTATACTACCGATGCATCTGGATACGCTATTGGTGTCAAGACCTTGACTACTATTACTGGAGCAGGAACAATTGTTGCTGGAGATCAGTTTACTATCGCTGGTGATTCTCAAGTGTATGTATGTACAGCTCTTATGGCCGCAGCCGGTGCGCTTGCTTTTGAACCAGCATTGAAAGTTGCAATTACTACAGCAGCAACAGCAATCACTGTCAAAGGAACAGCAGCAACAGCATATGCACAGAATCTCGCATTTCATAGAGACTGTTTTGCTTTTGCATCAAGACCGCTTGCGGGTTCTACCTTCGGTATGGGACAGATGCAGGCAGCCGTTGATCCTATTTCCGGGTTGACTTTGAGGTTGGAAGTTTCCAGACAACACAAACAAACTGCTTTTTCTTATGATATTCTTTATGGTTGTGCTACTGTTAGACCTGAACTCGGTTGCAGAACTTGGGGCGCATAATAGTTAATTAATAATAAAACAGGTAGGGCATAGCCCTACCTGTTTTCAATTAAAGGAAAATAAAATGAAAGACGAATTTAAGAAAATGTACCCAGTTGGTGCTGATGATACTACTAATGTTGACGCAGATACACCAAAGTCGATTGTTTATACTGGGACTGCTGGGACACTAGTGGCTAATACTTATCAAAATAATATTGTAGGTATTCAGCTTAGTTCAACATCCACAATGACTTATGCTATTAGTAATCCAAAACCAGGGACTAAATATATTATTGAAGCAACTGGCACAGGTACTAATAATAGAGTGGTTACATTGACAGGCTGTACAGCAAACGCAACCGGCAACAATACATTTACATTAGATGCACAAAGCGAAAGTGTTGAACTTACTTGTCTATCAACTACTCGTTATGCAATTACTTCAAATGTTGGCACGGTTGTATTTACCACAGTGTAATAAATAAAGGAGAATAAAATGGCTAAAGTAATTACAGTGCAGATTGATAGAAAAGGTATTTGCACCACGATTAATAAAAGCGATTTTGTAGAAGGTGTAGATACAGTTTGGTCTGATGAACCGAAAGCTATCATATCTCAAGATGAAGACGTGAAAGAGGCAGATAAGGACGAGATAATTCTTTCTGACAGTGAAATTACTAAACAGGGCCAAGATGAAGCTATTGAACCTGTAAGAAAGCTTAAAAAGAAATAGTGGTGGAGGAGTAAAATGGCAACAATAGTAAAGTTAATAGATGGGGCAACCGGAACTGGTGCAGGTTCGCCTTTTCCAATTGATCCGGCAATGACTAGGAACGGTGGCTCCATTCCTATAGTCATAACTGGTATAACAGTAGCGACCGTTATATTACAGGCAACAATCTCCACGCAAGCTGAAGTTGAAGAAGGAACAGCGGTTTGGGCTACTGTATCGCAAGGTTCATGGACTGCTGATATTGCTGATGGCCTTTTTACTCCTTTTTCACATATCAGAGGGAATGTTCTTGCATATACTAGCGGTACAATAACAATGAAAACTTGGTTATAAGGAATTAGATATGGCAGCATTCAGTCAATATTTTGAGCAGAAAATAATTAATTGGACAAGAGGTACCGCATTCGCTACAACGCCTACTGCTCTTGAAATACGCCTACATAGATCAAATCCTCTTGATGATTATAGTGGCGCAGATGAAGTACCAGGCGGAGTTGGTTATGTAAAACAAGCTATTGTATTGAGTGCTCCTTCTTCAATTGTAAGTACTGGTTCATCTACAGTTAATGTTGGTAACATTTTGTTTGGGCCAGCAACAGGAGCATGGGGTTCTATTACTCACTTTTCTATTCACGGGTCAGCCACTGATACTAACTTTTATTTTTTTGGCGCATTCTTAGCAGCACAGTCAGTAATAACTGGTGGAAGCTATTCTATCCCTAATGGTACATTATCCATACTGGTGAGATAAATGGCAATTGGAATAAAAAAGAAAAAGCCACTTAACCCTATTATAGAGCCATTTTCTAGTAGTATTATTGCTGAATGTGTGGCTTTTTCTTTTTCCATTGTTGATGCTGTTACAGAGTCAAATGTGGTTGCTGAATCAATTACTACTTCTAGTAGTAGTTCGGTATCAAGTTCATCTTCTTCAGTGATAGGAGAGGCTTATTTAGCCCCTGTATGGTCAAATCAATCAAGTTCATCTTCTTCAGTAATATGTGAAGCTATTGCCAATAATTTATTAGCGGCTGTAATGGGTATAAATATATATGATGAAGGTATATTAGTAAAAGAAAACACCTCTTGCCTAGATTTTAAAGGCGCTGATGTTTTGGCCATTGATGGCACTGGGGGTTGTGTTCAAATTTGGGTTCCACCTGCTGCTTACGTGTCACATTTTAATACTTCAGATGGCGTGACTAACGGTGTTGTGTCTAATATTAGTACATCAAGTAGATATATATCATCACCTTCTTCAGAAGGAACGCCATTTTACACCGGCGGATGGAATGACTTGGCAGCCCATCCATGTACCCGAACAGGCATTTTAACTTGGTCACCAGCTCAAGATATTTCATTAGTTAGTAACTCAACTACTTTTACTATTGCTTTATCAGGCCCACAAGGAGTAATAGAGACATATACTACAGGTTCAATAACTGGCGATGGTGTATATAGTTCTAGTAATATTGAATTAACTGTAAGTAGTTGGGCAGCCGATTCAAATAAATTCAGAGCAGGCATTTCAATACAAGTAAATTTAGATGCAACATTAAGTAGTAATTCTGGTAGATTTGCTTTAACTATACAACATAATAATGGGGCGGACGGAAATTTTAATTATACACAACCGAATGTTTTTTATGATACACAATTGTATACTTTTTCAATTAATACATTGCTATCAACTCTAAATACGCCAGTCACAAAACAAATAAGTGGTGTGTATTACATGAAAGAAGCGACCACTTTTGATTTTGAAATTAGTGATATTGACTATTCAAATAGTGACTCTTATCCAACAACATTAATAACTACTAGTATTTCTAATTTTGGTATTACTCCTAATCCGAATATTATTAGTAGTGATTTGACGGGGTGGACAAATGATTACAATAATATCAACAATAGCTGGAGTGATACTTTGGCTATTAATAACACCAATTATCGTGTTTGTGGTAGTAGTGCTCAGTTTACTGCCACTCCACAAGACTGGGTTGCGGGTTCCACGCAAACTGCCGCAGCGATGCAAGTTCTTATTGACACTTATACTGATGACTCTACAAACGGAGCCAATAGTATCACAGAAAACTTTACTAGCGAAAGCCTTAGGGTTTCTTCGGCTGGCGTTAGCTGGAACTCTAGTAGTGTTCTCGCTTCTGGCGATTTACTTATCCACTGTTCGAAAGCGAAAACCCAACAAATAGATTTTACAGCTTATTTACCCCATAATGGCACAAGCATTATTAACCCTGATTACTCATCAAGTGGTGGAGCAACACAAACTTATTACAGGTTTTATACTACTAATGGGTTAACAAGGAGCGGTGGCGTATTTACATTTACTGGTGTGGTAGAAGGTGACCTTGGCTCAGATATCCTTATTGATATAAGCCTTGACGGAACAAACTGGTATGATTGCACAAGCAATTACCTTGGTGGAGCTTTAGTCGATGGCGCAGGATGCAGAGTCCCCGGTGAAGTTATGCCGAATTTAGAGCTAACATTAGGTACTTTCACAACAAATGATGCATCAGGAATTGTTCCAGCAGATAGCATAATGTTAAGAATAACAATGCCAAGTGCTTCGGCAGTAGAACTTGATACCGCTAACTTTACTTGGAATATATAAAGGTTGTTTTATGAACTGGTTAGTAATATTATATAGTATAGATGAAGATGAAAAAAAGTACTTCACAGTATGTGCTAGGACGCTTGATAAAGCTAATTCGTTAGCTTTAGCTATTGTAGAAAAAATGGAGACAATGAACGTCCCAGTTTTTTTATTAGACATTCAATTGATAGGTTAGGTATTATATGAATATAAGTGAGCATGGAATAAAACTTTTAGCGCTGTGGGAAGGATTAAAAACTCATATATATCTTGACGCAGTAAAATTACCCACAATCGGGGTCGGGCATCTTTTAACTAAAAAAGAATTGGATTGTAAAGTAATTATTATAAATAACGTCTGCATTGATATTGCTAAAGAGATAACAAAAGAACAGGCTTTGCAACTATTTTATCAGGATCTACAGGGGTTTGTTAAAAATGTGAACAATAAAGTAACGGTTAAATTAAATCAGAACCAATTTGATACATTAGTTTCTTTCTCTTTTAATATTGGTGTTACTGCTTTTAATAATAGCACATTACTTAAAAAATTAAATAATGGAGAATACAAAGAAGTTTCCACTCAATTAAAAAGATGGAATAAGGCACAAGGCAAAGTAATTGCCGGATTAATTAATCGTAGAAATAAAGAGATAGCTTTATGGAATAGTGTAGGAGAATACAATGGAAAATAATTCGTGGCGAATAGTAAATAAAGGTAAAAATTATAGAATGAGAGATGGGTCTCTGACAGATGAACAATTAAAAGAACAAGGGTTTACAATTGTTTATAAAGATCTAACAAGAAGTCTCGCATTCGAAAAATATACAGAAATTTTAAGATCAGGTGGTTTATTTAAAGAAGTTTGCAAACCTGTACAAGAAGAAAAAGCAGTAAAACAACTCGTTGTTAGAAAAAGAAAAACAAAGAGTAAAAAAAGTAAAGAGGAATAGGGCATGACGGATCCTTCAGACGCTTATAAATTAAAAACAGCATGGATGCATAGCCAACCTATGCGTGCTTTTCATCGCAATGGGGCACAGTGGTTCGAATCACTTTATAAGTCAAATGATATTTCATTTGTGTCTGATATACTTGCCCCATCTACACCCTTACCAACCGCTGATGATCAAACAACATTAGACACTTGGATTGTTACAAATCCTGGTATACTTCAAAAGTACACTGATTATGTACTTACTGCCGATTCAGTAAGTAATGGAGAGTTATATTATATTGTAGATGGTGGTTGGAAAAAGCCAATAATTCAGGAACATCTTGTACCTAAACAAATTACTAATCAGCCGTCAAACGGATATGTCATACAGTTAAAACAAGGGGTAGGCGGAACATCACCAGGTACGCAGATATCCCCGGCAGCTGGGCGTTGGGCAGTACTTCCAGCATTAGGAGGTATATTTTTTGAGAATGGTTATACTCCTACCGACATGAATTGGGGAGCAATTACACTTACATGTTACATATATATTGGAGACACTGTTGATACAGCTATATCTACAATAGCACTTCCGTTAGTTGATGAAGCAACGCACACAGTATGGATAGCAGATGCTTTACCAGAGTTAGTTTTTGAAAATGATGATCTCGTATGGGACTTTTTTGATAAGAATTTTCATGAATATTAGGAGTAAATAGAATGCCGATACACAGAAGAATAAATGGAAATTCAGTGCATGTGCCATATTTTCGGATTTACGCAGATGACACAGCAAGGCTTGCTGATTCAGGGTTTACAGTAGATCAGTTAAATAAAAAAGCACTTCAGGAAAGTGATTATTCTGAGTGGTTATTGATTGATTACTCTCCGATAACATGGCAAAGTGTTACAGTGCCAGTAACAGCAATTTCTAAAGTTTTAA
>Ga0307378_10007433_pt1 | contig 14764 bp, 6 predicted proteins | sample UN1MG_FD_202238 | JGI IMG/M metagenome (GOLD analysis project Ga0307378, IMG submission 202238) | Soil microbial communities from Risofladan, Vaasa, Finland - UN-1 | ecosystem: Environmental > Terrestrial > Soil > Coastal area > Acid sulfate soil | place: Finland: Risofladan, Vaasa | collected...
CATAGCTACGGCGATATCCGAGTACGATAAGTCCTCGAAGCAGCGCAGCGACAGAACCGCCCGGTATTGCTGCCTGACCTGTTTCATCGCGGCCATTACTTTTTTTGACAGATCCTTGTGAACCAGTTGCTGGAGCCCTTCGTCCTTGTGATAGTCGCTGCGATAAGACAGAAAATCATCATAAAAGGCCGGCTCGGAAATCAGTGCCGTTTTCCGCCTGGTCTTGTAATACTGCTGAATTTTGCTCTGTGCGATCCGATACATCCAGGGCCAGAAACTCTCCGCTTTATTGAGACCATCAAGAGATTTAATCATTTGCAGTAATACCTCCTGAGACAGGTCTTCAGTCAAGTCGTAATCCAAAGTCACACGAAAAACGTACGCGCGCAATCTCCCCTGAGCTTTCCGGGCCAGTAAATCGACACTATCGCCGTGGCCCTGTTGCGCCAGCTCAACCAGCTTGGTCCATTTTTGTTCTTCACTCATAAAATATCGTTCGCCTACATGATATAGACGACGAAGGCGGAAATTCGTTACGATTGTTTTTAAAAAAAAGTGAATAAAATTCAATAATCTTCGTTAATCGACCACTTTAAGGCTTGTTTTGACCGTTTTGAGGGATAAGAATTTTCGCTGTAAATTCCGGCTTTTGATATGCCGAACATGCAGGTAGACCAAAAAAACCCTGTTCGGAGACAGGGCTTTTGAATCGTATCGGTTATACTTTGCTGCGAAAAGCTTTTATTCGGACCGGCCGGCTTTGGCTCTCTTTTTTCTTCTTCTTTTCCAGAAGATAAGGCCGGCAGGGGCAATGCCCAGTCCGGCAAGGCCCGCTTTGGCCTCTACGGGAATAAAAGGAAGAATGTCGCTGAGAGTTAATTCCGTATAACCTTCGGGTGGATTGGTGTCGAAGATGGCTTCGTCAAGCTCGATATTATAGTCTCCGAAAGTATTGACTTCGTGAAGGTTCAGTTCGTTGAACATGGTCAAAAAGCTCTTGCCGATGCCTATGTCGCCTTCGACCAGGACGGGCATTTGCTCTTTAATCCCGATCCAGACTTTACCTTTCACGCTCTGAATATCACAAAAGGCCTTGGGCAAAAGTCCTTTGAAGGGCTCAGTGTCTTGAAACTTAAAAACCTCAACATCGACGCCGTTGATGTTGTCTCGTCCCAGCTTCTGGTAGTCGCCATCCATAAGCAGGTTGATGATACCTTTGGGAGTTCCGTTCTCCAATAGTCGCATTTGTTTGTCAGTAGAGGCAAACGCCCCATACTTCTTATAAGGAGGAAGAACAAGAAGCGTTTGTCGTTTCGGCCGATTGAAAGTGAAACGGTAGAACAGTTTGTCCCCAACGTATCCTTCCTCAACCAGGCCATATTGCTTTGAAAAATATTTCACGAGGTCGAATTCTAATTTCATCCCATCGAATTCAAACACGTTGTCAGGTTCACCGGGACGTGTAACAGTTTTTGTGCCTCGTATTATCATTGTCTCGATACCGGCGACATTTTGCTGAACATCTGCGAGGACAACGCCGCCGTTTCCCGGCGTCCCAAAGGGACTAAGAAGAACCAATGCCATTGCCAGTACGATAACTGCCGCTGCTGAATATCTTGTAATTTTGCTTTCCATGATAAATCTCCATAAATTCTGAACTGTGGTTTTTGCATTCCGGCCGGAATCCGCATATCCGCTCCGCAACAACCGCTCTTCGTTCGGATGCTCGCGGGCCCACTTCTGGAAATCGAACTTCGCCGGCTCACGGTGCACATGCTCTGACAGCAGGGGGGCCAGCCATTCATTGTTCTTGTCGTGCTTCATGGTATTTATTTCCTTCTGAAGCCTTTCCTCGTTAAATGCGTAGCGATTTTTTTCTTTGCTCTGCGAAGTCTGCCGTCAATCATCTGTTCCGTGGCTCCGAGGACTTTTGCCATCTGCTCGTAGCTCATTTCGTTATAGAACCGCAGGAAGATGACTTCTCGAAGATGCTGCGGCAGTTGCTGGATGGCCTGGTCCAAAATCGCCTCTCGTTCATCTTCCCGGCAATCCGGCTCATTCCCGGCGTTAGTCTCGACAGGTTCCTGCTGTTTCCGAAGCTGACGGAGCATATCCCTGGCCACGTTCCGGCAGATCGCACCGACCCAGGGGCCGAAACGCTCGGGCTTTTTGAGTTTCGCAAGATCCCTGCATGCCGCCGCCAGTGCTTCCTGGGCGGCGTCTTCCGCCAGGTGACGATCCGGCAGAATCGAACCGGCTACGGCAAGAAGCGAATCATAATAACGCCGGCACAACTTGCCAAAACTCTCCGGGTCCGACTGCAAAGCTCGCTGAACGAGAATTTGGTCCTCAAGGTCTCTCATTTATCAAATATCATACTTACAAGAGCCGCTCTATACTTCTATAAACAAGTCTCGATTAGAAGGCAAAATCGGCGCAAAATCTATGAGAAAATGGAACTGTCATTCCGCACTTGATGCGGAATCCAGTTATTCGAGTTATGGATTCCTGTTTTCACAGGAATGACAAGTCAATACCTTACATCTCACAATTGCGGCCAGTTACCTGGAGATGCCAATATCATCCAGCATGATGCTTCCCTTGTCGGAGCGGTCGAATATGAACCGGATACTCTTAAGTCTGGACGGCTCGAATGAAAGATTGCCGTCAATGAAACTTTGGATCGGCATTTCATAGGTCTGGAGGAGTTGCTCGGAGAACTTCTCGATGCGTTTTTTCTCCAGCCACTGCCATTTTGCCAGCCTGACCGTCAGGGCCGGATGGACAGGCCCTACGGAACTGAGTGGCAGGGCGGCAAAATTTCCGTCACTGTCACAAAGCTCGATCGTCAAATCGAGAGGGGTGCGCTGGTCTTCGTTTTCCGTTCCGATGGAGAAAACGAACTTCATATCTCGATTCAAAACTATGTCACTTGCAACTTCGGGGTTCAGTGTGATGGTATATGATGCGAGATCAGCAGAATTAGCGTCTTCCTTTTTCTCATTATTCCATTCCAGAACCACGGTTGAGTTTTCCTGGTTAGAGCCGCCTTTTGTACGATACGGGGTATGGGCTTCCTTCCACGTCTTGAGGTTTTCGCCGAGCATCTTTCCGGCGGGGATAGTCGTGGTTGTGACATCGAAATCTTCTTCGAAATCGGCAATGACTTTGAAATTGGAATCTTCGTACCGGTTTATGTAAATATCCTCCGGCAGCCAGTGGCCGGCTTTACGGACATCTTTGAACATCGGCAAGTATTCGTTTCTGCTGTTAATAGTGGCTTCGAGAAAAGCGGAAATGAGTACTTTTGCGACTTTGCGATGGCTTCCCATATCCATTATTGGCTTGTCATTGATAAGCCAGCTCACGGGGGCAGAAGCATTGAGCCGGCCCCAGGCCGTGTTGAACCGGTTGTGGTTCGCCCGGTATACATAAATTGCTGATTTGAACCGGAAGTGATTGTCCGTAAAGTGCACGCGATTAAACTGCCGGAGCCCCATGAATGTTGCCACATCGGCGTCGTGCCCGCCCTGTATGACGAGATAATTGACATTTTCTAACGCCGTAGGATGTCCCGCCGGTTTGTACTGCCCGTCGCAGGGTGCGATTGCTATGACCGACCTGATGTTAAAATTATAATCGAGCTTTACATTGGCATCGTCGGGATAGCGTTCGAGCCGGTTGAACGCCGCGGCGTGGGCGGCCGATTCTCCGCCGCGGGAATGTCCGACAAGCGCGATTCGGTCCATATCGACCCTGCCTTCGAATGCGTGGCCCTGAGCCTGGTTCCATGTGTCCCAGATATTGAGATGCTCCAGCAGGACGAACGCTCGCGCATCGTTTTCGCCCCAGAATTTATGATTCAGGAAATTCTCATCGACAGATACGGCGATAAAGCCCCGCCCGGCCAGCAGCTTGCCAAGGTATTCGTAGCCGGGATCGGAAAAGTCCTTCATATTGTGGTTGCCGTGCACTATCAGAACCAGCGGAAAAGGCCCGTCGCCGTCCGGAAACCACACCCGGCCGTTGAGCGGCAGCCTGTCAAAGCCGAAGCCCCAGTAGTGGGGCATCCCATCGAAAATGCCCATGAAAGGACGTGCATCGACAGGCTCGGTCTTAAAGTCGATGCCTTCGCCATATTCCTTACGATGCTTATCGTCGCCGCTTCCGTAGAAATATGTGCGATATGAATATGGGCCGTCAAGGGAAGGATCCGCCGCATCTATCGGCTCGACGCGATACTCGTCCATATAGGAGATGTCCACCAGATGTGATGTCGTGCCGCAGCCCGCAAGCACGACCGGCAGGAAAATCGCCAGTGCTGCGCTGCGGAAGGAGCGATTGACTGGTTTGGACGATATGTTTTCTTCGTTAACGTTGCGAAAGAGCATGTAAACCTCGAAACACAACCTCTGAATTTATCCGATGTTTCAACAACTATTTCCCGACCAGCCTACAACACCACCGCAAAATCCACAAGAAATATCATCCCCGGCGGCATATATCAGCTCATTTTGAGCGAAGTCGAGAAATCCAACGGGTGGCAGCCACAAGCCTGGACCACCGCATAGCGGGGGTTCAAGCTTGTGGATGGTCGCAAATCGGCAATTGTTATTTCTCTGCCATTACTGAAAAACGCCTTTGAGTATCGCCATGTAATTTTGAGTTTTGAGATTTAATCTTTAATTTTCCTTCGTATGTGCTTCAAGAGGCTCGTAGTCGGAAGACTTAGACGAACAGCGGTGTATGTTTGCTTGGCTTCGGCGCATTTCGATCTAAACTCGGAGCGAACCGCAAAAGACCGCCGGCTGTCCGGCTGGCTCGGTGCCGGATTGCTTTGACCGATTGATACGTAAAGATTTCGTTCGGTTTTATTTATTCTATTGGGTCGCCTGTGACATGTACGTCGTCTATGTTCCAGCCGGGATAGGTCACCGAATCGTCCGTCGGGCCGATTCCCCAGCGGAAGTAGACGGTCGCCTGCCCATCGGCAACCGACGGCGGAACCGCGTAGTCCAGAGATTGCCAGGCTTCGTCTGAAACATGAGAGGAGCCTGTTGTCCACAAGTCCACCCAATTCGTGCCGTCATTCGAGGCCTGAACGCAGGCATAGTCATAAGGCGATTCGACGCCGAGCCACCGCCGGAAACTCAGCCTGATGTTTTTGTATTGTTCACAGTTTATCGCGCCGGTTGTGGCATAGAGCGTTTCAGTCATATTGTCGGCATAGTCGCCGTCAAGGACGTATCCGATAACGTTCTCGCCGGTATATCCAGAGTCCGGGTCCCCGTTCCATGATCCGGCTCCTGTCGGAACGCCCCAGGCCCAGCCGTCATCGAGCAGCCAGTTCGGATCGGTGTTCATATCGGCCCAGTAGAGCGCGTTCTGCACGACGGTAACCGATGCGCTCTGACTGTGCTGCCTGATTCCATCTGTCACGAGGAAAGAGAACGTGTACGTGTACGGCGCCTGGTCTGCTGTGGGCTTCCAGTGAACGGTTTGCGTATCGGCGTCGAAATAGGCGCCCTCGGGCAAATTCCCCGCCGAAACCATAACAGGCAGATTCGAGGGATTTTTAGTTGTTAGCTGAATATCAAGCCTTTGGCCGGGCTCGATTTGCTCCGGCGCCGATATCGGCTCCAATGTAGGTGCCGGCAGGGTCCATCCCGAGTTTTGAGCATCACGCCTCGACATTCCCCAGTCGATCGACTCGGGGCCGGACGAGCCCGGCAGGTCGATGACATGGAATTGATAATCATAGCCGTTGACCATCATCTCAAGGTCACCGTCCTTGTCGAGGTCCTCGATCGCAGGACAACTGTAATAATCGGCAGACAGATTAAACATTGGAAAACCCGGCGCAGTCGAGCCGTCGGACTCCCATGCCGTAATCGGTGCACCGGCCGAGGCAACCACGAGTTCTTTCTGCCCGTCACCGTTGATATCGACGATTAAAGGGGGACTGTACGACGGGTCGCCCATAATCGTTTTGGGATATCCGGCGTCGGTCAACTCCATGCCCTGATGGTCGAAGGCGTGCACAATACTATACTCGAAGCCGTCGGCTTCTACGAAACTGTTGACATAAACTTCACTTAAGCCGTCGCCGTCGACGTCCCCGACGCTCAATGCTCCGGTTTCTCCGAACAGGTCACGAACAATTGTCTCCCAGAGCGTGCTTCCGTCGATATGGACCGCCATTACACTGTTCTCGGTGCAGAAGACCAGTTCCGGTTGGCCGTCGGCGTCAAGGTCGGCGATGGCCGTTCCTTTTTTGCTTCCGCCTTGCCACCTCTTTATCTGCTGACCGTTATGGTCGAGAATAAATGTGTATACGCGTGTTATGCCGGGGCCGTATCCGCAAAGGGCAATTTCCACATCGCCGTCGCCGTCAAAATCCGCAACGCTTATGGGGCCCTCTGTGGTATATCGTCGCTGCCAGAGGTAGGTTCCGTCGCCCTGGAAGGCAAACAGACCGTCGCTGTCTCTGGATTCTTCGTCAAGGGCAACAATAACCTCGCTGTCTCCGTCGCCGTCCAGGTCTGCAAGTACGGGACTGCCGATGATATAGGCATACCAGTAGTCACCGACATCCACAGGCCAACCCTCAACTGTCTGGCCGCTCTCAACGTGCAGGGCTGTGGCCATGACACTATAATCGTCCACTACAACTATCTCGTAGTCGCCGTCGCCGTCGATGTCTCCGACCGCCAGACCCGAGGCTACCAGTGAGTCCATATAGCTTTCCCCCAGTACAGCAGGCCAGCCGTCGAGAGCAGTTCCATCGTCTTTCCAGATACTTATGCTGCCTTCGGGCCAGTAGTAGTCGTCCATTGTGACCGACGCCTCGACTATCTCGTTTCGTCCGTCACCATCCACGTCAAGACACAGCGGACTGCCCAGGTATAACATGTCGGGCGATTCTTCAGGATCATCCGGTATCTCCGGCATCGGCCATGGGGCCTTTTCGGCGCCGAGTTCAATACCAAATATCTTGCGATCGGTGTGGATTGCCCGGTCCGTGATCACGGTAAGACGCAACTCGAATACTCCGGCTCCGGGATTTGGAAATACCAGATGAACCAAACCGTTTGGATCTATAGGGGAACTGCCGTCACTTAGCGTGATCCAATTATCACTGCCGTAGCCGCTGTATTCCAATTGATAGGAATCGCCGTGCACGAACAGGGTCAGCGGTATATCATTGCCGTCAGGCGCGAAGGTCTGCTGCTGCATCGGCTCGGCGATTTCTCCCAAAGGATGCCTTTGGTCCGCCGCCATCAGGGCCCCGTAGGCGTTTACCCGCCCGGTGCCGATGTATCCCTGCACGGGATCCATATCTCCGTAGTATACAGGGTCGGTGGTGTTTTCCAGGATGGCTCTGACCTCCACGTTTGTCAGCTCCGGCTTATGCGCAAGCACCAGGGCCCCGACTGCTACCACATACGGACCGGAAAAGGACGTCCCCGCCGTGGCGATATATTCGTTGTAGAGATCAGTTGTGACGATGTCGGTGCCGGGAGCGGTGATATCGACCCACGATCCGAAGCTACTGTGGCCGGTCTTGATGTCTTCGCCGTTTGTGGAAGCGACCGCCATTACGTTGTAGTACGCCGCCGGATAGTTCGGCCTGGCCGAGTCGTCGTTGCCGGCGCTGGCTACGAGCAGAACGCCCTGAGCGAATGCATTGTCAATCGCGGTCTTGACGATCGGGTCTCCCTCCGGACCGAATTCGTCTGCGCCAAAACTCATGTTCGCTACATGCGCGCCATTTGCCGCGGCGTAATCCAGGGCCGAAGCAACCTCGGCGGAGGTCACGTAGACGCTCAATCGCAAAGCCATTATGCTGCTTTGCCAGTTGATGCCGCAGACACCTAAGCCGTTGTTACCCACTCCGGCGATAACCCCGGAAACCTGCGTGCCGTGTCCCTCGATACCATACCAGTCAGATTCAGGTATGACGTCATTATTGTCTTCCTCGAAGTTCCAGCCGGAAACGTCGTCGATATATCCATTATTGTCGTCGTCTATTTCGTTATTGGGAATTTCGCCTTTATTGACCCAGATATTGTCCTTCAAGTCGGGGTGATTCACGTCAACGCCTGTGTCCAGAACCGCCACCACGATATCGTGACTGCCGGTTGAGATGTCCCATGCGTCGGACATCTGGATCAGTTGATGAGCATACTGGTCGGGAAACTCAGGGTCGTTGGGTTGGGCGCAGGACTCGTAGATATAGTTCGGCTGTGCATATTCCACATCAAGGTCGGCGCCAAGCTCGGCACACATGCCCGGAACGTTTCGGTCGGTCTTGAGCAAATAGAAACGCGACAAATCGGCGTTCGTCGGCCCGGCCTTAGATGCGATACGCACTTGACCTTGCGCTTGACTATCGGCAATGCTCTGATATTCCAGCCGCCGCCGGGCGCCCTCGAACACGTGGCCTTCGTTAGAGAGCCCATACTCGGCCTGCAATCGAAGCAGGATCGCCTGGTCTGAACCGAGTCCCGACTGCGAGAATAAGCTGATGCCATTGGCTTGCCTGTCCCTGAGCCTGACAATGACCTGGCCGGGCATGTATGTTGGCTTTATATCAATCTGCTGCTTCAAATCCTTACCGGCAGGCTCGGCGGCATTCTCCTGCCGGGAAGACTGTTTTGCTGTCGATATTCCAGCAACCATAATCATGGTCGTTGCCATAGCCACCACGCCTGCTCTTGCGATCATCCGGTTTCGGCCTGGGTTATTCTCGCTCATCCTTTCTCTCCTTTCAGAAGCATCTGCTGTAAAATTGTCTATTAAGTCAAAGGCATATTTATGAGTCACAAGGACAATACAACCGCTCCTCAAATACCTGACAGGGTACAAACGAACTGATAACATTATAATAATATCGGATATTCACAGAGTCAACATAAATTTACTTGACATGCAACCGTCATCCTGAACGATTGCAGTTTTCAGACTGAGAAACCAGTTATTTTATGTTCGCCGTGATGGTTGCCTGGTTAAATGCTGCGCGCTTCCGGCGAAAATATTTTTCGAATACGTCCAAAGTGACCATGTTTTAGAGAAATATTGTAAACCGTTGTAAGCAGGTCAGTAGGACAGCAAATTCCGGGCCCATGTTTTTGCGGCATGGGCCCGGGAATTATTCTATGTGCGGGACGAGAGCATCCCGTATTACAGCAAATGCCTCCTCGATTACGGCCAAAAGCTCTGCCGGCCCATCTCCTGTTCGACTATCGCAACGTCAAGGTCGTCAATCGTGCCGTCGGCATTGAGATCGACGCTCAGGGCCTTCTGGTAGGTTATATCGCAGGATTTGATGAAGCCGCCTACGATATACTGGCCCTCGTCCTGGCCGTAAACATTACCTATATGCCAATCCTTTTTGTTTGTCGCACCGGTAAGCGGCGACGGGTTGAGCGTGCCCGACCCGACGGTCTCGCCGCTCTGAGTCACGATATAATCCACTGTGCAGATGCCTGCGTCGTCGACAACCACGACCAAATCGAGAGTGACATAAACGTCGAAGGTCATTCCGGTTACGAGGTTTTCGTACCCGTAACAGTTTAGAATGTATGTTGGGCCGGGATCAAAAAACGGATAGTCGTCACTCGGGTCCGCGTCGACGTCGTTGTTGGGGACCCATCCCAGGTTCTGTTGCCAGCCGTCATCGTACAGCATGAACTCAAATATGTACTCAGGATCCTGCCCGTTATTCGCCACGCCGAACAGGGCGAGCGCGGTATTTTCCTTGGCTTTCCACTCAATCGTCACCGTTGTAGTGCCGGGAAAATCGTTCTTCTCGGCAGTTTTCACTCTCGGGAACTTGTAGTATCCACCCTCAAAGTGGGACAGTTCCAGGACGGGCTGGTCCCCATCGTCGGCGATCGAATAGAAAGGGGCGTAACGTCCATCTTGATCGCTATGTCCATCCCAGCCGGCGGCAAATACAACGTTGTTCTGATCGTCAACCTCTCCGGTTACCAATGTTCCGGTCACCAGCTGTATCGAATCGCCCTGGCTCAATCCGTAATCTGCCATTAGCAGGTCCATATCGCTCTGATCCACGGTGCAGTCGTTATTAAGGTCGGCCACGAGGTCACACTTTTCCGGGATGCACCGCGAGACGTACACGCGGACGTCATCGAAGTACAGCTTGCCCGTACCGCCTGTCTGCGGATTGGCACGGTCCCCGATGCCCAGATATATCTTGGCAATGCTCGTCAGATCCACACCGGCGGCAATGTAGTCCTGCAGATCGATATTGATCTGCTGCCATTCCTCCAGCGTCACGTCAACGTCACTCTGGACCGCTCCGGCCTTTCCGGCACTGTCTTCGAGCACGGCATAGACCTTATCCGTAGCTACGGCAGTAGCCGTGCTGTCTCCGTGAACATATAGCGTCAGCGCCTTGCCGCCGGTTCCTATCCAGTCTTGCGAGGCGTCGAACGTCCGTTCGGTTTCCGAATAGAGCTTTTTATCGTCCAGGCCCGAATTGTCGTATCCGAACGGCATGGAGACGCCGCCGCCGTGAACGATTTCCTGCTCGGCATAAGGCTTCGTGAGATAACCAACGGTCGAACCAGTGCCGTTACCGGGAGACCCGGGCGCCGGCTCGATAAAGCCCCACCCGTCAAGCCAATGCTCGAATATGGCGTTCCCGTACTTGTCCGAGAAATCTTCGAAGCTTTCAATCACGGCATAATCGGCGACCGAGAAACTCCACGTCCCCTCATCGGGCGGCAACACCGTGCCGTCGGCCTGCTGCGAGTCCACGCGCCAGTAGTAGGTCTTGCCCAGTTCGAGACTGCCCAGGGCATAGGTATTGTCCGCGACGTCTGCCGTTACGTCGGTGAGATTATTGGGATCTTCTCCGAAATAGACCGTCTCACCTGTTACGCCCGCACCTGTTTTCCATCGCAGGCTTGCCCAGGGTGAATCCAGAACGACGTCGACCGGGAATGCGTGATAGGCCGTCAACGGAGTCTTGAAACCTTGCCATGTGACGGGCCCGAACCATATCTTGGGGCCCGGGGCCGGGCCGGCATGTACGAATCCGGCGCCCGTGATGGCGATTAGATCGGGCGAGGTCGAATTCGGGTCGGTGACATCGGCTGTCAGTGGACCAGGGCCGTCACCGTCGCCGGAACCGCCCAGTTGTTCGGCGTGGGGCCCGCCGGCGTCCAGCTCGTTCATATCAGTCGCCGTCTCGCCTATGATTTTCTGCCACGTCAAAGCGGCTACATTTATCGTTTGCTCGTCTTGCCCGGGCAGTTCGATAAGACTGGACAAATACCAATCCCCGTTGGCGTCACGGATCGTCAGCTTTGCCGTCCAGTCATTGTTCTTGGTGTTTATGACAGTGACTGTCTCCAGGTTGGGTACGTTCATGTCCGGAACATTCGTACCTGTGGACGAGAAGATGGTATAGATATGTGTACCTCCCTCATATCCGTCCGCGTCGAACATGCCGTCAGTGAAATCGCTCAGGATTCCATCTCTGCCTGATTTGGCATCCCAGTCGATGTTTGTCTCGGGGTATTTTCCTTTGGTGTTGGGCTCCATCCAGCCGCCCCATCGAAAGCCGGTTCCCAGGTCCGAGACAGCCGTAATCTCGCCGTCACTCTTATCGAAGATGGTCTCACCATCAGGATTAGCCGTCTGTCAGGTCTCGGTAATGCTTACGCGCTCAAGTCCATAAGCCGGCCCCGACATTGCGCTTACCGACAAAACAACCACACACGTCACTATCACATTAATCTTTATTGTACGACCTCCTCAAAACTAAGTTTCGAAATAAAGTTCTTCTGCGGAGAAGCGGTAGAACCAACCGGCCAACACCACAGACAAGCTCTTCTTGCAGTCTAAACTTGATTCAGAACATCGTAAAAATACATTATAGAAATAACCGCCGGCAATTCTGCGCTTTTCTTCCATTTACCAGTATTTTGTTTATCAGGTCTAAGAGCAATAGTTGTCACTTTCACGCTTCCATTATCGATCTTCTTTTTCAGAGACTTAAAACACGCTGATAAAAAGGCCCCGGAGACCGTCACACCAAAACACTCCGAACATTCCTGCCGGGATTTCCCAAATAAACTTCACTCAAACACTCCTGCAAACTTTAAGATTCGATACTAACGTAATTTCATCTCAATTTCAACAATATTCCCGCAGGCCCGGCATCCCATGTCGCAAAAAACACATGAAAAGCAACATATTTATGCAAGAATTCACGGCGGTTTTCACCCACCGGAGATAGGTATGATGTCCCGATTGGTAAATTATGCTTAACTTAGTGCCATTATAAGCTGTTCCAGGATTTGCGCAAGTCAGGTCAAGTCAAGGGCATATTTTTCGCAAAAGATGATTGCATTTCCCGTGCTTTGCGCATAAAATACATGGCTATTTATTTAATAGACAAGCTTAATAATACAGAAAATGCTTGAAATGTTCTGAAACCTGACATAACCGAACAGATTGGGCAAAAAGTAGTAAAAGGATATTTTTATGGGAAGACGCAGAGACAGACTCGATAAAAGACGGGCAAAACAAAAAAAAACGCGTAACGCCAATGCCCCGCGCAAGACCAAAGAACGTGCACGCAAAGCCGCTCAAGCCGCCGGCGGCACCGATTAACACCTGTGTAGAAAATGATTGGCTTCAGGCGAAGCCGGGATCTCGAAAAAGATATCAGTCGGCGGATCGAAAAAATTGGTTCGATCAAAACCTGTTCGTACACCCGGTGTGCAGGATCGATGTATATGCAGGACCAGGCTATACGTGTTGATCGCTGATGGACGCAGAGAAATAAAGCAATAGTAAATTTATAGCTTAGCTATCGTAAACTTATGGCTTAGACATAGTAAATTACAAGAATGTAAACAATAAAAAATAAGTTGTAAAAAAAGATGTGACCCCTCTATTCGCCGGCGACAAAGGGCTGTGGCGTGCCGCAATCGTCTGTCACGGCAGGAGAATACACCTCGGCTATTTCACCGACAAAATCGACGCCGCCAGGGCATACGACTGACGACGCCGCGAAGAAGTACTACAAAGAATTCGCCCGGCCGAACTTCCCGTAGGAATCTATTAGAATTAACCGCAGATGAACGCAGATTACGCGGATAAATATGAATTTGTAGGGTGGCGGCTTGCTCCACCAAAGCCTTTAAAAAATAGTCAATAGACAATCGCAAATCGTAAATCAGAAGGCCTTCGTTACTTTCGTAGCTTTTGTTGCCTTATATATGTAGAAAGTCAATATGAGAGATTAAAAATCATCATCCCGACAAAGTCGGGATTCCACAATTTTGCATTTTTAATTTTGATTTTTAATTTGGAAATCCGGCTTTTTAGCCGGTTTGATGAAAGGAGCATTAAAATGAAACGGCTAATTTTGACAATAATACTCGGAATCCTGATAATCAACCTTACCGGCTGCGTCGCCTATCGGAGCCACCATCCCTGGCAGAGCCGCCGGGTAGTAGTTGTAACCAGCCCCCCGCGGCATCCGCCCATGCCGCCGACACCCCCGCGCCGCCCGCATGGCCATCCCGCTCCGGCCCCCATGCCAAGGCGCGACTATAGGTACTAACTCGTGATGCGTATGTCGTATTGCGTATAGCGTACGGCGTGTAATGAACAGAGAATTGAGAAGTAAGAAGAAAATTGCAGCGGCTAAGTTTTTATGCAAGATGGTGATATGGAATCTTAACCAGTTCTTTCAGAGATGCCTTTTTTTCGCGATGTATATGGCAGTAAGGCTCATGGTTGTAGATACTCAAGAGATGATTGCATTGCGGAGCCGCGCATTTCCTGCCGTCAGCCGAGGTTTTTAGTTTTTTTGCCATCGTTACTCCTTAGCAGGTAAATCGTTATACGGAAAAGTCTTAAAGGTTAGTTGTCTTCGTCTGGGGCCTAAAGATTTCTAATCTTCATGTAATATATCAAATATACCACATTATTGGCCCTTGTCAAGAACTCTTTTCTTATTTTCTTTTTATTTAACCACGACATATGAATCATAACCGCAGATTAACGCAGATTAACGCGGTTTATTTGCATTCGATATTGGATATTTAAGACCCCTTTATCCTGTTATTCTGTCAATTTTTCGACCAAAAGCGATGGTAGCGCCGAACAAAAATCGGAAATTTTAATTTTTTTTTTATTCCTTATCCGGCAACAAGTTACATCAAAAAACACGTCTACAATTTTGTAGATTTTCGCATCAAATGCGCATCCCCGTCCAATTATGGGGGGCTGCTTTTTTTGCCCCGGCCCGAAAGACGGCAATTGAAAATTGAGAATTAAAAGCTCAATTCCATATTCAATATTCTAAATTCTGAATTCCTGCATGGGGTGATGACAAAGTTCACTATTACATTCGAGCTTCCATCATGGCTCGTCCGGCCGTTTCTCGTACTTCTGCTGCTCTGGCGGCGGCTGCGCTACGGCTACGTCTTCCGCAGAATCCCGCTGACCCAGGGCCATTTCGCCATAGTCGATCCGCAGGACTATCAGAGCCTGAGCAGATACAAATGGCGTCTCTGCCGGACAAAGGGCAAAAACGTCCTCTACGCCGAACGCTCCATCTGCCTGCCCGGCGGGAAATACTCGCGAATCCTCATGCACCGCCAGATCATGGAAAACCTGCTCTTAGCTTCATCAACTCAAAACTCAAAACGTAGAACTCAAAACTACCATCGCTATCAAAGCGATGGTCTCGTCATCGACCATATAAACGGCTTCG
>Ga0307378_10007434_pt1 | contig 14764 bp, 13 predicted proteins | sample UN1MG_FD_202238 | JGI IMG/M metagenome (GOLD analysis project Ga0307378, IMG submission 202238) | Soil microbial communities from Risofladan, Vaasa, Finland - UN-1 | ecosystem: Environmental > Terrestrial > Soil > Coastal area > Acid sulfate soil | place: Finland: Risofladan, Vaasa | collected...
ACGGCTCAGTTCACCTCGGCGGTCAATCAAGGCGCTATCGCGCTCGACAAGACCCTCGCCGAGCGGGCCGACTCTTTCACCAAATCGCTGCTTGAGAAGGTGAAGGGGCTCGAGACGGCAATCACGCAGCAGACCGAGGCGCTCGACAAGACCATGAGCGAGCGGACGCAGCTCGTGGTCACCTCCCTCGCTGAGCGGCTCAAGGCCATCGACATGACCTTCGGTCAGCGCACGGCTGAGACGGACAAGATGCTCGGCGAGCACACGCGCATGGCCGGGGAGACGTTCGGTAAGCAGACCGCGCAGCTCAACCAGGTTCTCGCCAACAACTCGCAGATGATGCAGCAGACGGCGGAGCAGGTCGGCGCCCAATCCAAGGAGGCGGTGGACATCCTCACCAGCCAAACCGGGAACCTGCGCGAGGTCTCTCGCGGGCTGCTCGAGCAGATCCACGGCCTCACCCAGCGCTTCGAGAACCAAGGCCAGGCCATCCTTACCGCGGCCAAGGCACTCGACTCCTCGAACGCTAAGATCGACTCGATCCTCGAGGGCCGCCACCAATCCATCATCGCCCTGCTCCACACGGTCAACACCAAGGCGCAGGAGCTCGACGGCATGATGGGCAACTACGCGGGCATCGTCGAAGGGGCCCTGACGAAGGCCGAAACGCGGGCCAAGCAGGTGACCACGGCGCTCGGTCGCGACACGGCCGGCCAGGCGCAGCAGGCGCTCGCCCAGATCGAGAAGCTCCGCGACGAGGCGCAAGCCCACACGGCCCGCGCGGTCAACGACCTCAAGGGCAGCTTCGAGACGGTCATTACCCAGATCGGCAAGCAGCTCGAGCAGATGCGCGGGCAGTTCGATCATACGTCGCGCGGCATGCGCGAGGCGGCACGACAGACCGCGACCGATCTCGACACCCTGCGTCAGGAGATGCAGAAGCGGATGGACACCCTGCCCGAACAGACCGCGCAGGCGACCGCCGCGATCCGCAAGGCCCTCAGCGATCAGTTCCGCGAGATCGAGGCACTCACCCCCAACCTGTCACGGGTGGGCGCCCAGGCTGCCTCCATGGGCAGTGGGGCCGATCCTTATCGGCAGCCGCCGCAGCCCCAACCGCAGCCCAGGCCCCAGCCATTCCCGCCGCACACCGACGAGGTTCGGCCCGGGGGCGATTACGGCCTGCCGCCGATGCCGCGTTTCGATGCGCGGGGACGGCAAGTGTCCGCGCCGCAGGAAGCCGCCGATCTCGACCATGCCGCAGGCGGTCTCGCGCACCAGATTTCGAGCGCATCCGGCCGGGGCAACCGGTCTATGGGCGACCTGCTCGCGCGTGGTTCCGACTACCCCGATCAGGCCTATGGCGGCGGCCAGGGCTATGCCGGTGGCCGCGTCGCGGCACCCACCGGTGCCGGCCAATTGCGCATCGACGAGCTCTCGCGCGCGATCGAACACCGCACCGCGGCCGAGGTCTGGCACCGCATGCGAGCCGGCGAGCGCGGCGTGCTCGGACGGCACATCTACACCTATGAGGGGCAGACGACGTTCGAGGAAATCTCGCAGCGCTACGATCGCGACGGCGAATTCCGCAGCACCGTCGACCGCTATATCGGCGACTTCGAGCGGTTGCTTGCCGAGGCGGAGCAGTCCGACCCGGCCGGCCATATGCTCCAGAACTATCTGACGTCGGAGACTGGGCGTGTCTACCTGCTGCTCGCGCATGCGAGCGGACGCCTGCGTTAGAGCCCTAGAGGCTCAGGTCCCCCCACAAACGGGCCCCCTCCTCCCACGATTGGGAGTGAGGGGGCCTTTCTTTTTGGGAATCGTTTCAGCGTCATGGCGCGCGCGGCTGAGAAGCCGGTCACGATTGCCGTTTTCGAAAATTAGGAAGACCTAGCGGCGGCGGGTGGATACCCAGCCAGTGATGTCTTGCAGCACCTCGGTGAAGGCCTGGTTCAGCGCGGCGATGACATCCGCCGGCTTGTCGGTCGTGGCCGGCACCCGCGCGCTGAAGCCTCTGGTGGCGACCACCCGGCCCGAGCTGGTGTTGACCAACTTGGCAAAGATATCGACCTCGGCTGCGGCCTTGCCGCTCGACACATCCACTTGGAAGGCGCGGAGCTCGGTGGCGAGACCGAATTGCCCGGATGTGGCGCTCACCGCCTTGACCGCACCTGAGTTTTGGAAGCTCTCGATCATGCGAGCCTGCACGAGCCGCGGCAGACGATCGCTCCAGGCGACGCCCTTATAGTAGGAGACCTGGTCGGCCCGGGGACGCACCATGAGCCGGTCCGTCTCAAGCGCGTGCACGGCGACGGGCTCGTAGACCACGAGCTGCCAGGGTGCGGCCCTGGTGCTGCCGGAGAAGCTTCGGGGCGCAACGAGGTCGTATGTGTCCGGCCCTTTGCCCCCGCCACCGGCGATGGCGCAGCCAACTAGGCCCAGGCAAATCAAGCCCGCGGCAAGAAATGGCGCCGACCGAGACATGTCCGATCGCCCCCTGTTACGCGGCACTTGGTTGGTCCCCGAAAGTGCCTTATTGACCACGTGGAGTGTATTCCGGCACTTGTGATCCACCAAGCAAAAAGCCCCTTGGATCCGCCTCCAACTTCTCAAGAACCCGATTCAGTGTTGCTGCCGCGCGGCGGCCTTCGCGCATGGTGGCACTGAACTCCTGCATGCTTTCTTTGGCCTGGCGGGTCAGCCCGTTCATGTTATCCCCGAGAGAGACTTCAAGCTTACTACTCAGTGTCTTGAACGACTGAGCGCCTTCGCTCACATCGGTGATGGTCGACCCGATCTCAGCACTCTTCCCATTCAGCACGGTGCTGAGCTGCTCGATATTACTCAGCGTGGTCGTGATCGCCTTTTGGTTCTTGGCGACGAGATCATCGAGCCGTTCGATAAACATGTTGGCGTTGTTCAGGGCCGCGGGCGCAGCGTCGAACAGGCCCTGGCCGGACCCGCGAGCGGCCTCGATCGTCGGCACGGGATCCTCGGCCGTGGCGACCAGCAGGGGCGAGTCGGGCGTGCCAGGGGTGATCTGGATGCCGCTGCCGCCGGTCAAGCCAAGAGACTTGATGCTTGCCTTTGAGTCTTGCCGCACCGGCGTTTTATCATCGACGCTGATGAGCACCTGAACCTTGCGGCCGTCGTCCGGGTCGAGCGCGAAGGACTGCACCTCGCCGATCTTGATGCCGTTGAAGGCGACGCTCGAGCCCGAGGTGAGCCCGGCGACCGAACTCTCGAACACGATGAGGTAGCGTTTACCGCCTCCGGCGAAATTGCTGATCCAGAAAATGAAGATGAAGGCGAAGGCGAGCACGCCCAGCACAAATCCGCCGATCATCAGGTAGTTGGCTTTGGTTTCCATCGGATCCTCAACAGACAAGCGACATCAGACAATCAGCCTTCGCTGCTCGGTCGGGCTTGCTGCGCGAGCCCGCTCGCCGCAGAAATAGTCCTTGATCCACGGATGATTGGGCTGCTGCTGCAACTCAGCCGGCGACCCGGTCCGCACGATCTTCTTGTCGGCCAGCACCGCCACCCTGTCACACACGGTGAAAATGGTATCAAGGTCGTGGGTCACCATATAGACCGTCAGCCCAAGTGTCTGTTGCAGCTTGCGAATAAGGTGATCGAAGTCGGTGGCCCCGATGGGATCGAGCCCCGCCGTGGGCTCGTCCAGGAACACGATCTCAGGGTCGAGCGCGAGCGCTCGGGCCAACCCGGCGCGCTTGCGCATGCCGCCGGAAAGCTCGGAGGGGAACTTGTGGGCGGCATTCGGCGGCAGGCCGACCATGGTCAGCTTGAGGAAGGCGAGGTCGTCCATCATGGCCTGCGGCAGATCGAGATGCTCGCGCATTGGCACCTGGATGTTCTGCAGCACGGTGAGCGAGGAGAACAGCGCGCCGTCCTGAAACAAAATGCCCCAGCGTTTCTCGATGTCGAGGCGGGCTTGTGGCGTCAACGTCTTCGCGTTCTGCCCGAACAGCCCGACATCGCCCTTGTCCGGCTTCACCAGGCCCGTGATCACCCGCATCAACACCGACTTGCCCTGACCCGAGCCGCCGACGATGGCGAGGATCTCGCCGCGAAAGACGTCGAGGCTGAGGGATTCCCAGATCTGATGGGTGCCGAAGCTCTTGGCGAGCCCGCGCACGCGGATGACCACCTCTCTGCCGTTCTCGACGATCACACCCCGATCCCCGATAGGAACATGGCGAAGATAGCGTCCAGAATGATCACCAGGAAGATAGCCTTGACCACGGCGCTCGTCACATGGGTGCCGAGGGACTCGGCGCTGCCCTCGACGCGCAAGCCTTCGAGGCACCCAACAAGCCCAATGATAACAGCAGCAAACGGCGCCTTGATCATGCCGGCCATGAAATGCTGGAAGTCCACCGCCTCGTGGAGCTTGTCGATATAAGTCGACATATCGAGACCGAGCACGCCGAACGCCATGACGCCACCGCCGGCAAGCCCCATGATGTCGCCGAGAAACGTGAGCAGCGGCAGCGCCACGACCAGCGCCAGCACGCGCGGCAGCACTAACGTATCCATGGGATCGATGCCGAGCGTGCGCATGGCGTCGATCTCCTCGCGCATCTTCATGGAGCCAATCTCGGCGGTGAAGGCCGAGCCGGAGCGGCCGGCCACCATGATGGCGGTGAGCAGAATGCCGACCTCGCGCAAAGCCAGGATGGCGACCATGTTGACGGCGAAGGGCTCCGCGCCGAAGGGGCGCAACTGCACCACGCCCTGTTGCATGACCACGGCGCCGATCAGGAAGCAGATGAGCGCGATGATCGGCACGGCCCGCAAGCCCGCATGGTCGAGGTGATGGAAGAAAGACGTCGTGCGAAACCGCCAAGGCTGCCTGAACAGTCGCAAGAAGGCGGCGGTCACCTCGCCGAGGAACGCCGTGAGCTGAATTGCGTCGCGCCAGACGCTGGTGACCGCCTTGGTCGTGTCCTCGATGGCTTGCGTGAGCAGGCCGCGCTTTTCGATCTTGGGCTTTTCAGCACTGCCATGGCGATGCACCTCTTCGATGAGAATGCGGAAGCCCTCGGTGGCGCCGGCGTAATGGGTCCGCAAGCCGCCCTTCTGCCACGCGCTCGCCGTCCGCTGCAGGAGCCAAGCGCCGGCCGTGTCGATCTCGGCGATCCCGGCGATGTCCATCTCGCCGGTGAAGTCTGGCGTGGGCGGGATTGGCACCCGTAGCCGCTTCAGGGCCTTATCGAGCTCCGTGGCCTCGGCCACGGTCCAGGCGCCGGTGGCGATCAGCCGGAAGGTGGTGCCACTGAGTTCGACGCGGAAGCCAGGGGCGCGGGCTTGCGTCGGCAGGACGAGCTGGTGGTCGCGCTTGAGCATGGAAGGGCTTAGCTTTGCTCGTACTCTACGCTTGAGGGCGCCGGCGCCGATAGAAGTGCTCTGTTTTTGAACGAAAACACAGGAGAAAGAAAGGCGTTATGGGGGGTTCGCGGCTTCACCTTAACGGCACGGGCGATACGGGGGCGGCACGCCTTGACGTGCGAGTGGAGCGCTGGCCAATCCGCGGCCAGTTCACCATCGCGCGCGGCTCAAAGCGGGAGGCCGTGGTGGTGGTGGCCGAGATCGCCGCCGGCCTCCACGCCGGCCGGGGCGAATGCGTGCCGTATGGCCGGTACGGCGAAAGCGTCGAGGGGGTCACCGCCGCCATTGAGGCTTGCCGTGAGGCGATCGCGCAAGGCCTGGACCGTGGCGGCCTCGCCTCTTTGCTGCCGCCCGGGGCGGCACGCAACGCGCTCGACTGCGCCTTGTGGGATTTGGAGGCAAAGCGGTCAGGCAAGCGCGCAGCGGCGCTCGCCGGGCTGCGGCCCCTCCACAAGGTGCCGACGGCCTTCACCATCTCGCTTGGCGATCCTGCGACCATGGCCGCATCGGCCCATGAGGCCCGGGCGCATCCCCTCCTCAAGCTGAAACTTGGCGGCGCGGGCGATCTGGAACGCCTGGCGGCCGTGCGGGCGGCCGTGCCCAAAGCGCGCCTCATCGCCGATGCAAACGAGGCCTGGCAACCTCATGAAACAGAGTCGCTTCTCGCCGCCGCCGCCGAGGTTGGCGTCGAACTCGTCGAGCAACCGCTGCCTGTGGGCGAGGATGCCCTTTTGGAGCAGATCGCGCGTGCCGTGCCAATTTGCGCCGATGAGTCCGTGCATGACCGCGCCTCGCTTCCGACGCTTGCCCGGCGCTACGACGCGGTGAACATCAAGCTCGACAAGACCGGCGGCCTGACCGAAGCGCTCCTCGTCGCCGAGCTTGCCCGGGCGCTCGGTCTGAAGATCATGGTGGGGAGCATGGTGGCGACGTCGTTGTCGATGGCCCCTGCCCTGCTCCTGGCGCAAGACGCCGACTGGGTGGATCTCGACGGACCGCTGTTGCTGGAGGCGGACCGGACGCCTGGCCTCACCTATGAGGCGGGCGCGGTGTTGCCACCGCCGCCGGACCTCTGGGGCTGACGCTCAGAGGCTATCGACGACGCGCTTCAACCGGTCTCGGACGTCCTGGGCCAATTCGGCGAGACCGGGATTGTCGATGGCCTGCATCGAGGCGGCGGGATCGACGGCCGATACCTCGACCCGACCATCTCCATGCTGCTGCACGATCACGTTGCAGGGCAGCATGGTGCCGATCTTGTCCTCAAGTTGAAGCGCACGATGGGCGAGTTGCGGGTTGCAGGCGCCGAGGATTCTGTATGGGCGAAAGTCCTCACCGAGCTTCGCCTTCATGGTGGCGGCGACATCGATGTCGGTCAGCACGCCGAACCCCTCTGTCTTCAACGCTTCAGTGACGCGGGGAATCGCTTCGTCGAAGGGGACATTGAGGGTCTTTGAGAAATGGTAGCTCATCTCCACCCTCACATCATCCCGCAGCCGCCGCCCAATACCTTATCGGCCTTTTCCTTCTGCGCGTCGGTGAGCACGGCATAAAGGGCTTCCGTCGCGGGCTTGAGCGCCTTCAGACTCTCGAGCTTGGCTTCCGTTGCCTCGATGCGTGCGTCCATGCGCTCCAAGGCGTTTCCGTCCTTGGCCTTCATCATGTCGGCATGCATGCTTTCCATCGTCGTGTGGCGCGCCCTCACCGCGTCGGCATAGGCGTCCCAGGCGGCTGTCTGCGCCTCGGTGATCTCAAGGTCGGTTTTAATATAGGCGAGGTGGGCTTCCATCATCGGGCGGGAATGCATTGTGCCACCCCCCTTGCCCATCATGCCGCCGCCGTGGCGCATCATGCCGCCCATTTTCAGACAGCTGCCGCCCATCTTGTCCTTGCCCATCATGCCTTGGCCCTGGCCGTCCATCATGCCCTTGCCCTGGCCGTCCTGGCCCATCATGCCGCCTTGACCTGCCATGGGCTTCTGCTGATCGTCTTGCTGCGCCAGCGCCGGCGACGCGGCGATGACAATCGCCGCGCAGGCCGCAAGCAAAACCGCGCCAAATCTGTTCATGGGAACCTCCTACTTGTTGCGAAATCATAGTCGTTTCGTCCGCCCTGTCCTTGAGGTCAATCAACGCCTGAAATGCGGAGACTCAATGATTGCGATACGTGGCCATTGGTCGCTCAGGGATGCCGGCTAACGATGGGAGTGGTCGACCGCATCGACCACAAACCGGCCATGCCAGCGCTGCCGAAGCAGAAACGCCGCGACAGTGCCGCAGAGCGCCAGCACCGCCATGACGCCGTAGGCCTCGCCGCCCAGCATCCGGTAGAGCGGACCGGAGGCGAGGGTTAGCGAGCCCATGACGAGACCGGCAACCACGGCCGCATAGAGCCCTTGCGCGGTGGCGGCGCGGTCCTCGGGGACCGCATGGGTGAGGAAATGGATGGCGGCGAGATGCGCGGCGCCGAAACTCATGGCGTGGAGGATCTGAAGCAGCCCCGTCGCCCACAGAGGCGGGTCGAAAGCCATGAACCCCCAACGCAGCACGGCTGCCGCACCGGCGAGCCCCAGGAGCCTCACCGTACCGCAGGCAGCGATGACCCGGCCCGAGACGGCGAACAGGGCCACCTCGGCGACGACCCCGACGGACCACAATGCGCCGATGACGCCGCCGGAGAACCCTTGCGCCTGCCAATGCAACGTGCCGAAGGCATACATCAGCGCGTGGCTCGCCTGGATGAGGCTCGCCGCCAGCAAGAACAGAAGGAATAGCGGCGCGCGGGCCAGCGCGAAGGCGTCGCTAAGCTTGAGACGGCGCAGCGCCGGCTTGGCTGCGGCAGCCGGAGAACCTTTGTGCCCGCCAAGCTGCCGCGGCATCAGATGGGTCGCCAACACCATCAGCGCCGTGGCGGCAAGCAAGATCGGCAACACAGCCTGCGGCCCGTATAGCTGGATGACGGAGCCGGAGCCGAGGCTGGCCACAATGAACGTGATGGAGCCCCATAGCCGCACCTTGCCGTAGTCGAGACCGCCGCTGCGGATGCCGCTTGCCGCCACGGTCTCGATCAGGGGCATGATCGAGGTCCAGTTGACCGCCAGCAGAACGATCGCCAGCAGCATCTGCCAGAAGCCGTCAGAGACCCAGAGGATGACGAACGAGAGCAACGAGCCCCAAGCCAGCACGATGAGGATCGCGCGGCGGTCGCCGATGCGGTCGGCGGCGAAGCTGATGGCCGGGGTGAACAGGATGCGGGTGTAGAGCGTCGCCGCCAGCAAGACGGCGATCTGGTCGGCATCGAGCGCCCGCCATTTCAGCCAGACCGGCAGATAGGGCAGATAGCAGCCGATCACCAGAAAGAGCGCGGCGTACAAGAAGCCGAGGCGCAACGCGAAGGACGGCATTGCGGCACTCGCTTGAACTTGCGTTGGCGCTTGGTTTGCCATGTGAGTTAACGAATCCCTTGCCCTTCCGGCGGTACGCTCGGCCCCTTACCCCGAATCAGGCTAGCCTCGCCACCACCATGCCGGAACGAGCTCCAGACCGCGCCGATCCATTGCAGTCGAACCCGGTACCGCCCAGGCGCGGGCTGGCAGCGGAATATGCTGCGCTCGAGGCCACGCTGCGCGGCACGCCGGTTGGCCGCTGGTTCCTCGCCGAATATGCGCGGCGGAACCGGACGCCCGAGACGCAATTGATGCTCGACGCCATCGCCCGGCTGGAAGCCGCGGTGCTCAAGCCGCAGCGCCGGAGCGGTCTGGGGCCGGTGCTATCCGAGCTGGTGGAGATGAGCGAGGCGATCGCGCGGACCAGGCGGGAGATCGCCCAGATCCGGCCGCCCCAGCAGTTCGACAAGCAACTCACCAACGCCACCGAAGAGCTCGACCACATCGCCGAAGCGACCGAGAAAGCCACGTCAGAAATTCTCTCGGCGGCGGAGGATGTCCAGGAGGTTGCCTGGACCCTGCGGGAGCAGGGTGTCGCGGCCGAAATGTGCGAAAGGATCGATCAACGGGCGATCGAAATCTACACCGCCTGCTCGTTCCAGGACATCACCGGGCAGCGCACCAGCAAGGTCGTGCGGGCGCTCCACCTCATCGAGCAGCGCATCAATGCCATGATCGAGATCTGGGGGGTCGATGACATCGCCTTCAAGGTCGACGACGCCGCGGCAAAGATGGAGCACTTCGTGCAGGAGGATGCCGCGTTGTTGGACGGTCCCCAACCTCACGGCGGAGGCTTGAAGCAGGATGACGTGGACAAGATGATGGGGCTGCCGCTTGCGCCGGCGTCTTCAGCCCGGCCGGCCGAGCCGCCGCAGGACGACCGGTTCGAACGGCCCGAGCCCCTGACGCTCGACAAGCTCCACGCGGTCAAGCGGGCCGCCTTGTTCGGCTAGCTTTTTTTTGCTATATTTGCCAACACGTTAGCTGGCCAGGTGCGACAAGTTGACATCCCACCTCTTGAAAAAAAGCGGGCCGCTAACCATCTCTTGGTGGACGCAATGTCCCCCAAAGCGTCCCCCAAACTGACGCATGAAAATGAAGCGGCCCGATCCCCCCCGATCGGGCCGTTTTCTTTTGGGTCGGCCGTTTGTTACGCCAGCGACGAAAGCGATTGCGGCGTTCCGGCAGACCAAGATTGTGCGCCGCCAGCACGTTGTCGATGAATTCGCTGGCCGAATTCTCCCAACTATAGCCAAGCGCATGGGCCCTCGCCGCCTCGCGGTCGAGATGGAGGGCTTTAAGCGCCGCCGCTTGGAGGTCGGTCCCGAGCGCACCGCAGGCGGGATCAGTCAGCACGTCCTTCGGCCCGCACACAGGAAATGCGGCCACGGGAACACCGCAGGCCAGCGCTTCCAGCAGCACGAGGCCGAAGGTATCCGTGAGGCTCGGGAAGACGAACACATCCGCCGAACAATAGGCTTCCGCCAGTTCCTCGCCGTGTTTGGGGCCGGTAAAGAGCACATCGGGATAGGCACGCTGCAACTCCGCCAGCTGCGGACCGCTGCCGACCAGCACCTTGCGACCGGGAAGGTCGAGATCGAGAAACGCCTTGATGTTCTTCTCGATGGCGATGCGGCCGACATAGAGAAACACTTTCTGCTCGCCGAACACGCGCACATCGCGCGGCTTGAACAGTTCGACATCGACGCCGCGCGTCCACCGCATCATCCGCTCGAAGCCGCGCGCCCTCAGGTCGTCCTCGACCGAAGCGGTCGCCACGAACAGACCGGCGCCGCTGTTGTGGAAGCGCCGCTGGAAGCCGTAGCACCAGGATTCCGGCACCGGCAGGCGGGCCGACACATATTCGGGAAAGCGGGTGTGATAGCTCGTGGTGAAAGGTCGCTTCATCTTGCGGCAGTAGCGCCTCGTCATGAGCCCGATCGGTCCCTCTGTCGCGATATGGATGAAGTCCGGTCGCATCTCGTCGATATGGCGGGCGATGGCGCGTGGCGTGGCGAGCGCCAGCCTAATCTCGGGATAAGTGGGGCAAGGCAGAGTACGAAACAGCGACGGGACGAGGAAGCTGACCTCGGCACCGAGCTTAGGCGCCTCCTGAGCAAGCCGCTCATAGGTGCGGACCACTCCATTCACCTGGGGATACCAGGCATCGGTCGCGACGAGGATGCGCATCAGGCAGCAGCCTCAAGCTCCTCGACGAGCTCCTTGGGCGTATGCATGCCCCCTTGGTGCGGGTTCCAACGGATGATCTCGAAGATCCCCTCCTCGGTCTCGGCGACGGCCGTGCAGCTTTCAACCCAGTCGCCGGTGTTGATGTAGATCACGTCGCCGACCTGACGCATGGCCGCGTGATGGATGTGACCGCAGATCACGCCTTGCGCGCCGTTACGACGCGCCTCCTGCGACAGAGCCGATTCGAACTCGCCGATATAGTTCACCGCGCGTTTGACCTTGTGCTTCAGATAAGCGGACAGGGACCAATAGGGCATGCCGAACCAGCGGCGCACCACGTTGAGATGCATGTTGAACCAGAGCGCCATCGTGTAGCTCCAGTCCCCTAAGAAGGCGAGCCACTTGGCGTAGCGGACGACCACGTCGAACTCGTCGCCATGCATGATGAGATAGCGCCTGCCGTCGGCGCCGACGTGAATCGTCTGGCGCTCGATGGCGACGCCGCCGAATTGCGAGCCGCAATAGTCCCGCATGGCCTCGTCGTGGTTGCCGGGGATGTAAACGAGCTCGGTGCCCTTGCGCACTTTGCGCAAGAGTTTCTGCAACACGTCGTTATGGGCTTGAGGCCAGTAGATGCCGCGCCTGATGCGCCAGAAGTCGACGATGTCGCCGACGAGGTAAATGCGGGGAGCGTCGTGGAAGCGCAAGAAGTCTAGGAACGCTTCGGCCTGACAGGCCTTGGTGCCAAGATGGATGTCGGAAATAAAGAGTGCGCGATAACGCCGTGTCTCGGCGTCGTTCTGCGCGTCATCTTCGGTCGGAGTGTCCAGCACGATATGACGCGAGTTAAGGTGATTTTGTATCAGGCTTGTGACATCGGCGATGGGCTTTGGTTAACCGGGGACGGCGGCCGAGCGGGCGCATCATGCTGAGATGACGCCCCTCGCCTCGAAGGACTTGCGGCCTGCTTGTCTCAGAGGGATGACTGATCCAGCAGCCGTGCGACGCAGGTGAGACTCATGTTAGCTATTGTCTTATCTATAATCGATAGGACGGTCCAACCACCCCAAGGCCATGGCGCGATCCCACCAGCAGGACCTGTTTGAGGCAGAAGCGCAGCCCGAATTATTCGAGCCCGACGCGGCCCTGCCAGCCTACCAGCCCGACCTCGATCAGGTCCGAGCGCGGTTGAACAAGATTTTGGCTGAGGCGCGCGCGGCGGAAAAGCTCCCGTGGGACACGGACCAGCTCCTCGTTTACCGAAGCATCTTCCCTCAAATGGCCAGATGGCTGCCGGAAGAAGAAGGCGCGCAGCTGAGGTTCGAATTCGATACCGAGTTGGTGCGGTTGAAGGCGGCATGACCCCGCGCCGACTTCCTCATTCCTACGCGGCCGGGTAAGCCTCGGGCTGCTGCGCGCCACCCACTCGATGGGGCCTACGTTGGCGCTTGCCCCGAACGCCGGACACCGCATCGGCGACCGTTTTCTTGTTCACTTATGATGCTTCACGCACGAATCCTCCCGGGGCGCGACCGCAAGCGGAGGTCAGGCAACCGGAAGGTGTAGGCTTAGAATCGGGATGCCCCTCGGGTGGGGTCGAGGCCGGTCAAGCCGGGCGATGACAACAGCAACACTGAAGTCCAAACTGGAATCAGCGCTCGGTTCGCCGATCGTCGAGACCGCGCCGTTGCCTGTGGGCTTTGGCCTCACTGGGCTTGCCGTGCGGCTCGCGGATGGGCGCCGGCTTGCGGTGAAGGCGCGTGGCGGGGGCGACGGACCGAGCCTTGCGCTCGAGGGGTACATGCTGGGCGAGCTTGCGCGCCTTTCAGACCTGCCCGTTCCCCATGTGCATGTGGCCGAACCCGATCTCCTGGTCATGGACTTCATCGACAATGACGGCGGCGCCATCACCGAGCCCGTGGAGCGCCACGCGGCCGCGCTGATCGCCGCGCTGCATGCCACGCCCCGGGACAGTTTCGGCTATGCGCGGGACACGCTGATCGGGCCGCTTCCCCAGCCCAATCCGCAAAGCCCGCGCTGGGTCCCCTTCTTCCGCGATCATCGGCTGATGCACATGGCGCAGGCCGCGCGCGCGGAAGGCAGCCTGCCGGCGCCGCTCTTCGGCCGGATCGAGACGCTTGCGATGCGCCTCGACGAGTTCCTCATCGAGCCGCCGTTCCCGAGCCTGCTCCACGGCGATCTGTGGACCGGCAATGTGCTCGTCAGGGGAAATCGCATTGCCGGCTTCGTCGACCCGGCCGTCTCTTGCGGGCACCCTGAGATCGAGCTCGCCTTCACCACCATGTTCGGGACGTTCGGTGCCGCTTTCTTCGAGGCCTATGAAAGTCTCGCGCCGCTAGAGCCCGGGTTCCACGAGGTGCGGCGGGATCTCTACAATCTCTATCCGGCGCTGGTGCATGTCCGGCTGTTCGGGGCGCGCTATCTGGCCGCCATCGAGCGGACGCTGGCGCGGCTCGGGATTTAGCGCGTTGGCGCGTGGTTTGGCGCATCCCGCGCGCGATCTCGCGCATAAAAGTGCATGATTTAGCGGGGATAGCGCAGGTTCTAGCGCGGGGGATAGGCGTCAGCCAAAAAAGAACCGGCCCGGGCAAGCCGGACAAGACTTGGCGTAGCGCAAAAAAGAACCGGCCCGGGCAAGCCGGACCGGTCTTCCCTGCGAAACGAGCCGAACGCGAAAGGCTTGCGCCTTTTCAGCGGGCTTCGACTCGCCCCCCCATATTGTCCCTGAGCCGTCGTTATTGGTCTTGCTTCAGGTCCACTTAGTCCCGTCGTCCCTGCTTTTAGTCCCGTCGTCCCCACTTAGAAGAAGTAGGCCCCCCAGCCCCGTCCCCCGTGTTTGTGATGCAAAGCTAGCGCAGTCCCACGGCACGCTTCAACATTCCGCGAGGCCGGAAATGCAAAACGCATAGGCAGTGTTGCGGAAATACAAAGGCGCGCGCGGCGGTCACGGTCTGCGAGATTTTGTTGTGCTATTTTATATAGTTGGTGCGTCACGGAACCGGTTGTAGCCGGTGCGGCCCTAGGGTCTGCACAACTGTGACGCGAGGAGACCCGGGATCTTGGGCAGAAACTTTGTGAGGCCTTGTTGCACTTTGGCAACGGCCCGGGCAGGCGCGCGACAGGGCGGCCTCACGGGCCCCTTCACAGCCCCCTTTGGCGAGGCCCCATGGGGGCCCCGCTCAGATGCAGAATGAATCAGGGGAGGCGCCGCTAGCGGTGCAGGGACAGGCTGGCGACCGGACGATAAGCGCCCGAGCCCTTATCGAGCTGGACGATGGTGATGGTGTGCCTGGAGCCGGACAGATTGATGCTCATGCGCCCGGAGAACTTGCTACCGCTGAGGCGAGCCCGGACGGAGCTTCCGCTCGCCGTTCCTGTGACCCCACCGGAGGCGGCGTACAACGCTTCGCTCCAGGTGCCGCTGATCCGCCCGCTCTTGTAGGTCAGGTTGAAGCTGGCGGAGAATTTATGGTCGGCGCCGGTGCAGCGTATGTTCTGTGTCACCGATGCCCCTTCGGTCTTGTAAGTCGCGCGGCAGCTTACTTTCTCGGCATTGCCCTTGAGCGGCGTCACCGTTCCGCCCCCGGACCAGTAACCGCTCAGCTTCCCGTACGGATTAGCCGAAGCCGACTGAGCTGGCGGTGCAGCGAGCGTAAGCGCGAACGCGAGCGCCGCCACCGCAAGCAGGTTGCC
>Ga0307378_10007441_pt1 | contig 14756 bp, 12 predicted proteins | sample UN1MG_FD_202238 | JGI IMG/M metagenome (GOLD analysis project Ga0307378, IMG submission 202238) | Soil microbial communities from Risofladan, Vaasa, Finland - UN-1 | ecosystem: Environmental > Terrestrial > Soil > Coastal area > Acid sulfate soil | place: Finland: Risofladan, Vaasa | collected...
TGGTTTAGATAATTCTTATTCTAATATACTTTTTAAATATGATGCATCTGGTAATAAATTATTCAATATAACTTGGAAATCATTTAGTCCACTCGTTTATCAGAGTTTTTGGGATAAAATTGCTGCTGATCCTTCAGGAAATATTTTTTGTGCTGGACTGACTAGATATAATACTTTAACATCTTTCTCAGAAGTCTTTTTAGTCAAATTTTCTGGAAATGGTATCTTAATGAAAGAATATATTTGGAGAAAATATCACCAAATGATATCTTTAAATGACATTCATTTAGATCAACAGAATAATATCTATCTTGTTGGAACCGTTGAGGAAGGTTCATTTATTGTAAAAAATCCATTATTAGACGATTATTCAATTAACATCTTCAATTTTTATCTCGATAAAGAAACTATGTCTACTCTTGTATCATTATCTATATTTTTCGGTGTATGGAGCTTGTTAGGAATCTCACTCTATGTTTTTTATATTAGGAAAAGTAAAAGATTGTTGTAACTTTTTATTTTATAATTATTATAATTTATTGAAGAATGAAGATAAAAACTAGGCATTTCATACGAAAATCCGAACTAAAACCATTAAAAGACGAAATCTTAAAACAATATGATCAAAAGTTTGTTGATCAAATATTTCCTCAAAAGAGTAATGTTGAGCTCATTCAAACAGAAGCAGGAGATACATTATACGCAATAAATAATGTGTTAAAACTCTATAAATCTAAGGAGGGATATATTCCAGTCTTAACATTATTATTGAATAATCAAGTAGATTTGAAGACTATAGTTGTTGATTTTGGAGCTATTCGGCATGTTGCTAATGGTGCTGATATAATGCGACCAGGCATTACCAAAATAGATCCTGGCATTAAAAAAGGAGATATCGTAGCTATTATAGAAGAAACTAAAGGTAAAGCTTTAGCTGTTGGAAAAGCAATGTTTGATGCCTCTGAAATGGAAACAAAAAGTTCTGGAAAAGTCTTAAGGAATCTTCATACAATTCAAGATTCTATTTGGGAATTTGAGAAGCAGTTTAAGTAAATTCTGCTTTTAATATTGAGTTAAGTAGAGTTTTTTCTGATTCTATTAATTGATTAATTGGGTGACTTTCTTGTTCATAAGAATCTAATAGATCTCCACACTCTTTAAACCTGCACAAATTGATTATAATTTTTAAACCTTCCTCTACAATCTCTTTATCAACAAATTCATCTGAAGTGTGCATTAACTTAATTATCGAGTGAGCTTTCCATAATTCATTCTCATAAATTTGGTTATCTATACCCAGAAATTCTTCGAAAATTTCCGTGAAAAACTCTACTTCAGCAATCATTTTTAGCTTATACCACCTCAACCATTACGTGCTGAAAAATACACATTTCTCCCTTAGTGCGACAATAATATATTTATCTATTAATATATTTTAATCCAATCGTTTCCAATATTTTACGTTATGATAATACTAACATTATACGATTGGTTTAAAATAGACGAAATGGATCGTTTTATTAAAGATTTTTTTCGAAATTGTTAATTTTATTTTATTTTTTTTTTCAATTTTGTACTATTCATTTAACTACTTTGAATATTAGTAATCATAATTATCTGAAATTATAAGATTGATCTAATAAACATACAATTAAAACTCAAATAATATCTACATATCTATATATAGTTTATATTAAGTCGTGAGTTAAAGATCTTATGAGTGATCAAGAATTTATTCTATATGAAGCGAAAGGGCGTATTGCTACAATTACAATAAACAGACCAGATAAGGCGAATGCGTGCAATATTCCGATGTTAAAATCGATACATGAAAGTTTAATTAATGCTGATAGGGATGAGAAAGTTAAGTGTATTTTGATTAAGAGTACGGGACAACGGTTCTTCTCTGCAGGTTATGATTTGAAAGAAATACAAGGTTCTCCCGAAAAGGTTGCTCAAATAACTGAATGGGGTAGAAAAGTCAATGAGACAATAGTTCTTATTAAAAAACCAGTAATTACACAAATTCAAGGTATTGCTATAGGTTTTGGTGTAATGGTGATTATGGCCTCTGATTTAAGGATTTTTGCTGATAGAAGCATTGATGAATTATATTTGAGATTACCAGAACTCGCAATTTCAGCTTTCCCTCAGACCGGAGCAACTCTTTTACCCTTATTGGGTCTTGGGTTGACCTATGCTAGGAATTTACTTTTTACAACCGATAAGTTTGGGGTGAAAGAGTTAATGAACATCAATTTTCCAACAAGAATTTTTCCACTCGATCAACTTGAAACAGAAACACTTAATTTTGTGAAACAAATAGTCAAATATCAGACTGAATTCATCTTTTTTACAAAAACCATGCTAACAATTATGAATAAAGCCTACATAAAATCATGCTTAGATTTAGAAGATGAGTGTGGAATAGCCGCTTATGACCCAAAGAAAAAAACCATGGAAGAATTCGACGAATTTATTAAGGGATTACATGAAAAATATCCCTAATCTTTTTTTTTTATAAAAATATCCAATTGAAATCAACCCCAAGTAAAATTAATTTAGTAAATAGTTCTGAGCTCTTTACTTAATGATTTATAAGTGTTTTTGGAAACTATGTTTCTTGTGGAGTATAAAGTTAAAGTCTTATAATATGTAGGTGATATGTTCCTTGGATATTACTTTATATTATATTTGACTGGAATTTTATATTACTCGGGACTATATGTCGATGGTCATAACGAGCATATTGATAAACATATCTCGATGACTCATCATAATTAAAAAAAAGAGGTTGTGTGTGGAAAAATGAGTATGTATAGATCGTATTTATTGAAAAATAATTTCTGGGCGAAAAAAGGTAATGAAAAAATTCCTGATGCAGAAAAAGTATTTATAAAACATTCTGAGGGGGTAGGAGGAATATATGCAATTATTGATAACGATAAAAAAGGTGTTAAGATTATAAATGATGGGAGGGAATTTTTCTTTAATAATTTTGATAAACTTGATACTTTTTTGACTCGTCTTCAACAACGAAAAGATGACTTTATGAAAATACTTAGAAGAAAGGATATTTCGCAGAAATTACGAATGTTAGATATATAAATTTTTTTAATTAATTTCTAATTTTTTAATTAGTATAGAATAATTTTATTTAAGGTTAAATTATATTAAGATTTATAAATCGGTTGAAGTCCTGTTTGAAAATGTCGCAGACGTAATTCCGCACCTCGAGAAATTTTAACTTTAGGAATTTTTTCTTTATTATAGTAAATTTCTGTAATTGCTGCTACAGCATAATCTATATGCGAAGCACTATACACATTTCGAGGCATTGCGAAACGGACTAAATTCAAAATCCCTTTTCGTTGTTCGGGTGTTTTCTTATCCCACTCAAAAGCGAAAGGGCCCAATTCAACAGCTCTTATACCAAAGTGTTTTAAAAGTTCGATAGTAAATCCGACACCACCAAAATCTTCGATTTTCATATCTGTTCCCTCGAAAAATTTATTCATATTAAGGTAAACCGCATGACCGCCTGCAGGAAGAATAACAGGGATTCCATTCTGAGCAAGTTTTCTCGCAAATTCTCTTACTTGATTTTTTCGTTCATTTAAATAGGGTTCTTGTACCACTTCATAAAGCCCTGCAGCTAAAGCCATTATGTCTCGACCACTCATCCCACCGTATGAATCATTTCCAAAAGTTAAAATTTGTCTTTCTTTTAATCTAATCCCAATATCTTCTTTAAAAGAAAATTTCTTATGAAATAATCCTTTATCTCTAAAGAATAAACCCCCACCCATATTCGCTAATCCATCTTTTTTGAAACTTATTGTGAAACCATCAACATAAGAAAACATTTCTTGAACAATACTTGGAATTGAGCGATTTTTGTATCCCTCTTCAAATTCTTTTATAAAATTTGCATTTTCACTAAAGCGACAAGCGTCGAAGAATAAAGGGATTTCATATTTTTCTGCAATTTTATGAACTTTTTTTATGTTTTCTATTGAGACTGGTTGACCCGCTGCGGTATTATTAGTAATGGTAACATAAATTAATGGAATAGAATCTACACCTTTTTCTTGAATTAGATCTTCAAGCCTTTTAACATCCATATTACCTTTAAAGGGATTTCTTTTATCCATTTCATCATACGGAAAATCATCCATCAGGTTCGCTGAAAATAGATTTATTGCTTCAATACCATTAGCAACAATATTGGCTTCAGTCGTGTCGAAATGACCGTTATTCGGAATATAACTTTTAATCTCTTTATTTTTTTGTTTTAAGAGAGGAGCAATGGTCGAGAAGAGTAAATGTTCAGCACATCGTCCTTGTGGAACTATAAATGCATTAGGCCGGGTTAACTGATGAATTCCACCATTTACAAACCCTCCTTTATATGAAGTTATATAAAGTTCATCCATAAGTTTTTTTACATTTGTTTCTCCCGTTAAAATCAAATTAATTGCTTTTTTAGGATTATCTCCTCGCTCAAATGTGTCTCTGACAGCTTCTAAAAGAACATAATATCCCTTGTTACGAGCGTAAGATTCATCCCCGTGAAAAAGAGCAGCCCATTGGAAGTCTGTCATCGTTCCAGAGCCAGAATCAGACAAAAAATCTACAAAAATCAGGTCTGCTGGAAAGGAAAACATACTATATTCAGTTTTCTCAAGTGCATATTCACGTTGCTTTTTTGTTACTTTTTTTATTGTTCGAACCACTAGAGGTTTGTTTGCCGGAACTGGGACTCCTAACTCATCTTGTGATTTCAAAATCTTAAACCTACAAATTAAAATTAGAATTATTATTTTGAGTTTTTCAAAGATACTTGAATTTATAATTATAAATCATTAAAAAACAATATGTAAAATAGAATCTAAGAATGTAAGAATTGAAAATTTTAATTTTTATATTAAATTCATTATTTTAATAAAAAAAATTTTAAAAAGGTAATTAAAATGGAACTCCCAGCTTATATTAAAAACAGAATTTGGAAAGATTATTTACCAGATGGCATGACATTAGAAATTGATATCCCAGAAGACCAGTCTTTAATTAACTTGTTCGAGACTGGTGCTAAAGAATATGGTGAGAAAGTGGCAATGGACTATTTTGGGAGAGAATTTACATTTAATGCGATGGATAATCTAACAAGAAGATTTGCTAATGGACTTTTAAAATTAGGTGTAAAAAAAGGAGAAGTTGTATCCCTATGGTTACCAAATTCCCCACATTTTAGTATTTGTTATTTTGCTGCCTTAGGGCTTGGAGCAACGTTAACTGCCATAAGTCCTCTATTTGTAGCAAGAGAAATGGCATATCAAATTAAAGATTCTGGTGCAAAATATTTAATTATGATTGATAAGTTTATCAAGGAATTTGAGAAAGTTGAAGATCAATTGGTATTGGAGAAAGTTATAATTGTTAATGTTGCAGGTGAGATTCCAGAAGTACCCGAAACCAGCAAAGTGATTCATTACAATACGTTAATGGAACAGAATCCACAACCACTTACAGATTTCAAAGTTAATATCAATCCTAAAGAAGATATCGCAGTAATACAGTATACAGGAGGGACAACAGGAGACCCCAAAGGTGCTTGTTTATCTCATTATAATATTATAGCAAATATACTCCAAATGCAGCAAATATCAAATTACATGAAAGAAGCTTATATTAAGGGAGATCTTCTAAATATTTGTATTCTTCCTTGGTATCATATCTATGGACAAACATGTGAACTTATACAGGGCCCTATGACAGGGGGAAAAGGATTTATTTTTCCTACATTTGACATTCCTCGGATTATTGAAATAATTAAAGAAAAAAAGCCAAATACTCTATTAGGAGTGCCAACGATGTTTATTAATCTGTTAAATTCTCCTTTAAGCAAGGATGTAGATTTTTCTTGCCTAAAATATGCTAATGTTGGAGCTTCAGCAATGCCCATCGAAATTGCTAAAGATTGGGAAAAAAAAACAGGATTTCCATTAGGAGAAGGTTATGGGTTAAGTGAAACTAGTCCAACAGTTACAAATAGTCCTCCCTGGGCTAAAAAGAAGCTTGGTAGTTGTGGTGTTCCTGTTGCGAGTACTTTATGCGGGATCATTAATGAGAATCTTAATTTCTTGCCTATTGGTGAATCTGGAGAATTAGTTGTTGCAGGACCTCAAGTTATGTTGGGATATCATAATCGACCAGAAGAAAATAAAAAAGTATTTTTTGAAGCTGGAGGTTATAGATGGCTGCGAACAGGTGATTATGCAAAAATGGATGAAGAGGGTTATATTTTTTTAGTCGATAGGGTTAAAGATTTGATAAAGTATAAGGGGCATAGTGTTTATCCGAGAGAGATTGAGGAAGTTTTATATGAACATCCTGTGATTCAAGAATGTGCTGTAATTGGTATTAAAGACCCAGAAAGTGGTGAAAATATTATGGCACATATTATTCTTAAGGCAGAATATAAAGGAAAAATCACTGAACAGGAAATCATTGATTGGTCTAGAGAGCAAATGGCTGCTTATAAATATCCAAGAATAGTAAAATTTGTACGTTCTTTACCAAAAAGTGCCGTTGGAAAAGTTTTAAGGCGAGTGATTAGAGATAAAGAAGCGAAAAAAGCAGAATAAGGAAGAAGCTGATAAAAAATACATAGTTTAGGTGATGCAATTAACAGAAACAGAGGATCCTTATGAAATAATATTGAAAAAGATGAGAGAATATCCAAATGATATTCCAATCGATGAAAAAGGAAATATTTCTGAAGCTTTTAGGGAATATATTAAATTAATGTTTACTGCAGCTGAAGCAGAAATCGCTCAGCATTTAGACATTAAGCCTTTAACAGTCAACGAAATTGCTGAGAGGATTGGGAAAGATAGGAAAGAAACAAAGAAAATACTAAAGGAGATGGCCGATAAAGGAATTATTCAAGATATTGGTGGCTATTCTTATTTTTTGACTGTAGCTCATCTTTTTAATATTGGATTTAAATATTCAAAAGCTATGGAAAGGCTTGGTAAAAGAGGAGCAGAGCTATATCAACAATTCTTCATTAAAGAGAAATATTACAAGCGATATGAATCTTCCGATGCTGGAACCCCATTAACAAGAATAATACCTATAAACACATCAGTCGATCACCAATCTCAGATATCTAATGCAGAAGAAATACATGGAATAATTGAGGACTGTCAAGAACCGATTGTAGTAACAGACTGTCCATGCAGGAATAGAACAGATTTATTAGGAGAAAGAGAATGTAAAAATAAATACCCTATTAAGGAAACATGTTTTCAATTAGGTCCTTTTGGGCATTACTTTGTGAAGAGAGGAGAGGGTAAGGTTTTATCTCGAGAGGAAGCACATCAAGTAGTAGATAAATTAGCAAAATTAGGGTTAATCTTTACTACTGAAAATGTAAAAGTAGCTAATCATGTAATAGTATGTTGCTGCTGTGAATGCTGTTGCTCGGTTTTAAGAGGAATGACTCGATTTGAAGATAAGAATGTTAATTGTGTAGCTAGATCGAATTATATTGCAAAAGTGAATGAAGATTTATGTGAAGGGTGCGGATTATGTGAAAAACGATGTGTATTCAACGCTGCTACTCTAATTGATAATGTATGTTCAGTAAATTCTGCAAAATGCTATGGTTGTGGTGCCTGTGCGGTAACTTGTCCAACGGGGGCAATAAAACTTCATCGAGTGGAACGTTCAAAAATATTTGGGACTCACAAGGAATTGACAGAAACAGTCTATAATGAAAATAGAATATGAATTTTGTAAAACTAAAATTTATTTTTTATATAATAAATTCGAACTGGAATTGTAACACTGTAAAGTATTATATCAACCAAGGATTTTGGATTTGGAAAGAAATAGCATAAAATTGTTTCAAAAACTAGTCCAAGTGTTAAAACGAGCAATGCTCTCATCTGAATCTTTTTCATCTCTTTTTTATTATATAATTGTTCTCCAAAGATCATATTTAATATGCTAAAGGTAAGGATATATATTACCATTATTGGATTAAAATTCCCTGAGATTCCAATCCAAGCTAAAACATTAAAAAGTAATCCGAGTCCTAAACCTCTTATGATAACAATCGTGAAATAACTTAATTTATCAGCTTTATCCATTTGATCTAGTTGGATTTTTTTCATAAAAAATATAAGAAAATTATAGAAATCTATGGCAATGAATAAGAATAGAAAACCGTATAGGAGAAATCTATCACTTGGAGATGAGATTAATATATGAGTAAACATTGTAACGGCATTTAGAAATGAACCAGTTGCACATGAAATTACGGCTCTTCTTGTTTCATCAAGATGATTCTTGCGCATTATCGTAATCAATCTTAAGCTTATTAAAAGGAGAAAAACACTGAATATGAAGAGTGTAACCGAGAGTTCTAATAACCCAATGGCTAAAAAGCCTATAAATATATGAAGAATACCAACTATTGATGTTAAAACTCCAGATATTAATACCTTTTTATCATCAATCACAATTTTTACCTAATATTGTAATTCTTTAGTTTTAGAATTAAAATTCAAAATTATCGACAATTTAAAAATTATCAGTGTTTTATTGTACATTTTAGGATAAAGTTAACCTATTGATCTCAGCTTTAAGCTTTAAGGTTTTCCTCTGATTATTTATCTCTAATTCTTCTCTTATTTAAGACAAATTATTTCTCTATACAGCCTGAATTTACTATCAATTTATAATTTTCTTTAGTCTTATTCAAATCTTGTCCAGAACAGACCATTTGGCAAAATCCGCATGAAGGTCTGAAATCTTCTGCTGGTTTATCATTACGTCCTAAAAAAGTATTTTCAATTAGTCTTAGGACATTTTCAGCTTGCTCTCCTCCCTTTTCAATTCCCTTAGCAAACATATTTTTAACATAACCATCAACGGAATTATCTAAAGGAAGTTTCTCAATATCATCAAAACGAAAAGGAGACCATGTGGACCATTCTTTAAATTTATTCTGGCCTGACATGCTACTACATACAGCAATACAATAGGCATAACTATTCCGTTTTGCTATTGTTTCTTCAACCCCCGCTATTTTTATGGTTTGTTCTTCATTTTTACTAAAGAGCCCCCCTTGACACGATTTTTCACAAAATTTACATTTGGTACAAGGATTATTATCCATTGGTTTGTCAGGTTTTAAATTGGCATTTGTTATAATTGAGTTTAATAGAACTCGTGCGCCATAATTTTCCGTGATTAAATTTCCACTCCATCCAATTCTTCCTACACCAGCAGAAACAGCTACACAGCGATGAGATAAAGAGGGTACTAACTGCATCGGTGTTTTTCTTAATCCAGGTAAAATCAATTTTTTCAAGCGATTGAGTTTTTTCTCCTCTTCAGGTGTTAAATCCATGAGTTCATCTTTTTCTTTATTAATGAGATCAATTAAAATTCTTATACTGGCAACGACCGCTTTGCTTTCCTTATTAATATTTCGATAATCATAATTACAATCGCAATTGAAGGCATTAAAACCTTTTTCCTCGAGAAATACTTTTATTTTCTCAGCTATGCTCTTTAGATTTTTAGTTGTATATCCCTCTTCATAACATAGAGGTAAGTATTCTTCTTTTGATAAATATTTTCTAACTTTTTCATCATCGAAATTTATCGCGATACTAATTACTGACTTAGCACCGGGAAATAAATAATTTGGGTCTGAAAACTCATTATTTTTTATACTTTCAGCAGAGCAAATGCCTACTAACACTGCTCCTTCTTTTAGAGCTAAATTTTTAATTTGATCTTCTAAAGAAATTGTTTCTGCATACGTCATAAAATTGTTCGTTTTCATTTTCGTTTTTTTATCAATTTGGAATTAAGATAAGGCTAACCTTTTTGGATATCGGCTCTGAGCTTTAAGGTTTTCCCATAATAGGTTATAGATCATCTGATTCCTAATTTCTTTATAGTTATCATCATACCATAAATTTGTTAATTCCCATGGATCATTTTTGCGATCATATAGATCTCCATAATTTGGTATACATGCTGCCACAGTTAATTTATAATCATCAGTGATAAGATGTCTCAGTCGCACTTTGAGATTAAAATTATCTAATTCCTCGTCATGTTCAATGAAACAACATTCCCTAACTTTGGCATTAGGATCTTTTAAAATGGGTGTTATATCGACTCCTTGCATATCCGGGGGTTGCTTTTTTTCATTGACACTAATGAGGTTTAAAATTGTTTTAGAAATGTCTAATGAACTTACAAGAGAATCTGATATATTTGGAGTAGTAATACCAGGAATTTTCCAAATCATTGGAACATTTAAGACACCCTTGCAAGGAGAGGGACCTTTCAAGATAAGACCATGTTCCCCCATATTATCTCCATGATCAGAGGTGTATATAATCATTGTATTCTCAGCAAGCCCTAAGATTTCTAATTTCTCTAGGATTTTACCGATACCATCATCAATCATGGAAATGGAGCCATAAGTTCCAGCCGTGAATTTTCTGACTTCTTCTTCATCTGCAATTCTCAAAACCATTGCTCGGAAAAAAGGATTGTTTAAATGTTCTCCTAATAATGGATGTTTTTTTATATTCTCTAAATCATTGAAATTATCTGGAAGCACAATATCTTCTGGTTTGTACATATCTTTATATTTACCAGGAGGGCATACAGGATGATGAGGATCAGGATAAGATATATTAAGAAAAAATGGCTTTTGTCCATAATCTCCTTTAGCATATCTGTCAAGAAAATTCATTGAACTTTCTGTAATATATGATGTAGGATAATATTCTTCAGGTATATCTGTTTCATACATAGGTTTAGTATAAAATCGTTGTTGAGCTTTTTTTCTTATTTCTTCAATTATATGGGGTGCTTTTTCTTTCAACCAATCAAAATAATGCCCACAGCACACATCGCCGTGTCCCATTACTAACTCCACTTCTCGGAACCCATAATAAGGAATTGGAAGGTCTTCTTTCATCTTCGCATAACTATCGTTAGTACCCATCCATCGAGCTGAATACTCAAAAGATCTAGCACTTTTCACTATTTTTTGAAGCATAAATTGTAAATGCAATTTTCCAATTTGTATCGTATGATAACCTTCATTCAATAAAGTTTCGGTAAAGGTTGGAACATCCACGGGCAAATTCATCCCGGTAGTCCGAGCACCATGCATGTTAGGATATAATCCTGTAAAAATACTGGCTCTATTTGGCATACAAATCGGATTTGCAACGAAAGCTGAAGTAAATCGAACACCCTCACTAGCTAATTTATCCAAATTTGGAGTCTTTATTACTTTATTTCTAGCACAGCTCATATGATCTGCCCTATGCTGGTCTGATAAAATAAAAAGGATATTCATTTTTTGACTCATAATTAAGGCATCAGCTGATAAATATCTGAGTTTTTTCTTACTTTTTTCTTATAATCTTTATAATACAACCGTTTACGCTTTAACGACATTTTCTCAAATTCTTCTTTTGCTTTCTCAGGCGGAAATACTTCAATAGAACCATCTTCTCTTTGAATAACACAACCAGAATTAATGAGAATCTTATAATTCTCTGTTGTTTCTTTAGGATCCCCCCAACAAATATGCTGACAATTTCCGCATGTGAGTTGTACGTATCCGCTCTTATCACCGGCTTCAAATGATGCTGGAGTATACCCTTGAGAGTGGTCTTTTATCATAGGTCTCTTTTTTTGAGCTGCCATTGAAAGAGTAAGTAATCGGGAGGTTTCGTAATCGTCTTCAGGATAATCATAACGCCCTGGACTCCAGGTAGAAAAATTCCCCGTTTTGTCTAAACCACTGTAACCTCCACATACTATAACACATCGTAATTTATTTATCCTTTTAGCATAATAAAATGTATATCCTCCAAGAGTTACAGAATCTTCTTCTTTATCAGAGAACATACGCATACTACATACTTTAGTGCAAAGTTTACATTTATTACAGTGAGATTCCTCAGGAGGAAGTGGCTCAGTAGGATCGAGTTTAGCGTTAGTCGAAACACCTCCAACAATAATATTTGCTCCAAAACTTTTTATTCCTACATTTCCCGACCAACCCATAGAAGCAACTCCGGATCTCACAGCAATATACCTTAATGATAATTCAGGAGGTAGTGAAGCTTGCCATCCGGGTATATCCTCACGATAATGGTTATTTGGAATATAATACTCCGCTTTATAACTTTTTTCTCGTAGGAAATTTCTCAATTCTCTTGAAATTCGACCTACCCGAATATTTACCTTAATATTATCTTCTTCATTATCAGCCCGAGCTTCGCTATGAGTCTTTCCTAAGTACGCTCGAATCAGTGATGTGTCTAATGGAATAGCAAAACTTATTGCAGATTGAGCTTCTGGTAGTAAATATGTTATATCCGCACCTGGCGGACCACCATCCATAGTTTCGAGCGTAACAAAACCCACTTTAAGAGCTCCACGCTCCTTTAAAAACCTTTCAATTTCTGCATTTAGATTAATATTAAATCATCTTATGTCTCTTCTATATAACCAAATATTCAAGAAATAATATCAATAATTATAACATTAGATTAGTATTATATTTAAAGAATATAATTAGAATCTGATAAAATTGTAAAAGCTTTAATAGAATTAATTATAGGCTTCTCGTTTAGGAAATCGTGGTCGAAGGCTAATAATCTCTCTGAGAAGTCTCTCAACAAGATTATTTCTTAGTTCTTTATCCTTATCCCATAAATTATTAACTTCATCAGGATCACTTTCATAGTTGAAAAGATCACCGAAATCATCATATCCATCATAGAGTGTTAAACGATGATGCTGTGTAATTAATGTTCTAAGCCTTAATATGATATCTTCTGAAAGTTCTTCGTCGTGTTCTATTAATAGTTGTTCTCTAACTCTTTCCTTTGGATTTTTTAAAATCGATGTTATATCTCTCCCTTGAGTCAGTTCAGGATGATGCCTATCTTTAATACCTAATAGTTTAAGGATAGTTTTAGGTAAATCAACTGTACTTACAAGAGAATTTGAAACAGAAGTATGTGTCAAGCTAGGAATTTTCCATAACAGGGGCATATTGATAACGCTTCTAAAGTGTGCTGGTCCTTTCAAGATTAAACCATGATCCCCACAGTAATCTCCATGATCACTTGTAAAAATTACCATTGTGTTGTCTGCCATACCAGTTTTTTCTAAAGTGCTAAGAATTTTTCCAACGCCATCATCGATCATTGCAAGAGAACCATATGTAAGAGCAATAAATGTTTTCGCTACTTCTTCGTTTACTTTTTGAGGCATGAGATGTGTGTATTTGGATGATAGATATTGCCCTAAGAATTTATGCCTTAGGAGATTTTCTCCATCATTAAAATTTGAGGGTAATTTTATATCTTCTGGTTTATAGATATCTTTATATTTACCTGGAGGGCAGACAGGGTGATGAGGATCATTATAAGAACAATGTAGAAAGAATGGTTTATCTTTATTATCCCCCTCTGAATAATTCTTAAGAAATTCAACAGTTTTTTCTGTGATATAGGCGGTAGGATATAAATCCTCAGGTAATACAGTATCATAATAATATTCAAAAATTGCCCGCATTCGGTTTTTAAGAAAATCAAGTTTTTCATATTGTTTTTCTTCTAACCATTCTATATATGTACCAGAACAAACGTCACCATGTCCAGTCGTTAAAATTACTTCATCAAAACCATAATAAGGAGTTGGAAAAGGCGATTTTATCTTACCAAGCATCCAATCTTGTATACTTTCTAATGATTTAACCTTTTTCTTATAGGCTGGGGCGTAGAAATTAAAATGTAATTTTCCAATTGAAGCTGTATGAAAACCTTGATTTCGTAATATTTCTGAAATTGTAGGAATGTTTGGATCTAGGTTAATCCCGTTTGATCTTGTTCCATGAACACTAGGATAAGTACCTGTAAAGAAACTTGCTCTGTTTGGCATACAAATAGGAGTAGCACAAAAATAGTTTGTAAATCTCATTCCGTTATTCCCAATGTCATCAATATTTGGAGTCTTTAATACTGTATTTCCCATACAACTTAAATGATCAGCTCGTTGTTGATCAGTCATTAATATCAACACGTTCATTCTTTCACTCATGAAAAACCATTATCTCGTATTCTTAGATATTTATGATAAAATATTTCTTAGAATATGTTTTTATTTATTAAGAGAAAGTAATAGTTTTTTAATATTAACACTCCTAATTAATGTGTCAATAGAAGGTTAGATTATATGAATGATAGAATTAAAAAACTGAGAACTCAAAGTCGAGGTTCACACCCTTATCTTTCACTAGAACGTGCCCTTTTATTGACAGAATTTTACAAAAGTGGTGCTGCTCATAAATTTTCAGCTCCTATTGCAAGAGCAAAAGCATTTAAATATTTGATGGAAAACAAAAAGATTTGCATTAATAAGGGCGAATTGATTGTAGGAGAGCGTGGTTCAGAGCCAAAGGCAACTCCCACGTATCCAGAAGTGTGTTGCCACAGTTTACATGATTTAGACATTTTAAATACTCGTGATAAAATTTCCTTTAAAGTATCTGATGATACAAGACAAAAATCTAAAGAAATAATTATTCCTTTTTGGAAAGGAAAGTCTATTCGTGATAAAATTTTTTCAAAAGTAGATGAAGAGTGGATTGATGCATATAAGGCAGGAATTTTTACAGAGTTTATGGA
>Ga0307378_10007442_pt1 | contig 14754 bp, 8 predicted proteins | sample UN1MG_FD_202238 | JGI IMG/M metagenome (GOLD analysis project Ga0307378, IMG submission 202238) | Soil microbial communities from Risofladan, Vaasa, Finland - UN-1 | ecosystem: Environmental > Terrestrial > Soil > Coastal area > Acid sulfate soil | place: Finland: Risofladan, Vaasa | collected...
GCAGCCGGTTTCCATGATCGACATGCTGCCCACCTTGCTCGACCTGGCAGAGCTGCCCTTGCCGGACGTGATGCAAGGCCAGTCGCTCGCGCCGCTGCTCCTGGGAGAGGAAGGTTGGGAGTCGCGGCCGGTGATCCTCGACGAGTTCTATCGCCATCCGGAAACTGGTGAACTCCGTGGATGGATCGAAGCTATAGACGGTCGCTGGGGTGCGTCACTCGCTGTTAACCCGCACGTTGAGATTGCGTGGCGAAAGCAACCCGCCGGCGCCGGGGGGCGAGGTGAGTACGCCGATGTCGAGGGGGAGCGCCCAGCCCAGTTGCTGCTCTACGACCTCTGGAACGATCCCTTCTGCATGACTCCTCTAAACGACGAACGCCCTGACCTGGTAGAGAAGTACACCAAGTTCCTCAAGGCGCAGTGGAAGGCACACCAGGCTTTGGCACAGCAGTTCACGCGGTCGGAGGATTCGTCGCTGACCCCCGAGCAGCTCCGGACACTTCGTTCGCTGGGTTATATTCGGTAAGGTTACTGATTGTGTGAGCGGGCAAGCGAGCTTACTCGCCGGCACCGCGTGCCAACGATGGATCGAGATAAGGCTTTTCTGCGTCATAAAGATTCAATCTGCTCTTGATCCGTTGGGTAAGCGCGGTGTCTCCCGCCGACTGGGCTGCACGTATTGCCTTCTGGGCTGTTTCTCTGGCCTCTGGAAATCTGCCTGCGGCGGCGTAAGCCACGGCCAGAGTATCAACTACTTCGGGTATACCATAATTTGTCATCTCACAAGCCCGCAAAGCCCTTTCCAGAGCCTGCTCAGGATTGCGGAGTCCTTCGATATCGCATGCTGCCTGTATCCACGCCAGGGCATTTAACACAGTCACGGAATCGTCCCGAAGCTCGAGTATTCGCAGATAGTGCTCGTAGGCCAGTGGAATCTGTCGCCTCTCGAGTAGCCTCTCTGCGAGACTGATTGCAGCGTCCACATAAGATGGATTATTCATCAATACGGCAGTGACGTATTTATCGGGCTCGCGAAACTCGCCCAGTTCGTAGAAACACAACGCCACTTTGTAGTAGGCCTCTACGTAATCTGGTCTAAGTTCCAGTGCCTTTGCGTAGCCGAGCACGGCTTTGTCAAATTGACCTTGGGCCTCATAAGCCGCACCCAGTCCCTCATATGAATAGACATGATCCGGCTTCAGCTCGATCACTTTTTCGAAGTTGTTAATCGCTTCAGCATAGTTGCTTTGTTTTACTGCTATCTTCGCTAAATTGAAGTAGGGCCTATAAAACGACGGGCGTTCTGAAATCAATTGTCGGCATTGATCTTCAGCGAGGTCGTATTGCTTTTGGCAGATGAGAAAACCAACCTGCATTGTGCGAACATGGTACTCGATAAGATCTTTAGGATCTTCGCCGCCGCGGTCAAAACTAAGATCGTCGTTCACGGAACCGCCAATATAGCCGAGACTCTCCAGACGCTCACGTGTCTGGTTGTCCAATCGCTTCTTGCCATCTTCCTTGTCTCGATTCGTTTCCTGCAGTATCTGGCGCAGCTTTTTTCCCATTGTTCGCGATTGATCAGCCTGTTCGACCGCAATATTGTTCAACTCATCCGGGTCCTCGGCAAGATCATACAGTTCAGACCTTGTCGTCTTAATGTATTTGTACCTGTCTGTGACAACGCCCAGCAGCGAGTTGGCATTGTACTTTGTCGGTTCAAGGCTCTGACAAAAAAGGTGCCTGTCGGAGGGCGGCAGCCAATCACTGCGAAAACATGGTGAAAGATCATGTCCCTGGACTGGAGTCGATAACTCAATACCGAGCACGGAACAGACTGTGGGCACAATATCCACCAGCCCGACCGTGCTTGTTATTCTCCTGTATTTTGACAACTGGGGAAGCTTGAAAATCAGAGGCACTCTGATCGCCGGTTGATAGATGAAGTAGCCATGAAATCCTTCTCCATGCTGGCCTAACATTTCCCCGTGATCAGAAGTGATGATGATCATTGTCGAATCATACAGCCCCAGTTCTCTCAGCTCGTCAACAACCTGTCCGATGCAGTGATCGGTGTATGCGATTTCACCGACGTAGCCGTCGAACATCGCCTGTTCGAATCTTGTGGTCACATGCTTCGGCGGCGGCACATTCCTGAACTTAGATGCGAATGGTTCAGGTGGCTCATAAGTAAAATGCGGATCATAGTAATGCAGAAAGACAAAGTTCTTTTCATCTTTGTGGGTGCGCAGCCATTCTATGACATCCTGGGTGGTTTTGCCACCGCCTTGCTGATTGATGCCCATGGTGTGGCTTGCCTTTTCAAAGTCATCGTCATAAAAGTCGAATCCTTGTCCAAGGCCAAATCGAGAATCCAATATAAAGGAACTGACAAATCCGGCTGTCAAGTACCCTTGTTTTTTCAGCAGTTCCGCCAGAGTAACATTTCCTTCGCTCAGTTTGTAATCAGCGTTGTCGATCACCCCATGATAAGGGGGAATTGTACCTGTTAGCATCGTACAATGCGCCGGCAGCGTATAGGGCAGTGGCGAAATCGCCTGTTCGAAGACGATTCCCTCGCTGGCAATGGCATCGATGTTGGGAGTCGTATCAAGCGGATAACCGTAGCATCCCAAGTGATCGGCCCGACACGTGTCGATACTTATCAGAAGGACATTGCGAATCTCGTGCGTCCGGGGAGCGAAATAACGCCACATCGCCGCCCCGGCAATAAGCAATGCTGCCAATGCCAGGATGACAAAAGAAACTGTTGTATTTATCCTGAATCTCATGAACAAACTCTCCTGAACACCAGCCGTAGTCTTATCCCATGAAGTCGCCTGCAATTATAGGCACATTTCGAGGCTTTTTCAAGAAGATGTCCGCTTTAACTATCGGAAAACTGTGGAGAGTTCCCTTAAGAAAAGGTCTGTGGCTGACGGCAAGAATCCCCAACGAGTCCGGCCTTCAACGAACTGCATGCAATTTATCCGCTTTCCCCCAAAGACAAGCGGGGCCCATACTGAATCAATCAGTATGGGCCCCGAAACGTTAGCGACTCTTATATCGCGAATTCGGCAGTTGTCTTTATGGGGCATTTCTTGCCAGATACAGCAAGATGTCGTCGAAGTACATCTTGCCTGAACCGCCGGGTACGGTCATGTTGCCCTTTGTACCCAGTCCTATCGCGACCCTATCAACATTGGTCAGAACAATGCCCTGATCTGCAAAAGCCTGCAGCGGAATAATCCATTCCGTCCATTCATCAATCTGTGATGCCGCCGGATCGTCATGAACCACTACAGCAGGTGCTCCGGCACTGTTGGAGACCGCCACATAGAGCAGTTCTGCATCGTTGCTGGCTATACCTATGTCCTGGTTCGTCCACTGCCCGCTGACATTAACTGTAGTTGTGACGTTGGAGAATACGGCCTCGCATGTTGCTGACGCGTTGTGAGCAGTCACTGCCAAACCTATATAGACATTTGTACCCATCTGAATGGGCTCCGACACACCCACTTTCTGCCATGTAGAACCATTGGCTGAACTGTAAGCTGTGTAACTACCGGCCAAGTCACGCTCTATTTTCACCCAGTACGGCGCAGTGATATCGGTTAGCGAACCCGACTGATAAGCATTTTCGCCCGTCTCAGCTCGATACTCAGCGGTTACGCCGCTACCGGGTGTGACGGCTACTATCGCGTACCTGGAATCTGGAGCCAGCGTATCGCGAATCATCACTGCCGCTTTGGCGGAGGAGTTGGTATTAGTCAAGCTTTCGACTTTTGCTATAATCGAGCCGGGACCGGATATCATCTTGAAGGCGTAGTGGAACTCATCGGACTGATACCAGATATCTGCGCCTGAGGCTGTCATCGTGTAAGTACCGACCGGGCCCTCGGCGAAGCTGCCGACAGATGCAGGGTTGCCTCTGAACCACAGCGACAATTCAGCAACGCCTTCCTCTGTCCAGTCTCGCTGGTCTGTCAACGTCAACTCCACCTCGGAATACTTCGAGGAGCCCTGCTTGTTGTCGTATGAAATCGGCATTGACTGGTTGCCGCCGTGGACGATAGTCTCTTCGGTATAAGAAAGGGTATTTTCATCGCCGACGGCAGCGCCGGTTCCATTGCCGGCAAAATAATCCGCCGTCCCGGCTGTACCATAACCAAGCCCGTCGTGCCATGAGAACCATATCTGATTCTCGCCGGCATCGTAGTCTTCGAAATCGTCTATGACAAAGAAGTCACTTGTCGTGAAGCTCCAAACGTTGCCTGCCCAGGGACTATCGGGATTTACGCCGTTGACCTCATCAATCCGCCAGTAATACTTCGTATTCAATGTAAGTTTGCCGGAATCATAGTTCTCCTCGCCGAGCGCTTTTGGTCCCTTGTACTCAGGTGAGGCTTTCGTGGCATTAGCCACGGCATCTGCATCTACCCCAAAGTATACCTCGTGTGAAGCGGCGACTGCTCCTGCATCCCATCTCAGAGTCACTGACGGTTTTACGCTCACTGCACCGTTGGCCGGATTCGGGCCGCTGACGGCGCCTTCGGTAGTGAAGCTCCAGATCTCGCCTTTATGCGTTTCTGTGCCATCGGACTCATCGACACGCCAGTAGTAAGTCTTAGCCAGTTTAAGCGTGCCGGGATTGAAATTCGTAAATCCGCTTAGAGTACCGGTGACAGTGTCATTCACGTCGTCAAAATCTTCGCCGAAGACTATATAGTGCAATTTTGCTTCGTAACCTGCCGCCCAGGTAAGCTGTACGTTCAAGTCAATAAATTCGGCTCCGTCAGCAGGCTTGGGTATGTAAGCAGTCTTGGGTGTAACAGTAAAGCTCCAGACGTCGCCCTTCCAGGGACTATTCGGATCCGCATCATTAACCTCATCGATTCGCCAATAGTATGTCGTGCCATTGACAAGGCCGTCCGGAAAAGCATTTCCTGCAAAACCGGCAACGTAAAAGTCCCCGCCCTGGTTGCCTCGGAACGTATCACCGGCACCGTCGTTCACGTCATCGAAATTATCGCCCATGTAAACATTGTGCGAGACGGCTAAATCTCCCGGCTTCCAGGCAAGGGTCGCCCATGTTTGCTCGAGGAATACGCCGTCGGCCGGATCAGGGTCTCTTGCCTTTCCCCCCTGTTCGATAAATGAAGCATTGTCGATATCGACGTTTACAAAGCTCGTGGGCGTCCCGAAAATTACACTGAGCCCCTTGGCGCCCGGGGGCGCAACCTCTATCGTGCTAAAATAAGTCCATTCCTCGGTGAGGTCGAACCTATAATGAATCTTATCACTATTACCACCAGTGCCATCGCCGTCTATATCGACTAAATCGCCGCGATCCCCGGTGGTGGGGTCTCCGGGGGGGACTGGGGCTGTGGTACGCCACTCCCAGACAATGGTCCCGCCTTCGGGAATTAGACTCGGGGCACCATCGGCATCACCATCTCGCATCCACCCACTCATCTGATAAGTCTTCCCTTCTGTTACGGGATGTTCCTGGAAGGCATAGCAGTAGCCCCACCAAGGTGGGGACGGGGGCCAGAAACCGACCTCAATATAGCTGTTGCCGCTCTGTGCGGTGCTGTCCTCAATGACAGTCGCACCGTAGGCACTGCTCCAGAAATAACCTCCAGCACCGGAACCGGAGCCCGATCCCCAGGTTTTCCAGAAATCAGTGCCGGCCTCGAAGTCAGGGTTGAGTAATATCTCCGCCTGGGCGAATCCAGCAAGAGCCAGTACCAACGCAAGACAGATTGGATAAATCAGTTTGTTAGACATGATTGTCCTCCTCATAAAAGAAATTATATTAATTGTCCTTTGGCCACACACCAAAACAATTGACAGTGATTTTTACTTTCGGTGTACCCTATCCGTTTTCCGCAAGACAGCCCGGGAAAGCCTATAAGCGATTCCTTCCAACGGCAGAGATGAGTGCCCGAGCAGAAAGTGAAAATCCCAGACGAACCAATGGGCTTTCACTTACTACGACACCCAGCGAGTCCGATAACTTAACTTATACCAGATCACCCACCCTTCTGTCAAGAAGAACTTCTCTCAAAATCGGAAAATGCCGGCACACGGGGAAATTGCTCCGGTTCATCACTATCTGCATACCGGATTCTTTGCGCCACCTCCAAAATTAAGAGGGGCTGGGCTCGTATGCCGGTCCAACCCCTCTGTTGCTTTCCTTGCGGTCTATTTAGGTCCTCTGCTATTCTGTTAGTTGGCAGGGGCTTCGTAAGCGCCAACGTCTCGTACGCCAACAGCCGCCATGCCCTCAATGTCCGCATCCGTTGCGGTGGCCGGGTCCGAAGCATCAATGGCTGGCGAACCGGCGGCGAGGTGATAGTCACCCGCTGGGTCGACCACAACCTGCGCTGCATCGGTCACTGCGCTGACGTCAATCGTACCCACTTCCTGGCTATTGCCGTCGATGTTTTCGGCCTGGTCACCATTCTGATCCAAATTGCCGAAGAAGAGGCAGTTGGTCACGGTTGGAGCGAATACGCCGTCCTGGGTATCGCCAATGATCTGCTTGTTGCTCAGCAGCGTGTTGTTGATGAACAGACAGTTGGCGATGATCGAATCGTCCGTGGTAACGTCATCGATGTCATCGCCGTTTTCATCCGTATCGCCCGTGCTATTCCAAGGCGCGCCTCGGACGGCGATCAGTGCTTCGTCACCGGCCACATTGCCGATGAAGGTGCAGTTTATGATCGCAGATCCGCCTTTGACTTCCAATATCCGATCGTCCTTGCTGGCGTTGTCCGCAAAGAGGCAGTTCATGAACGTCACAGGACCACAGTCATCATCATCCGTTTTCCACGCGCCACCGTCGTCGCCAACCGGAGTTCCGTTGGGGTCCTTGCCGTTGCCGATAAACGAACAGTTCGTCACGGTTATCTCGGCTCTATCAGGAGCATACCGAACGGCTCCGCCGTCGGCGCCAGAATCCGTAACATAGTTGCCGATGAAGGCACAGTTCGTCCACACGTACGTTGAATTGTCGGCTGAGGCTAAAATGGCCCCGCCGTCATCAAATGCGGAGCAGTTGGTGAACGTGCAGCCCGTGAGCGTGTAGGTTGAACCGGCATCACCGGCGCCGTCCATTATTATTGCACCGCCGTCATTCTCTGGTGCGCTGTTCTCGGTAAACGAGCAACCCGTGACCGTGGAATTCGATGCAGCACCGGATAATTTAACTGCACCGCCAACGTCACCGCAGGTGTTGAGGTTGAACGTGCAGTCTTCAATGGCCACAACGAGCGCATCGCCGTCCACCATTATGGCGCCGCCATCGTCGTTGGCCCAGTTCTCTGAGAACGCGCAGTTTTGGATGGTTGCAGCGGATGCGCCGTTCAGCATGATAGCACCGCCATCGTCGTCGGCCGAGTTGTTAGAAAACGCGCAGTTTCGGATGGTTCCAGCGGCGTGGTTGTCTAAGTTGACCGCAGCGGCATCGTCATCCTTGTCGCCATTGACCACTATGTGACCGAGACTACCGACAGGATTGGCGTCAAGGTAAGCCTGAAGCTCCACGTCGGTGAGATCATCGTCGGCACTGCCACTGAGAATGTCGAACCACTCGGGATTGCCCGTAACGCCGCCGTTCTCTGCTTGCGCGGTCGCAAGCGTGTAAGGTGTGCCCGCCGCGTAGTTGGTGAGCAGGTCGCGGGCGGCGCTTAAGATATCCTGGCGATTTTCAGCGCCCGTCGTGCAGTTTTGAATCGTCAGGCCTTCGAGCACCCAGCCCTTTGGACCGGTGAGGTTCAGCAAACTGACGCCGTTTGCATCTACCTGACCATCGGTGGCGCCACGGTCGCCCCATGCGACGAAAGCACGCGTGGTGTCATTACCGTCGATAATGGTCAGTCCTGCACCGGCACCTTGGTAGGTAACGCCATCTTTGATTTCGATCTGGGAGGTGATATCGTAGGTGCCTTCGGCGAAGAGAATAGTATCACCGGGATTCGCCAGGGCATTAGACGCTGCAAGGTCGCTATTCGGATCCACCGGGATCGTGACCCCGGGTTCGGCGCCGGCAACATACGAAAGTGTTACGTCCTCGAAGGAGACCCAGCTTTCCGCTGCCCCTTGCATTTTTATCCCGATCATTTTTCCGGCGTCGGCGGCGGTGGCGGTATATACTAAGCTCACCTGCTCCCAGGAAGCCGGCGCGCTGCCACTTGCCTCAATCAGGTTGTTTTCATAATCTTCTCCGGTAAAGTAAAGCCACCAACCGCGGGCGTAGCCGTCCCACGGTTGACCCACCCAGACGCTTAATGTGTAGGTGGCGCCTTCAATAAATGTCTCGTCCAGAATCTGGTAGATATAGTCTTCGGTGGAGTCCTCACTCCCGTACACTTTGTTGTTGCCGCTCAGGGCCGGTAAATCGTCATCGTAATAACCGTAATCAAGCCAGGCGCCGGCGCTGGCATGACTTTTCCACGCCCCGGTATAACTATCATCGCCAATATATACGTAACCACCCTCACTCAGAACGTGGGCATCAAAGCCCGCATCCGGGACAGGGATCGTGACCAATTCGACATATGAAGCATCGTCGATATCGAAGTTTATACCTGCCGAGGCCAGGAAAGATACAGTGAGCCCCAGGGCGCCTGGGGGCGCAACCTCTGTCGCGCTCACATAAGTCCATGCCTCGGTGAGATCGAATGCATAATTATGCACACCATCAGGGAGTTTTTCGCCGCGATCATCGGTGTTGGGATCTCCGACGGGGGCGGCGTCGCGCCACTCCCAGCTAATTTTCACGCCGTCGGCAATTAGACTCGGGGCACCATCGGCATCGCCGTCTCGGACCCACCCACTAATCTGATAGGTCTTGCCTTCTGTTACGGGATGTTCCTGCATGACCCACATGCCGTTCCACCACCATCCATCATGGTCGTTCGCGAGACTGGCCTCAATATAGGCGTTGCCGCTGTGTGCGGTGCCGTCCTCGATGACAGTCGCACCGTAGGCACTGCTCCAGAAATAACCTCCTGCCCCCGAACCGGAGCCCCCGCCCCAGGCTTTCCAGTAATCAAGGCCGTCCTCGAAGCCAGGATTGAGTAATAACTCTGCCTGGGCGAATCCGGACAGAGCCAGTACCAACGCAAGACAGATTGGATAAATCAGTTTGTTAGACATAATAGTCCTCCTCATACAAAGAATTTGAATAATTGTTCTACGGCCACACACCAAAGCAACTGACAGTGATCTTCACTTTCGATCCACCCTGCATATATCATACAAGACAGCTCAAGAAAATTTACAAGCGACTCCTTCCTTCCAAAGCCATGTATGAATGCTCGTGTAGAAAGTGAAAGTCCGTAACAAACCGGAGAATTTCCATTTAAAACAACACCACACTTCCAAGAACACTCACAAAGTCCAACCTAATTTATAACAGATCAGCAACCTCCCCGTCAAGAAGAAATTTCGAAAATTGGCCGTTGGCTGGGGTGCTCACTGCCTCGTCAGGTATGGAAATTGCATGCTAAACAGCTAAAAAACGGTATGCGCCTGTGAAAATAACCTTTTTAAGCGAGGAAATGCCTAAAATTTTGTTATAATAGACTGCAAGGCGATTGTGACTATTTGGAGTGCCCGTGGAATGAAATCCGGTCTTAGTCAATTAGACAGTTTAGAAAATCAAAGTATTTTCATAATCAGAGAAGCCTACAGCCAGCTCCGGAACGTGGCAATGCTCTGGTCGATCGGAAAGGATTCCACAACCCTGCTTTGGCTTATCAGAAAAGCCTTTTTCGGCAGAATACCCTTCCCGGTTATGCACATCGACACCACATATAAGTTTAAGGAAATCTACAAATTCAGAGACAAATATACAAAAGAGTGGGATCTGAAGCTGATCGTTGCCAAAAACAAAGAGGCTGTCCGGAAAGGTATCGGCCCCAATAAAGGAAAGTTCCGATGCTGCAATGAACTCAAGACCGTTGCTCTGAAACAGGCCATTGCTGAACGCGGATTTAAGGCCCTGTATCTTGGAATCAGAAGAGATGAGCACGGTATCCGTGCAAAGGAAAGAGTATTTAGTCCAAGAGATGAAGACTTTGAATGGGATTATAAGAATCAGCCTCCGGAACTGTGGGACCAGTATAAGACCAAGGCGGCAGAAGAGGAACACCTGCGGGTCCATCCCTTGCTCGGTTGGCGGGAAATCGATGTCTGGGAATACATCAAACGAGAGAATATCCCTGCCGTTAACCTATACTTTGCCAAGGGCGGCAAGCGATACCGCAGTATCGGATGTGAAACTTGTTGCGAGCCTGTTGATTCGGATGCCGACACCATAGACAAGATTATCGAGGAGTTAAGGACCAGTAGGATTTCCGAGAGAAGCGGTAGAGCTCAGGACAAGGAAGATGACTATATGATGCAAAAGCTCCGCTCTCTTGGATATATGTAATCTGGAAAAACACATGGCTGAGCTGTCACCTGGAATTGTTGCTGCAATAATCGTACTGACTTTTTTGTGCGAATATATGGATTCAACACTGGGCATGGGATATGGAACGACATTTACACCTCTGCTATTGCTTTTCGGTTTCAACCCGATGCAAATTGTCCCGGCCGTCTTACTGTCACAGTTGATTTGCGGGTTCTTAGGCGCCTTTTTCCACCATCGAGAAGGCAACGTCAATTTGAAACCGAGTACGGCAGATATATTCAAAATCACAAATATGCTAAGTTCTCTTGGCTATGTTGACACGTTCAGAAAAACGGTTCCGTCACATTTGAAAGTTGCTTTGCTCCTCGGGGTTTGCAGCATGGTTGGAACCATTGCGGCGGTCTTTGTCGCTGTGAATATTCCGAAATTCTGGTTGAAACTCTACATCGGCGTTTTGGTGCTGGCGATGGGAGTCCTAGTTCTTATCTGTCTCAACAGGGAATTCAAATTCTCATGGTTCAAAGTCACCGTTCTTGGGATCGTCGCATCATTTAACAAGGGGATGAGCGGTGGTGGGTACGGACCAATCGTCACGGGTGGACAGATTTTATCCGGTGTGGAAGGAAAGAGCGCTGTGGGTATTACGTCTCTAGCGGAAGGTTTAACCTGCCTTGTCGGTGTGATGACATATATCCTTGTCTCAAATAGCAGTATTGACTGGAGACTTGCTCCCTGGATTGTCTTTGGTGCCATATTTTCGGTTCCACTGTCCGCCAAGAGTGTAAAGTTGATAGATACGAAAAAGCTGAAGTTGGCAATTGCTGTTCTCACCATTATTCTGGGGAGTGTCACCATCATAATAACGTTAGTATGAATAGGATTTAAACCATGCTCGAAGACAACACGCTAAGTTTTGTCATCGTAGGTCATATCGACCACGGAAAGTCAACCCTGATTGGAAGACTACTTTACGATACCAACTCGCTGCCGCCGGACAAGATTGAAGAAGTGAAAAAGGCTTCAGCCATCCAGGGTAAACAAATAGAATTTGCCTATCTGCTGGACCATCTTGAGGAAGAACGCAAACAGGGCATCACTATTGATACTACACAGGTCTTTTTCAAGACATCCAAAAGACATTACGTAATAATCGACGCCCCGGGACATGTGGAATTTGTCAAAAATATGATTAACGGCGCCTCTCAGGCTGAGGCTGCTGTTTTAATCGTGGATGTTGCAGAAGGCATCAAGGAACAGACCAGACGGCATTCGTATATATTGTCGCTGCTCGGACTGAAGCAGGTCATAGTCGTTCTGAACAAAATGGACTTGGTCGATTTCTCACAGGACCATTTTAATACAATCAAACATCAGATGCTGGATTGGCTGAAAACGATAGGTATTGAAGCGACTCTTTTCGTGCCGATTTCCGCAATCGAAGGTGACAACATCGCAGCCAAGTCCGATAATATGAAATGGTATACTGGACCGAGCTTTCTGGAGAGTATGGACACTTTACAGAACAAGCTGCCACCAGAAGACAAATCTTTATTTTTCCCGATACAGGATGTTTATAAGATTGAAGAGAAGAGAATCAATGCCGGCAGAGTAGAATCAGGTATTATTGAGGAGGGAGCAGAGATCAAGATTCTGCCGGGCGGGCAAGTGACGAAAATAAATTCTATTGAAAAATTTCTTGAAAAGCCGCATAAGGCAGTCGCAGGTGAGTGCATTGGTCTGACAACTACCGACTCGGTTTTCCTCGAGCGCGGTAATGTGTTATGTTCGCCCGGCTCGGAACCTACGTTAACCGACAGGATATGTGCCAATATCTTCTGGATGGCCAAAAAAGATTTGAAAAAAGAACAAAAACTGACTATCAGATGCGCAACCCAAGAAACGAGTTGCAGGATAGAAAGCATCAACAAAAGGATCGATTCATCAACACTTGAGGTTATAGCTGAAGATGCCGATGCAATTGGAAATCTTGATGTTGCAGAGGTCGTTGTTAAAACCAAAAAGCCGCTGGCTATCACGAGTTTCAATGACGTTCAGGAATTGGGACGCTTTGTCCTCGTCCAAGACGAGAATATATATGCAGGGGGAATAGTCACTGTGGTAGACTGAGACCATGACCAAGAATCCCAAAACCGTCATAATAGGCCTGGATGGTGTGCCCTTTGGTATGATCAACGATCTTGCTGAGACTGGCGTTATGCCCTATACCGCCGAATTGATTTCCCAGGGAATATTCAGAATAATGCACTCCTCTGTTCCTGAGGTTTCTTCTGTGGCATGGTCATCCATGATTACTGGCAAAAATCCCGGCCAGCATGGGATATTTGGCTTTGTGGATTTGTCTCCCGGTTCCTACAAAATGAGGTTCCCAAATTTTGACGACCTAAAAGCGCCGCCGTTTTGGGACCTGTGGGAAGGAGAATCCGTCATCATTAACGTTCCATCCACTTATCCCGTCAGGCAAATGAATGGTGTTCTGATATCGGGTTTCGTATCGATAGATTTTGAAAAAAGTGTCCACCCTAAGTTCCTTGTCCCGCATCTAAAGCGCCTGGACTATCGCCTGGACGTGGATTCACAAAAAGCCCACAGTTCAATGGAACTATTTTTGGAGGATTTGGACAAGACACTCGATGCGAGAATCAAAGCTTATCACTATCTCTGGGACAGCAGCAACTGGCAGACCTTTATGCTCGTATTCACCGCGACAGATCGGCTGATGCACTTTCTATGGAATGCTTATGAGGACACGGATCATAAGTATCACAACCTCTTCCTCGAGCATTTTGGGAGAATCGACAGGGTCATCGGCGAAATCGCCGGTAAAATCAGCGATGAGGATTTACTAATCATCCACTCTGACCATGGTTTTGAGAGACTCGATTACGATGTCTATATCAACTATCTTCTTATGCAGGAAGGATTCTTGCAGATCAAAGATACCCAGAATATTGCGTTAGACAATATAGATTACGGGACAAAGGCTTTTGCGCTTGATCCTGCGAGGATTTATCTCAACCGAAAAGGCCGGTATCCCCGCGGAACCGTTAACCAGACTGATATAGCAGAGATTTTAGACCGGCTCGAAAAGCTCTTTAACTCGCTTAGAATAAACGGCAGAAGGGTTGTAAGAGATATTTACAGAAAGAAGCAGCTTTACACCGGCCCATATGTTGAAAACGCTCCTGACATGGTTTTGGTCGGTGCTGAAGGTTTTAACTTAAGGGCAAACATCAAAGCCGAAAAGCTCTACGATAAAGGCATCTTCTGCGGCAAACACACGCAGGACACTGCTTTTTTAATGATAAGGGGTCTTTCGAACACAAGCATTGTCCCCGATATTCCTGCAATCTCAGACATAAGGGCAATAGCGGAGAAAAACCGAGCCCTATCATAAGATGGCAATGCTCTATTACCAATTGCCCGCAAAACCATAAGGGACCTTTGAAAAACTACTGCGTTAGCTTTGTTATTTAAAGACATCACTCTGTGCATATAGTATAATGTCACTCCAATCGACAACTATATTGCATGGAGGCAATCATAATGGAACGAAAAACAGGACAACTCAGTTTTCTTAACAGCTCAACTGATGTCTTCGAATACGGCCTCTTAGAGTAGATCGGCTCCAATGTCAGTTTGACCGCTGCTTCTACAATCTTGCCTTCAAGATTGCTGATGCCTATATTACCTGCAATGAAAATTCCAACTCCGAAGTCCGTCAAGCCTTAAAGCCTCTTGTGGATTTAGCAACCAGAAGAAATATTGCTATCCTGGCCTTGACACACCTTAATAAGAAAGTTGATCTCGGAATGATTAACCGCACCATAGGCAGCCGGGCCTGGTCAGCCGTGCCACGTATTATCTGGGGCATACGCACCGAGCAAATCGAAGACGAGGACGGCAATAAAGTCGATACGGATAACCGATTCCTGCTTAACATCAAGTGCAACATCGGGCCAAAACCAAAAGGGCTTAAATTCTCTATTGGTAAGGGTGGACGGGTTACGTGGGACGCGGAACGCATAACTATGAGCATGGACTCCGACTACAGAGTAAAAACCAACCAGACAGAGGAAGCGGCAGAATGGTTGGAGGAATTTCTCAGTAATGGGGCTATGACTTCTAAAGCTATTTTCAAGGAAGGTAAGCGGGAAGGCTTCAGTGAAAGAGTATTATACCTGTAAGATCCCGGGCAAGTGCACCCCCCCTAAAAATCGCCGTGACCGCAATTCGATCTGTCAGGCAACGTTTATAATCTTTGCGGTGTCATCGCTAAGATCTGCATCGGCGTCGGCATTCAGCTTCTT
>Ga0307378_10007443_pt1 | contig 14753 bp, 12 predicted proteins | sample UN1MG_FD_202238 | JGI IMG/M metagenome (GOLD analysis project Ga0307378, IMG submission 202238) | Soil microbial communities from Risofladan, Vaasa, Finland - UN-1 | ecosystem: Environmental > Terrestrial > Soil > Coastal area > Acid sulfate soil | place: Finland: Risofladan, Vaasa | collected...
TGTTCAACAAGAAGCCGTTGAGGCGTGTCGGCGATTCAATGAGCGCCAGATCAAGACAGTGTCCGGCAAAATCATCGAAATGTGCGTCGCTGACTGCATATAATTCAGGTAATGTAACGGAGTCCAGGTGAAAGCAAGATTGTCAGGCTTTGTCCACTGGCGAAGATGCTGTTTGACAGTCTGGCAGAGACAGAGTACACTGAATACGCAACACGCAAGCTGAGCCATCGCACACGAGGAGGAAAAATGAGCAAAGTAAAATCAATCGTATTGGCTATGCTGGCTTCACTGGCGCTGACGGGCTTGCTCTTGCTCACGACTAACGCATGGACCAAGCCGGCCGGGGCTCGTGACGATGTGTCGTCAGTTTCGCCTGACCAGGCCATTCTCTGCGTCAACCCTGGCGGCACCGGCGGATGCTACGGTTCGATCCAGAAGGCCGTGAAAGACGCCAGCGACGGCAACACCATCCGCGTGGCCGAGGGCACCTATCACGAGACAGTAGTGCTCACCAAGAGTGTGATTCTAGAGGGTGGGTGGAACACCGACTTTAGCGACCGCGATTGGGACGTCTACGTCACCACGATCGACGCCCAACGGACCGATTCGGTGATCCAGGTAGAAGGTGTCATCTCGCCCACCATCGAGGGTTTCGTCGTCACTGGCGGCGAGGACTCTGCCGGCCTGGGCTGGGGTGGCGGGATTCGCGTTCACTACAGCGGTCTGGGACACGGCGGCACGACCGCCATCCGGCACAACGTCATCACGGATAACATCGCCTGCAGCAACTGCGGCGCCGCTGGCGGTAACGGCGGGGGTATCCACGTCTACAACAGCACCGCCATTATCGAGCACAACACTGTCATCAGCAATACCGCCAAGATAGTCGGCGAGGGAAGGGGTGAGGGTGGGGGTGTCCACATCGACTGGTCCGCAGAAGCCACTCTGACCGGGAATACGATCGTCAGCAACACTGCCATCTTCTCGTCCACCGGCTTATGGGGGGCAGGCGAAGGTGGTGGCTTATATCTGTATGGAAGCGACGTCACCCTGATTGACAATGAAATCTACGGCAACGTGGCCGCTGTGAGGGGCACCGGCCGGGGCGGAGGGCTGTACGCCGCCGGTCATCATTACGACAACCGTATCCTCAACAACACTGCCAGCATCAGCGGCACGGGCTATGGCGGGGGTGTATACGCCAACTGGGTACAGGATTTCAACGACAACCTGGTGCAGGGCAACGTAGCCAGCCAATACGGCGACGGGACCGGCGGCGGCATCTACGCAATTCAACTCCAGGAGGCCCGTCGCAACACCATCGTGGACAACGTAGCCACCCGTGGTGGTGGGATGTACCTGGGTCAATATAGCCGCACCGAGATGCGCAACAATTTCATCGCCCACAACCAGGCCACTGGCTTGTGGGGGATGAACGGCGGTGGTGGAATCTCCAGTGAGGACGACGAGGCAGAAATCGTCGGCAATCAGGTCGTCAGCAACACCGCCTTCTTAGGCCACGGTGGGGGTGTGCTGATCACAGGTGGGGACAACTATGTCCTGCGGGATAACCTGATCAGGAATAACGTGGCCTACCTCGGCGGCGGGGCGTTTGTCTACTCGGCGACGGGCACCATCGCCCATAACCAGGTGGTCAGTAACACGGCCTTTTCAGGTGGCGGGGCCTATCTCTTCACCGAGGCTAGCCCAGCTATGGATCGCAACGTCGTGATGGGCAATACGGTCTGGGGTGATCCTGTCTTTCCGGGCCTTGGCGGAGCTGGCCTGTTTATCAATATCGGCTCTGGTGTTCCGCTCACGTTGACGAACCACATCATCGCGCGCAATATCCTCTTGACCGACACAGTGGTGGCGGGCGGCGTGTTCTGTCTCAGTGGTGACGTCAAGTTAATCAACAACACCGTGGCGGACAACGACCCAGGCACCGGCGGTGATGGGCTGGTATTCGTCACCGGTGCAGCCACAGGTGCTTTGCGCAACAATATCATTATCGGACACGACATTGGCGTGTGGATGATTGGCGGCGCCGTGGGTGTACTGGACTATAACGACTACTATGACAACGTCGCTGATACCGTTGGCGTTTCCTGGGGACCGAACCACCTCACTGACGCTCCACAGTTCGACAATCGGGCGGTGGGCGACTACCATCTGGCCTTGACCTCCTCGCTGATTGACCAGGGCGACAGCAGCGTGACCGTGCCCCTAGACTTTGAGGGCGACCCACGTCCACTTGGTGGCGGCATAGATGTCGGCGCGGACGAGGCCTACCGTGCCGAGACCTACGTAAGTGTGTTTGCCGGCAATGACACCACCGGTGACGGCTCGTCCGGCAATCCCTTCGCCACGGTGATGAAAGGGTTGGGCGAGACGCGCACCGGTGGCACGGTCTACGTGGGACGCGGGCAATATACAGAGCGCATCACCGTCACGCGCAGCGTGAACCTCTTGGGCGGTTACCACGAGAGTGACTGGAGTCGCAACATCGCCTCTCACGCCACCACGCTGGACGCCGAAGGCATGGGGACCGTCGTCGTCATCCAGGGTGAGGGCGTGCAGGCGACCGTCGAGGGCTTTACGATCACCGGTGGCGAAGCCAACCTGTACGGCTCTGGCGGCGGATTCGTCGTCCACGACAAAGCTGCGGCCACCATCCGCCATAACGCCATCACCGGCAATCACGCTCAGAACGGTGGTGGCGGTCTGCTGGTCTGGGGCAATGAGAGCGTGGAGAGTGTGATAGACTCAAATCGCATCTACGACAACATGGCAGATGGCGAGTTCCCCTCCTTACCTCGGGCGGAGCAAGCCTTGTTGCGCCCTCAGCAGGGACCGGAGCCAGGCGGCGGCCTGTTGATCGCTGGCGGTCCGGCGCGGGTGGTAAACAACTTTGTTTACGGCAATACCTCCGCTATCGGGGGCGACGGGATGGCCCTGATGGGCTGGTATGGGCCGGTACAGGTGATCCACAACACCGTGGCCGACAATGGTGGCAATGGCGGCGAGGGTATAAAGTTGATGGGCTCGGACGTTTACCTGTACAACAACCTGATCGCGGGCCACGGCACGGGCATTAGCACCACGGCAACCACCCAGGCCATTTGGAATTACAACGGTTTCTACGATAACGGTGCAACCTACGCTCCTGGCCTGACCGGCGGCACACACGACGTGGAGGGCAATCCGCAGTTTGCGGATCGCGCCGGAGGCGACTATCACATTGGTCCTGCTTCAGCGATGACCGGCCGGGGCATGGATGCAGGTGTCAATAACGATGCAGATGGCGACCCCCGGCCTGCCCCGGAAGGAACCTATCCCGACCTGGGTGCTGATGAAATCCGCCAGTCCCGCATCTACCTGCCGCTTGTACTGCGCACTACAGCACTCTCAGTCTAGACATTCAAATCGTCTTCTTGCCACCCTACTCGCCCAATCTGACTATACTGCCCCAGCCTGACAATTGCAGCCTTAGCCGCTTTGGAACTCCCTGATTTCTAACGGTAATATAATAGAAAAACATTGACTATATCTGAAAAATACGGTATAATGCAATTGTAGGATTGGAGGCTCAAGCCCGTTGTGAGATAGGAGTGATAGTGACCGCACAGTCCACCACAAGGCAATCATACGCCGGGACGGTCCGAGCGCCCGAGTTCCCCGCGCTCGATTGGCTGAACACCGGCCGCCCGCTGCGCATGGCCGATCTGCGTGACAAGGTCGTCGTCCTGGATTTCTGGACCTATGGCTGCATCAACTGTCAGCACGTTATCCCGGACCTGAAGCGGCTGGAGGCCAAATACGCCGCCGAGCTGGTCGCCGTCGGCGTCCATGCCGCCAAGTTCGAGCACGAGCGAGACACGGACAACATCCGCCAGATCGTGCTGCGCTATGAGCTGGAACATCCGGTCGTCAACGATCGGGATCTCGCCGTGTGGGACGCCTACGCGGTGCGCGCCTGGCCGACGCTGGTCGTTGTCGACCCGGCGGGCCGCATCGTGGGCCAGCGCTCCGGCGAGGGGATATACGAGACATTCGACGGGGTAATCGGCAGCCTGGTGGCTGAATTTGACGCCCGCGGCCAGATTGACCGCACGCCCCTGGAGCTGCGGCTAGAGCGGGAGGGTATTGAAGATACACCGCTCCGCTTCCCGGGCAAGGTCCTGGCCGACGCCCCAGGAAGGCGGCTTTTCATTGCCGATTCGAACCACAACCGTATCGTCGTGGCCAACCTCGACACCTATCAAGTGCAGCAGGTGATCGGCGGTCCGGAGCCCGGTTTCGCCGACGGCGACTTTGCGACGGCTCGCTTCTACCGTCCGCAGGGGATGGCGCTCGGCGCCGATGGATGGATCCTCTACGTGGCGGACACCGAGAACCACGCCGTCCGCGCCGTGGACCTGGCGCACGAGGCGGTGGAGACGATCGCCGGGACCGGCCGACAGACGCGCGCAGTTCCGGTGCGCGGGGGCCGGGGAACCGAGGTGGCGCTCAACTCGCCCTGGGATCTGGAACTGGTGGACGATCATCTCTACGTGGCGATGGCCGGGTCGCACCAGGTGTGGCGGATGGACCTGACCAGCGGCACCATCGGCCCCTGGGCCGGCAGCGGGCGAGAGGGGATCAGCGGCGGTCCGCTAGCATCGGCGACGCTGGCCCAACCCAGTGGCCTGACGACCGACGGCGAGTGGATCTACTTCGCGGACAGCGAGGCCAGCGCCATCCGGGCGGCCAGCCTGGCGGCGGGCGGCAAGGTGAGGCGGATCGTCGGCACCGGGTTGTTCGACTTTGGTGACGCCGATGGTGTGGGCGACCGGGTTCGCCTGCAACACCCGCTGGGCGTGGCCTACAACCCCGGGGATGGGCTGCTCTACGTGGCCGACACGTACAACAGCAAGATCAAGACGGTCGATCAAAAGACGCGCCGGGTGCGAACCTTGTTGGGCGGCGATGGCCACGGCTGGCGCGATGGCGCGGAGCCGCTGTTCTACGAGCCGGGCGGGCTCGATTTGGCAGCAGGCAAGCTGTACGTGGCCGACACGAACAACCACGCCGTGCGCGTGGTAGACCTGGCGACGCTGGAAGCGTCCACGGTGGTATTACAGGGTGCCGCGGGCCTGCTGGCCCTGGGTGGCATGGCCGAGGACGAGGTCTTGGAGGGGAGACTACCCTAGGCCGGAATTATGGGTATAATCTACCAGCATGGAACCCACGCCCTCCCACACAGACCTGATTGAGGACCTGACGACGCTCAACCAGATCGTTGAGACGTTGAACCGGGCCGTGGACGTGCGCGGCGCGCTCAGCTCCGCGCTGGCACGGCTGGTCCAACTCATGGGACTGGAAACCGGCTGGATCTTTGTGCCGGAGGGCGGAACGGGTGAGAGCTACGTGCTGGCGGCCCACCACAACCTGCCGCCGGGGCTGGCGGTGGATCGCGCTGACGCCTGGGCGCCTGGCTGCCAGTGCCAGCGCCTCGCCGCCCAGGGGCAGTTGAGCGCGGGGTACAACGAAGTGCGTTGCAGCCGGCTGGCCAGCGCGAGCGGCGACCGGCGCGGGCTGGCGGTGCACGCTTCGGCTCCCTTGCGCTCCGGCGACCGGATCCTGGGCATCCTCAACGTGGCCGGGCCGGACTGGGCGTCTTTCAGCCCTCAGGCCCTGGCGCTGCTGACCAACGTCGGCAACCAGATGGGCATTGCGCTGGAGCGGGCGCGCCTCTTCGATCAGCTCAAGGACCAGCGGATACAGGAACAAGCAGCACTGCTCGATCTGTCCAATCAGTTGTTGGGCCGGTTGGACCTGGATGACGTGATGGAATGCCTGGTCCAGGAGGTTCGCCGCCTGCTGCGGGTCGACGCCTGCGCGCTGCTGCTGCCTGGCGAGGAGCCTGGCCAACTGGTCTTTGGCGCTGCCAGTGGCTGGCACGTCGACCCTGTGACGAACCGGTACCATGTGTCCAGCGTCGCGGGCGGCGGCCCTGGGTTGGTGATCCGCACGCAGAAACCCCTGCTGGTGGAGGACGTCGGGGTGAGCGATTCGGCCACCTGTGGCGCGGATTGGCTGCGATCGGAGGGCTTTCGGGGGCACGCGGTCGTCCCGCTGGTCGTCGACAACCGCTCCATCGGCGCGCTGATGATCGACGTGCGCGCGCCGCGTCTGTGGGACCGGGACGAGGTGCGGTTCCTGCGCCTGATGGCCAACCAGGCGGCGATCGCCATCGAGAAGGCCCGCCTGCATCGGGAGGAGATCGAGCGGGAGCGTCTGGAGCAGGAATTGGCCGTCGGCCGGCAGATTCAGCTCAGCATGTTGCCGGAGGCCTGCCCGGTCGTGCCGGGCTGGGAGTTCGCCGCGTTCTACGAGGCAGCGCGGCAGGTCGGCGGCGACTTTTACGATTACTTTGAGTTGCCGGCCAAGTCCAGACGGCTGGGCATCGTCATCGCCGACGTGGCGGACAAGGGGGTGCCTGCAGCGCTGTTCATGGCCCTGAGTCGCGCGACGATCCGGGCCGCCGCTCTCGACGGGCGCGGCCCGTCGGCCACGATGACGCAGGCCAATGGGCTGATCCTGAAGGACAGTAAAGACAGCCTGTTCGTGACCGCCTTTTACGCTACGCTGGACACCGGGAGTGGCCGGTTGACCTACGCCAATGCCGGCCACAGCCGGCCGCTGTGGCTGCGGGTCGGCCCGGGCGAGATCCAGGAGCTGGCTGCGCATGGCATCGCACTGGGCGTTCTCGAGGACATTGAGTTGCAGGAGCGGGAGATCGACGTGGCTTCCGGCGATCTCCTGGTCTTTTACACCGACGGCGTGACCGAGGCGATGGACGCCGACGGCCAGCCGTTCGGCGTGGAGCGGCTGCGGCAGGTCCTGGCAGCGGACCCGGGTGCCAGCGCGGATCAGGCCGTTTCGGCAGTCGTGGACGCCGTCATGGCGTTCACCGGCGATGCGCCACAGTCAGACGACATCGCCATCTTCGTGGTCAGGCGGGGTCCCTTGTTGGGGAACTAGAATCGAAATCCATAAGAATACGAAATGGAGGAACACATGGAAGACCAAGCAACAATCACGGCGGACATGTCCATCATCGAAGTGGTTCAGAAATACCCGGACACGGTCCGCGTCTTTATGAGGCATGGCCTGGGATGCATCGGATGCGCGCTGGCGCGGTTTGAGAACATCCGCCAGGGTGCAGAGGCGCACGGGATCGATGTGGATGCCTTGATCAAGGACCTGAACAAATCCGCCCTACAGGCTTAGCCTATATTTCGCACCCTGCAACAGTGAATGGATGCGCCAACTTGTTGGCGTCTTTGGCGAGCATTAAGCCTCACGTGGACAATCGACGTCAGTGCCGAGACCACCGAAACAAGTTTCGGCATCCATCTCTGTCGAGCAAGTGCGAAAAACAGGCTTAGAAGAACGCGCCCTTCGTCGTACGGGCAAGAGCAAGGCTGGTGCGTGAGCGGGATGCAAAGCGCCAGCCTTTTTATTGTTCCTTCATTCGGCCGATGACCTCAGTCATCGGGCTGATGCATCCGCGCTCGAATCGCCAGCCCGGCCGTCACGCCGCTGAACACGTCCGACAGGACGACCTTTTCCGGGCCAAAGATCCGCCCCAGCATCTCGACGAAGCACGGAATCTGGGCCGAGCCGCCCGTCCGCACGACGGTGTCGATCTCGCCTGCCTCCAGGCCCGAGCGCTCCAGCGTGTCCACGACGCAGGCCTCGATGCGCCGCGCCGCGCCGGCGATGAGCGATTCGAACTGGGAGCGGGTGAGCGGCTGCCACACGTCGATGTCCTCGCCGGTGAGCCGGATGAGCGCGAAATGCGCCGTCGAAAGCGTCACCTTGGCCTGCTCCACCGCGTCGATCAGGCGGATGGCGTGGTTGTCGACCAGCAGCGATTCCAGCGCCCGCACGCGGGCCGGGTGGCTGCCGGTGGCCTGTGCCACCTGGAGAAAGTGCAGCGTCTCGGGCCGGTTCAGTTCGGGGATGGCCTGCCAGTCGACCAGCGCGGCGGTGTACTGGCTGGGAAAGGGGGCGTCGTCGTCGCCCCAGGTTGTCCCGCGCCCAAAGTGATCCAGCAGCAAATGCTCGACGATGCGTTGGTCGAACGCGTCGCCGGCGATGCCGACGCCGCCGGTCGCAAAGACGCGCCGCTGCCCGGGCTCGCCGATGTGCATCACGGTGACGTCGAGCGTGCCGCCGCCAAAGTCAAAGACGACGACGTTCTGGGGCTTTTCCGCCGTCAGCTCGTAATGTAGCGCGGCTGCCACCGGCTCCAGTTCGAAGGCGACGTCCCGGAAGCCGGCCATCTCGGCGGCGCGGCGCAGCCGGTTCTGGGCGCGCCGGTTCTGGGCTTCCCCGTCACTCCCGACAAAGCTCACCGGCCGGCCCAGCACGACGCCGTCGACGGCCTGGCCCGTCTCCGTCTCCACCCGCTGGCGGATCTCGCGCAGATAGAGGGCGATCAGCTCCTCCAGTTGGTAGTAGCGACGAAAGATCGCCGTCCCCTCGTAGCGGCCGGCCAACACGCTCTTGAGGGAATGCAGCAATCGGCCGGGCGTCAGCTCGTCGACCAGGACGTAAACCTCTTTGACGATGGTGGGCAGATCGGCGAATGTCATCTCGATCTCGCCCACGTACTGGCGCACCAGCTTGCTGGGACGGCCGACGTTCTGGCGGTAGTAGGCGTCGATCGCCTCCCGCCCGATAAAGACCTGCTGGTCGCGGGTGACATAGAGCGTCGAGCGGATCACGGTCGGGTCGGGGCTGGTGGGGTCGAGGGGGAAGACCCGCACGCGCCGGCCGTCGAACGCGGCCGCGCCGGAGTTGGTGGTGCCAAAGTCAAGGCCGATACGCATGCTCTCTCGTGTCACTGGGCGCAGATGAACGCAGGTGGCGCAGATTTCGATGGGCTTTGTCCCATCATCTCCATTATACCACAAAAGGTGGATTTGCTTTTGCCAAGGGAAAAGGCTAAAATAACACCTGACGCTTGCCAAAGACGCCAACAAGTTGGCGCATCCATTCACTGTCCCAGGGTGCGAAACATGGGACATGGTTGAGGGGAGGAGCAGAAATGCCAGATATCAGTATGCTGTTGGACGTCGTTTCGGGCAGTCTGGCAGTTGTGGTGCTCGTGTGGGGGTTGTACACCTTGCTTACTGGTAGATTCAGGTTCCTTGGTGGTATCCCTCTTGAGGGGCGGCGTGCTCGAACGATTGGCATCTTACTGATCGTGTCATCGTTGCTCGCTTACCTGATCCCTGCACTATTTCTAAGGCGCTACATTGCAAACTACCAACCTGTGCCAGCGTTAGCAGTCCTTCTTCTGCTCGCAGCCGGTTGGTTCCTCACTTTTCGCACCATCGTCGTCGTCGCCAGGCTGTCGCGTGGGAAGGCGAGCCTGGTTGGATCGATCATCGCCATCTTATTCGTCGCATTCCACCTGTGGGTTGTGGTTGAGACACCACGCACTGGAGTGGACCCCTCGATAGCTCAAGCACTGGCACCGGTATGCTCTGGACAGGGCATACCGGAAGCCGCTGAGTATAGAGGGGGCGGCGGTCCACACACGACGGTGGTGTTAGATTCCTCGGGTCGCTTGTACGAGTCTGTCAGAGGTTTGGGCTCGGGTTGGAACCCCGATTCCGTCGCCGACACAGAGTTGGTCTTGTGTGTACGTGAAGAGACGAGAGAATCACCCCTCTGTCCCGATGGCTCCAGGTTGGACAATGTAGCGGGTCGGTACGCGGACCTATTTGAGGCGCGAACCGGCAGATTGATCCAACGCTTTGATGAGCTGACCACGTCCTTCAAATGCCCGACAGAACACGAGTGGAGTGAGGACCTGACCACCCTCTCAGGGCTCGGGTCGGTTTTGGAAGACTACCTGTATATCACCGAGGGCGACTGACCTCGCGTAAGACAGTGGACGTGAATCGTCAGCCTGGCCGCCGTCCGCGCATCACCTTTCTAATCCTGGTGCTCCTGGCCGTGGCGCTCGTCTCCATCCTGCGCCCCGCTGGCTCGCCGTATCTCGATCTCCTGCGCCAGGGGGACGAGCACGCTGCCCGCACCGAGCGCACTGCCGCCGTCGCCGCGTACGGAGGGGCGGTCCGATTGCGCCCCGGCGATCCGGGTCCCCACCTGCGGCTGGCCCGGGTCTACCTGGACTGGGGCCGTACCAAAGACGCGCTGGCTGCGCTCTCCGAGGCCGGGCGGCTGGGCGCGGAGGAGGCCGTGTGGGAGCGGCTGTCGGTCGCGGTCCACGCCGCCCGCGCCGATTGGCCCGCCGTCGTCGAGCACGCCCAACAGTTGCTGGGTATCGTGCCAGCCGACGGCCCGGCCCGCCACACGCTCGCCCGCGCCTACGTCGAGCTGGGGGAGTGGGATGCGGCGCGGGCCGAGTACGAGACGCTGTCGCCCGATGACGCCGGCGTGTGGCGGCCTGGCTGCAAGTGCCAGCGCATGGCCGCCCAGGGGCAGCTGACCGGGGCCTACAACGAAGTGCGCTGCAGCCGGGCGTCGCGTTGGAACGGGCGCGGCTGTTCGACCTGCTGAAAGAGCGGCGCATAGACGAGCAGGCGGCGCTGCTGGCTATGACCGGCCAGTTGCTCGGCCGGTCGGATCTGGACGATTTGATGGACTACCTGGTCGAGGAAGTGCGGCGCCTGCTACAGGCCGACGCGTGTGCGCTGCTGGTGTCCGGCGAGGCGCCCGACCAACTGGTCTTCGGCGCCGCCAGCGGCTGGCGCGTCGACCCCGTGGCGAACCACTACCGCGTGTCCGCTCACGCGGGCGGAGGACCGGGGCGCGTCATGCGCAGCCAGCAGCCCTTACTGGTCGAGGATCTGGTGGCAAGCGCCGAGGGTACCTGCGGGGCGGATTGGATACGGTCGGAGGGCTTCCGGGGGCACGCCGTCGTCCCGCTCGTCGCCGACGGCCGCTCCATCGGCGCGCTGATGATCGACACGCGGCGGCCGCGGCTGCTGGACCAGGACGAGGTGCGCTTCCTGCGCCTGATGGCCAACCAGGCGGCGCTGGCCATCGAACAGGCCCGACCGCTTCAGGAGGAGATCCGGCGCCAGCGGCTGGAGCAGGAGCTGGCCGTCGGCCGGCAGATCCAGTTCAGCATGTTGCCGGAGGGCTGTCCGGTCGCGCCGGGCTGGCAGTTTGCCGCCGCCTATCGGCCCGCACGCCAGGTCGGCGGCGATTTCTATGACTGTTTTGATCTGCCCGGCGACCCCAGGCGACTGGGCATCGTCATCGCCGATGTGGCCGACAAAGGTGTGCCGGCGACGCTATTTATGGCGCTCAGTCGGTCGGTGATCCGTGCCACCGCCATCGACGGCCGTGGCCCGGCGGCCACGCTGACGCGGGCCAATCGGCTGATCCTGACGGACAGCCAGGCCAGCCTGTTCGTGACCGCCTTTTACGTGGTGCTGGACATCCGCAATGGGCGGTTGACCTATGCAAACGCGGGTCACAATCGGACATTGTGGCTCCACGCCGGCACGGGCGAGGTCGAGGACTTGTATGCTCGTGGCATTGCTCTGAGTGTCCTCTGGCGTGACCGAGGCGATAGACGTTGATGGCCAGCCGTTCGGTGAGGCACGGCCTGGGGTGCATCGGGTGCGCGATCGCGCACTTCGAAAACGTCGGCCAGAGTGCGAAGGCCCATCCCAACAGTCGCGGTGATGGTCGCTGACGTGCGAGACTTCCTGTTTCTGCCATTTATTCTGCCTTAGATAGTTACTAGTGCAACTCTGGTTTTTACTGGAGGTTGGGGTCGTAGTCTGGTCTCTCTCTTGGGGAATTGCTCAGGTATCATTCTATTCGGTGTTCTGGCAGAGGTGCTCCCTCAGTTGTTTCGGTGCTCTCCTGCCACAGTGCATTCGGCATTCAGAGGCCAACTACCTTCTTGATTAGTTGTCCCCAGTTCGAGGCTGCGAAGTCCAATCCATCATACACCGAAGAGTAAGCCTTCTGCGGCCAGTAAATTGATACACCGTGAATGCAGCTTGTATCAGTGCCGCCATAAGCACGACTGGTCACCACTAGCCCGACTCCTGGTGCTAGGTGATCTTGCAGTGCATAAAGTATATCTCTAAAAGAATTGCCAGCACGTCCTTTGGTCTTGCGGCTCAGCAATTCACACCAATCCAGCAAGTCTGCCAGTTCCCGGTCTTTGCTTGTCTTGCGGTAATGGAACCGTTTAACATCCGTGCGAGAGGAGCGCAAAGCTCGCTGGACTTTGGAGTGATTGAAAACCTGAGTGTCTAACAGGATGTTCACAAGCTCACTGATCAAGCCAAGGGTCTGATCTACCTTGCCTAAGTCCATAGCTGATTGAGTGTAGCGCGATTGGTGTCCTCGCATCCGACAGCCCGCTGCCTTTATGTAGGAATCTACCATCATTTGGGCCATTTCTCGTGCTGTCATACTTGGGTTGGCCGCCAGAGAGTTGAGTATCTCCGCGTATGGCCATCCAGTTCCAGGCTCGAGTTCCTGCGAGCCAACCATAAACCGAGCCACATCGCGCAATTGATAGCCAATCTCCACGGCGCTCATCAAGCAAGCATCAAAGCCGATCAAATCCACGCGAGGCCCGTCGCCCGGCACGTCGGTCAGCGCCTTTTGCAGTTCTTCGTTGTCCAAATAGTCGCGGTCAGTTGCGTCGATAGCCACACCCCGCATCCGGCGGCGCGTTTGGGCCAACTTCGACAGTGTCGAACTGAACAAGGTACGCTGCAGCTCATTCTGTGCCACTTCGACTTCGCCTGAGCGAAGCAGCTTGGAGTAGTCGAAATCGTCAGGTAGTTTCCGCAGACCTGTGCCGTGATTCCAAATGACCAAAGCTGTCTTCTCTGCAGGGAAATGCCGTTTTCCCCAGGTCACGAATTGCGTCAGCACAGCCGGATCGCCTGTGTTGACCTCGTCTAGTGGCTTTCCTACCACTTCGTGTCCCCCGGGGAAGAAGCGAAAACGGTAGGTAGCCTCGGCGCGGCTATCAAACTGCACCACTACGTGTACATGCTCATCTGACGACAGTGATTCCATCTCCATTAGGTCAAGGTGGGCAAACGATTCCAGATCATTGTCGCCTGCTATGAACACCAGCAACGTCCACGCTTTCTTAGGAAAAGTTCTTGTGTCTGACATCAGGTCTACTCCGATCTATGTGTCATTGAGAGCGGCGCCTGTGGCCACAGTTTTCCCTGACTGATCATTTTGCAGGCTTGATCGCTCTTCTTCAGATTTCCGGCGATGTAGGGTGAAAGTCACGCTACTGGTGGACGATATCCCGACGCCTGCTCCCACCAGTTTGAACTCACCATCAGCACCGATCTCAACGCTAAAGGCAATCTCATCTAATTCGAAGTTTCCTACCCTACCTTGCTCTATATCTGAGAAAACCTGTTGCAGGCTTCCCAAAAAACGGGCAAAGCTCTGCTGGAGCTTATCTAGGGGAATACCTTTTTCTACCAATTTGCGAACCTGGTCTTCTGGTCCACGCATCTTGGACTGTGTGGTCGTGACTACTGTCAAGGTTGGTTCATTCGGCGACATTATTCTCATCTTCTCCTTCTTGCGATTTATCACGCCAGGCCAGGACACCCCTGGTCTCCACAACGTCCAATGTCTCGGATCGCTTGCGACGCGTGTCGGTCACGATGACCTTCATCGTCCCATCAGATAGGACGTCGAATATCACCTCGAACTTGGGTGTGCGGGCCGGGGCCGGGGGCACTTCCATATCTATGCTGCCCAGCACCACACACTGATCGGCTTTGGTGGCGTCCCGAGGCCCTTGGAGCACCTCAACGTGAATCAAGGGCTGATTGTCCTCTGTAGTGGTCACAAGGAAAGGGTCGCTAGTATGCGGCACTGTTACATTGGCCTGCACCAGTCGCTCAAAAGTGCTATCATCCAGACGAATGCCCAAGGGCAGAGCAATGACGTTAATGAGAGTGTTTTCCTCAAACTTTTCCTTCCCCAGGCTGAGGATGTGAGCGTACTCGCCAGCGCCCAACGCCACTGCTAATTCGGGCCGATCACTCACACGTGGTTTGAGCCCAGTTAACTCCTCGACGTCGCGCTGGATGGCTGGCATAAGCGTCTGTCCGCCCACTAGGATGACCTCGTCAATCTGATCCCATGTGAGTCCTGCCACGTCTTCTACTGCACGTCTGGCGATTTCCCGCGTACGCTTCAGCACAGCTTTCGCACACTTTTCAAGTTGAGCACATGTCAGCTGAATGTGGGCGTCAAAAGGACTGCGGCTTCCCAAGTCGAGAGCAGGTAGTTTCACGGTGACCACTTTTTCAGTGGAAAGGGCAATCTTGGCTCGCTCCGCAGCCCTGCGCAGCTTTTCCCGGGTGATTTGGTCGTCGGGACGAACAGGATGACCGTACCGATTTTCAATCTCGGCCGCCAGCCAGTGGGCTACGCTGATGTCAATGTCGTCGCCTCCCAAGCGGGTATCGCCGTCTACGACGCGGGCATAGAACACATATCCCACTTCATCACGACTTGCCTCCAATAATGAGATGTCGAATGTCCCACCTCCGAGATCGTATACCAAGATTCGTTTTTCTTCCGGTCCTAGTACTACAACGTGACTTTTTTGAGATGTTGTGATATTCTACCCTCCAACCTGAAGACGGAGGGCAGAGATGGACGTTAGTAACGTAGGGATCACTGAGATAGACGAGGCACCACCACTGCTT
>Ga0307378_10007444_pt1 | contig 14753 bp, 29 predicted proteins | sample UN1MG_FD_202238 | JGI IMG/M metagenome (GOLD analysis project Ga0307378, IMG submission 202238) | Soil microbial communities from Risofladan, Vaasa, Finland - UN-1 | ecosystem: Environmental > Terrestrial > Soil > Coastal area > Acid sulfate soil | place: Finland: Risofladan, Vaasa | collected...
CTACCCTGTTGACGTGCAAGAGAAGTCAAAAGCGAATCTGGCCAGGTTTTTTGAGGACGTGGGTACTGATATGGCTGGTTGGTCTGAGGAGGACCTAAGGGAGTATGATGTTTTGTGGGGGAGGGTTGATAGAGCCTTTACTGCGGGGGATGTTAAGGCTTTCTGTAGGGCTGGAGAGCAGCTTGAGAAGCTTCTGAGAGAGCATGGGCTTGGGGCTTCCTGTGAGTTACTAGGGGATGAAGAGGAGAAGTAGAGAGGATGAAAGAGTATCCAGTTAAGCCTGGGATGGACGCTACTGAGAGTCTTGAGGTCTTAGGTGCAGATATGGTTAACTGGCCTGAGAAGGACCTTAGGGAGTATGATGCTCTGCATTCTAGGATGGATAAGGCAGGTACTGCAGGTGATGCCATAGCCTACCTTAGAGCACTCCGTGAGATGGAGAGATTGTGGGCAAAGCATGGACTGGTGAAGAGGGTTTGGTGGAGGTAGATGTACTTTTGGGTAGTTGACTTTAAGAAGGATTCCAAGGAGCAGTACCACCCAGTGGTAATAGGAGGAAGGTCCTTCTATACTAGAGGCCAGGCTCAGCGCTATATAGATAATTCTAGTCTGTCTTCCAGGGCAGAAATTTTTGAGTTGAGTACTTCTAATATGGAGAGAGCTACTCGGGAGATAAAGGCTAAACTTATCAGACGCTATAAGTCTCTGGACCAGGGTATGCTGAGGGCAAGTCATAAATGAAGAAGTTATTAGTTCTGTTGCTCTTTGTAGGGACGGTAGTGGGGTTAGTGTTCTTCTGGAAGTATGTACTGGGAGTTCTAGTCTTCTGGATTTTGGTCTGGGCTTGGGCTAGGGGTAGGAGAGGGAGAGAGTCTTATCGTTCTGGGGAAGTGGGAGATGTTCATGTTTGCCACCGTCTAGACTCGGCAGAGTCTAAGAGACCTAGAGTTAGCTCTTATAGTGGTTTGCATGTGCCTAGGGTTAACCAGAAAGGAGTAGACTTCATAGTAGGGAGGAAGAGGGGGAGAAGATGAGTATTTTAGGTTTTCTTTCTGGTAAGCATATTGAGATGACTCCTGAGCAGAAGATTACTCAGGCTCAGATTGACCAGTTGCGTCGCCTTGAGAGAGGTAGGAAGACGGAGAAACTTCGGGGGCAGTTGGGTTGGGTTTTCAAAGGGGTCATTCCTAAGGGTATAAGGAATCCCGACTCCCTTATAGTGAATAAGCATCTCTACATAGGAGGGTCTGGTAAGACTAGACTTAAGTGAGGGGAAATCAGATGGTTACTGAGACTAAGGTAGAGACATTGGAGGAGAAGAAGACTAGGGCTCTAGAGGCAGTGGCTTATAAGTTCCGTGATGAGAGTGAACTAAGTGAGGCCCAGCTTACTGATCCTGATTACAGCGCCAAGCAGATATTTGGGAGGGACTTGAAGGCGCAGGTATGCAGTAAGTGTCACCACTGTAGATAGGGAGACTTATGCAGTATGAGTTAACTCTAGCAGGTGAGTCTTATCTAAGTAGTTTGCCTTCTAAGATAGGCAGTGGTGAACTTGTTGGAGGCAGACTTCCTCGTTCGGCCGTCCGCTATAGTAAGAGACAGCATGTGTTGAATAGAGTGAGACATGGTCTTCTTCCTGTGTCTGGGTCTTTTCCGTACTTAGAGGGGCAGTTCAGGGCTAGAGCTGAGAGAGGACTTAATACAGATTTTAAGTGGTTGCTTTCTAGAGGATTTATACGGGAGGTTAGTTAGTAAAATGGATAGTACCCAGATGATGAACATTGACCCGAGGCTTCTGGTGAAGTTCCAGGCCAATCCTGCCTGGCAGTCTACTCAGTCTCCTCAGACAGTTGAGACTGCGCAGTACCGGCAGTTCTCCAAGAAATGGACCGGGAACATGCGAGTGGTCTATGAGGCAGTGAAGACGGGCTATACTGACCTTGCTAAGCCTCCAGTGACTGTGGATATGACTGCTAAGGACTGGAAGTATGCAGTAGATAAGCTCACGAAGATAGGAGCCCTAGCAGTAGTACCTGCTGAGGGGGTTTCCAGTTGAGACTTGGACTGGTTGCGGTAGTTATTTTTCTGTTTGCAACTCTGACTATTCTGAGTGTAACTATGGAGAGCTCAGATATCACTGCTGCTACAGCAGAGAAGTTGGATGATGTTACTGCTATGCAACAGACTACTGCAGACACTAGCTGGGGACCTTTTAACTTCGTTAAGACTGGTTGGGACTACTTCTCTTCCTTATATAGTATGATTACCTGGAATTATGCCTTTTTGGATAATGCTCCAGGTACTTACTTTAAGTGGATAGTGGGTTCTCCTATTTCGGGGGTTGTAGTACTGGGATTGATAGTGACCTTCTTGGTCATCTTCAGCAAGGTGTTTTGAGATGCTGCTAAGTGTCTTTCTTACTGTAGGCAGGGGAACTAGCTCTCTACTTCTGGTAGCGATTGTACTTATAGTGCTGGCGCTACCGGTATTAGCGATAGGTGATCCCTCCTCTATATCTATTGAGTCAGTCAGGGTCTTCCAGAATATCTTCGCCTTGGGGGATAGGTTAGTAGTAATTGAGGAGAAGGTGATGTATACTCCAGACCCTCCTGAGTGGCCTGAGGATGCTTACACTGTAGGTATCTACTCTGAAGCTGTCCAGAAGTTTTCTAGACCTCTGTCCTACTATGACCACTCTGCCTCCTCCATCTATGTCTCCCCAAGTGAGAATCTTACGTGGGAGGGGCCTTACTCTGTCAAGGTGTATGGTAATCCTTCTTACTTCCCACCTTTGACTGAGGGGTTGAATATGAAAACTATGGCTCTCTCAGGGGGTAACTGGATCTCAGGTGGTGAGAGTACGTCTAGGATCTATCTGGGTGTATGGGTTCTAGCACTTGCTGAAGAGTTCCATACTTCCTGGGGAATAGCTATGCTTACTGCTAGTGGTAAGTTGAATGCAGTGGCAGCTGCCTTCTTTGAAGAGGTAATACCAGGACTGCAGAGTGTCTGTCCTACTATATTTGAGGTGGCCTCTTCCTATCTTCCTACAGACTCTACTACTTTTACTAAGTCTTATGAGACAGATCTACTCTCTAGAGCAGGGGCCCATCTGACTGCTACTCTTGCGGGTATTTCGGGTGTTACTGGGATACCTGTTATGCTGGTTGGAGGGATACTTCTGGGCATTATGTTCTTTGTCTTGGCAGGAAGGATCTTCACTGCTACGGGTAATCCTGGATTGGCGATAGGCGTGGGACTTCCCTTTATCTTTGCTGGGAATATAATAGGGCTTCTGCCTCTGTCTATAACCTTCATTGGTATAGCGTTGGTTCTGGTAGTGTTCGCGCTGACTTTCGTCTTGGGGCATGTGGGGTGAAGTTATGAAATGTCTGGTTTCCCTAGTGCTAATAGTAATGTGTCTAGTCTTAGTAGGGTCAGCAGTCTACGCTGCTGGTACTTACAGTCTAGATATTTCAGTTACTGATAACACTTCTACTGACAGAGTAGTGGTGCCTGCCTTGATACCCTTTAGTTCTCTTTCTGCAGTCTCTCTGGGTATGATGGGAGCAGACGGACTGGATACTAGGGTGTTTGAGGGGACATCTCCACTAGACTACATGATAGCCGATGACCGAATAGGAGTGTTGTTTCCTGCTCTAGATGCTAACCAGCAGCGTGAGATAAGGCTCGAGACAGGCTATGACCCTCCTAACCCCTCCTTTGGTATTATTACTGGTACTGGTGGATACTTTACTGTGCCTGATACACTTACCGAGTCTGGAAACAACTTCAGAGTTAAGCTCTATGGTGTCTGGCTTAATGCTGTTGCGGGACCAGACAAAGTTCTGTTCTCTCACTACGATGCTGTCAATGGGGGTATAAAGTGCATCCACTCGCCTACTGTACCCGGGGAAATAGTAACCAGTATATCTGTACTAACAAATACAGCAGCCTACAGACCCAATGCTGCTGGTTCCTCAGCTGGGTGTTCACCGAGTGCTGGCGAGAACTACGCTTGTTCTGGTGATAATAATGATGCTACCTACGTCTACAGAATCAGTGCCGCTTATCAGATTGACTTATATAATATTCCAAATCACACTACTGAAACTGGAATAATTAAATCTTTAACCATATACATCAGGGTACAGACGGTAGCAGGAACAGGGTACGCAACGACGTATATGAGGACTGGTAGTACAAACTATCCTGGTGATGAAAAGACGATTACCAGCACATCCCCCGACAACACGCAGGTTTACGTTCTCAATCCAAAGACTACTGCTGCTTGGACGTGGGACGATATAGATAATCTGGAAATAGGAGTGTCCCTGAAAGGAGACGGAACTAACCAAATCAGGTCTAAGGAAGTGTGGGCAATTATAAGCTACTTAAAGGAGACCGAGGTCTCCGTCACAGTCCCAGCAAGCGCGAAGTATGATATAGAAGTAGTGGAGAATGGTGCTGGAAATGGTTTCTGGATGACGGTAGGTACTTCCACGTCGGCAAACGTGACGGCGGTGTCTGTTCCCAATAGTAGTGCTCCTTGGATATTCTGTTCGTCTAACACTACTCCTTATGTGGGGTCGGTGGAATACTGGGTCAGTGGAGGTTTAGTAGCGGAGTATCAACCGACGGCAATTATTACCAGAGGTACCCCTTCTTTTGTTGCCGCTGGTGCTGTTGCTCATGCTGCCAACGGGAATGTTACACCTGCCTTGCCTGCGGGTTGGATATCTAACGACATCTTTATCGCTACTGTAGCCTCCCTGGACAATATTGACTCCACACTACCAGCAGGTTGGACTGCTATTGATGCGGGGACAAACAATGGTGCAGGATTTAGGTTTACTGCTTACTGGCGTCGTGCTGTTGCTGGTGATGTAGCGCCACTGGTAACCCATGCTGCTGGTAGTGGTATTTCCGCAGTCGTTGTAGCCTATCGTGGTTGTATAGCTGGAGGTAGTCCTATAGACGTTGTAGGTGCTACCTCGGTCAACACGCCGGCCAGTACTACTTTGACTTTTAGTGCCGGTGGTATTACTACTACAGAGAGAGGTGATTTGGTTGTTGCACTTGGAGGAATTGCGGGGACGTCTCTGAGTAACTCTTATACTGGAACACCAGTTCCAACTGAGAGAGTAGATGGACCCAATACTGCTGCTAGGCCAGAAGTTGTAGTGGCTGATTTTATTCAGGCTGCTGCTGGATCTACAGGAAGTAGGGTGTCTACAATAACCTCCTTCTTGAGTAATGGTATACTCGTGTCTTTCAAAGCAGCACATGTTCTTCCAGATGGAGAGGGAACTAGTCACGGTAGTATCGTCTGGGGTTCCAACAACCAGTTAGTACTGGAGTTGGGGGGTCTACAGTCTATACTATCTCATGTCTCTGAGTCGTCGGAGACAGCGGGACCTCCTAGTGTGTATGGTCCTCCGGCTTCTCTTCCTAGTGAGAACGTGACTGAGAATACTACTCGCCCTTTCTACGAGTTGTTTAAGCCTGCAGCAGACTCATTGGGCTGGCCCTCGATAAACCTCTATGGTGTAATGGCAATCTTCGGTGCTATAGGGATAGGAGTAGGAGTTGCGGTTGCCACAGGTAGTGGTATGCTAGCAGTGATAGGGGTATTAGTAGGCCTCATTGCAGGGGCAGGTATGGAAGTATTCGGTTGGTGGGTAGTAGTAGCATATGTCCTTTTTGGTTTAGCCTTCTTAGGGGCTACGAGGAGTCTATGAAGACTGTAAGTTTTGTACTGATAGTTGTACTGTTAGCTACGTTGGCACTAAGTTGTATGCCTGGAGATATCACCGAAAGTTGGTTCTTTCAAAATCTCTTCCCAAATAGTGATAATACTGGTTCTATCGGCAGCAGCTCGCTAGGGTGGATGGAAGCATACATACACAGCATCTATGCAGATAGACTACTACTAGGGGGAGTTGTCTTCTCAGCGGCTAATATTACTGGGGGCCCTGAAGTTGACCCTGTGTTTCTGGTAAGTCCCGCTTCTGTTATCACCCTTGCAGACATAAACACGTGGGATGACCATCCAGCACTTACTACGGGCACGCATGGAGTTACGGGGACTATTGTGGGGACATCTGACCCACAGTCGCTGACCGGAAAAGAAATAACCATGGATAACAACGAGCCTATTTATTGGGAGGATACGCTAGGTGCTGCTATTGAGGTATTCAACGTATGGCTTGATAATAACCTATCTATACTTGAGGGTGAGCACAAGAATATAAACATCTGGCTTAGTTCTGGTACGGGTCAGACGATGATTCTGTGGCCTACGGGGTCAACAGCCGGAAGTGTATTACGGGATTCTCCTACTATCGACTTCAACGCTAACTACTGGGATACCACCAACAAGAATTGGGAAGCCAAAGTAATCCACGACATGAGGACTGCTGGTGCGACACCCAAAAGCTGGCTTAGATTTTCTATCCAAGGCGAGGATGTACTCAGATTAGAAAACGATACGGGAGTAGTAAAAACTTACTCTGATGGGGCGTTGCAGACTGGTGATGCTACTAACTACTCATTGTTCACGTCTGATGGGACTCTGACGATGACTGGAACGGCGAAAGTTGTCAATGAGTTATGGATTGATGCTGGAGGTATAAAGGCACCAGGGGCTAAACCTGCTATAGAGATAGCGCACGGAGCTTTAGAGACTCCAGCTTGGCAATTTGCTGACCAGGCTTTGGAAGCTAATCAACAGAGTATATCTTATAATATGCGCATACCGGAACGTATGGACAGGACTGTTGCTCCGACGGTATCAATAGGATGGTCAACTACAACTACAGATTCCGGTGATAATTCTACGCAGGTGAAGTGGCAGCTTGAGTATTTGTGGACTTCTCTTGACGAAAGTACGGTTGCAGCGGCGCAGGGGACATTAACGGTTATTACTTCAGCCTCTACTGTTGCTGAGGGTATGGTGTCATCCACGTTTACGGGCATAGACATTCCGAGTACTACGGATATTTGCATGCACTGTAAAATCACGAGGCTGTCTGCTGATGCGAGTGACACGGTAGTAGACGATGTTGAATTGCACGGCGTTTGCCTGAGTTGGACAAGCAATAAATTAGGTGGGGATGTACCTTAGGTTGGAGACAAGAAGTTTGGGAGGTGGGAAATGTTAACTTTAGCAGTACTAGCAGGGTTAGCGTTAGCGCTAACTTTCTTGGCACTGAAGGTTAGGCTGCTGCTGTTTAGGGTAGCCCCTGCTATGGCTTGGTTAGCATTAGGGATGGTCTTACTAGTATCTCCAGCTACTATAGGGTTAACCTCCTTCGCTGACCCCTGGGTGACAGTTCTTGGTTTTATCTTCTTGGTGATGACCATTGCTCCTCTGACTCTTCAGGTAGTTACTGAGACTAAAGTAAAGACTAAGACAGGAGCAGAGTATACTAAGTGGGGTAAGGAGCCGATTGATGCTGATGATGAATCTAGATCTAGGAGGGTTTATAGAGAGAGAAGAGAGAAGATAAGAGAAACTACAGGCAGACATAGATAGTTAGTAGACAGTCTAAAGGGAGGTAAGATGGAGACCCAGAGTTACATGGTGGCAGGTTTTGTTCTGTTTGCCCTGATTATGGTCTTTCCTCTGGCAATGCAGGGATGGATAAGACTAAAGACCAGAGGTAGACATCTGGCAGTGATTATAGAAGCTGGTAAGCCCTTAGTCTTCAGGATGCTGAGGGTGGACGGTGATAAGATACATGACGGTAATGATGACTTCCTCATCAAGGATAGTCAGACTAAGATAACAGATTATCCTATTATCTTTCCTAGGCTCCTATCGGCCTTCCAAGTTCCTGTTCCTGCCTCTCTCTATAAGAGAGGCACTGGAAATCCCATAAACTGGGAAGATCCCTCAATCAGGACTATTAGTTCTAAGGAGTTGAAGGCTATCCTGGACCCTGAGTGGATGAGAGCTCTGGTGAAGGGGGTGGTAGCAGAGTCTGGAGTAGCTAAGCACTCTAGTTCTGAGAGGATACTAACCTTTCTGACTCTGGGAGCCTCAGCTATCTGTCTCGTCCTGCTGTTCTTAGTGATGACTAAGATATCTGGACTTGAACAAGCGGTGAAACTAATACACCCGTGAGATACTACGCGGTTAAGCAGGGGAAGAGTAAGGAGCCAGTAGAGGAGATTTCTCTTACCTCCCTCGATAAGAGAATACTTGAGGTAAGTAGAGATGGAGCAGGAATATCTCTACTCCTTGTGAAGAGTAAGAATTTTAGAACTTCTTTGGGGATGAAGGAGTTTTACTCCTCCTCAGAGATAGCTAGTGCAGTAAGGAAGTTGCTTAGGCATGGATTACTAGTAAGGAGGTAGCGTGGCAGGAAAGAGTTTGATTGATGGCATAATATCATCTGGGGTTTCTGAGGAGATTACTGCTATCCAGATACTCTATGATACTAAGAACTACCAAAGGCTTAAGATGGTTAGTGAGATACCCCCTTCGCTGGAGCATACTTTCTCACTTCTGGGAACTATCCAGAGGAGGTACCACTCTGATGTTCTGAAGCTGTTTGATGAGGAGTTTCTTACTAGGCAGAAGAGTAAGGATAGACAGGGTATAGGAGAGCTGATAGAGGTACTCCTGGGACTAAGGCAGAGATCAGCTAGGGGGGATGAGGACTAATGCCAATACTGGTGTGGGAGGGTAAGCAGAGTTGTGGGATGGGGGGTTGTATGGTTTTCCAGAACTACTTTGCCGACAAGAAGTATCTACTGTCTACTCTGCCTAATCTGCCAGAGGAGTGCAAGAAGTGCGTTGAGAAGACTAGAGAGTTAGAGGAGAAGTTGATAAAATGCCAGTGACTACTTTTGAAGGACCTATGGGCTCGGGTAAGAGTCTGACTGCTACTGCTCTGGCCTACACTGAGCATACTCAGAATGGCAGGAAGGTTATTGCCAACTATAAGTTGAACTTTCCGTATACTCACTTGGACCCTGTCTTCTTCGTTGAGAATATCCAGGGTGAGGAGCTTACTAATGCCGTAGTTGTGCTGGATGAGGCAGTCTTCTTTCTGGAGTCAAGGACGTCCGGATCGAAGTTGGTAAGACTGTTCTCTACTTTTGTGGTGCAAGCAAGGCATAGAGACCTGGAACTCTATATCTGTACCCAGCATATAGACATGGTTGAGAAGAGGACGAGACGGGCGCCTGAAGTGAGGGGTACCTGTTCTATGGTTAATGAGATACCCTGTAGGCAGTGTAGGTGTACTAACTGCAGAGGCACAGGTAGGATAAACGGAGGACCAGATTGTCCTCAGTGCGGGGGTAAGGGTGCGACAGGTTTGGAACCCCGAGGTAAGGATGGAGTCTGCCTAGAATGTCATGGTCTGGGGTTTATGCCTCAGTATGCAGAGGAGTCAGTCGTCTGCCACGTGTGTGGGGGGGAGGGACATGGAATTGGGTGTACCAGATGCCTAGGTCACGGGGAGACAGGCTGGGCTACTACTTCTTTCTACGACTTTAAGAGGAATAGACATAGAAGTATAAGAGTGTTTGGTCCTGCCTTCTGGGGTTTGTACAACACTAAGGAGCAGTTCCTACCTACTGGCCGGGCTAGGAAGATACCTGTGGAGGATCTGTCCTAATGGGGAGCTACAAAGGTTAGATAAGAGTTCGGGAAGGGAAAGTCTTTTGTCTAGGAGGTTAAAATGGGGCTTAGGTTATATCAACTAACTTCTAGGGGCAAGTCTAGAGCCCGTGAGATATCTCCAGAGAGGATTGCTATACTGGACTACCTACATGGTACTCCTCCTCATACTGCTACTGTTGAGGAGTTGAGAGTTGCTGCTGATTCTAATGCTCCAGTTGCCATAAAAGGCCTGGTAAGGAAGGGATATGTAGAGGAGGTGACTGATGTCACATTCGGATGACGAGACACTCGCTGAGCTAGATGAGAGACTGGAGAGAGTCCAGGTAGAGGGTAAGATAGTTACTGAGGAGGCCGATATTGAGGAGAAGAAAGCTGTAATAGCCCAGTTGAAGAAGCAGTATGGCAGTAGCTGGACTAAAAGACTGGGAGTTAGTAAGTTAACTGACCTGACTACCCTTAAGAGTTTCTTGAGAAGTGCCAATAAGGGTATGGCAAGTGCTGCAGGGTCTTTTGGTAATTCTCCCCTTAGTCCTGGTAATTTCAAGGGGATACGCCGTGCTTAGAGTTGCGTTTCCGGAGTTTAGGAGACCTAAGAGGTCTACTATAGGATTACATCTGGTTGGTTTGGGGGCTGTCCTCACTATAGTTCACTTCAACTTCAATAGTTCTTTCTGGGCTCTAGGAGGTCTTCTAGGACTTACCTGCATTCTAGCAGGGTTACTCTTCGCCTCTAAGGCTTCCCCAAGGGTATTCCTTTCTAATCTGCCTATTGCTATTCCCGTAGGTATTCTACTACTCTCCTCCCTAGTAGGAGTTTTTATTCATGGGCAGTCTTCTACAGACCTACTCTATCTGGTTTTGTTAGTAGTAGGAGTACTGGTATTCCTAGTAGGGTGGACTTCTGGAAGGAAGGCTTTAGTCTGGGCTATTCCAGTGGCCCTTATGGGAGTAGTACCAGTAGTGGTTGAGGGGCTTGGAACTCCAGATAGTGGAGGATCCTGGATAACTGGTAACACGGGTCTTATGGGACTAGTATTCGGACTGGCAATAATGCTAGTATTAGTCTTTCTCCGTAGAGGGTGGAGGTGGCTAGCAGCCCCTCTACTTCTGGGAGTCTTCTTCACTGGGGACCACTGGACTTGGTTAGCCTTGGGAGGAGTCGTAGTAGTTGTTCTAGTAATGAGAGATTGGAAGAGAGTGTGTGGCATTAAGGCAGTATTGGGGATGGGAATTGCCTTAGTTCTGATGGGCCTCCTGAGTATGTTCTGGGGATATCTCACTCCTCTGTATGGTCTAGATGGTACTCCCCTTGCTCTGGCTGGGCCTGGGGAAGACAGTAGTGGAGAAACTAGAGTTACATCTTGGGAGGACAGTAGTAGGGATACTTGGACTACTCTGGGGTGGAGGGTGCCTGTCTTCTCCCAGGTTCTGAAAAACTGGACTTTCTTGGGGCATGGAGTTCAGCTAGATACTACTGGTCAATCCTTGAATCGGTATGAAGATCTTGTCCATAATGTTCCCCTGATGATTCTGGATGACCTGGGCCCTACGGCAGCTGCTGCTTGGGTCTTCCTAGTGGTCTGGTCTGCAGTGAAGAGTAGGGAACTCAGGTATGTTTTAGTTTTTGTTCTGCTGATATCGGTGTTTAGTTACTGGTTTTGGTGGCCTCTTGGGTTGCAGTTTTACTTCTGGTTGGTACTTGGGGCTGCCTTAGGGGAAAAGTCTTCTCCCCAGTCTAGGCTAGTGTATCTTCAGAGGAGGTTTTCTGATGGCTCTTGACCCTAAAGTACTAGGATTTGATCTCAAGAGACTTAGGCTGGTGACGAGTCCTAAGTCTAAGAGTGCCCGAAGGAAGAAAGGTTCTGGAATTAACCTCTACAAAAGACAGATGAGTAGGATAAGGAAGTTGGTGATTTAGTGGCGTTGAGACGTATTGACTGGTTGCTGTTCCTGCTAATATACGCTACTGCATTGGGGGTGACGGTAGCCTACGCAGTGGGTAGCCAAGTGATAGTCTCAGACCAGATGACCGAGTACAAACTATACTTGAAGTATGTGGTAGAGGGTAGTTGGAGCTTTGAAATAGATGATATCGTTAATTCCTGTCTTATGGTGACATTAGTTCCAGCGCGGGTCCAGAGGATCACTCATGTCGACCAAGAGTTGCTGTTCAAGGTATTCCCCTGCATCTTTTATTCTTTAATGCCAGCGTTCATCTATCTGATAACACGAAGGTACACGAAGGTGTCTTACGCTGCACTAGCGGCGTTTCTGGTGATGTCTAGTTTTTTCTTTATGTACTATCCTGCTATCGGGCGGGTCGGGGTAGCACTTGGTTTCATGGCTGGTGCAGTATGGTCGATATTGTCCAGGAGATATATATTCGCTACTACTCTCGGCATCCTGGTAGTGTTTTCACACTATGCTACTGGTATAATACTACTACTCCTGATAGTTAGTGTATGGTTACACCTAGTAGGGCAGTATGCTATGAACAGAAGGAAGTCAGTAGTATGAGTGAAAGTCGTGAGTTAGTAAAGTATACCTCTATGATGGTAACTGTATTACTTGTGTTCGGGATGTGGCATTTTATGGTAGCGCGTGAGTCAGGACGGTATATAGAAAGATTCGCTTACCGTTCGATAGAATCTCTGTCTACTGCTTTGCCTGTTAAGAACTTGAGTTCTATCAATGAATCTCAAGCTGTTAAACGAAGTAGCCAGCCTAGCGATTTCTATTCTTTAGATAGCAGAGACTTGGTTGTTCGGGCTGCGTTCGGCAGGACACTATCGACCATGAACATACCGCAGAAAATAGAGTTTTCTCTGAGCTGGCTTATAGTGTTCTTGCTGACCTGTGGTTTGGCTTACTTACTCTGTAAACGACGATTGCCTGGAGTTCATGCTGTAATGGCTGTGGTGATGTACGGTATGATAGCAGGGGTCGTAATTATCCCTTACGCCTCGCATTACTATGGCGCGGTCAGGACGTATTTTACGGGGATGGTAGTCTTGGCACCCGTAATCTGCATTGGCATGAGAGACTTCGGTGAAAAGATAAAGGTGCGTGGCGATATTATTCTGGCAGTTGTGCTAGTATTCTATGCCTTGTGTACATCCGGGATAATGCACTCATTCTGGGGGATAGTGAAGTAGTAAGGTAAGGAGGCAGTAGGATGGGAAGGAAGAAGAAGAACTCTAGGAAGGGTAGACTAGGAGTACTGCGGAGGACGCTGGCGAAGATGAAACGCAATATGGAGTCTGGGCTGCGACCGGGTAGGTAGTGTCATTGTAGTCGTTAATATGATTAACATTGAGACGTTACAATGGATGTATTATAATTTATAATGACGGCAGTGATATAGTGACAGTACCTTGGTGCCTGTTCGTAGAGTCAGGGTTTCTGAGTAGGGTCTATTATGAGTACTAGAAAATACATGGCTTCGATAGTCGGGAGAAGTGGTGGACTCTTCAGTAGTAAGCTGTACGCAACTTCTGGTTCTGCCTCTAAGGCCATAAAGGCTCTAGGGAGGAAGCATCTTAGTTCCGCATCTAAAGCTAGTGGTAAGACAAGACGTCTTCTTGTTAGGGATGTGTACTCCCGTAAGAGAGATAATATAGTTTTTTCGAAGTCTGGAACCTATAGTAGTTTGCTGGAGCTTAAGTGAAAAGGGGCGGGCGATAATATGGTGAAGACACTGCAGGCAGGCTCTAAGCTTCCGGTAGGGATTCCTACTATGGTGGTAGTACCTCCTCAGTTCTCCCCTCCACCCCCTAAGTCGTCCCGGCCTAAGAGAAAGAGACGAAAGAAGGGACAGAAGAGGTCAGAAAGATTCTTTCACCCCAAGGTTAAGTCAGGCTGGAAGAAGAGTATGCCCAAAACCCAGAGACGGAAGTTGGTACTTAAAGCCCACAAGGGAGACTACTTAGCAGCAGCCAGGTCTAAGCAGACCCTTGCTAATGTTACTAAGGATAAGGGGACTAAGGAAGCAGCAGGAGAAGACGCTAAGTACTTCCTCCAGGAATACCACAGGAGGGAAAAGTAATGCCTCGTAAGGTAAAATTGGGGGCTAAGTCTACTGATAAGTTCCGGGTTGAGGTAAGAGTAGGTAAGCAGGGTGGACGTAGTCGTCTCTACTCTGGTTACAAGTATAAGTTTCCCTTTACTGCAGAGAGAGCAGGTAAGAAGGAGGCTAGGAAGTTACTTAGGGAGCTAAGTCTTCCTATGAATACTCCTATTGCCTTAGCAGTCTTTAGGACTGGTAATGTTCATATGGGAACCCTGAAAGGTTCTCTAAAGGAGTTGAAGTAAAATGCCAGTAGTTGATGACTTAATGGGAGTGGCAGTAGTAGGCCTCGGTGCTGCAGTTGCCTTGAAGGTGACTCAGTCAGCCTTTGACTGGGCTTCTCCGGGGAAGACCCGAAGGCCCAAAAAGCAGAGGAGGGCCAGAAGGCGTTCTGTTCCAGGCTTGGGAGATTTCTCTAACCTGGGGATATAAATATGCCTAAGGAAGTTACCCTAGGTGTCAGTTGTATCCGGGATGTGCCGGGGGAGTACAGGGTTTTCTGGAAGGAGGGTTCCCGGTCTGATGAGTCTAAGACCTACTATACCCAGGATTTGGTAGATGCTGGTCTTACTCTGGCCAAGGTTGCCAGAGAGGCAGCTCGCTGGGGGCGTAGGGTGCGAATAAGTAAGGCGCGGATGACTCTGCGGGCGCTGAGAGCTAGCGCGCCTTTTGCTAAGGGTATGCCCAGTGAGGGCGAGGTAGAAACTTTTCTGGGTGCGTATAGGCCTGACCATGGAGTCTCCATGCGTGCCTTCAGGGAAGACTGGACTATTTGATGCCTACATATTTAACTATGGCACCCAATGTGGAAATTACAGCAGAGGTGGATGCCCCTGACTCCCGGCATGCCAGAACTGCCTATTTAGACTATTTAACTAGGAACGGTTACGTTCCCTATACTGTCAGGCAGGCTCTTAGAAGGGTAGTAACCACCAAGAGGGTTCAGCCCGGAGAGGCGATGACTACTGTACGGCTGTCCTATGGCGCGTCCCCAGCTTCTCCTAGGGAGGTGGTTGCCCCTACGTATTTACCCCCGCCTGAGGAGGAG
>Ga0307378_10007446_pt1 | contig 14751 bp, 16 predicted proteins | sample UN1MG_FD_202238 | JGI IMG/M metagenome (GOLD analysis project Ga0307378, IMG submission 202238) | Soil microbial communities from Risofladan, Vaasa, Finland - UN-1 | ecosystem: Environmental > Terrestrial > Soil > Coastal area > Acid sulfate soil | place: Finland: Risofladan, Vaasa | collected...
GTTGTCGGTGACAATTTTTCCTTCGGCGCGTTGCCCTCGGCGCCGGGGGCGGCCCTATGACGCCTCCCGCCCAGAAAATGTCGCTATAGGAAGAGGAGGCGAGGGTCTATAATCTCCCCTCCGCGCCCCCCGTACGGCGACCGCTGGCCAAGCGCGCGGCGAGCTTCCCGCCAACTGGAGAATAAAGTGAACCATCCTGGATTCTTCGAGCGCGCGCGCCCTGTTTCCCTGCAGGTGATCGCGGACGCCGTCGGCGCCGAGCTTCTCCAGGTGAGTGATGGGGCAACGGAGATCGAGGATCTGCGCCCTCTCACCGAGGCGACTGCGACCCATCTCACATTCTGTACCGGGCCGAAATATGCCGTGGACCTCGCGGCGACGGGCGCTGGCGCTTGTCTCATCAAGCGCCGTGACGCGAGCTTGGTGCCCGCCAGCGCCGCCGCGGTGATGACCGACGTTCCGCACCGCGCCTTCGCCATGGCAGTCGGCCTGCTTTATCCTTCGGCTTTGGAGCCGTGCGCGTCTTCGTCGTCAGCGCGGGAAACCGGCGAGCTCATCCATCCAACGGCCGAGATCGCCGAGGGTGTCACCATCGAGCCCGGCGCGATCGTCGGCCGGGAGGCGAGGATCGGTCCCGGCACTACCATCGCCGCCGGCGCCGTTGTCGGCTATCGCGTCTTCATGGGGGCCGGCTGCTATATCGGCCCCGGCGCATCGGTGACGCACGCCCTCATCGGCGACCGTGTGACCCTTCATGCCGGCTCGCGCATCGGCCAAGACGGCTTCGGCTACGACATGAGTGCCCAGGGACATTTCAAGATCCCGCAGATCGGCCGTGTCGTCATCGACGATGACGTGGAGATCGGCGCCAACTCGACCGTGGACCGCGGCTTCCTGTCGGACACGAAGATCGGCGCCGGAACCAAGATCGATAATCTGGTCCAGGTCGCCCATAACGTCGTGATCGGCCGTCATTGTATCATCGTCTCCCAGTCCGGCGTCGCGGGCTCCGCGCAGCTCGGCGACTTCGTCATCATGGGCGCCCATTCGGGTGTGGTCGAGCACGTCAAGATCGGCGACGGCGCGCTGATCGCCGGCATGGCGCACGTCAAGAACGACGTGCCGGCCGGCGCGCGCATGGGCGGAACGCCGGCCCGGCCGTTCAAGGAGTGGGCCCGCGAGGTCGCCGCGCTCAAGAAGCTGGGCAAGGCCGTGCGCGAGACCTAGTCGGTCGGCGTCTGGTGTTGGGCCCGCGCTATCCCCAGATAGGGGAGAGCAGACCGCTACGACCTTTGAGGAAACAACGATGGGACGTGACTTCTTCGCCAGCATTATTGCCGCCGCCGTCATGCTGGGGATCGCTGCCGGTACCGTCGCTGCGGCGGACACCGCATTGGGCGAGTTCGACGGCGAATGCGTGATGGGCCTCGCGCTCGGCAAGGACATCCAGACGGATTGCTCCGTGAACACCGTCTATGGCGGCAAGACCTATTGCTTCGGCAATGAGACGGCGAAGACGCTCTTCCTCAAGCGCCCGGAAGATTTCTTGCTCCAGGCACACATCTACTATTCCAGCAAACAACCGGAATAGCGTTAGCGAAGGCTCGCTGAGCGGTGAGGGTTCTTAGGAACCCTTTGGGTGCGTTTGGCCCTTAAACACCGTGCCGTCCGTGTCCACGATCACCACGTCGAGGTCGTTGCCCTCGCCGCGTCCGAAGGTGAAGCGGAAATTCGGGTTTGTCGAGATCGAGAACGTGCCCTCCATCTGAAACACGAGCTCCCCGTCGCGCTTCACCGTCATCTCCTTGACGAAACGTGCCGGGATGAACTTGGCCGTGTTGATGTCGAGCTGCATGCCGTTGTCGTTCGGATGTTTGATCATCACCTGCGCCGCCCAGATCGGGCTCGATTCAAGGGCAGGGGGAAAGGTCCGGACGATCATCTTGCCGATATTCGCGGTATCGGCGTCGGGGTCCTTCGCCTGCATGGCGGCGCAGCCGCCGGCCGCCGCCAGGAACTTGGTGGTCATATGCAGGCTGCCGTCCTCGGTCTCCAGAATGGCGCGCACATGCGAGAAGTTGTCGACGCGAACGCGGGTGGAGAAGTTGCGCTCGCCGCCGGCGCCGGCCGCGGGCCCGAAGGTGAGCGTCGCTACCTTGGGATCGGGGTTCTTGTCGATGAACAGCGTTAGCGACTTGAGGTTGCCTTTGACTGAAGGCGGCACCCGCACGGTCAGCGGGACGATCGCAGCGTCCTCGACCTTGGACGGGGTTTCGAGCACCACCATGCCGTCTTCTTCTTGGATGGGGCGGTCGCCGAACGCCTGCTCCTTGAGGATGGGCCAGACATCTTGGTCCGCTTGGGCGTTTCCCGCACCCAGGACGACCATCGAGGCCACGAGCGCGGCAAGACCGCAGCTTTGGGCGAGGCTCTTGAAAGAGTGAGGCATGGTGCCGGGCTCCTCATTGCATGCTTTGCGGCAGTATATCATTCCCACTCCAGTTCCGCGAATGCCGCCGTTACGTTGCGGACATGATACTGATCGAACAGCTTCCAGGCGTCTTTTTCAAAGAATCCAGCCGTTTTCGTTGCTTCGGCCAAGGTCTTGCCTTCGGCGATCTGGCGGCGGACGTCATTGGCGATGGCCGCCAGATAGCGCTGCTCGGGCTCGAGCGCCTGCGGCAGCTCCATGGTCTTGGGACCGTGGCCGGGAACGACGCGGGCGGCCTTGCGCTTGCCCATTTCGTCGAGCAGCGCGAGCCAGCCTGAGATCGATCCGTCGATGGTCGGCACATGCACGGAGAATAGCAGGTCCCCGAGAAACAACGTGTTGGTCTTGCTATCGGTGACGATCAAATCATTGTCAGTATGCGCCGTAGCTTGCGGCTCCAGCAGGAGCGTGCGGTCGCCGAGATCGAGTGTCGTCGGCTCCTTGATAGCCTGCGTCGGCAACACAATTTCGGTGCCTTCGAAAGCTTTGTCGCCCATCATCTGCTTGTTGCCGATGATGTAGCCCTGGCTGCGCGTACCAAGGGCGCGGCCGAGCTTATAGTGGCCGACAAAGGCGGGGGCATCCTGCTTGAAGGCGGCATTGCCCAGAACGTGGTCCGGATGCATGTGGGTGTTGATCACATAGCGGATTGGCTTGTTCGTCACGGCCCGGATGGCGTCCCGCAGCTCTTGCCCCATCACCGCGCTTCCCGACGTGTCGATGACGGCGACGGCTTCGCTGCCCACGACGAAGCTGGCATTGGCAATGTCGCCACGATTGTCGGGTGACTGAACCTCGTAGCGCCCTTGATGCACGAAGACGCCAGGCGCCACCTCGCTCACCTCGGCCGCGGCAGCATGGGCGGGGACATAGCGGAGCAGAGGCGTCGCCGCCAGGGCGAGGCCGGCCTTCAGAAAAGTCTTACGGGATATGAGTTTGGGCGAGCACATCGCATTGGGGCAATAAGTCGGCTTGGGGCAACACCATACGCCCTCTTCAACAAAGTCATATCGTGTGACGAAAGGGTAAAATCAAGAATCGCCCGTAAGGCGGCTCTTTTTGTTTTTGCCGCGTTCGTATAGTTTACGCCAGCGCAAATAGGGAGGGAGCCTGCATGCGAATTATTCTCATACTCATCGTGATTGCTGCCATTTTTGCCGTCGTTCAGAGCCAGAGGCATGGCTGTGAGTGGGGCGCGGACGGATGGTTCGACTGCGTCATTGGTAAGACAGCGAGCGAGATGCCGGCGACGACGCCGGCAGCTGCGCCTGAAACGCCGGCCGAAACGCCGGCCGCTGAGGCGCCTGCGTCCGAGACGCCGTAAGGCTTAATCGGCTCGCGCCCCGCGAGAGGGGCAGACAACCGGCGGCCTGTGGCCGCCGTCGACCACGTTGGTGGTTGGCCTAACGGCCTGAGACTGCTGCGTCGCCGCCCCAAATCCCGGTAACCTTCCGGTGATTTGCGGGGCGGCGCACTCGCGTCCGGGCATTGATTCCCTGTGGTATCCCCGACACTATCGTTGTCATGCTCCCCACTTGCTCATCTCCCCTCATGTGGACTGAGACCCTCGAACCATGACCGCGTCGAAACAGCATGCCGAACAGGCTGCGGCTTCGTTGGCCAAAATGTTGCGGCCCGGTGTCGACGCGGGCGCGGTTGCCGCCATCGTCCAAGACGCCTTGGACGCGGCCGCGGCGGAGCGTGACAAGAGCGCCAAAGCACTGTTGGCCGCGTCGCCTGCGGTCATCTACAGCTTCAAGGCGACGGGCGATTTCGCGCCGACCTCTATCAGCGACAATATCGAGAGCCTGTTCGGCTATAGCCCGGGCGCATATCTCGACAATCCGGATTTCTGGCGTGAGCGCGTCCATGCGGACGATCTGGCGCGGGTCGATGCCGAGGTGAACACCCTATTCGATACCGGTCGGCAGACGCTCGAATACCGCTTTCGCCGCAAGGAGGGCTTTTATTGCTGGGTGAATGACGAGCAGCATCTCGTGCGGGACGAAACGGGCGCGCCGCTCGAGGTCGTCGGCTCGTGGAGCGATATCGGCGCCCGGAAAGCGGCGGAAGATGCCGAGGACGCCGCGCGTGCCCGCCTGTCCGTCTTGTTGGAGACGGCGCCGTCGGTGATCTACAGCTTCAAGGCGCGGGACGACTACGCGCCCACCTTCATCAGCGAGAACATCAAGCGGCTGCTTGGCTACTGCCCCGAGAAATATCTGGAGCACGCCGATTTCTGGCGCTCCCACGTGCATCCCGAAGACCTTGCCGCGGTCGAGGCCGAGCAGGGGCGCCTGTTCGACAAGGGGCACCACGTCGCCGAGTACCGCTTCCGCAAGCGCAACGGCACCTATATCTGGGGCAGCGACGACCAATATCTGCTGCGCGACGACAAGGGCGAGCCCACCGAGATTGTCCGCTCATGGAGCAACATCACCGCACGGAAAACGGCCGAGGAGGCGAGCAACGCGGCCAGGGCGCGGTTCGATCTGATGCTCCACAGCGCCCCGGCGGTGGTCTACAGCTTCGCCGCCACCGGCAACTTCACGCCCACCTTCGTTAGCGACAACATCTTCCGGGTGCTCGGCTACGACGCCGACGACTATCTGAAGCAGCCGGACTTCTGGCGCTCCCGCGTTCACCCGGATGACCTTGAGGCGGTGGAGGCCGAGCAGACCGGCTGATGCGCCTGAGCGACCGCAACGAGGAGCAGCTCAACGCGCTGAGCAAGGAACAACGACAAGCTCACGACGTCATCGCTCAGAAGAACAAGGCACTCGATGCGCTCGCCACGAAGCTGTCGAAATATCTGTTGCCGCAGATCTATCATTCGATTTTCACCGGCGCCCAGAATGTCGAGATCGCGTCCAGCCGGAAGAAGCTGACGATCTTCTTTTCCGACATCATGAATTTCACTGAGACCACGGACAAGTTGGAGTCCGAGGATCTCACCAACCTCCTGAACCGCTATCTCACCGAGATGACGAACATCGCGCTCGAGCATGGCGCGACCATCGACAAATATATCGGCGACGCCATCATGGTGTTCTTCGGCGATCCCGAATCGCGGGGCGTGAAGGAAGACGCCCGCGCTTGCGTGCGCATGGCCATCGCGATGTTGAAGCGTCTCGGCGAGCTGCACACGGAATGGCTGGAGCTCGGCGCGGAACAGCCCTTCCATCTGCGGATGGGCATCAATACAGGCTATGTCACCGTTGGCAATTTCGGCGGCGACGACCGAATGGACTACACCATCATCGGCAGTTGCGTGAATGCCACGGCGCGGCTGGAATTTCATGCCGAGACCGACGGTATCCTCATCGGCCATGAGACCTATGCGCTGGTGAAGGACGAGGTTGACGCGGAGGAGCAGGAGCCGATCAAGGTGAAGGGCTTCGCCGAACCCTTGCGCTGCTACAAAGTGCTGGGGCTCTACGACGACCTGGTGGGCGAGGGCTCCGTCATTCGCGAAAAGCAGGACGGCTTCAAACTACTGCTGGACCTTAAGAAGCGCGATCGGGCGGAAGCCATCGCGGCGCTCGAGGACATCGTCGCGCGCCTGAAGAAATAGCGCGAGAAATCGAAGTCTAAGTGCCGTGCCGTTTGGGCGGAGCGTCGTCGTTTGCCGGGAGGCGGCGCGTGCTCTCCCGCAAGGCCTCTTTCAGCGAGGTCGGCCGGTGATATTTGCGGAGCAAATCGAGAAACGCTTCGTCGGCGATCCACTGCACGCTCCGACCGCTATCCATGGCCAAGAGCTCGATCGCCTGCCAAATCTCTGGCGCGAACGCGATGAGCTTTCGCCGGATGTCGGCTTTATGTGAGGGCAGGGACATGCGGCGGAATCATAACCGATTCGCGCATCCGCGCTGGACGACCTGAGCGCTGTCCCCAAGCAATTAGGAATAAGCAATCAGGCTTTCCGCGCTTCGTCGATATAGAGCTGACGGAAGGCGCGCGCGACCGGCCCTGGACGCCCGTCCCCGATGGCGCGCCCATCAATTTCGACGATCGGCAGCACGAAGGCCGATGCCGCGGTGAGGAAGGCCTCGCGCGCCTGGTAAGCCTCCTCGACACTGAAGGGCCGCTCCGCCACGCTCAAATCCTCTTGGCTCGCCAGCCGCAGCACGGCACGGCGGGTGACGCCCGGCAGGATATGTGGCCCAAGGGGCTGGGTCCGCAGCACGCCATCGGCATCGAGGATGAAGGCGGACGAGGAGGTGCCCTCGGTCACGAACCCATCCTCCACCATCCAGGCTTCGTAGGCGCCATTCTGCTTGGCGGCCTGCTTGCCCATGGCCTGGGCCAGCATCGCCGTGGATTTGATGTCCCGGCGCTTCCAGCGGATATCCGGGATGGTGACGACCTTGATGCCGGTCGCGGCATAGGGGTTGTCGAGCAACGCGCGCGCTTGGGTGAAGGCGACGACGGTGGGCTCCGTCGCCTCGGGATAGGCGAAGTCACGATCCGCCGCGCCCCGGCTGATCTCGAGATAGACGATCCCCTCATCGATCGTGTTCAGCGCGATGAGCTCCTGGTGCAGCTCGCGCAAGCCCTCATGGCCGACCTGGAGATCGAGATCGATTTCCTTGAGCGAGCGGTCGAGGCGGGCGAGATGGGCGTCGAAATCCACCAGCCGTCCGCCGAGCACCGCGGTCACCTCATAGACGGCGTCGCCGAATAGAAAGCCGCGGTCGAAGACGGAGACCTTGGCCTCCGCCTCGGGCACGTAGACGCCATTCACATAGACGGTGCGGGACATTGGATAGGACATGGGGCGGGCGCGATCGGCAAGATGGTGCGGTGTGGGTAGCGCCGGCTTAGGCCAAAGGCAAGACAAGGGCGGCTTGCTTTCCATGCCATGGCCCATGCGCCATACTCATCCCTCTGGAGAATCGAATCGGCTCCACAAGCAGAGCCGATCGAAAAAGGGGGATGCAAGACATGACATCAGCGAGCCTGTTGATTGTTCTCTTTGTTGGGACCGTGGTCGGCGCGGTGACCGGAATGGTGGTTGGGGCTTCTTTCAGCGCCAATTCCCTCGCTATTCTCGCCGGCTTTCTCGGTGCCGTTGCCGGCGTAGTCATACGCAATCTCATCATTGCCAAGGGAGCGGGTGTCGGACCCGATGACTCGAAGACGCCCGTATTGGTGGCGGTCTACGCGATCATTGCTTCCCTGGCCGGCAGCTTGGCCGCGAAGGAGGTCCTCGATGTCAGCGAGCTCACCGCGCCGGTCGGCGTAGGCGCTTTGGCGGGCTTGTTCTCGGCAGGGCTGCTGGCGATGCTGATGATCACCTATCACACCAATCCCGGCGAGCCGCCTAAGCTCCGCAAGCGGCGCTGATCAGGCGCTGCAGGCCTTCACGCGCAAACCCGCCTCTTCGATAAGGGCAAGGTCGTCGTCCACGTCGTTGTTCTCGGTGGTGAGCAGCTTGTCGCCGTAGAAGATCGAGTTGGCGCCAGCGAGGAAGCAGAGGATCTGGGCCTCGCGCGTCAGCGATGAGCGCCCGGCCGAGAGCCGCACGAAGGTCGTGGGCATCAGGATGCGCGCGGTGGCCACCATGCGCACGAGTTCGAGCGGATCGACCGGTTTCTGGTCCTCAAGCGGCGTGCCGGCGACGGGCACGAGCGCGTTGATCGGCACACTTTCGGGGTGTGGGTCGAGGGTGGCGAGGGTCCGCAGCAGGCTGGCGCGATCCTCGACGGTCTCGCCCATGCCGATAATCCCGCCGCAGCAGATCTGCATGCCGGCGCTGCGCACATGGCCGAGCGTGTCGAGCCGGTCCTGATAGGTCCGCGTGGTGATGATCTCGCTGTAGAACTCGGGCGAGGTATCGAGATTGTGGTTATAGGCGGTGAGCCCGGCATCGGCCAGACGCGCGGCCTGGGTCTCGCTCAGCATGCCGAGGGTGACGCAGGCCTCCATATCCAGCGCACGCACGCCCCGGACCATGTCCAGCACGCTGTCGAAGGCGTCCCCGTCCTTAACCTCGCGCCAGGCCGCCCCCATGCAGAAACGGGTGGCGCCGGCCTCCTTGGCGATTTTCGCCTTGGCCAGCACGTCGTCCACGTCCAGCAGGGCCTCGCGTTCGAGGCCGGTCTTCTTGGCGTAATGGGCCGATTGCGGGCAATATTTGCAGTCCTCCGGACAGGCCCCGGTCTTGATCGACAGCAGGCTTGCGAGCTGCACCTGACCGTCGGCATGGAAGCGCCGATGCACCGCTCTCGCCTGATCCACGAGGTCGAGCAGGGGCGCCGTCAGCAGGCCGACGATCTCGTCGATACGCCAATCATGGCGGCTATCGGCCTTAAGAGTCGGCTTGAGCGGCGTCTCCGCCCGGCGGGCGTTGCCGTTGATAGGATTCACGGTTTCGAAGGTTTCTGACACGGGATTCCAAGCGATTGATTGCTGGGGATAAGGCCCTTCGCTAATACAGGATCATGGTTGGAAGCGAAAGCCGGTACCGGGTCTTTCTCGATGCCCTGGGCCAGGATCACCTGCGGCGGGACCTTACCTCGGTTGTGGCGCGGGACGCGCGCACCCTTGAGGCTGGCGGCCGGTCTTACGTCAATTTGGCGAGCAACGACTATCTGGCTTTGCGCTTCCATACCGCGCTGATCGAGCGGGCGTGCGAGTGGGCGGCAACCTACGGCACCGGCTCGGGCGCCTCGCGTCTGGTCACCGGCAATCTCGATCTCTTTTCCGGTATCGAGGCCAAGGTCGCGCGACTCAAGGGCAAGCCCGCGGCGCTCATCATGGCGTCCGGCTTCCAGGCGAATGCGTCCGTGCTGCAAGCTTTGTTCGACCGCACCGTGATCGGCGCCGAGCCGCTTGTCTTCGCCGACCGCCTCAACCACGCCAGCATGCATTTCGGCTGCAAGGCGGCGGGCGTGCGCCAGCAGCGCTACCGGCATGGCGATGCCGGTCATCTCGGCGAACTTCTGACTCAGTTTCAAGGCGATAGCCGGCCGAAATTCATCCTCACCGAGAGCGTGTTCTCCATGGACGGCGATGTGGCGCCGCTGCCGGAGATCGTGCGTCTGGCCCGCGCCCATGAGGCAATGCTGATCGTCGACGATGCCCATGCGACCGGCATCCGGGGCGAGGGGGGCTGCGGGCTCTCCGACGGGGCCGACATCGTCATCGGCACGTTCTCAAAGGCCTTGGGCAGCTTCGGCGCCTATGTCGCCGGGTCAAGCACGCTGCGCGATTATCTCGTCAACCGCTGCAGCGGGTTCATCTACTCGACCGCGCTGCCGCCGCCGGTGCTGGGCGCCATCGACGCCGCGCTTGACCTCGTGCCGGGCCTGGACGCCGAACGCAATCATGTGGCGGGGCTTGCGGACCGTTTCCGCGCGCGCGTCAAGGAGCGCGGTTTCGACACGGCCGCGTCGGCCACCCAGATCGTGCCCCTGATTGCGGGCACGGCGGAAGCCGCGCTAAGCCTCAGTGGGGTGCTGCGCGCGGCCGGGTTCTGGGCCGTGCCCATCAGGCCGCCCACGGTGCCGCAAGGCACGGCGCGGGTGCGGCTCGCCTTCACCGCCGCCCATGACGATAGAGACATCGACCGCCTGCTCGAGGCCCTGGGCCACGGGGCGGCTCCGGAACCGGTCAAGGCCGCGTCCCTCTGAGATGCATTTCGTGCTCGTCCATGGCTGGGGCTTCAACGCCTCCATTTGGGCCAAAATGGTCCCGCTGCTCGGCGATGCGGATGTCACGCTGGTCGATCTGCGCTTTGTCGCCGGGGCTCCCGAGAGCCGCAAGGATTGGCCGGACGACGACGCCATTGCCGTTGGCCACTCGCTCGGCGTGCTGTGGCTCCTGAAGCAGCAAACACGCCGCTTTAAGGGATTGGTCTCAATCCAGGGTTTCGACCGCTTTTGCCCCCATGTGCCGCCGGCCCGGGTCGCCGCGCTGAAGCGGGGACTGGCGCGCGATCCGGGCGGCACCCTACGGGCGTTTTGGCGGTCCTGCGGCGCTACCGATGTCGCGGATCCCGCGGCGCTCGATGTCGCACGGCTCGGCGAAGGGCTCGATTGGCTGATGCATTGGGACGCCGAGGACGTTAAAGCAGACCTTCAATGCTCCGTTCTCGCCCTTGCCGCCCGCGACGACGCCATCGTTCCCCCGGCCATGACCGAGGCCGTTTGGCAGGGGCAAAGCGTTATCTGGTCCCCGGATGGCGGACACGTTCTACCCATGAGGCACCCAGACTGGTGCGCCCGGAATGTCCTTGAATTCGCGCATTCCCTCCCGTCGTAGCGCCCGGATCGCGGCCCGCTTTGGCGCTCGCGCCGGCAGCTACGAACAGCATGCGGGCTTGCAAGACGCCGTGGCTGCCCGGCTCGCGGGCCTCTTGCCGGACCTCGACACCCCCAAGGTGCTCGAGCTGGGCTGCGGCACGGGTCTCCTGAGCCGTCATTTGGTCAAGCGCTATCCCCGTGGCCACTTCGTGCTGACCGACGCGGCGCCGCAGATGATCGCCGAATGCCGCCGAAATCTGGGAACGGGCGGCCCGCGCATCAGCTACGAGGTGATGGATGCGGGCGAGGCGGGCGGCCACGCGGGGCTCGACGTCATCGCCACCAGCATGACGCTGCATTGGCTGCCCGATCCCGCCGCAACACTTGCACGCCTGCGCCGTCTTCTGGCGCCGGACGGCGTGCTGCTCTACGCCACGCTGGGCCTCGACTGTTTCGCCGAGTGGCGCGCCGTGCTCGATGCGGAAGGCCTGCCGAGCGGCATTGTCGGCCTGCCTCCGCTTCCGGGAATTGTCGAGGAAGAGCGCCTAACGCCCGACAACGACTCACGTTCTTTCCTGCACCGCATGAAGGCGGTCGGCGGCCTCACGCCGCGGGACGGCTATGCGCCGCTCCCCCCTGGCGCGCTGCGCCGCGCGCTCCGCGCCACGGATGAACGCTTCGGCGGCCGCGTCACCTGGCACATTGTCTACGGGCGATTGGGGCAAATTTAGTCGCGCTCACGAGCGCTCCAGCGCCCCTGAGGCCAGCCGGTCGAGCCCCTCGATCATGCCTGCATAGGCGCGGGTCAACTCGTCGTCGGTGATGCAGTAGGGCGGCAGGAGATAGACCGTCGATCCCATCGGCCGGATATTGAAGCCCTGCGACAGATACCAGGCGCGCAGCAACCGGCTCTGCTCCGACTGGTATTGGCCACCCTCCTTCACCTCGAAAGCGAGAACCGAACCGAGCACCCGGGGCTTCACTACGTCCGGTCGTGCCGCCAGCGTCTCCAGCACGGCGCGGTGACGCGCGTCGATATGAGCGATGCGCGTCATGGTCTGTTCTTCCTCGTAGAGGTTGAGCGCGGCATGCGCCACGGCGCAGGCGAGCGGGTTGGCGGTGAAGGAATGGCCATGGGGCAGGGCGCGGTCGAAATTGTGCCCCAGGAACATGTCGAACAGGCCATTGCGCGCGACCGTGGCGGACAGCGGCATGTAGCCCGCGGTAAGGCCCTTGGACAGGCACACCAGATCGGGGACCACGCCGGCCTGCTCGAGCGCGAACATCGTGCCGGTGCGCCCGAACCCGGTCGCCACCTCATCGAAAATAACAAGGACTCCAGAACGTTGCGCCCTCTCGACGAGACGCTTGAGGAAGCTCGGCCGGCAGAATTTCATACCTGCCGCCCCTTGCATCATGGGCTCGATGATGAGGGCCGCGATCGACTGCCCGCGATCGGTGAGGAGCGCGTCCAGGGCCGACAGGGCGCCCGCCTCACGTTCGTCGGCGGCATCGTCGCCCTCGAAGGTCGCGGGGTAGGGCAGCACGCAGACCTTGCACATCAGTTGGCGAAAGGCGCCGAACATCTGCGAGCCGCGGCCGACCGACATGGCCCCCAACGTGTCGCCGTGATAGCCGCCGTCGAAGGCGACCAGCATGCGCCGCCTGGCCTCGCCGCGATTGACCCACGATTGGTAGGCGATCTTGATGGCCACCTCGACCGCGGTGGACCCGTTATCCGAGAAGAACACGCGATTGAGGTCGCCGGGCAGCAACCCCGCGAGCCGCTCCGCCAGGTTTACCGCCGGTGCATGGGTGAAGCCGGCGAACATGACATGCTCGAGCTCTCCCGCCTGACGCGCCAGCGCCGCATTGATCTTGGGATGCGAATGACCGTGGGTGCAGGTCCACCAGGACGAGATGAGATCGAGGATTTCGCGCCCCTGCGCGTCGAACAGGGAGGCGCCCTTGCCGCGCGCAATGACGGTCGGTTCGCCTTCCGTGCCGTGCTGCGTATAGGGATGCCAGACATAACGCCTGTCGCGCGCGATCACGTCGGCGGCGGCCGCCGAAATCTGGTCGGGAGTCCGGCTGTCGTTCACGGCTTTACCGTCGCAAGCTTCATCAGGTCGAGTTCAGGCGGGATGGCCTTGAGCGCCGTGCGGTCGATGGTCTCAAGCCACGGAATCTCGGCGATGACTTCGATCTGGCCGTAGCGCTCGATTGCGGCGCGATTATGCGGCGTTTCCGGCCCGGTCATGACCACGCCGGCCAGCGGGAGTCCGCGCCGCCGGATCGCCTCGATCGAAAGCAGGGTGTGATTGATGGTGCCGAGCGTCGACCGGGCAACGAGCACGATGGGCAGATCGAGATCGGCCGCCAGATCGACCATGTAGGCGCCGTCGGTCAGCGGCACCAAGAGACCGCCGGCCCCTTCGACCACGATCAGCCCCTCATGCGCCGGCACTTCGAGCGTATCCAAGTCGATGGTGACGCCGGCCCGGCGTGCCGCCTCATGCGGCGCCAGCGGCTCGGGCAGGATATAGGCCTCCGGCAGGATGCGCGCCGCCGGCACTTCCGCGAGGCGCTGCACCGTGGCGGCATCCGTCTCCGGTTCGGTTCCCGCTTGCACCGGTTTCCAATAGGACGCCTCCAGCTGCGTGACGAGCCAAGCCGAGACGAGGGTCTTCCCCACATCGGTATCGGTTCCGGTGACGAAAAAGCCATGCACGATGAAACGGCCTCCAGTCGGCCTGCGGCGGGGAGGGGCGACTTTATCGGCCAGAGCTTTCGAGGCAAGCCCTGGACGTGACCGCTGCTTTCAGGCGACAAAGTTCCGCCCATGCGTCTTTTCCCGATCCTTGCGCTTCTTGCGCTCTTGATTGCTGCTCCCGCACTCGCGGCCGGCGGCAAGACGCTGCGCATGGCCTATGACGCCGATCCCGCCTCGCTCGATCCTCATGAACAGCTGTCCGGCGCGACCCTGCAGCTCTCCCATCTCGTGTTCGATCCGCTGGTGCGGTTCCGGCAAGACCTCACCTTGGAGCCGCGCCTGGCCAAGAGCTGGGAGCAGATCGACGCGCGGACCACGCGCTTTCACCTGCATGACGACGTGCGCTTCCATTCGGGGCGCCTGATGACGGCAGAGGACGTGGCGTGGACGTTTGACCGGCTCAAGCAAAGTCCGGACTTCAAGGCGCTGTTCGAGCCATTCGAGGCGGCCAAGGTCATCGACGATCAGACCGTCGACCTCGTCACCAAGGGGCCATATCCGCTCGTCCTCAACCTCGCCACTTACATCTTCCCCATGGACCGCGAATTCTACACCGGCACCGATGAGCGCGGGGCGCCCAAGGACGCCGTGGTCAAGCACGGCTCGTCCTTCGCCTCGGCTAATATGAGCGGAACGGGGCCCTTCATCGTCACGGAACGTGAGCAAGGGATACGGCTCGAACTCAAGCGGTTCGACGGCTATTGGGACAAGGACTCCCCCGGCAATGTCGATGAGATCGTCCTCACGCCTATTAAGGAGCCGGCGACGCGGGTGGCGGCGCTGCTTGCCGGCGATGTCGACTTCATCGGCCCGGTGCCGCCCACGGATCTCAAACGCATCGAGGCGGCGGCGTGCTGTGATTTGGTGGCCATATCCTCGAACCGCGTCCTCACCTTCGAGCTGAACCAGGATCGCGTCGCCGCGTTCAAGGACCCCCGCGTCCGCCAGGCCATGAGCTACGCCATCAACCGCGAGGTCATCGCTAGGAAGATCATGCGCGGGCAAGCCACCGCGGCCGGTCAGTTGAGCCCGCCCGGCTATGCCGGACACGATCCCACGCTTCAGCCGCCCTACGACCTGGTTAAGGCGAAGGCGCTGATGAAGGCGGCCGGTCACGAGGACGGGTTCTCGGTGACCATGATCGCACCGAACAACCGATATGTGGGCGATGCCCGCATCGCCGAGGCGGTTGCCGTCATGCTCGCCAAGATCAACATCAAGGTCGATCTCCAGACCCTGCC
>Ga0307378_10007447_pt1 | contig 14751 bp, 23 predicted proteins | sample UN1MG_FD_202238 | JGI IMG/M metagenome (GOLD analysis project Ga0307378, IMG submission 202238) | Soil microbial communities from Risofladan, Vaasa, Finland - UN-1 | ecosystem: Environmental > Terrestrial > Soil > Coastal area > Acid sulfate soil | place: Finland: Risofladan, Vaasa | collected...
AGGTTAGTTAAAACGTCAGCCCAATCCTCAACTGATTTACCCGTCCCGCTTGCCTTCCTCTTTTGTGTTACTGTCTTATCCAGCATAAAATCGCTAAGTTCGGTCATTACCAGCCTACCTTTCTCCAATGTTTTATCCTGCTCTCAAACTGATTGAATACCGTTACGGGTCTATCATAAGTTATGGAATGAGGTCCCAGTGATTCAGACTTAACATTCGCCGTACCTGACCATGATTGCATTTCTGTTATAATAGCTAATAGTTTTCTTGGTATAGCCAATCCATATATATCAATAGAGCCAGCTTTCTCATCTATTAAGGCTTCTTCTACCACAATACAATCAGTATCCACCGTATCCACTTTATATATGCCGTCGTTTAACTTGCTGCCTTCAATCTTGATATACTGATCAGTTTCCAATTCAATGCCTACATCAGCAAAAGTTTTACCTTCGGTAGCAAGTGCGATTTCCTTTGTTTCGGCTGTAAAATCTACATAGATATTAGAGGTATAGGATTCTATAAAGTAATTATTTAGATAATTTAATACTTCTTCTACACTTAAAGCCATAATTAAATCTCCTTCTACTTTGTGGGTATCTTAAACCCAACATTAATATCGCTAAACGCTTTTGGCTTGCCAAGATTTTTTATATTCGGCTCGGCTGCTGGTTTTTCCTTCTGTCCTACAAAGCGAACTTGCTTATGATATTTCTTGATGACTTGAGCATCTTCTGGGGATACTAAAGCCTCGCCATCTTCATTAAACCTAACAAAATATTCTTTGGTATCGGGATTGTATAATCTACCGCTACCGAAAACTTTAATATTTTTAACCTCTTTTTTTTCTTCTTTATCAGTCATTAATTTTTACCTCCTTCTAATTTCTCTATTCTCTCTACTAAGTTCGCTATACGATTCCACACATTTGTTAATGTGTTACTAAAAGAATCACTTAATATGTCGACTTTCGGTCTCTTGGTCTCATGGTTATCATACTTATATAGATTATCTGTTTTGCTCATTGCCTCACTTAACCATTCAACATCTCTTTGTAATTGTTCTATTTTCTCTCTATTAAACATTAATTTTTACCTCCTTTCTTTGTTATAATGGATTCATATAATATCCAGCCGTTACTACTAAATTCAAAAGATAATCAAATAATTCTTCTTTTTCGCCGTCAGTCATAAAATAGCCCGTAAGTGTACCTTCTGTTTCCTCATCCCCATAAGTAAACAACGTATCAAATAGACTGTTATACGTTGCTTTTATCCAGGCGGCACTTCTTATTATATTAGAGACTTGAATCTCATCAACAAGTCCCGTGAGCCAAAATTCATTCCCCGTTCGTTCCTTTGCGGCACCCATATTAACACTGGCAGCACTTCCTAATGATGAATCTGTAGTGTCTGTAACTGCTACTGCATTACTTGCACCATTTAAATAGACATATAATTTAGCTCCTGCATCCCTTACAAATGTTCCATGTCGCCATACATTATCTGAAACAGTCGTTTCCCCAACTATTTGAACCGTATTGGTATTTACATCTTTTATTTTAAGCCGTAAAACATCTGCGAATACTCCGGTATACCAGTAAATCGCAGCATCTGATGGAACTTTAGAAATAAGATAAGCATTTGCACCTGCCGTCTTAAAACAGCAAGAAATTGTAAAATCATCAGCAGCTCCAAAATCGAAAATATCACCCATAGTAATATAATCATTAATACCATCAAAGCTTTGTGCTTGTCCCACTTTCCCCGCTACTTCTAATGGTTCGCCTGTGCCCTTTTTTGTGCCATGATTAACATTAGAAGTGGAATCAAGAATCTTTCCTGCCAAAGCATGGTCATACCCTACTCCTACGTTAAGTGCATAATAGACATAATCTATCTGGGCTTTGCACATTTTATCAGGAGCAAGGTCACCAAAACTAACTCTGTCAGTTATTCCAAAACTATAATATCTAAGATTTGTAGCCTTTAACACACCATCTGCATAGAGCCAATAATATGTAAGTCCTGCACCTATAGCTTTTATATATATCTCATACACAACATAATTCGTTGTTGTGTCCATTGCTACACTATTCATATTACCTATGCTGTCGTTAGAAGTTATTGAGCCGTTTCTTATATCAAAAAGAACCATTTCATCCTGTGTGCCGTCAAGTATATGAAAACTCAACTGGTCATCCAGTGGGTTCATATTTGTTGATGCCTTTACTCTCGTCTTTAAGTAGAAGCCATTATCAAAATTGACATCAGGTGTTTGATAATAAAGACATCGGTTTGCATCATCGGCACTTGTATCTATGGTAAGTATGCCAGCACTTACCGAAGCATAATCGTCATATAGTTGTGTCCAGCCGTCACTATCAGGTTCTACGTTTGCTTCATATTTCACATTCCAAGCATCGAATCCAGCAGACCATTTGGCAAAGGTATAGTCTGCCATATGCCAAACGCCTTTATGATTGCCATCATAAACCGCATATCCAGCAGCAGTAGCTACTACATTAATATTGTCATTATCGGCATGGTCTTTATCGTAATAGAGATAAACTTTTGTATTGCTATCAATAACCCATCCATCTGCACTGGTATGGATTATTGCGGTACTATTAGCAGGAGTTCCCGAATCATAATTCCATACTGCTATCTCACCCTTTAATTCGGTTTCGCCGTCAGCTTTAGTGATGGCTATCTTTCTGTAATTAGCTCCAACCTCTAAAAAGACTTTAGTGCTACCGCCGTTTGCATCTTTTAAATGTATGGTTGCAGGAAACCAAGTAATCTCTCCGCCAATATCACCAGCATAATCATTAATAGCGAGCTCTATTCGTTTTTTCCAGCCAGGTAGCCAAGCCATAAGTTACTCCTCTCATTTAACAATCTTTTACCATAGCCAGCCCCTACCTAAATAAGAGCTGACTATAATAAAAATTATTCTATTGGCACATCATCATAATCTGCGTCTAACTTACCACCCGTTGCTACAGTACCTCTTTGAATGCTGATTACTGGGAACTCATCAGTTGTCGGACTGGTCTTGATATAACCTCTTGCTGTATCAGCCATTGCATCAAGACTTGTTTTTGCCAATCCAGTTTCCACTTGGGCATTAGTAACACCAGCAGCCGCAGCAAGCGAAGCTGAGACAAGTTTAGCTCCATCTTCCTCAGCACCAAGTTTGGTTTTAATAGCACCAGCAGCTATCATACCATCGGTAACTTCTAAAGCTGCAATCGGTCTTGCTGCCGCATCTACAGAGCTTGCACGAGAGATAGTAGCCGAAGCTGCATTTACTTTTCCTACAATTTCATCATCGGTATATGCTACTGCATTCGGGTCAAGTACCATACTTTGTATTGCCATATTATTCACACTCCTTTCTTAAATAACTTCATACTCAACTTTAAACTTTCCATCCTCGATATATAACTTAACAATTTTGTATTTACCTTCCGGAGGTATAAAAATATCGTTAATCCAAGAAGGCATCGATTCGTTGATTACCACGTTTATCGGTACAGCATCCACAATCTGTATATTGATTATTTCGGGTTCTGATATGGTTACTTTAATATCTTCTGTCATTAATCAGTCCTCCTCGTTGCATCGGGTATAACTTTTATTTCACCAGCTTCGATAGTTTTTATATTATCTTCTGCCCTCTTAATTTGGATATCATAATAATATATACCCGGTATTAATTTTTCGGTTGATTTACTGCTTATATGAATCGAGGTCTTACCGTTTATGGGGTCATCATGATCTGTAATATCTACTTTAATGGCAGCTTTTTCATCGCTCTGATTAAGATTCTGTTTCATGGTAAAATATACTTTCCAACCCGCAATAGGTTGCGGTTCGCCATTCTTAGTAAAAGAAAGGGCATAATCTATCGTATCGCCTCGATACATTTCCATAATGACATTTCTCCTTTATTCTTCTATATCTCAATAATCTTTTCTAATTTTGCCAAGATTACAGGTTTCAAATTAATATCGCCTAAGGCATCAAGTTTAATCGGATTGATATTGATTTCAATTTCCTGTTCGGCTAATTCATCATATTCCTTATTAAAAGCATCCATATCGGTTACATCATAATTGCGGGTAGGTTTACCGCTTTTATCTTTCAGAACTATCGGATTCCCTTTTTCATCTTTCTTTGCATGCTTTATTACTAATTTTACCCTTGCCCCTTCAAATGCTTTTAATTCGGAATCAAGTTTGATAGCAATTCTTGAAAGCCAATAAGATGGTTTTACTGGTAATTCTTTTTCAAGAATTTCCGATAATCCCTCACCGATTACCTTTAATTCACCTGCTTTAAATTTCAATTTTTTATCCTCCTTTCCTAAATATCTTTCATAAGTTTCACAAATTCTCCAAATATTGCATTTTGTGTATCTTTGTCTATATTAAGTTCAAAAATTATCTTACCTTCTTCAAGTTTCACATTAAATTGAAAATCTTTTTTAGCTATTTGATTATAGACAGAAAAGCAATATAGATAATATTTATTAGATTCTATACTTCCAGCATCTTCTTTATTCATTTTCAAATCAATTTTTTTCATAATTTCCCCCTTTTTTAAAGATAGCGGGGCAGTAAGCACCACCCCGCAAAGCATTTAATTATATTGCGATTAACGGAATACCGTATTGAGTAGCATTGACTAATACTTTCAAATATGGCACACTTTGGGCATCACCAGTTATATTACAACCAGTTGAAACAACCGGTTCTTTGTTATAGGCAGTTTCGTCAAAATAGAATAGTTGCGCCCAACCGGATGAAGTAGTTTCAAATCCGATAAATGCATCGGGTTTTGAACCTCCAGTAGTTGCAAATATACCGTATTCCTCGCCACTACAAACACAAGACATTTGATTGTCTACCCACAATGCAGCAACTCTTGAACCAGCTTGAACTACGGAAGTGGTAAGAGCATATACCTTCGCCCAAATACCATACATACCGTCCGTAGCACCAATTAAAGCAGCTAATCCAGCACCTTCACGCAATCCAGCCATAAACTGACCGCCTTGAAGGCCAGAAGGATAATTAACTGTAGAAAATCCTTCAGCTAAAGCAGATTCTGCAATAGCTGCCGCTGCTTTGGTAGTTCGTACAAATAAGAAAGTACCGGCATAAGCTCCGGATTCTGCATTGGTTTCAGCATACATATAGATTAATCCGTTACCCGTTCCTACCGCTATTGGAGTGGCATAACTTCCAGCCCTGATTAATTCGGCTCCGCTAGATACGGCAACTTTTGAAAAATCTAATATATGGTTAGAATACGTTCCTACAAATTCAAGACCACAGGTAAGTGTTTTAGCAGCTTTTCCAACTGTCATTGTGCTTTCAAATATATCCTGTAAATCCTTTCTTAGTCTAGGATTTCTTAATTTTGTAAAATCCATTTATGTCACCCCCTAAGCAACCGAAGTGCCAGTTATTGTGATATGCATCCATTCCGGACCGTAATCCAATCCGATTAAACCGAAAAGTTGACCATTCTCTGCAGCTCCAGATTTGGCAAGTTCTTCATAGAATAATGGAGGTTTGCCGTTTACAGGACAGAATACCGGTGAACATACCGCAAGATCAGCTATTAGAACAGTAGAAGCGGTTAAATGCGGCTCTAAAACAATACCAAAAACTCCGAAGTCAGTTTCGATAGTCTTGATATTTAATCCGCCATAATTTCTATCCTCAGGAGCATAACCGTAAAGTTTACTAAACATAGTCTTATTAAATGCACCACAAAATATAACTGGTTTCACGAATTTTGCACCATTGGTATAACCATCGATTAAAGCAGCAGTGATTATATCCGCAGTAATAGCGGCCCCACCTAAGGCAGTAGTATTTGAACCAGCAGCAGATGCGGTAACTATTCCCATAGTTCTGAAGGCACTATCAGCAGTTGCATAAACAACATAAGCACCATGTAGAAAACTGTAATCCACATCACGAGCCATTTTCTGTAAACTTAGCATAATCTGGAAATCTTTTTCATCTGCTACATTTGCCTGTTGTCCGGCAATATTAAGTCCGGATAACTGCCCCATAGTAGCTTTCTTCACATAAGAAATCTGTACACCCTCTTGAAATATCTGTACGGTATTATGGAGTTGTCCTCTGACAAAATTCTTGGCCTCGGGTGGCGCAGCAGCAGCCACAGCTTCACTAATAGCCGGTTGTGCAACTGCGGTTAAAGCATATTCACTAGATATCGGGAAATTCAAAGCATTCGTACTTTTACCACCATTCAAGCCCCCGATCATGCTTAAAAACGGTGTCTGCTCTCTTGAAGCAGTAAATAATTCCCCTGCATAATTTGGCAGGGTAGCAAGGTAACCTATTGCCATTTCTTATAACATCTCCTTTAAAATGTTTATTTAATTTCTTTTTTCTGAGCAGCTTCGCAAATTTGTCTTTTTAGAGATATGGCTGCCAGCACATCTCCTTTGTCCTGTGCCTCTTTTAACTGGGTTTCTAAGGTAGCCGGTTTCAGAGTAGTTTTATCGCCTTCCGATATATGCTGTCCTGTACCGACAATCTTATCTTCCCCGAATAAATAGGCATCGGATTCTTTCAGTTTCTTTAGTTGGTCGGAAAGTCCGGTTATCCCCTTATCATCAACCGTGATTTTATCCATGTCCAGCAGTGCTTTAATAGCCTTAACATTCTTGCCTTGTTCGCCTTTAATGCCGTTTTGGATGGCAAAGTCTTTGTCTTTTGCTTTAATAGTTGCCTGATAATCAAGGTCTTTTTTTTCATTGTCGGCCCTTAAATCCTTTATGGTATTTTCAAGCTCTTCATTACCTTTTGCCTTCTTCTCTATCTCTTTTAATTGCTTCTTGTACTCGTCTAATTGTTCTTTCTGCTGTTTAACTTCTTCAAGTTTGGAATTGAATTTATCAATTGGAATATACTTTCCTTCATCAAGTACTATTAGTTTTTTATCACCAACCTTTTCTTCGATTTCCTTCGTGTATAAATCACCGAGCAATTCTTTCAATATGTTTGACATTATATTAATCTCCTTTTCATTAGGTTTTGGACAGGTTCACCCGCCTGCTTTGAATTACCTCATTTTTTTAGGTCTTGAGCTTTTAGACTGACCCGATATTTTTATATAGATAATACTATCTGAAAATCTTTTATCATTTTATTGTTTTTCCTAGTATTACAATCCCTACAAGCTGGAACTATATTTTCTTTCGTGTTATGACCACCTTTACTTATTGGTATGACGTGGTCTTTTTGGGGTAAAGTATTTTCATCAAATTCACATCCACAATAGGCACATCTATAATTATATTTTTCTAATATTTCAAGCCATTCTTGAGTAATTAAGGTGTTAATATACTCTTTTTCTCTTGCATATCTTTTAGAATTTACCCTTCGATGTGACTCTTTTCCTTCTTCTGTTTGACGATATTCTTTGTTATATTCTCTATAATAATTAGGATTATTAATTAACCATTGACTTATATAATTAGGATGTTCTTGACGATATTTCTTACTAGTTTCATTATCTTTTTCTTTGTGGTTTTGGTAATATCGTTTTCGCTTCTCTGATAATTCTTCTTTATGATTAAGACGATATTGCCTAGCATATATTTTTTTATCGAACATAATTTCCTCCTTTTAAACAAAAAAAAAGAGCGCCACCGACCAAGAAAATTAATTCTTAATCGAAGGCGCTCTAAGGCGCTCTACAATGACTTATTCAATTTTGTTTAGTTACTAATTTACCTTCGTAAATTCTTCACTTCTATATTTAGATAAATATAAAAACCTATTGCAAAAACTACAATAGTCCCAGCACATATATAACCAGCTATTGTACTTTCCATATTATATAATTCCCTTTGATATTAAAATATTATTACAAGTTTCATAAGTCGGCCCATATTTTCTAACTATTTCTAACTTAGTATAACCTTGTTTTTTTAATTCCATACATTTACAATGAATATCAGAAAAAACTCCACCTTGTAACAATTTCCACATTTCTTTATCTTTTTTAGTTTTTAAGCTTTTATCGTATTTCATATTTCCCCCTATATCTAATTATATCACAATAATTATCTCGCTGTCAAACCCCCTCATCAATTTCGCTATCTATCATCTTCTTATCGAATGAAAAGCTAATCCCAACCTGCCCTGCCTTCGTGGACATAGTAAGCGTGCCGACATACTTGCCCTTGTAATAATAATGGGTATCGTCAGGGTCAAGTGCGGATGTAATCGCCTTGATATCACACTTATAATATACAACTTGTTTAGGGTATTTAGGGTCACGAATAGCCATGTTAGTATTATACGCTAATCAGCTAAAGGATTCAAGTAGGCTAACTCGTTAGCTTTACGCCACTCATCGAATGTCATCGTTTCTGGAACTTCCACCCACTCATCACCAACTTTAGCGGCTCTCGTACCTTTGCGGCTTTGACCCATTTCAGGACAAGTCGAGCATCTGCATAATGGATGGATCGGCGGGTAATTCTCGCCCACTGCTGCCTCTTTCAGAAAAAACACCTGGCCATCGAGCATTTCACACTCAGGACAGGTTCTCTCTTCCATTGCAGCTAAAAATCGATATTCTTCTATGTCAGCTTCATTGTAACTGTCTAAATGTGCCTGATTCATGAAGTGACTTGTTTCAGTCTTAACTAATACGCCAGCCTGCCGATATGACACGTCCATTTTATCGGCTAAATTGCGAATCATCTTATCGTATGGCTGACCCTGCACTAACCCCTGTGTCATGGTCTGTTTTAAGTTAATATATAATTTATCTTTGTTATCCCACAGGCGGTCTGAAAAGCCTGCACCACTCCAGGGATAGGCCAGTATTTTGGCCAGTGCATTGCTGTTAAGCGGTGTAAAAGCAAACTGCATACCGCCCTTGCCTAAATCAAATATGCTATTGTAAAACTCGTTCTGATAGGTATTGCCGAATAGCACCTTCATCTCTTTATTCTGCTTTAGAAATAGCTTCGTCAAGTTAGGGTCAATATTAGTCATTACCTGCTTAATATAAGTTGCCCGATATGTACCCTTGCCGGTTTTCATATATTTAGCGTATATCGAGGCCATCTCTTTTTGCAAGTGGTTATAATTGGTAACATAGGCCTTATGTATCGCCTTTGATACATTATCGGCATCTTGCCAGTATTTAGTTGACCGCAGGGCTGTTCGCTTCTGCCAGTAAGTATTAAATTCGGGTTGGTTCATTTAAGCACCTTTTTACTTTCTAACTTTAACAATGAAATTATCACCCATAACTTGATGTAACCCAACAGATAATCTATCCACTTCTTTTTCTGTGAGAGTATAATTATTATACATACCATCTACCGAATGTAATATCTCATGATAAACAGTTCTTTCGATATCTGTTTTTACTCTTAGCTCTTTACGTTTTTCAGAATGATAATGTTTACATACTCTTATTTTTTGAGTTATAAAATCACATTGTCCTAATAATTTTTCTTTATTGAGGTATTTATCATCATAAAATACTTTATAGTGGTGTCCAGCTACCTTTAATTTTTTACCTATTATCCCTAATATTGACATCTTACCTCCCCTATTTCACGAATATGAAAAATATTATCGACATCACAAATATACTAAAATAGCCGATAATTAATTGCCAAAACATCTATTCTTCATCACCTTGGTTTTGATTATTGTCGTTATTATTTCCCGGTAAATTCTGGTTATCATTTCCATTTCTTACACTCCCGCCGTAAAGGTCTATTTCTGTCTTTTCCTCTTTTTCCATCTGCTCTATTTCAGCTTTAGCATCCTCAACGAACGGATTGTTAGCCACTGCGGTCTGTTTACTCATGAATGGGCTCATCATTACTATATTCTCGCATAACTCTTTGATATTATAGATGGTCGATTTGTTAATGATAAACCCGAAATCCTTATAATTATAGACCTGCTTCTCTACTCGATTGATATATTCACATACAAACCAGATCAGTTCTTCAAAGGCTTTCTTTAACTTTCGGATTAAGGTATTCGCTTTCATATCCAGTCCGGTAAATAAGATTTTAAGTGCCACGCCCGAAGTATTGGCTACCAACTTATTAAGGTCAACACCCTGCCCGATAGAGTATATTTTTTCGTTTAGCAATTCCAATATGACCTTTCTTGCTTCAACTGGTATTTCCAACCGTTCTGGTTCTGCTCCTGCATGCTCATCGGCATCTAATTTAATGGCTTTAAATTTAATTAGATTCTGCATAAATTCAGACAGGTCAGTTCCTTCGTAGCCTTTTAATACCCAGATAGCGGTCTGAATATCGTGGATATCATTAAGGAATCCCGATGTAACTGCATCATAGGCATCGATATACCGCTTGATTAACTCTAAATCGGTAGTCTGCTTTGAATTATTGGAAAGCATGATAAACGGTACATTGCCCCAGCCCAACCCCTGTTTCTTATTCTTATCACTGGTATTATAGGTAAGGAAATGGGGAGCGGGATTCTGCTTATAATTTACATCAGGCTCGTATTCGCCCTTTTCGTTTTGAAGATAATAAGTGACATCATATTTCGTCCACCATTCGGCCGCATATCGGGTTTCGGCTTCTTTGGATTGCTTGTTGAAAACCTGAACCTCGTAATAGCGGATAATCTGATTAACCTGTTTTTCGTGGTTGGTGTCATAAATGGGGATAATCTGCTCACTTGGTACAATCTCATACTTAAAACCGCCTTCTTCGTCTATAAAAATATGAACGGTTTCCCATGCCTTATTTGACGCTCCTGTAATCCAGTCTACAACGGTATCTTCAAAGACCTCGCCTAATACTTTATCAACGGTAAGGATAGCTTTATCTTTTTGGTCGTCTGACATGATATCATTTTGGAGTTCAATAACCACTGGATTACCTACGATATAAGCGGCTTTCTGGTCAACTAATAGCTTCTGAAAGTTATTGGTTATATGCCTATTGGCTTTGGTATAGTCGGTATAGGTTATATTCTCTACCCTATATTCCCGAAAATCCTCGTCTAATATATCGGGTTTATTACCATAATAATTGACGCCTTCCGCCATTTTCTTCTTGACATCACTCTTTAAGTCATCTTCGATTAAATTCTTTAACACTTCCTCCTTACTAAAAGCACCCGATTCTATTTTTTGAAGAGCCTCGTTTAACATATAAACAACACTTCCTTTAATTTACTTTAAATAGCAAGCGCAGGTTGAAACGGTCTAAATAGTTTATTATTTTTTCTTAAATTTTCTTCAGCAGGTAATAAACGTAAGTTCTCCAATGCCCAACAACGCTTAAAATCTGTATGTTCGGGCTTGGTGAAGTTAAAGGCTGATATTGGGATTATATGGTCAATGTGAAGTCTACCTTGTAAAACATCATGCCAACTGTAGCCCTTTGGTATTGTCTTTTTTAAATGGTTAATTAAATTAATTAATGTATATCCGATTAAGTCTTCCCAATGACGCCCCCCTTTATTACCTCTTAAAGAATTTTTTACCATTGCTGACATTCTACAATTAAGATTATATTTTAAATCTGTTTTGGTTTTATTCCTTTGGTATTTATTACGTTCCATCTTATGGTCTTGATACCATTTTGCATGAGCCTCCACCATTTCTTTTCTATGTGTTTTATAATATTCTCTTGCTTGTTCATTATCTCTCTTTATATTATCTTGATGAAATTGTTTACGGTATGCTTTTAATTCTTTTATATGGGTAATATAATATTGCTTATTATGCTCATCTATTCTTTTTTTATTGTTAAGATAATATTGTTTAGCATGTTTTTTTTGATCTTCTTTATTTTTATATGCCATATTCCCTCTATTTTAAAAATGATATTGCCGGACGACATACATCTTCTTTTAGCCCCGTTACTGTATCTGGAGCGTCGTCGTGAGTATTATCTCCCGCCTTCATATAGCTTGTAAGATTATTCATAAAGCGGTCATATTCCGAACCTGCTTTGTAATCGCTCCTAAACACAAAGTATTCTTTTACGTATGCAGCGGCCATTAAAATCCTTGTTTCCTTATTCCTTGTCGTAACCTTTGTTTTAACTAAGCACCTGCAACCGTCTGCCTCTAATATCTTCTTAACGCCCCTCGCAAAAGACTTGCCTCCGAAATTGCTTTCAATCGTGGTAACCTCAACGTGCCAGTCGATTAACTGCTGTGCCAGTTTAGGCTCGGTGATTTCCGTGCCTTCCTGTGTAAATATTACATCTACAATATAAACCTTATCACCGTATATAAATCCAACTACCGAGCAAAAGTAGTCAGTTCCTTCGTCTGCCGTGTCAACCCTGCCCCTTACTGCATCGGGTTGTTTAACTGCCTTAGTTTCTTTATTGGCTAATATCTCATCGATAGTAAACCGCTTTAACTGCTCTATCGGCAATAATATCCCTTCGGCTTCAATAGGGTTCTGCTGCCACTCTGCTTGCCATATCATTTCATCGGTCATGCCCTTCATTTCAAGCAGCTCTTTGGTAGTCTTGACATCAGGACAGAAACTATTACCGTTCTCATCAAGTGCCGGGATAACGATTTTCTTACCGCCGTTGGCCTCGTCAAAAAACCCCTGTGCCTCTAACCGGCCAAATATATCCCGCCGGGACCAGCGGGTATTGATGAATATTTCAGGACAACCGCTTTCCAGTCTTGACTTGTGTGTCGAGGTATACCATTTCCATTTCTTCTCTAATACAGGCTCAGACAATGCTTCATCAACATTCTTTATCGAGTCATCTATTATGGCTGCCAGATTACAGCCTTTTCCCAGTATCGTACCGCCTACACCGGCACAGAAGTAAGAGTTCTTGTCGGCTAATGTTACCGCCCAGTTATCTATCCGGTGCTTATCCTGACTCAATATCATGGCCGGGAATATCTGTTTGTACTTATCACTGCCGGCTATCCAGCCCCTGATGTCATAACTAAAATCTTCGGCAAGCGTGGCCGAACAGCTGTTGCGCATTATGCAACCGGTCGGTTTATTGCCCAGCTCCCACGCACACCATAAAGAGATAATATAACTTTTCCCGGTTCGTGGCGGGTCGCATATACCAAGATGTAATATCTTGCCTTCGGATACCATTTGCAATGCTTCGGCCTGCGGCTTTAATATCTTCTGGCGCCGTGTAAAGAAATCGTGATCCATGTGCAGGCAAAAATCCCAGAAGAACTGCCTACATAACGTTATATAAGCATAATCATAGACAACTTCAAGCTCATCATTTTTTAACTGCATTGGCTTTTTTGCTTAACTTAGCTAATTTTCTAAGGTCTTTCTCATCTAATTTGGCAAGTTTGGTTAACAGTTCATTATTGACTTCGAGTGATCCTTTTACATTCAGGTCAATATCTTTTTTTTCGGTGGGGAATTTGTTTTTTAGTTTGAGTGATGTATCTACATATTTATGCCTTGTTGGGTAATCTTCAACGTCTACAAATTCGATATTTCTTGAATTGGCTTCCTGTAAGTCTGTTGAATTTTCTTGTGCTTCTTTTGATTTAATGGGAATAACTGATATTGTCTTAGTAGCATTAAGCCCTTCAAATATTTTTTGAGCTAAAAACTCATCAGTAATGCCAGCAATATCCATAATATCATCAAAGGATATGTCTATATTTGTCCACATAGTGCTACCTAATTTACGAGCATTTTTACCTTTATATTCAGGATTCAATGCCATGTATGCTTGTGTAGCATTACCGCCGTTCTCTATATAACTTTTTATAAATTTGCGTTCTCTAAGTGTCCGCTTTATACTCAATTAATTCACCTCAAAAAAAATAGTTAGTAGGTAAAAGATTTATTTAAGCATTAATGGTATCGCAAGTTTTACCGTTATCATTCAGAATATAAACTATATCATCTGTATATATCATATCGAACATTCCATTTTCAAATTCTACATTTATTTCAACCACTACTTTATCGGATATATTTGGATATGTATTTATGTAGAGAATTTTCGATTCTTTAAGAGCTTTTATATTTTTCGGCTCATCCATATATTTATATTCAATTGCTTTTATGTTGTCTATTAATTTATAAGCAAGCCTTTTATTATCACCAATCATCCTTAATTTCAATATCATACTATCTATCTCCTTTCTTTCTATCTTTCTATCTACCTACTAACTAATATCTCAAAAAAAATAGCCACTTCAACAGGCTTTCGCCCATCAAAATGGCTATCGTGTAGCTCTACATTTATTTAATTTTTAAAACACTACTATATTAATTATATCACAGTTTATCCCATCGTGTCAAAAATATCTATGCGCTCCATTATATCGAGGTCATCAATTAGTATCGGTATCACGCCCCAACGCCGTGACGTTCCCCACTGCTGGAGTTTATGTTTCTTAAAATATCGGTCGTTCACTTCGGTGTTATATCGCCTCTTTCGCTTTAGCTCTGTCGATATCTTTTCGCTTGCCACCCTGATAGCCCCCTTTCATAAAATGGTTATTATGATATTTCCGGCTATCTGGCAGCTCTATGAATTATTTGGTTTTACTTATTCATATTTATTATATCAAATAAAATTTAATGTGTTAAAAATATTTATTAATATATGACTATTTTCTCACCACAAAAAGGACAATAATCAATCTTTGTTAGTGGAAAATAACCCCAATCATCTCTATTCATAATACATAAACCAATTTCGCCTGTT
>Ga0307378_10007448_pt1 | contig 14748 bp, 11 predicted proteins | sample UN1MG_FD_202238 | JGI IMG/M metagenome (GOLD analysis project Ga0307378, IMG submission 202238) | Soil microbial communities from Risofladan, Vaasa, Finland - UN-1 | ecosystem: Environmental > Terrestrial > Soil > Coastal area > Acid sulfate soil | place: Finland: Risofladan, Vaasa | collected...
ATATGCATATTGGCCTCAATCATGGCTCCTTCACCAACAATAAGGCTTCCATCGGCCGATATCTCCCCCTTAAAATGACCTTCTATTCTGATAGTCCCATGAAATGTCAGCTTTCCCTCGAACTCTGTATCCTTCCCTAAGAAGGCGGTCATGGTCTCTGTCTTTTTCATGGTGTAGAACCTCTATTCTTATGGCTATTTCAGAGAGAACTCCGTGTGGATCCACGAATAATACTGTGACTATTACTGAAAGTAAAGAAATGAACAAATCTAGAGAGGTGTAACATGAAAAAAGTGTGAATCCTGATGGTTAATAAAATTTGATTGACTCAATAGGTCAAGATGTTGGGGTATCTGGCAGTACCCTCAGATTGAAGGATAGCGTGCCAAAACCTGAAATATCTATAAAGTATAGAATACATATGAGACTGTCGAAAAACCCTAAATCCGTGATTTTGGGGTTTGTAACTTGTTGATTTTATAGAAGTTATTTTTCTATAAACTCAAGAATTGGACTTTTTAGACAGTCTCTATACTAATCAAAATATCAACCAGCTTTTTCCTCTCTGTATTTAACAGTACCCTTTTAACTGTTAGGTTGGATGAGGAATATTCTTGACTAAAAACATTATTATTTGCAGTATATTTTCTGGACTTACATTAATATGCTAACCCTAACCAAAGGGGAGAGATGATTTGAATACCTATACCCCATTTCTCATATTGAGAGGTGGGGTTTAATTTTTATGGAGGTAATGTTGAGCGAAGAATTAGATCAAAAAGTATTCGATTATATTTATTCAATAGTGAATCTGTTAACGAAAGTAAAAGGAAAACCTATGAATGAAACAATAGTTATGATCCATGGTATGTGGGGTGCTGGCTGGATCTGGGAGAATTACAAGAGATTTTTTGAGCAAAAAGGCTATCGTTGTGTTACCCCCACTCTACGTTTTCATGACATGGATCCGTATGAAACTCCAAATCCTCAATTGGGAACTACCAGCCTGTTAGATTATGCTGAAGACCTTGAAAAAGAAATCCACAAACTTGACACAATGCCTATTCTGATGGGGCACTCTATGGGTGGGCTTCTCGCACAAATCCTTGGGAGTCGTGGATTAGCCAAAGCCCTTATTCTGTTAAACCCTGCATGGCCGCATGGCATCTTGGCCCTAAAACCATCAGTTATAAAAAGTTTTTGGAGTACAATTACAACATGGGGCTTTTGGAAAAAGCCAATGCGCCAGACTTTTGATGAGGCGGTATATTCAATTATGCATTTACTGCCAGCTGAGGAGCAAAAGGGTGCTTTTGACAAATTCGTTTACGAGTCTGGTCGGGCAACCTCTGAGATCGGCTTATGGCTTTTTGATTCAAAAGGAGCGGCAAAAGTTGATGAGTCAAAGGTTACTTGCCCCGTACTGGTAATTGCCGGAGCTGAAGACAGGATCACTCCTGCTTCGGTTAGTCAAAAAGTTGCAAATAAATATAAGGCTGTTTCTACTTATAAGGAATTTACAAACCATGCCCACTATGTCATCGGGGAACCCGGCTGGCAGGAAATAGCGGAGTATACCTCAGATTGGCTGAATAAAGCGCTAAATGAAATTGGAGCATCCAATGGCAAAAAAACTTGATGAAAAAGAGATAACTACTATTGAAGAGCTCTTCTGGGCAAATATGTACCAATTAGATGCAGTAGTCCAATTGCTTTTTGAGAAAGGGATAATCTCAGAGCAGGAGTTTTTTACCAAACTGAAACAGGTCCAAGCTGAGTGGAAAAGCAAGAAAGGAACTAAGTTACAGTGAAAAACAATAATGGGATTATGATTAAATCTTGCAAAATAATTTGTCTCTTAATTGTCTTCTTCTTAATCCTGCCTACTCTCTCAATCGCTGGCCAACTCAAAGTCACTAGGGTTTATGATGGTGATACTGTACAAGCTGAAGAATATGGCTGAGGCGTAAACATAATGAAGGTCAGGTTGGCCGGAATAGATACTCCTGAAACTTCCAAGAGCAAGAGAGACCCGGGGCAACCATTCAGTCAGCACGCCAAAAAATATTTAGCAGGATTGATATTGAATAAGGCCGTAGAAATTAAATACTATGGCCTAGATCGGTATCACCGTGTCTTGGGTGTAATCTTCATTGAAGGCAAAAACATCAATCTTGACATGGTTAGAGCAGGCCTTGCAGAAGTTTATCGGGGAAAGCCACCCAAAGGATTTGATTCAACGCCATATCTTCAAGTAGAGACAGAGGCTCGTGAAGCTAAAAGTGGTATGTGGAGCCTAGGAGATAAATATATAAGCCCTAGGGAATGGCGAAAGATGCATAGAGCGAAATAACATCGACGAAAGTTAATCCGCCAGGCTAAATGTAATCTATGCTTTATTGATATTTAAGTATGTGGCAAGTCACCTTAACTTCCACCCGCCAAAGCCAAATTATGCATAATCATGTTAAAATGTTATACCTTTTAGATTGCTGATATGTGGCAGAGTGCAAACCCGAACCAAGCTTGGATATTTTTCCGATAACACAACATTATGAAAATTGAAGGTAATGGCAAGATATCCCAAGTTTCAAAAGGTATAATTTCTATAGTGTATATTCGCTTATCACAGGATTGGGCGCATCTGTGATCTATGACAAATATCACAAAAGGAAGAACGACCAAAATCAGGGGATGTGGAATGCATGTCCCACAAGCCATTGATTAAAAACCTTTCCAGACTGTTCATCTGTGCTTCCGGGACGGACCAAACCAATGTGGCTTATGACAACGGTTGGTGATATGCAAACATACTCGAAAATGTGCTGCCGATCGGCAAAACAAGGAAGAAAGATACGACAAGAACTATTGCAAGACGTTCCTCCTATTTTGTATCCTTTCCTGTAATTAACTGTTAATATAAATAAAAATTCGAACGATCTCAAAAAAACTCAAGGAGCTTGAAAATTTAAAGTTGTTCCTTTATAATAAGTCGGAATTAGCTAAATTGGAATAAATTAAAATATTTGGAGGTGGGTTATGATGAAAAAAAGAGAGTTACCGGATGTTGGAACAGTGTTAGTGGCTAAGTTTAAGGGTGACCAGTATAAAGCTAAAGTTGTAAATGATAAGAGTACCGCAGGAGGAAAAGCCATTAAATATGATGATAAACTGTATCCGAGCATGACCGCGGCTGCTACAGCAATAACAAACCATAATAAAAACGGTTGGAAATTCTGGAAATTTTAAGCACCCCATTGAACTAACTATTCGAAAGTTACTGACCTGTATGATATGAAAAGTTCTGAAACCCGTAAAGAACAGCTATCGAAATTAATAAGTAATTATAACGGCTATAAAAAATCGGGGAGGCTTGATCTCAGCTCAGAAGAAACAATCAGAACTTGGTTAAATGAACTATTAAAGATTTTTAACTGGGATGTCCGAGATACATCTCAGGTACTTCAAGAGAAAATTCTATCTAAAAAAGAGCGAGAAAAGCTTGAAAAAATAACCTCTACTCACATCAAACCTGACTATAGTTTCAAACTATCCAAAAAAATAATCACATTCTTAGATGCCAAAAACCTCGACATTAAAATTGAAAATGATTCTGAAGCTGCATTCCAAATAAAATCATATGGTTGGTCAGTTTCCGCTCCATGTGCATTTGTCTCAAACTTTGAACAACTTGCCATATATGATTGTACGTATATCCCTGAAAGAAGTCAGCCCCCAATATTAGGCCGAATATACCTCAGGATTGAAGAATATTTAGACAATTTTGACGTCCTTGATCAACATCTTTTAAAAGAGAATGTCTATCATGGCCAGCTTGACAAAATTTACAAGGATACTCTTAGTGGCGAAACAAGCATAAAGAAAATAAGCACGGATTATGCGTTTGCGGAACTGCTCTCCTCTTTAAGAAAAAAGCTTGCCAAAAATATTTTATTAAATAATCCCAAACGAATTAAGAACGATTTCGATCTTCTAAGCTATTTTGTCCAAGTTATCATTAACAGAATCATTTTCATCAGAGTTTGTGAAGCCAGAAACATTGAAAAAGATGGCCTTCTGAAAGAATTCTCAGACACAGGGTTTTGGGATGCTTTTAAAAAATCTTCCTACTTTGATTTTTACACCCATTATGACGGGCCACTGTTTGAAAGAATCAAAGCATTACACTCACTAAATATATCAGATGATATTTTTGACGAATTTCTCACCTGGCTATATTATCCTTCCCCTTACAGGTTTGACGTAATCCCTGTAACACTTTTGAGCGACATATACGAGCTGTTTCTATCCAAAAAAATAGTGATCAAGGGTAAAAAAGTTACTGATGTTCTCAAAAGCGAATACGTGAAAACTAAGGGAGCAGTAAGCACACCAGATTATATTGTTAAAGAAATAGTTAGACGCACGATTAATAAACAAAAGATTGCCGAAAACGGGTTAAAAAAATTATTGGAAAACAAGATCTTGGATTTAGCATGCGGAAGTGGAACATTCCTTATAGAAGCATACGACTACCTGGAAGATATATTTATAGAACTTTACGAAACATCCGACGGAAAGCTTTACAAAGATTTTATTATCGAGCTTGATAATGAAAAAATAATCAACCTGGAAGGTAAAAGAGCCATAATTAATAGCTGCCTTTTTGGCGTCGATATTGACCCAGAGGCAGTTGAAGTTGCAAAACTATCACTTTCTTTAAAGATCATTGATTCAACCGAATACCAAGAACATTATAATGACATCGGAATATTTGGTGACAAAATTTTGAGCCGTGTAGGAAACAGTATCCGATGCGGCAATTCGCTAGTCTCAAAAGACATCTTGAACAAATATCCTGAGCTCTACAAAAAAAAGAATTTAACAGAGCTAATAAGAACAAACTGTTTTGGCTGGGATTCAAAAGAAGGGTTTAAAGAAATAATTGAGGAAAAAGGCGGGTTCGATTTTATAATCGGAAACCCTCCGTATGTTGAAGTAAAAAATTACAATGTTGAACTACCCTCGATGCACAAGTATATAAAATCTGTTTATCCTTCAGCCAAAAATGGCAAGATTGACATAGCTGTACCTTTCATAGAAAAAGGCCTCGACTTATTAAACCCCAATGGAAGACTCGGTTTCATTATTCAAAAAAGATTTTTTAAAACAGAATACGGGAAAAAAATCCGTGAAATAATATCGAGCAATAAATACATTTCATCGATCCTTGATTTTAAAACAACTTCAATATTTAAAGACCGGCTGACCTACGTAGCACTGATGTCTCTTTTTAAATCTGGGGCTAACGAATTTTATTACAAACTGTTAGAAGATGAAGTTGAAATATTACCCTTTATCTGCAGTGAGCTTAAAATACCAGAAACAGATCCCTCCGATTACATGACACTCCCTTCTGAAGCTTTGTCATCATCGACATGGATTTTCGACGAACCAGAGCTGTTAAAAATAAGAACCAAATTATTAAAGCATGGCAAATCAGGGGATTTTTTTAGCGTACGTGTTGGATTGCAAGTTCTATGGGATAAAGCCTACCATATAAGACCAATTAAAGTATCCAAGAAAAAAATAGTGGGGAAAACACACCTTGAAGAAGAGTTTGAGATAGAATCAGATGCTTGCAGGCCAGTAATATGCAACGAAAATTTCATCCCTTTCCGAAGTGACGAGCCAGACATATATGTAATATTCCCCTTCGACATAACTGACGGAAATAACGTCGGTATAAGTTTTTCTGATTTCAAAAAAAGGTATCCATTAGCAGGAACATATTTAGAAAGAAACAAATCTAAAATTGTTGCCAATGTTGAAACTAATCCAGACGATGAGTGGCACCAGTTCACAAGAGTGCAAAACCATACCAGGACTTTTCCCAAAGTGCTTATCCCCATGACCGCTAGAGACACTTTAGCAACGATTAGCTTAGTTGATAAATTGTATTGCGATAACGTTAATGTCAATTTTATAGAAATTGAGGAAAAAACAGAAAACAACTTGTATGCACTGGCCGGGATCATTAATTCAACAGTCTATTCAGTATTAACAAGATCAATAGCAAACCCCCAGTCTGGCGGGTATTACAAATTTAATAAGCAATTCATAGATCCCGTACCGTTTCCAGTGAAAAACTTTAAAGATAACAAAGACGGGCTGGTAACAGAGCTGGCAGAATGCGCAAAGGATATACAATCCCAACAAGAAAAATACCTCTCTTCAGCCCCCACTCAAAAAAGAACCATGAAGATATTGTTAGAAAAGAATTGGGAAAAACTAGATGAAATCGTTTTCAAACTATATGAATTAAACTCTGCGGAAAAGAAATTTTTTAAGAACAAAGGACGAAATGTTGACAGAATAGAGTTTCTAGAGTCTTACTGTGAATAAACAACTTAAAAAATATTTAGAAAAGTTTTCTAAAGAAAATTACTTGTTAAACAGCCTGATAGTCACACTATTCACGGAGGTTAACAATTTTAAAGGCGTAAAAAATGAATTAATAAAGTCTCTACAAATACCTGAAAGTGATGACAGTTACCAGCATATCGCTAATCTTAGGAAGTTATTAAATAACAATAACAATTTAAGCTTCGATGACCTGATTGAGCTTTTTGAATCAATAATTCCAGAAGACGAAAAAGTTACTAATGGAGCGGTATATACTCCCAACTACATAAAGAACTACATTGTTGAAAGTATATTTTCAGAAAAAAAATTCGACAAAAAAGTAGCTAAAGGGTGCGATCTGTCATGCGGTTGCGGAGGATTCCTATTCACAATTGCAGAACACATACACAAAAACACAAATAAAAATTTTAATAATATTTTCCGCGAAAATCTTTATGGATTAGACATTAGCCAAAACAGCATAGACAGAACCAAAATATTACTAAGCCTATTTGCAATCTCACACGGAGAAGATAGAAAAAAATTCACGTTCAACCTGTTCTGCGGAAACGCACTAAACTTCAACTGGCACAAAAAAATCACTGATAAAAGTCTTGTGAACGGATTTGACTACATAGTCGGCAACCCTCCATACGTCAGAACCAAAAATATTGACGAAGAAAACAAGGAACTATTAGATAACTGGATAGTAACTAAGAGCGGAAATCCTGACCTGTACATACCATTCTTTGAAATAGGTATGAAATTTTTATCAAAAAACGGAACCCTCGGATACATAACTGTAAACTCATTCTTCAGAAGCGTTAACGCAAGAGAACTACGAAAATTTTTTCAAACAAACTCTTTTCATATTAGGATCATTGACTTCAAGGATGCACAATTGTTCGTCAACAAATCCACCTACACTTGCATCTGCTTCATCAAGCACCAAAAGTCAGACGAAATCTATTACGCCAAATCAAACAGCAAAAAAATACAAGACCCGGAAAAAGAAAACTTTAACAACATAAAATACGAAACCCTTGATCACCATAACGGCTGGCTTTTAAGTGAAGATAAAACAATAGAGAACATAAAAAATATCGAAGAAAGCGGAACACAACTAGGGAAACTATACGAAATAAGAAATGGGCTAGCAACTCTACGAAATTCCATCTACATTTTTAAACCAAAAGGCGAGGATGAAAAATATTTCCAACTAAAAACCAAACAAAAAGAATACCTGATTGAAAAATCCATATGCAAAGACATCATCAAACCCAACATTCTAAAAAACGAAAACGAACTCCATGAAGTCATGGGAAAAATCATATTCCCCTATTTCATCAATGGAAAAAATATAAAACTATTTAAAGAAAATTATTTTAAACAAAACTTCCCTAAAGCATACGAGTACCTGTACAACTATCGTGAAGAGTTAGCTAAAAGAGACAAAGGGAAAAGAGAGTATGAAGCCTGGTACGCCTTCGGAAGAAACCAGGCATTAACAAATACTGGTTACAAACTACTATTCCCTTACATAGCTGACAGGCCGATTTTCGTTTACACAGACTATTACGAGCTATTGCTTTACTGCGGATACGCAATATTTTCTGAAAACAAAGAAGACTTGTTAATCCTGAAAAAAATCCTAAACTCAAAAATTTTCTGGTACTATATTAAAAACACTGCTAAGCCATACGCAGGAGGATATTTTGCACTAGCCAAAAACTACGTAAAAAACTTTCCAATCTGCGAACTAAATAGAGAAGAAAAAGAATTAATACTAAACTCACAAAACGACACAGAAATCACAAACTTGCTATACCAAAAATACAACATAGAAGCCCCACTAAATTAACCAAAGACTAAATCTTTCAAGAATAAACATTAAACCGAGTGGGAGGTCGCAAGCTGAGCGTTATGTGATCTGATCAAGTCGCATTGGGAGAAAGCGGGTGACAAATACTGATTCATACAGCTTTCCATCTGACTTCGCTGCTGCTCTAAAGGAAGTATGGGAAAACCTAATTGGCGGTCAATACGCTCCACCACCGCTCCCGGGCGCCTTGCACCTTCGCGTTTTCTTAGAAACGATGTATCTTGCAAGCATGGAAACGGATGAAGCTAGGCCGTTGCAGTTCACGGTGTGCGCCACGCCTGAATCAACAGATGTTTTACATGATGATAGATCTGGCCCTATAGAAGTGTGGCCCTTTGCCACAGACCGACAATTTAATATTCAAGAGATTAGAAGGCTATCTGCTGCAACGCATCTCGACTCTTCGGCTATATGGGTACGCTTTCCAGTGAATGAGAACGAACCGCTATCGATGCATGGGCTTGTCAATTTTGGCTCATCATGGGCGTATGCTCGCAGAGGCTACCAATACCGCCACGATCAGATTCCTCACGCTTTCCTCTTGCGTGCTGAAGGCCCTGGGCGTCTAGTGGCATATCAAGGGCAATTCAGAGTGGCCGCCCTTGTCGCCGGTGAGGTGGTTCGAGCGGAAGGTGTATCGGTATTTGATCTGAGCGGAGCATATCCGGTTTTTTCTGAAGCACGCGATTTATTGAGACCTGATGTTCCCCCGCCACAATACGAAACTGCGCGAGAGTGGCACGAGTTTGAATGGATCGCCGTCATTAACGTGATCCTCTCAATTGTAAACACCATCCAACAGAACGGTCATGGGGGAGCGTTGATAGTTGCCTCTCAAGCCTGTGACTTGCACGACCTCCTCCGTATGAAATACGAGCTTTCACAGGAAACCAATGATTTACGACAGCGTTTCGTCCATTTTCTCAACCTACGGCACAAATACGGAGACATGGTATGGCCCCCTCAATTCAAGCATGGCGCTTCAGAAGTACCGGAAGAAACAGTGCGCTTGATGGCCACCGAGATACAAGAAGCTCAAAGAATACTAACCGAAACCTGTATATTTATAGGTAATTTGGCTGGCACCGATGGTGCGATAATTATTGGCACTGATTTGAGAGTGAGGGGTTTCGGTGCTGAAATACTTCTTGATAAAGCGAAACCGTCTAAAGTGTATGTGGTGAAAGACTCCCTGGCAAGAACAAAAGAAGAGGGAGACAGCGAGAGTTTTGGCATGCGGCATAGATCAGCAATGCGACTATGCGGTGCAACCGGTGGCTTAGCTGTTTTCGTTGTTTCTCAGGATGGCGGAGTAAGTTTATTGTGGAATGATAACGGCGATAGTTGCTACAAAAGTGGGATTCAGACTACGAACGCAAATATGGTGCTAGCGTGAGAAAACCATATAACAATCTCTTCGCCGCTGAAGAGCACGTTCGACTAACAAATAAGCAACAGAGGGGTGCATAAATGGCTAACGACAAGCAATTATCTCGTTCCAAATCATTGGCAGCAAAACTAATTTATGCGGCCTTATCTGTCTTGCGTGATTATGGAAAAGAAATGCCTATGCGGGATGTGATGTCACGTGTTGAACAAGGGGTTGATTTGAATGATTGGGATAAGGAACGTTATGAAAAATCCGGATATATCCGATGGGAATCTATCCTCCATTTTTTCAGCATCGACTGTGTTAAGGCTGGCTATCTGATTAAGAAAAAAGGAGTATGGTACTTGACTCCTGAAGGTGAAGAGGCGCTAAATCTTGGCCCCGTAGAACTACTGAATTCGGCTACAAAGGCGTACCGAAAATGGAAATCAGAACAACCAAAGGACCTGCCTGACGACGACACTGGAGTTGAGGAAACTGAAGAAAGAACTATGGCCTTTGATGAGATTGAGCAGATAGCTTTGGAAGGATTTGAGAGATACATTAATAAGATAAACCCATATGAGTTCCAGGATTTAGTTGCTGCCCTATTGAGGGGAATGGGGTACTATACCCCATTTGTCGCTCCTAAAGGAAAAGACGGTGGTGTTGATGTTGTCGCGTATCGAGATCCATTGGGGACAGAGTCACCACGAATTCAGGTACAAATAAAGCATCGTGAATCTTCCGCAACAGTTCAGGAAGTCAGGCAACTCATGGGTCTTCTCCAGAAGGAAGGCGATGTCGGAATATTTGTTTCAACGGGTGGGTTCACTCCCGATGCCAAGACAGCTGCTAGAAGTTCCCATATCCACGTAGAGTTGATAGATCTATCCCGGTTCATTGGTCTATGGCAGGAGTTTTATGACAAGCTGACAGACGAGGACAAAAGCATGTTGCCTTTGACCCCGATCTATTTCTTGGCCAAGCAAGAATAGTCGAACAAGCTGCTCCGCCTGACCGCTATTCCGCTGGCGCTTCACAGCGGCAGGTGAGATTTCCGTTATCCCGACCCAACGACTTCTGCTATCTATCCGTAATTCCAGCAATATCATAAATATTGTGATATTTACATCGTAACCCAATAGCCTATTTGATTTTTTTATTCCTCGGTCCCAACGCGGATCAGAAGTGCACAAAAGCGGATGAAACCTAAAAATCTCCCATTTCAAGTATTCTGCTATATAAGTAATAACCCAGACTACCTGTCAAAAACTTTCAACCTGAAGGAAATGGTGTATCTGCATTTCCCTCTGACTTATTACAAAATATCTTTTCGCATAATGGAGACATTTTAACACAGCAAGAGGGGATATTTTCATTAAGCTAACACAGTTGATGCGCTTTGCTTTAAAGGGGAACTGGGTTAAATAATTCAATAACTCCCATAAGAAGATTAGACAAAAAGGGGGCACATCGTAAAAAATAAGTACTGGTCGACCTTTGTGAGAATTATAACAGGGCAAGACCGAAATGAGAATATTGGGAAAAATACCCAAACTGTAATTGAACAATAATCTGAAAACCGGATAAAGATTGGTGACACCTAAATACGGAACCCACAAACCACAAAAACAGGAAACTACCATGTTAAAGGTAAAAATACCTAAAATAGTCCTTATGATATTGATGTCTTTCTTTTGCCTTCATTTCATTGGACTCACTGTTGCAGATGAGTGTTGGGATGGTGAAGGTGGTGGCCCAACTTTTACAGGCAATCACAATTATCCTTCAAGCTGGTTTCCTGAATTTCAATATGACCCCAATAATCCTGATGAGATATATAGAAACAGTTCTGTAGGGATAAGTGTTATTGGAGGATTTCCTCCTTACACGTGGGAAGTAAGCGGCACAGGATTCAGCATTCCCATCTCGACAACAGACCGAACAAATACTTTGAGTGCAGATAACACAGCCTGCGGCACTGGCACAATAACAGTTACAGATAACCATGGTGTACCTGTTACAGGATATGTGAGAAACACAACAGGAGTGTGGGTATTAAAAGCCAGCGGTACTTGTGAAATGTCTGGTACTGGAACTGAAATTTATTCCGGACCTAGTTATTGGGATTATGCACTTGTTCAAGGTAATAAGAAACAATATCAAAGAACCGGACGATCATCTATTTACAATTATGCAGGGCCATGTCCTGCAAATGAGTGTTTAACCAACGGGGGGCCGTATGAGTGTGTTGGAAATGGAGATCATCCTATTCCCTGTGAAGATGCCCCAACTGATACTTTACCTAATCGAGTACATTGCAACTATCCTCAGATTCTATGGTATTACGAGTGGGAATGTCTTTAATTGAAAGACCTCTCATCTTTACAAGCCTTCTCTCCAAAAATATTGAGAGAACCACGGCGGATTGCACGTAAAGGATTCACAGGGTAAAACATAGATGAGTTTTTAGGAAAACAAGTTCAGTTTAAACATACAAGAAAACTTCCCAAAAAAATTAGAAAGGACTTTTTAAGAAAACTAAGGACCAGGTCTTCGTTCTTGACCAATGCTTCAAGGTACTTTTATCATCTAAAACCATCTGAAGGAGATGGTGCCTCTGTATTTCCCTCCGACTCATTACTCTTTTCTCATAATGGAGGCATAGTAACACAGCAGTTAGAGGGGACATTTTCATTAAGCTAACACAATTGATGCGCTTTTCTTTGACACCTAAGTAAGTTTACCTTATACTCCCCCCTTCCAGAAAAAATCCCTTTTCATTTAACTATTTTCGCGTGTTCGAGAAAAGAGTTTTCAAACATTAGGGTTCGTTTCTCCTGATACTCTTTCTCATCGAAAATGGTGCTGTGAAAAAATGTAGTGAACGGTTCCCGATTTCCGGATAATCTGTGCAGAAGTGCTGAGGTGATATAGTTTTGTTCCAAGAAGAGAAGAGCCCAAAAATATTCTACGGCTGGTTTATTGTAGCTGCCTGTTTTATTGCTACCTTCACCTGCGGTGAGGCCATGTGGTCATTTGGCGTTTTTTTTAAGCCGATAGAAAAAGAGTTCGGCTGGAGCAGGGTCCTGATTTCTTCAGGTTACACTGGATTTCTCTTCGGCTATGCAATTTCAGCTATGGCAGCAGGGAGAATAGCAGACAGATATAGCCCCCGCCCTATCCTTTTTTTTGGCGCATGTTTAGCCGGGCTCGGGGTTTCACTGTGCAGCCTGGTACAGAGCATCAATCAGCTCCGATTTTTTCTCCTGATTGGTGGGTTGGGGGCTGGTGGTACCTTTCCAGTGCCGACCTCTCTGGTGCAACGATGGTTCTATAAAAAGCCGCAGGCTGGTTTGGCCCTGGGAATTGTCGTAGCCGGTGTCGGCGCAGGAGCACTGGTCTTTACCCCCCTGGTCAATTATTTGATCCTGATATCCGGATGGAGAAATTCCTATCTGATTATTGGAATCCTCTTCTTTTGCACAATTGGTCTATCATCACTTATTATTAAACGCAGCCCGGCAGAGACAACAATTATCTTAGAGGGGGCGGAAGGTATACCACACCCTGTTAGAAGCCAGAGTTTTACAACGGCTCAGATTTTATTGAGCTCCTCCTTTGCTGGAATCACCTTTATTCATTGTAGTGTAGCTTTTGCCTTCCACACCGTCTCTGTCCATCTCGTTCCTTATGCAATGGATATCGGTGTTACTCCTACAATCTCGGCAGTAGCCCTTGGTCTTCTTGGAGGATTCTCGGTTCCGGGGCGTATTATTTCCGGCATCATAGTGGACAGGGTGGGATGGCAAAAGATAATGATCATCTCCCTTTTTGGGCTGGCATTATTGATCCTGTTGCTTTCAATTTTAAAAGCAGCGTGGATGCTTTACTTTTTTGTTTTATTCTATGGAATATGTCACGGGAGCAGAATTGCCGCTCATCTGGGGATTTTAGGGGAATTCTTCGGAATGAATTCTTTAGGAGAAATTATCGGGACTATCACGGCTATTGCTGTGTTCACTGGGGCTTTTGCTCCGTATCTCGCCGGATTTATCTTTGATAGTACAGGTAGCTATTTTATTGCTTTCATGATTGTGATGATGCTTCTTCTGGGTGGCGGCATTATTGCGACTGTAATAAGAAAGCCCGTTCAAACAGAATAGCTCATCTGGATTGCCCTATAACATAGAATTATTATGGCTTAAAACCTTTTACAGGGTCGTTTTCATTACCGTTCTTTTAACTGGCCTTGCTTGATTCCGAAGTAACTTTACCCCATACTGCCTTCAATTTAAAAAGCAATGGTACCATTTGAGCACTTTTTATCAAAGAGGGGATTTTAAAGAATTTTACTCATATTTACTCAATTTTAAGGGACGATAGATATGTCTTCTGATGATCGGAACAGGGAAACAAAGTTTCACCTTTGGGGATGGATCCTTTTTCTTTTATGCGCGGGGTTTTTTATAGCATCAAGTTTGCTAAGCCATAACATCTTGAGCCTTGCCGGGAGCATTATTTTTTTAATAGCCTGCGTGATATTCATCATTCCTTTAAAAATAAAAGGAAATCAAGGAAACAAGGAGTAATAGTATCTCGCCTTCAGAAACTTAGGTGAGGTTTTAGTCTTTTTATGCAAGATGATTTACAGTATCCGTAATGCGAGGAAAATCCATAGCAGAAATGGGATCAGGCTTCTATGCATTGCTTAACTGTAGTCAAATTAGACAATGCTAACTTGCTGATATGGTTTGAAATGAAGGGAAAATTACGATTGATATGGTTTTTAAAAGGGTATTTTTAGACACAAAAAGGTCTATATAAGCAGATGGTATTGGTTCATCACGAAAGTTACGAGCTCCTTATTGTGAGACTTTTGAGGTCAAAAATAGTAGTTTAAGACTCGAAAATACCTATTATTGAACTGTTAACCTTGAATAATCAATAGGAAAGCTTGGCCCGACCCCCAAGCAAATCAACCCAATTACCAATCAAAACTCATGTTTTCTGCACCCATTCACTTTTAGGTATCGACTAAGGATCATCTCATGAGCCGATTCATTCAGAAAATATTCACTGAGGTTCC
>Ga0307378_10007449_pt1 | contig 14748 bp, 17 predicted proteins | sample UN1MG_FD_202238 | JGI IMG/M metagenome (GOLD analysis project Ga0307378, IMG submission 202238) | Soil microbial communities from Risofladan, Vaasa, Finland - UN-1 | ecosystem: Environmental > Terrestrial > Soil > Coastal area > Acid sulfate soil | place: Finland: Risofladan, Vaasa | collected...
CCACCATCAAAAAATGGAATTGATGGCTGACGAGCAAGCGGGTGGTATATCCTATATAGTTATTTATATGGTAAGAACGAAGAAAACATTATTCATTACCCCAAATGATTTTGAACGGCTGTTTGACGAAGGTAACGTGAAAAACATTAAAGTAGATTTAATAGAGCAAATGTGTTACCGTATGTTCGCTGACGACACACAGTTTAATCCTGTTGTAATAGAACGGACCAAATGGTTTTCCACTATCGATGATAAAGGCAATAAGACTAAAGCAACGAAATGGTTCTTTCCTTTGTGGTTAAAAACTATGGAACCAGAATACAAAAGGTTTGACTATGCTTTATGAAATAGACCCTGAATGTGACTATCTAGAATTAGATGAAGATATCCGTGATTATGTATATGCGCGGGACAATGAGCTATGTGTAATGTGTAACGGACAGGGAGGGGAAATTCATCATATAATTTTTAGAAGTAGAGGCGGTACACACCGTCCAAATAACTTATCGTTGCTTTGCAACAGATGTCACAGAAAACAACATAGCGCAGATCCTTTAACGTTGAAGTGCTTATTAGACAAGGTCCAGAAAAATGAACGTAGGTTTAGGAAGAGCCTAATATGAGAAGAATCTGCATATTTACAGATATAGAGTTTGAGACTATGGATCCTGATGCGCAAGTCAGCCCATTAGCCGCAGAAGCAATACTAAATGTCATAACACGCGACAAAAGTCTGCGGAGGAGGGTATCTGCTGATATCCTGGGTGACACTGAAGTACTAACTGAAATTGCCAAGGCTGTTATGTCAGTCGAAGCAAGTGAAGTTGGTCTCAGTGCCCCAGGTTCTATCAGCGAGTTTTTTCTTAACGTCCGGTCTGACTTGGTTAACTCCCAAGCATGAAGAATTCCTAGCTCAGTATGAAAGAGAAATTCAAATCAAAGTTGATTCGGCTTTCAAAGACATACACGAGCGGCAGGACGTTAAACAGGAAATTCGAGTTGAACTTATTAAAGCATACAAAAATCGTTTGAAGTATGCTGACTGGCACTATGTTGTACTGAATGCTATTAAATGTAGGATTAAAGACTACAAGAAGCGACTGTACAAAGTGCCACTGTTTGATGTAACAATCAAGGATAAGCAAAGCGCAGACACTTTGATACAATACATTTTAGATACTCATATGTCTGATGATCTAGAAGCGGAAACCGTAGCACGCATGTATAGTATTGAAACTTCTGATTTATTGGAAAGCTTATTAAGTCTGTTTGCTTGGTGTGAAGAAGATTTTACTGAGTGGGAAAAGGAATATATGAGTTGGCTGTATGGAAAATATACAGACGACAAAAATTATCCACTCGAAAATGAGAAGAAGCGAATGGAACTAATGGGGTATGGTCCTGAAGACCGCAAAGAGTTCCGACAATTAGCACAACAATTTACCGATAAGATAAAGGAGATGATCAATGATAATTGGGTGGTGTAGATTAACAATGATGATGGAAATTGACCTAAACAAAACCGATAAAGGTTTTGCGGGTATGCGAACAGGCTACATGAAAGCCTTGGTTCGAGCAGGTCATACTATCAAGATACTCTCTCCTATGGGGAAAGATAGCCGTGAATCATACAACTTTATCAAAAAGGGTGGTAAGCCTGAAGAGCTTGGTGAATGGGATACAAGTTGGTTTGAATCCGTGACCTATGCACCAAAGAAAGATGCGTCTGACTGTGACTTATTGATAGTCGAATCTTCTGCTTGCAACTGGATGTTCAAGTGGCAAGGGCAACCGCTTATCCGTAGATGTGCAGAAATTTTAGACAGCTATAGTGGCACAGTAATCATTGAACAATCCGACCCAGAATTACCATTTCCGTTTGGCAAGCTGGGATGTGCTAAGCGTAAGTACAGCCACAGTAAAAATCCATATCGACTTGGTGAAGAGTCAGGGCATAAAGAACTTGAGTTGTATGGTTGGGCTGACCCAAAAGAAATTTGGGATAATAAAACATATTTTGTAGCGACTCGGGCTTTAGATGAAGAAGCAATCAAAGATATCGGCATGTACAATGGCATACGATTTCAATATAAGAAGTTAGCAGAAGAAGACAAGATCACTATTCTGCATATGCCACAAGCTTATGATTTTGAATCTCACAACGAAGGTGTAGAGTATAACCATGAGCCTACCATAGATATTACTTACGCAGGTTATCCACGCACTGACCAGAGAGAACGCAAGTTTGTTGAATTGTTTTTAGGATTAGACAATAGTGTGGATAAAGCGGTGTGCGGTCCATGGAATAAAACGAGCAGGGAAGAACTTCGCACTGATCTAGATTATAACTATGTGGAATATCGAGGTAATCTATCTTGGCATGACCTACCAAGATTTTTGAACGAAAGTAAATTTACATTGTATCTCGGTGTAAGTAAGGCATACAGACTTAACTGGCAAACGAACAAACCTTTTGAAGCTATTAGCTCTGGCAGTGTCTTGCTATTTGACGAAGGTATAAAGTACCTCGAAGACTGGCTTGGAGCTGAATTTATTATTGGTGAACATAACTTAGACTTATGGTCTTTTATCATTAAGAATATTGATAATGAAGACCGCAAGGCACTGTGGGAATGGCAGCATAGCCAAATTTCCTTCATGACATGGGATTACTATCTACAAGAACTAGGCAACGCCACCAATGAAAGTACTCATAGTGACACTGACATAGAAAACAGTAGGTCGGAAGTGCCGCAGGAAATCAAGGATATCTTAGAAAGGTATTCAGCAGGGTATTCAGAGTACCAGAATTCCGTAGTCAGGTGGCAAGATCAATGGCATGATGTCGTACAAAATAAGATTGAAGCCGGAAATAATTACATTCGGGAAAACTATAGTCCACCTGCATGTTTTAGAGAATACGAGCAAGGGGAAGACGTATGCGAGGCTTGTGTCTTTAAGGCACAATGTATAGCGGCAATGCAGCCGAACGACAGTGAGATAGTTCCAGAAGAGCCTGAAGAAGAACAAGGCGTTGTACCTGCAAGTACGTTTGTAACAGATAGTGATAAAATTATCAAACCAGAGGAGGAAAAATTTACAGAACCAAGTGGCGAAGAAAATATCACAATAACAAAAGAAAGATCGTGTATTGTTATACATATTAAGAATGCGAAAGATCTTTCGCTTCATCTGCACATCTAACCAAAAGGAAACATGATGGCAAAACCGACGAAGAAAAAAGGCGCTAAGGGAAAGGTCAAAGACGCTCCCAAAGTAAAGAAGGGTAGTAAGGAGAAGACGGAGAAGAAGGAGAAGAAGGAGAAGAAGTCTGAAGAACCAGCAATTGTTGACGTTCCTCACAAGAAGAAAAGCTGGATGATTGAGCGTGAAGTTAACTCAGTCACAGGTACTCGCTTTAAGCCACGCACAAGTCAACAGCTTGCTTTTGATATTGTCGTAAAGGGTATCAATAAGGGACACGATGTCGACAAGATCCGTAAGGCTCTTGCTGACACTCGTAAGGAAAACGGCGCAGAACGTAACCTTGATGCAGGTTACTTCAATCTGGCTGTTGGTTGCCACCCTGAGTATTTTGAAGTTTGGAATACGGGTGAGATCAAGTTGATCAAGGAACCCACTCCTGACCCAGAAGCAGTAAAGAAGGAAGCTGAAAAGCAAGAAGCTCGTAAGAACCGTGCATCTAAAGCACGCGGTACGACAAAAGCCAAGAAGCCTGCTAAGGGTAAGGTCAAGCCTGCTAAGGATAAAAAGAAGGCTAAGAGTAAGCCGCTTTCAAAGAAGTAGTTTATCGCCACGCTGAATACAGGGCGGGGACAATCGTGTCCCCGCCCTTTTAGGAGATAGAAATGAAGATTGGGGTCTATGGAATAGGCTATGTTGGTGCCGTTACTGCTGTGCAATTGTCTGCGACTGGCAAGCATGAAGTGATTGGTGTAGAAGTCAACAAAGCAAAACGGTCCAACCTGAATGCAGGCAAGCTACCGTTCTTTGAACCGGGGATGCAGGAAGAATGGGAAACACGTAAGATTAAAGTTAGTGGAACAGTGATCGATGATTGTGACGTTTCATTGATATGTGTTGGAACACCTACATGTAGATATACAGAAGAACTTGACATATCTACAGTCATTAAGGTTGCAGTCAGTATAGCAAAGTGTGCACCAGATGATCACTTAATCGTTGTAAGAAGCACAATGAATCCTGGTGGCATGTTTCTCCTTAATGAAGCAGTCCAAGCTGAAATACCAACGAAAAAAGTGTGCAACGTAGTATTCATGCCAGAGTTCTTAAGGGAAGGTTGTGCGCTTAAAGACGTTAACAGTCAAACAATCAACCCATTTGGTTTTGCCACAGCAGACCAGAACGTTGCTACCAAAAGTAAGCTGTTGGCAAAACTTACTGATATCTTTTCTATACCATTGGAAACCATTTGGAGTACAGGGTATGAAGAAATTGAGATACTAAAGCTTGCCAATAATGCTTGGCACGCAACCAAGATAACGTTCGCCAATGAAATATCCCGTATATGCTGGATGTCTGGTGCTAATAGTAAAGTTGTCATGAATATGCTTTGCCAAGATACACAGAAGAATGTGTCTCGCATGTATATGGAACCAGGATTTGCTTGGGGTGGAAGTTGTTTGCCAAAAGATGTAAGGCAATTGCAGAGTTTGTTACCACCTACTACAACTTTGATTGGTTCGCTGAACGCATCGAATAGTAGCTACATTGAATTCTGCAGGGAACGTATTGAAGATACGGTACGGGAAAAGGATGCCGATAAGTTGGTGATACTGGGTGTAGCGTTCAAAGCAAACACTGACGACTTGCGTGAATCAGCAGTTACAGCATTGATTAACCGGATGTGTCAAAATTCTGTGAACTTCCCACCCATATATACATATGACCCACATGTGGCGTTAAAAACTACAGATGGCTATGGAACCAGTGCGAGCACTCTAGGGAATGGCATTATAACCAATGCGGTTATAGCCATTACCCAGTGGAATGATGCCTATATCGGAGTTCTTGAGAGGTGTGACGATGAAAGCTGTGTAGTGATAGACTTATTTAATGCCCGTAGTGCGCTAGGTGAACAGAAGATGGTGCAGGATATTAACGCTAAAGGGGATTATTTGTACGGCATACCTATGGTTGGAATTAGTTGGTGATAATTAAACTAATAAAAACATATCCTACTGCTTGCCAGGAACATTCCGTGCGTGTATAGGTAAAATAGGCCAACAGTATTGGCACCTATATATTTGAATAAGAGGTACAAAAGGTATAAAAGGAATGCGGGATTACGAATCACGGGCAGTAGACAGACTCTTCAAAAAGAATGAGCAGCAACTAAAAAATAACTTGAATAAGTTAATATGCCATACAGGGTATTTTAGTTGCAACAGGGATGAAGTGTGGCAGGAGTTGTGCATACTATTCTACCAAAATTTTACGGAGTATTATGAAACGGACAGGCAATACCTGTCCTTTTTGTTTATATGCCTGAAGAATAGAATAAGGAATATGCAGAAGAAGCAGTATACTTATGAAGGCAGGTTTACAACTGATCTGACTAGCATACAAAGCAACCTTGGTATACGACAAGGAGACACAGAAACAGGTAGGTCTGCTGACCAATACACTGCAACATGGGGGCAGGTAAGTTCACCTAGTAGTCAGTTTGATGAAATGGAAATACAAGAGATCATACAAAAGTCCAGACAGCTATTAGATAATGTAGGTAAAGAAGTGTTTGACATGATCCTAACTGACCGTAAAGCTGTCAAAGAAGTGAATGAAGCTATGCGTCTACAAAAAATCAAACACCCGACACCTGCTGAGCGACGACGATTGCATGTGCTAGAGAAGAAGAAAGTCACAGGTACTTCTACAGTAAGTGAAGCCATAAAAATTATAGAAACTAGCATACGACCTACAATAAATAAAAGTGAATTATCCTATGGTTGTTTATAATATCTTAGGTATTATACTACATTACCACATAAATACGTGTGGCAAAACAACATAAGGAACTATATGGCGAGAAAAGAAGTAGTACCAGTAACGGAACAGCACTTTGGTATGGTGCAATATGTTATCAATTTGGATACACCAGAAACATTTACTGATGGTGTACTCGATGCGTTGGCGCAAATCTATTGGATGTTCGACGATGAAAGTGGGTTACACTTATCTGTAGATTTGCGTTATCATGTGCAAGGTGTAGCTAGAACTAAGCTGTATCCAATGTACACTTGGGAAGATGGACTTAAAGGGTTAAAGAAGTATCTTTCCACAGTACGCAAGGGAATTTTTGCACGTACCTTAAGGCACAAGTTAGATGACTTGAGCATTGAACTGCGTATACCACAAGCTGGATTTATTACGGCTATACCCACTATGACGTTTATCTATGACAAACTGGCGGAAGCCAATGGCGAATGTGCTGAAGCAGGAGAATTTATGTCAGTAAAATATCCAGAACATTACAAAGAATTCTTGGAAGAAATTAGTGAGTTGAACGCATGAATAACCTTTGGGTAAACGTAATGTTCTTTGGGTGGCATCTGCAAGTTGGATGGGATCGCCCTTGGGTTGGCTTATCTTGGAACGGAGTACATTCTTTTGATGATTGGCCAGATGGACGTATTGTAGTCTACCAGTTCTTCAACTATAACCGCAAGTTTAAGGACTAAAATGAAAGAAAAACAGAAAACCATAGTCATAATGGACGGCAATAACGTCGCTTATGGAATTTATAGTAGGTTCAAGGAATCCAAAACAGGATTGTTGACATCTGGTGCAGGTATACCAACCACTGTCATTTTTGGAATGCTACGTTCATTGAGCGCCTTCTGTAATACATTACAAGTGGACCGTAGTATAATAGCTTGGGACGTAAAAGGTGGCAGTAAGTGGAGAAAGTCTATCTTCCCTCACTATAAAGCTAATCGCAGTGGAAGCTATGACGACATGCAAGATTATTTCGACGAGTTGGAAAGCGCTCGCCAGTACCTTAAAGTCTTTGGTATAAACCAAGCACCTTGTGAAGGTATTGAAGCAGATGATGTCATAGGTTGGTTAACTAAAAAATATGAACGTGAAGGTTGGCGTGTAATCGTATATAGTAATGACAAAGACTATTATCAGTTAGTCAACAAAAATGTAAAAATATGGCGTCCTGTTACTGAAAAGATTATGGATACTCGTAGTGTGTACGAATTACGTAAGATGTCACCAAGGCGCTTATACTTAATTGATGGGTTAGTTGGTCAACAAAAGGATAATATACCCGGAGCATGCGACTTAGATGCTGATGGTGTCATGCAGAAATATGGACTTGGTGAAGGTAGAGCTCTTAAACTGTTTGACCACCCAGAAAATCCACACCAAACATTGTCAGCAGTGCACCGTATATTAAAAGGTTCAGACAACTGTCCAGTCGGACCCAAGTTTAAAGAACAGTTACTAAAGAATTGGAAACAAGTCGTCCTTAGTGCGAAGTTGTCGAGGATACGAACACGAGATAGGCATTATGCCGATTGGGAAATGGAAAAACTGCAAGAAGTTTATAATCAGTCTATGCTTGATATGGAAGTTAGTGCAAGAACCATCTCCAATCAAGCTATCCGATTGGACATTCAGACTATCGACGTGGTGAAGATATGCCGGAGCATTGGTGTCAATGTTAAGGGTAAGGGACGCGAAAGAAAAAAGATTAAGCTGAGGGTTGGATGATGGAACCTCTATTTGATTGTGACTCACTTACGCAAGAAGAACGTGAACACATAACGGGACTTCTGGAACTTAAACCAACCCGTCCATCAAAACTTTTAGTATTTTCCACACCATATAGTAAAGACAACCATTTTAGGAGGTTATTCGATGAATGGCAAAGAAGACAAGAAGAAAGTAGTTCCGGGCGAACAGGTTAAGGCAATCGGTTCAAAAGCAAGGCACCATATTGATGCCAAGAAATCGGGGCAACCAATCAAAGAACGCGTGAAGACAAAGGAAGTATAATGAATCCAGCCGAAGTATTACGGGAACTGCAAAACATAAGCAGTTCCACAGCAAAAGTTAAGTTTCTCAAAAAGCATGACTCCGAACTATTGCGCAACATTATCAACCATGCAGTGAATCCATACATTACATTTGGTATTAAGCAGTATGAGTTTAGCGCCGAACCCGCATTACATGATGGTTTTCTGCATGATCTTAAATGGATGGACAAAGTAATAACAGAGTTAGCAAAGCGTGGATACACTGGCAATGTAGCGCAGCAAATGATTCGTAAGGCTTCCGACCATTTGAATGAAGATCAGCGATATGTGTTAGCTTGTATGCTCGATAAAGATTTGAAGTGTGGTGTGTCAGCCAAAACTGCCAATAAAGCTTTCCCTGGAATGATCCCGTTGTGGGCAATGCAGAAGGCACAAGGTATCAAGATGGATAAAATTATTTATCCATGTATAGCTGAAATTAAAGAAAATGGACGCGGTAACAATGCGATCATCATTAACCAAGATGTTGAACATAAAAGCAATAATGGTAAAGTGTGGGAACCGGGAGCATACTTTGACGAAGAGTTAGTCAAGATTGCTGATGGTATGCCTATGGTTATCTTTGGTGAAGTACGCGGTAGGCATGGCAAAGGTGTGGACCAATACCAAGCAAGTCAAACGTTCACAGGTAAAGACCCTGATATGACAGATGCCGTATTTGTCATCTGGGATATGCTGTTACTTGGCGAATTCAAACGGCAGAAGGTTGGTGACAATCGCACTATGGCAATCCGTTCTCGAAGACTGAAGGATCACTTGCGCCAATACCAATTTCGAAACGACAAAGAAGAATATAAAGTTAAGTTTGTCAAGCAAAAATTGATTAACAGTGAAGAAGAACTGCTCAAGTATTATGAAAAAATGCTTGCGCAGGGGCATGAAGGGTTAATCGTCAAGAATATGAACTCTACTTATGAGTTTAAGCGCAGTTATAATTGGATGAAGCTTAAGCCTATGGAGACCATCGACCTCAAGATTGTAGGGGTAAAGGAGGGCAAGGGCAAGCTTAAGGGTACTTTGGGCAGTGTGGTAGTTCGCAATGGCAAAACGAAGGTCGACTGCCCTATGGGTAAAGGCATCACTCATACCATCGCCAAGGAAATGTGGGAAGCATACAAAAAGGACAAAACATCTATCATCGGTCACATAGGTGAAGTGCAATATCAAAATGAAACCGCGGATGGAAGTCTGTTCTTACCTAAGTTCCTGTGTATTAGAGATGATAAGGATGTGTCAGATTCTCCCAAGCCAAAGAAGAAAAAGAGTAAGAAGAGTAAGAAATAATGGATATTTACGTTCAATATCAAACACACGAGATGGAACTGTTTTGGAACTTCATTGCAGAACGGCATCTAATCTATGTACGTAAAGAACTGAACGATAGCCTTCCCCCCTGGACGAACGACTCAATACTGGAAAACTTCAAGTTTACAAACGTCTTCCGTGAGCTCGACAGGGGGACAAGGTTTGTAACTAACCATATTCTTACACAAGACATGTCACCAACCAATATGATATTTAATGTCATAGCATACAGACTCTTCAATCGTATTGAAACTTACCTACATCATGGGACACTGGACGTTGATACTTATGATGCCGATAAGTTCAATTTACTAATACATGATTTTAATCATTTAAAAACAACCAAGACTGTATTTACTTCTGCATTTATTGTAAGCGGTTACAGCATGGATGAACTGCGCGGCATGGATAAAATCAAGCGGCTTTCTATAGTGTTTAAATGGATACGTGATCAACTGGTTAATTGTGAGCATATTGTAAATGGCATCATGGCGGACACTACCATGGAAAACACATATAATCTGTTACGTGAACTGACTGGGCTAGGTCCGTTCTTGGGATACCAAATCGCAGTTGATTTGAGCTATTGGAGTGAGACACAGTTTGGTGAAGATGACTTCGTAGTGATGGGACCAGGAGCTAAGCACGGCATTGACTGGTTGTTTCCGGAAAAAGAAAAACGTCGAGGTATGAACGAAGAACAGTGTTGCATATGGATGCGTGATAAACAGTTTGAATTTTGGGATGACTACAACATAGACCCAAAAGTTTTGTTTGAGGATAGGAAAGTTCCTTACTTAACATTAATGGCACTCGAAAATCTATGTTGCGAATTCCAAAAGTATATGAAGGCACATACAAAAGGTGGCCGTCCACGTAACACTTATAAAAGTAAAGAGGGGCATGCCCGTGTTCAACAATATCGAGAAAATGAACCGTGGAATACTAATACATTCAGCGTATACGACAAACCACAGAATATCAAAAGGTATAAGGAATTGATAAATGATTAGGATAGCATTAGCTGGAAGAAAAGGCAGTGGTAAGGATGAGTGTGCTAAGGTATTAGAAAAGCACTTCAAGTTTGACAAATTTAGTTTTAGTGATCAATTGAAACGTATTGCCCATGAACTATTTCCTTGGTTACATGAAGACTACGACCCTGACATAAAAGAAAATGTAATCTGGGTTAGCCCTTATGATGGGCGTGAATGGTCACCGCGTCAGATTTGGGTGGCGTTAAATATAATCGTTGAGATTGATCCCGATATCTTAGTTAATAAATTACATATTCAACGTATGCGTTCTTTATATGCCCTGTGTGATGACACATTGATGCGTCACTGTATCAAAGACCTGAGACCACACAACCCTATGGAGCTTGCTTACTGTAAGGCACAGGGATTCGTCATCGTATACATAAACAACGCTAAAGACCCAATACCTACTGAGAATTTGCATCCTACTGAAGATAACTTTGACCCTATCATTAACGAAGCAGCAGCAATCTTTGAAAATCACAAAGAAGGTGAAGAACCGTTTATTCAGTTCTTAATTCAAGAGTTAGGGTTGGAGGTGCCAGATGCAGGCTGATAACATAAATTCTTTGTTCAATGTCGCTGTCAAAAGGTTGCTGTCTGACGGTGAAGAAGTGAAAGTAGGAAAGAATACTACATTGGAACTTCAACCTGCGATGTTGACACTAACAGACGCTACTAAACGCACATTAATATATCCACATCGTGGTAATAATCCATTCAGTACATTGTTCGAAACTCTTTGGGTGTTGAGTGGTGACAATAATATTAAAGACCTGAAGTTCTTCCTACCCAGAGCAGGAGATTTTAGCGATGACGCACACACATGGCGAGCAGGATATGGAAAAAGAATTTTTAAGCACCTTGGTGTCGATAGCGAACGAGCATCGGGCATGGTGCATGGATCAGCTAAGTCAGCAGAGTGGGAAACAATTCCTAACAGACCAGTCGACCAGTTTAGGTATGTGTACGAAACACTTAAGGCAGACCATACAAGTAGACAAGCAATTATTACAATATGGGATCCTGCCAAAGAGTGTACTGTTGGAAAGTCTAAAGATTTCCCATGCTGTAACCATGTAGCATTTATCATACGTAACGGTAAGCTTAACTGTACATTGACCATGCGCAGCAATGATGTACTGTGGGGATTCAGTAGCATTAACGTATATGAGTTTACGGTAATGCAAGAGATCCTAGCTAACATGCTTGGAGTTAAGGTAGGTAAGTATGTCCATATAGCTAATAGCTTCCACTGTTATGTGAAGGGACAATTTAATGCAGAACAAAACTTTAAGAAGTTAACACGTTGTGCAGATTATGTTCAAGACTTGGAGTATCCTTTGCTTGACTGTGAACCATTTCCTGCCGCATACCCTGAGCCGCAAGAAAACATGTATGAAGAGACCATGTTAATGTACAGGGATATCTATTTGAAAACGTGTCAGATGATTAATGTGGGTAAGCACCAGTTCCAACGTGAAGTTGAAGAACGAGAAGCACAGTACATGTTGATGGAACCTATTGAAGTATACTTATACTTGTATGTATTGTGGAAACGTCAAGACTTGCTGGAAGAAGGGGACTTCCATGATACATATAGATACCACATGTCTAAGCTACTATTGACAGATTTAAAATTATCATGCCACTACTGGTTTATGAAACAGTGGAAAGAAATAAAAACAGAAGAGGTCGATAAGGCATATGACTCATGTCTAATGGACTACTAACAAAGGAGAAGTAAATGGACTACAGCGATTGGTTGACAAAAGGAAGACTTGAAGTGGAGATGATAGCATGGAAGCAAGCACGCTTCCATGATGCTTATGCTTATGACATCACTCAAGTAGTAAAAGAAGCTGAACTGAAGAAGCCAAGCATATTGGAATTTGGATGTGGGCCTAGCTTAATACCTGCTGAGTTGGACTTTAAGTTTAAGTATAAAGGGGTTGACAAGTTTCCTCTTTGTATTGTTAAAGCCAAGCTACTCAATCCGGACCTTGACTACGAAGAAATAGATATCCGGGACTTCTATACAGAAAAGAAGTTTGACATAGCGTGTGCCTTTGCTTTCTTGAAGCATTTCACGTTGGAAGAATTGCCTGTTATCTTTAGCAAGCTGTTCAAGAGTGGAGACATCTGCATCTTTAGCATACCTATTGGTGATGCCAATGTAGATGATTTGTCCAATGGGTTTCCGCATACCTTTGTAACAAGAAAGTTCATCGAGAAACTAGCCAAGAGTTACGGGCATGAGATTATCAGTATAAGTGAAAGCATCGGTCCTGTTGAGTTAGTATATGTCACACAGAAGATAGAAGTTAAAACATCTGAAGAAGAAGAATGGGCAAAGAAAAAAACCAAGAAGAAGGCTAAAAAATAATGATAGATTTCACTGATTGGGTACTACGGAATACCGTGTACCCTGACGTGACCTACCATAACTTCCTACGTGAACAAGCAAAACCCCACGACCGTATACTGGAAGTGGGTGTTCACATAGGAAGTTCTTTTATTGGTATGTTGCGGGATAGATCATACGAATATGCTGTTGGGGTAGATAACTTTCAGCAAAATTCTCCAAAAGAAACCAGTGATAATTTGAAACTGTTCGACATAAAGAATTGGTATCTAGAAGATTCTGTTGATTATTTGTGTGTAAATAATATGATCATGCAATATCAGTCCACATTTATTCACCTTGATGCAGATCATTCCTTGCAAGGTACACTTAATGAATTGTGGTCAGTAACACGACATGAATCAGTACAGACTATCGTAGTGCATGATCTAATAGACCCTAACGTTGAACAAGCGTGCGCGACATTTATGAATTGGAACAACGCATACTGGAAGGTCAGGTATATTGACCACAAGACAGTTTTTAACGGATGTATATTATTGGAGCGCAGGAAGCGATGAAAACCGAATCAGCAATAAGTTACCAAGGAATGTTCCGTGGGCTTATGAAATGTGTTAACCATAAGCCTCTACCTAAAGAAATCATAGTAGAAAATTGGCAGTCGCACCATGTTCAGCAGGCAGTAGCTTTATTTTTACAGGGATTGGGTAGTGTATACCATACGGATGCGCTTGTAGGGGCTAACATAGCTACAGCCACCTTACACCTTACACAAGGTGCCAAAGTACCTCAGAGGCACATCAAAGCGCATCTACCTGCGGGTATAGGAGACATTGCTTGGGTAATGCAAAAGCTTCAGAACGCTTTAGGCCCAAATGGTACATGTGAACTATTGATTTCCGGTGAAGGACCAAAGAGGGGTAAAGAATTTGCGGAACTGTATCCCTGTGTAACTGATGTCAAATATAGCCAAGTAGGGTATCAGGCTATACACAAACAGAGACATCATGACAGTTGGACTTTAGAATTTCAATTTGACAACGACAAAGAGATATACCTCAGTGCTAATAGTCATTTAGAATTAGGCAATCGCATTGAACAATACTTACCACACTATCCAACACGTTATGGTCTAGATAATCTAAATCTTGGTGAATACAAAGGTCCAATTATGAATATGGATCACTATTGTATAGGCATATATCCTAGTAGTTATAAAACTAATAGTAATTGGAATTGTGGCACACCTCAATTATGGCTAGAAAGAATGAAAGCAATGGAAGATCATTTCATTGGAGATAAAAGTATGACGATAGTGTTCTATCTTATTGGTGCCAAATTTGACAGGCGGTTCGCCAGTGAAATTGGCAGACTGGCTAAGGAGACTGGTTTAAACATTGTCAATACAGTAGGCATGTTACATATCAAAGATACTATCCAAATGATCAAGCAACTGGACAGGTTGATAGCATTTCCAAGTGGCATAGGTATCATCGGTAGCATGGTCAAAACGCCCACCTTAATGATAATGCCTGAACATCTTAAGTCTATGGAATACAAGTGGGTACACCCTAAGCTGATTGTAGATAATCAGTTTGTGCATCTGCAGTTATCTGAAGTGAATAAGCATCTAATAGATGTTGCATGTAATAAACTACAAGACAGGAAGAACGTATGAATGTAATGGAAAGTGTGATTGTCGACCGTACAGTATTCGACGTCATTAACGGTGAACTTATTATAGATAATAAGACACCAATAATGCTGTACGGCACAGAATATTTAGACAATTACCGTATGTTGGCAGAGACTGCATTCAGTGTCCGGTTGTCACAATGGCGCAGAGCTTATGCTGAATCATGGAGTAAAGGAAACGAAAATAAGTTCCTAGACTTTGGATGCGGATTCAGCCCAATTATCGCACAGATTAGTGTCCGTGATTGGTTGGAAT
>Ga0307378_10007450_pt1 | contig 14746 bp, 10 predicted proteins | sample UN1MG_FD_202238 | JGI IMG/M metagenome (GOLD analysis project Ga0307378, IMG submission 202238) | Soil microbial communities from Risofladan, Vaasa, Finland - UN-1 | ecosystem: Environmental > Terrestrial > Soil > Coastal area > Acid sulfate soil | place: Finland: Risofladan, Vaasa | collected...
GTCGGCGTGGCGCTGGAGGAGCTTGCGGACAGGGGTGGCGTTGACGAACGACAGCGCCGCGTCGACCCGGACGATCCGCACGCCCTCGACCGTGTGGGCTTCGGGGAAGCGGTCGATGTTGCGGTAACTGGTCGTGTCGTCCACGTGTCCGAGCACGGCGCTGTGGGGCATCGACATCCGGGCGAACACGACGAGCATCGACGCCACCACGGCGACGAGGATGCCGACCTCGATCCCCAGGGCCAGCGTGGCCACGAAGGCCACGGACAGCCCGATCAGATCGGACTTCTTGACCTTGGCGATGTGGCGCATCTCGGCGATGTCGACCAGCCCGATGACCGCCATGATGATGATCGCCCCGAGCGCAGCGTTGGGCAGCGAGGAGAGAAGGGGCGTGAAGAAGGCGATGGTCGCGAGCACGATTCCCGCAGTGACGATCGATGCCAACGGCGTCCGCGCACCCGCGGTGTCGTTCACGGCCGTGCGCGAGAACCCTCCGGTGACGGGATAGCCGCCGAACAGCCCGGATGCGAGGTTCGCCGCGCCGAGCCCGATGAGTTCCTTGTTGGGCTCGACCTCGTAGCGGTGGCGTCGGGCGTACACCTTGGCCACCGCGATCGACTCCATGAAGCCCACCATGGTGATGACGAGCGCCGTCGCGGCGAGATTCCCGATCAGTGATCCGCTGAAGGCAGGAAGCCCGAACGCCGGCAGCGAGTCGGGAATGTCGCCGACGACCGAGACGCCCTTCGACTCGAGGTCGAACACCTGGGTGGCGATGATGGCACCGACGACCACGACCAGCGCACCGGGCACTCTGGGCGCAACCCGCTTGAGCACGAAGAGGGCCACGAGGGAGATCGCACCGATGGCAAAGGTGGTGCCGTTGGTGTCGCCGAGGTTGCGGCCGACATCGAGCACCGTGTCGTGGAAGTGCTCACTGCGGGGGATCGAGATGCCGAACAGGTGCTTGGCCTGCGAGAACCCGATGATGATGGCAGCCGCGGCGGTGAACCCGACCAGGACCGAGTGCGAGAGGAAGTTCACGAGGTAGCCGAGGCGACCGACACCGAGAACGATGTGGACGATGCCGACCATCAGGGCCAGCAGGGCGGCCGCTTCGAGATAGCCGGCGGTCCCCTCCTCGACGATGGGCGCGAGAGCCGTTGCCGTCAGCAACGACACGATGGCGACCGGTCCGACGGCGAGCTGACGGGAGGTCCCGAACAACGCGTAGATGATCACCGGGATCGTCGCGGCATAGAGGCCGACCTCGGGTGGCAGACCGGCCAGCAGCGCGTACGCCATCGCCTGCGGCACCAGCATGGCGCCGACGGTCACGCCGGCGGCGAGATCGCTGCGGAGATCGGCCCGCTGATACCTCGGGGCCCACGACAGGATCGGCAGGACATGTGCCAGTGACGCCATAATGAACGAATATACGTACATTTAGCTCGGAACGCAACCCTGGCAGGACAGGGCCGAGGAGCAGTCAGTCCGGGAGTCGGTAGGCCGTGGCTGCGGGCTTGAGCGGTCGGGCGTACCAGAGGGGTCGCCGGAGCCCGCTGTCGTTGGTGCCCGCCGGGCGGGTCTTGCTCAGCCAGTCGAGGTAGGCCTCGCGTGACTTGGCCGTGTCGACGACCACATCGCCGTACTCGTCGCCGGCTTGGGCGGGACCGACCCGCACCCGCTGGTGCCAGCACTGCATGCCCGAGATCGGATCGGGCTGGACACAGAAGGTCGCGTTCTGGTGCACCCCGGTGTCGTTCCACCAGATCCGTCCGCTGTCGGGATCGGCCGACTCGAACGGCTGGTTGCCGTGGTCTCGGCTGAGCTTCCACGTCGAGCCGCCGTCGTCGTTGGGCTGGTTCGTGAGCGTGGCCTTGCCGGCACCCCACGAACGCGCCTTGTCCTCTTCGAGGCGCCAGCGCCCCATGTGGTGCGACGCCGCGACCACGCCGGGCCGGATGCCCTCGGTGCGCCAGGCGGCGATGACGAAGTGACCGATGCGCGTCGAGACCCGGACGAGACCGTTCTCGTCGATCCCGAGCTTCTCGGCATCGGAAGGATGAATCCACAACGGATGCCGATGGCTGATCTCGTTGAGCCACTTCGAGTTGGCCGACCGGGTGTGGATCAGGGTCGGAATGCGAAACGTCGGCAGCAGGATGCGTTCGTCACCGTCGAGGTCGAGGTCTTCCCAGTGGACGTGCGACGGGATCCACTTCGGCGTGGCGTATTCGGGCCACCCCCACTCGGCGAGGGTCGTCGAGAACAGTTCGAGCTTCTTCGAAGGCGTCGGGAAGCCCTCCTTGGCCTCCCCGCCGATGTCGACCGCAGGCGATCCATCACCCAGTGGCTGCAGCGAGATGTCCCCCAGATCGTCGAGGTCCCCGGTCCAGGTGCCGGCCGTGGCGGGCTTGCGGTAGACGCCGTCATCGTCGAGCACGCAGCCGTCGAGCGCCGCTGCGTCGACCGGCCGTTCGTAGGGTTCGTAGGTGTTGCCCGGCACCCCGAACGCCGAGCGGTCCTTCATGTATTCGAGCGGGGACTGGCCGGCCTCCTCGGCGGCTTCGGCCAACCCGGGCACGTTCTCGCCGAACATCTTTGCGTAGTACTCGTCGACGGTGACCGGCTTGCCGGGGTGCTCGGTCGATTCGAACCACTGGCGGATGCCGAGTTCGCCGTCGGGGTCGATGCGCCACGACAGGTCGATCCAGAACTCGTTCTCCTCCCACACCTCGCCGGGGTTGTAGTCGTAGCTCCGGGCGTCGGGTCCGAGGTCGGTCGACCCGGTCTGCTCGAGTTGCTTGAGTTCGGCGTAGCGCCGGAACACCGACTGACGGAACCCGATCCACCGTCCGGCATGGGTCTCGTACGAATGCACGTCGTGGCGTTCGGTCGAGACGCCCATCGGCAGCACATAGTCGGCGAACCACGACGTCTCCGACCAGGTCGGGGTGAGCGCGACGTGACACTTGACCTTGTCGGTGTCGCGCAGCGCCTCCATCCAGGTGAAGCCGTCGGGGTTGGTCCAGATCGGGTTGTAGACCCTCGAGAAGTAGACGTCGAGCGTCCCCCGGCCCTCGTTGAGGAAGTGCGGAAGCAGGATCGACATCTCGTGATACGAGAGCGGGTACTCGCGGGGCCACTCGAGTTCGTTCCAGCTGGTGATACCAGGGGCGCCGATGGGAGCGGCCGGCTTGAACTTGTTCATGCCGTTCCCGGCCGTGCCGCCCTTGGTGGCCACCGACCCCGTGAGCACGTTGAGGAAGAACAGACACCGGGCCACCTGCCAGCCGCCCAGGTTGCCCGCCCCGGCGGCCCGCCAGTTGTGCGAGGCGAACTTGGTGGGGTGGGCGCCGATCAGATCGGCGATCTCACGGATCGTTCCGGCATCGACACCGGTCTTCTGCTCGGCAGCCTCGGGGGTGTACTCGGCGTACTCGTCGAGCAGCGCACCGCGCACCTCGTCCCACTCGACCGGCCGACCCGGATGCTTCTGGGTCAGGTAGGTCTCCCAGTTGGTCCAGCGCCGCATGAAGTCGGCGTTCCACGTCTCGGACTCGATGAGCAGGCGTGCGATGGCGAGGAGCAGGAACGGCTCGGTGCCCGGCCAGGTGGGCAGCCAGTAGTCGGCCTTGGCGCCGGTGTTCGACAGGCGGGGGTCGACCGCGATGATCTTGGCCCCGTTGGCCTGGGCCTCCATGATCCGCTGGGCGTGCGGGTTGAAGTAGTGCCCCGACTCGAGGTGAGCCGAGATCAAGAAGATGACCTCGGCGTTGGCGAAGTCGGACGAGGGCCGGTCGTGACCCATCCAGCTCTGGTAGCCGATGCGGGCGTTCGACGAGCAGATGTTGGTGTGGCTGTTGTGCCCGTCGACACCCCATGCCTTGAGCACCCGGTCGGTGTAGCCGTCCTCGCCCGGCCGACCCACGTGGTACATCACCGAGTTGCGCCGATCCTCGACGAACGCGGTCCGGATCTTGGCACCGACCTCGTCGAGTGCCTGGTCCCAACTGATGCGCTCCCACTGCCCCGAGCCTCGCTCCCCCACCCTCTTCATGGGATGCATGACCCGTTCGGGGTCGTACACCTGGTTGAGCGTGGCCGGCCCCTTGGCGCAGTTGCGCCCTCGACTGCCCGGGTGCTCGGGGTTGCCCTCGATCTTGGCGATCTCGCCGGAGTCCTGATCGAAGTAGGCGACCAGTCCGCAGCCGGCCTCACAGTTGAAGCACGTGGTCGGCACGAGCGTGTACTTGCGTTCGGTCTTGGTCGGCCACGCCTTGGCGTCGAGTTCGGTCCAGTCGTGCCATTGATCGAACGGCGGGTACTTGGAGAGGTCGGTCACGGGTCTCCTAGGAGAGGGGCACGGACTGGCCAGCCCGCACGAAGGCGTCTTCGTAGGCGAACATGCCGATCAGGGCGGCGAGCCCGGCGAGGGCCGGCACGAGCGAACCGTCGAGATCAGCAGCGAGCGAGACGATCACGAGGGCTGCGGGAACCAGCAGGCCCAGCACCACGCCACCCCACCAGAACTGCCGGGAGTAGACGCCCCTCGTCATCGATTCGACCGCGAGTTCGACATGGCGGCTGCCGTGCGACGACAACTCGATGGCGACGAACATCGCCACTGCGGCGACGCCGCCCAGCAACACCCACCGGATCGCGTCGGGCTCGGGCACGGCCATGAACACGTCCAGAACGGCGTAGGCCGCGCCGCCGGCGGTCACGGCCTGGCCGAGAAGCACGGGCAGGAGCAACGGGGTCTGCCACAGGTCGCGGCCCTCGCACTGGGCGAACAGGTAGGCCGTGTAGCCGGCCGTGCCGGCAGCGCCGATGACCGCGGGGACGGCGAGCACCTCCAGGAGGCCGGCCGTCTCGGTGAGACCGGCGATCCACCAGATGGCGCAGACCGCCGCGAAGGCCATGAGGATGTACGCCCCCTTGACGAGCCACGACGACCGGTTGCCCTTGGTGAGCAGGTAGTGGAAGCGACTCGGTTGTTTGAGATCCCACACCAGCAGGACCCCGGTCAGGCCGAGGAATGCGCCGGCGATCATCGGCGGAACGACGCCGACCGCCGCCTGATCGTCGCTGTGGCCGAGCAGCACCAACAGCGCGGCGACGACCATCACTCCGGCGGCGACGGCCTTGGTGACCAGGTAGCCCGCGACCTTGGCCTTCCAGGTCATCTGGTGCGATGTGGTGTAGGCGGTGCGAGCCACGACCCCGGACTCGTCGATCGGTCTGTTGCCGAGGTGCACCGGCACCGTCGGGTGCCTCGGCCCCGACGGGCCGCGCAGCGTGTCGGCCCAGATCAGCCCATCGTTCGCGATGGCGGTCCGGGTCGGGTCGAGCGATGCCTGGTCGGCCCCGCGATAGAACACCTTCGGCTTGGTGTTCTGCTCGGGGGAGCGCACGGCGACGTCGTCGCGGGCGATGATCCGACTGATCTCGCTGGTCGGGTCGTCGAGGTCACCGATCTTGATGGCCTCGGTCGGGCACACGATCTGGCACGACGGTTCGAGGCCGACCTCGAGACGGTGGTTGCACATGTTGCACTTGTGCGCCGTGTTGGTCTCGGGGTTGATGTACAGCGCGTCGTACGGGCACGCGTTCATGCACGACTTGCAGCCGATGCAGTCGTCGTCCTGGAAGTCGACCACACCGTTGTCGGCCCGGAACAGCGCCGAGGTCGGGCAGATGGTCATGCACGGAGCGTCGTCGCACTGGTTGCAGCGCATCACGTTGAACTTGCGGGCCACATCGGGGAACGTGCCCGTCTCGATGTACTTCACCCACGTGCGATTGACGCCCAGTGGGACGTCGTGTTCGCTCTTGCACGCGACCGTGCAGGCATGACAACCGATGCAGTTGTCGCTGTCGAGGAGGAATCCCATCCTCGTCATGACTCGTGGCCCTGCGCGCGCTTCGAAGATCGAATGCTCCGAAAGTACGGTCTTTCAGGCGAACCGTCAACGGGCAATTCCCGAGCAGACGCCGCGCCGAAGCTCCTCATGGGTCGGTGACGCTTGCTCGGATGCGGGTTGATCAGGTGGCGGTCGGCCGCAACTCGGAGCGACCGCCGGCCGACCAGTCGGTCACGAACCGGTAGCGATCGCCCCGGATGATCGTCGTCCGCCACTCGATCGGCCGCCCGTCACGCGTCCCGAGTCGCTCGAGGAAGAAGGCGGCGTCGCTCTTGCGGAGTCCGAGGCTCGCTCGATCGCTCGGGGTCGGCACGATGGGGGTGAGGCGCTCCCAGCCCTGGTTCGGGACCGGGGCCCCGGCTGCGGCGAGTTGGGTGTAGAGCGCGGTGTGCGACCAGTCGACATCGAGCAACGGCGCAGCGATGTCGTGCGGGAGCCATATGCGGTCGATCGCCAGCGGCGACCCAGCAGCGAACCGAAGGCGCTCGAGCAGCACGAGGTCGGCGCCCTCGTCGACCTCCAGGTTCGCAGCCGCCACCGGGTCGGTCACGACCTCGAGCCGCAGCACTTCGCTGGTCTGCTCGACCCCGGCCGACTCGACCGACTGGAACAAGCTGTAGAGGGTGCCGAGTGACTGCTCGAACTCCGCCCGATTGACGACGGTGCCCCGGCCACGCTGCCGGGTCAGCACGCCTGCCTTGTTCAGGTGGCGGATGGCTTCACGGACCGTGTGTCGGCTGACGTGGTACGCCTCGGTGAGCTCGAGGTCGGTCGGGAAACGCCCGTCGTCGAACTCACCGGATTCGAGGCGTTGCCACAGTTGGTGCTCGAGTTGGGCCCACAAGGGCAGCGGACTCGTCCGATCGAGCGACGTGATCTGCAACGTTCCCTCCCTGGATCCTGTGGTTCGGAATCATCCGGACAACTGACCATATCGAGCCATATGTCCGTTTCGCGACATGGGAACGGACCTTCGACCCTGTGCCAATCTGGTCCGCCGACGTGAGACTCGGCCGTGACCCTGACGTGGTGCCGGACTCCGGCCCGCGTACCATGCGAACGAAGGAGCCGACATGAAGCTGCTGGAGATCGAGGACGAGGGCCCCGTGAGCCGGGAGGAAGCTGCGGCCCGGCTGCGCGAGCTGGCCGACCAGCTCGCCCGCCACAACGAGCTCAGCTTCACGCGTGAAGGCACCCGCTACTCCGTGAAGGTGCCGAACGAGATCGTGCTCGAAGTCGAGCTGGAACTCGAGGTCGACGGCGAAAGCAGCCTCGAGATCGAGCTCAGCTGGTGAACCGGAGCGGTCAGTGCCGGTCCTGTGCCTCCCACGAGCCCTCGGTCGCGACCGGCCGGCCGATCTCGGTCCTCCACTCCTCCGGCGCCGACCATTCGTAGTCGAACGGGGGACCCGATCGGGTCACTCCCGAGGCGTCCACCTGGGCCATCACGGTCGCGATCGCCCGGCCGAAGAACGCAGACATCAACTCCTCGTCAGGTGCAGGTCGTGCCCGTTCCAGGCTCGCCCGATCCGGGCACGACCCGCCCGCGTCGAACGTCACGTGGGCCAAGCGTCGTGACCAAGGTGACCGAACCGGGTGCCGGACGGATCGAGGGCCTCGACGGACTGCGCGCCTTCGCCGTGATCGCGGTGCTTGTGTTCCACCTCCGCCCCTCGGCCGTCCCGGGCGGGTTCCTCGGTGTCGACGTGTTCTTCGTCATCAGCGGATTCCTCATCACGACGCTGCTGTTGCGTGAGCGAGCCCGGGACGATCACATCGACCTGCCTGGGTTCTGGACCCGACGAGCCCGCCGTCTCCTCCCTGCGTTGCTGCTGGTGGTCTCGACCTCGATCGCCGTCGCGAGCCTGGTCAGCAGCGACCTCCTGGTGGACATCCGACGCCAGGTCGTCGGGGCCTTGACGTTCAGCACCAACTGGATCGAGATCCACGCCGGCGCCGACTACTTCGACGACGCGAACCGGTCGTTGTTCGTGACCTTCTGGTCGCTGGCGGTCGAAGAGCAGTTCTATCTGCTGTGGCCGCTCATGTTCGTCGGACTCATGGCGCTGCCGATGACAGCCGTCGCACGATCGCGCATCGCGCTCGGCATCGCAGCCGCGTCGGCGCTGCTGATGGCGGCATGGTTCGATCCTGGGGCATCGGCGACGCGCGTCTACTACGGGACCGACACCCACGCCTTCGGGCTGATGATCGGCGTCGCCCTCGCGTTCGCCTTCGACGACCGGTCAAACCTGTTGTCGAGGCCGCGGTGGCAGCACCTCCGCACCTGGGTCGGCTTCGCTGCGTTCGCGGGGCTGGCTGCACTGGCGATGGTCGTCGACAGCGAGGCGGCCTGGACCTATCGAGGCGGGATCGTCGCGGCATCGCTGCTGACCGCGGTGATGGTCGCGTCGCTGCCGGGACGTCCGTCGGCCTTCGTTCGGGTCTGCAAGGCGCGGCCACTGGCCTGGATCGGTGAGCGGAGCTACGGCATCTATCTGTGGCACTGGCCGATCCTGGTCATCGTCATCGCGGCGCTCCCGGCTGGGCCCCTCGAACAGGACCCACCCCTCACCACCGTGGTCGTGGTGCTCGGCCTGACGATGGCCGCGAGCGCGGCGTCGTTCCGGTGGGTCGAGGCCCCCATCCGCCGCGACGGGTTCAAAGTGACATGGACCAGAATCCGCCGGACACTCCAGCCGCGTGGCGCCGAACCGCTCGTACCCCGCGTGGCCCTGGCAGCATCGCTCTCCGTGGTGGCTCTCTCGGCACTGGGGATCGCGACCGCGCCCGACAAGTCGGCCGCGCAGCTCTCGGTCGAACGTGGTGAGCGGGCGATCGAGCGCCAAGTCCCACCGAGCACGCCCGTCGACACATCGGGAGCCAGCCCACCCACGTCGAGTTCGGCGACGACCCCTGCCGACCCGACGAATCCGACCATCGAGAGCGTGGGGGCCTGGCCGTCCGAGATGGCGACACCACCCGGTGACCACATCGTTGCGCTCGGCGACTCGGTCCTCTCCGGAGCCGCGCCCAGCGTGTACGAGCGATTCCCCGGCATCTTCATAGACGCGACCCCGATACTCCAGTGGCGCGAAGCGCCGGCGATGGTCCAGGCGATGATGGACGCCGGCACGATGCGCGACGTCGTGATCCTGAATTTCGGGACCAACGCAGGCTTGAAGGATGCACACTCAGAGCAGGCCCTCCGAGCGGTGCTGGATGCACTCGGACCCGACCGACGTGTCGTGCTCGTCACGGTCGGCGGCGTCAGCTACTGGATCCCTGAGACGAACGACCGGATGCGAGCCATCAGTGCCGAGTACCCGAACACGATCGTGGCCGACTGGTACGCGATCATCGACCAGCGGCCGGGGTTGCTCCACAGCGACCGGACCCATCCGACCAGTGAGGGCACGAGGGTCTACGCCGACCTGCTCGCCACCGCCCTCGAGGACCTCGGGCCGTCCTGACGTCGGTCAGCCCGAACTGCTGCGGAGAAGCCGGCCGGCGAGTTCGCCGGTGTGCTCGCCGTGGTCCATGAACGGCTTGCCGTTGACGAGGGTGTGCTCGATCCCGTGGGCTCGCTGGACGAAGCGCGGGTTGTCGCCCGGGAAGTCGTGCACGATGTACGGCAGCTCGAGCCCGAGACCGTCGAAGTCGATCACGTTGACGTCGGCATGGCTGCCCTCGCGCAGGGTGCCCCGGCCGGTGAAGCCGATGAAGTCGGCCGTGTCGGAGGTGAGCCGACGGACACCCTCCTCGAGGGAGAGCGCGCCCTGGTCGCGTACCCAGTGCGACAGCACGTAGGTCGGCTGTGACGCATCCATGATCTGGGTCGCATGGGCGCCGGCATCGGCGAGCCCCATGATCGTGACGGGCGAGGTGATCTGCTCGCGGACCGCATCGTGGATCTCGTTCATGACCGGCCAGTTGACGATGGCTCGCCCGTCGGAGCGGCTCATCTCGTCGAGGTAGAACTCGATCGGGCTGACGCCTGCGGCACCCGCGAGCGCCGCGATCGAGTCGGTCGGGGCGTAGTCGTAGCGCACGGGTTCGTCGGCCGGCATCAGGTACATGCGGGTGTACGGATCGACCGGGAGCTTCGCCCCTTCCTCGACCAGCGCAGCCCGCATCTGTGGGTCACGGATCGCAGCGAGGCGACCGGCGAGATCGAGCGACTGGAGCGGTCGGTAGGCCGCGAGGTTGTCGAGCAGCGTGTTGGCGGCGAACGAGAACAGGACGCCGACACTCCGAGGCGTGATCTGCGGTCGGAGCTGGGCACCGGTCTCGTTGGCCGCTTCGGCCAGCGAGATGACGTCGCGGTAGTGGGTGCCGAGCGACTTGATCTGCTGGAGGTTGAAGCTGAAGGGGCGACCGGTCACTCGACTCAGCTCGGCCATCCAGCCGACCTCCTCGTCCACCCGGGATTCGTTGCCCTCCTCCTCGTTGTAGCGGGGCGCGGCCTCGAGGACACCGCGGCCGAGTCGACGCAGCGGATCGGCGATGGCGAAGAACTCCGACGACGGTGACCACGTGCCCGGCACGTTGCGGCCGTCGGGAACGCGGTGGAACAGGCTGCGCGAGATCGAATAGCCGAGCGCGCCGGCCACGATCGCCTCCTCGACGAGCGCCGCCATCTCGGCGAGCTGATCGGGCGTGGCCACGAAGTCGGGTTCGCACGCCGCGTCGCCGGCCACGTAGAGCCGGACCGCGACGTCACCCACGTACCCACCGGCGTTGATGCCCTGCGGCATCGCATCGATGGCGTCGAGGTAGCCGCCGAAGCCCTCCCAGTCCCATGGGAGTCCCTCGAGGATGCACGAGGCCGGGATGTCCTCGACGGTCTCCATCGCCTCGGCGAGCACGTTCGCCTGGCCGGGGCGTACGGGTGCGAAGGTCATGCCGCAGTTGCCCATCACGACCGACGTGACCCCGTGGTAGCACGATGACGACATCACCGGGTCCCAGCCGACCTGGGCGTCGAGATGCGAGTGCAGATCGACGAAGCCCGGCGTCACGATCCGGCCCTCGGCGTCGATCACCTGATTGGCGCCGGATGCATCGACCTCGCCGACGACGGTGATCCGATCGCCGTCGATCGCCACGTCGGCTCGTGCGGCGGGCGCACCGGTTCCGTCGACGACCGTGCCGTTCTTGATGACGATGTCGTGTGCCATCGGCCTGACTCCCCTTCGGATGCTCACCGGGACGTTCGACTCTGGAAACCCTGCGAGGGTTCGCGCAGAGTAGCGACTTCTACGATGGCGGGTTCCGGGACGACCACCACCTGGCCCCGCAACCTTCCACGGACGACCGCGAGAGGACCCGATGACCGACACCGCGACCCCCACCGACCCGACCACGACGACCACCGAGCACTTCGACGTCCTGATCGTCGGTGCCGGCATCTCCGGCATCGGATCGGCCTACCACCTCACCCAGCAGCGTCCCGGGACGAGCTTCGTCGTGCTCGAGACCAAGAACGAGTTCGGCGGGACCTGGGTGACCCATCGCTATCCGGGCATCAGGTCCGACAGCGACCTCTACACGTTCGGCTACCGGTTCAAACCGTGGACCGGCGCTCCGATCGCGACGGCAGAGGAGATCCTCGACTACATGGGCGAGGTGATCGCCGAGAACGACCTCGATCAGTACATCCGCTACGGACACTCGATCACCTCGGCCGACTGGTCGAGTGAGGACCGGCAGTGGACCATCGAGGCGAGCCGCAACGACACCGGGGAGCCCGTCCGGTTCACCGCCGACTTCCTCTGGATGTGTCAGGGCTACTACCGGCACGAGAAGGGCTACACCCCCGAGTGGGAGGGCATGGACGACTTCGAGGGGCCGATCGTGCACCCCCAGACCTGGCCGGAGGACCTCGACTACTCCGGCAAGCGGGTCGTGGTGATCGGCTCGGGTGCGACAGCCGCCACGCTGATCCCGGCGATGGTGCCCGAGTGCGAACACGTCACCATGCTCCAACGCTCCCCCACCTTCTTCATCACCGGGCGCAACGAGAACGAAGTCGCCGAGATGCTGCGCGGACTCGACATCCCCGACGAGTGGACCCACGAGATCGTCCGTCAGAAGATCCTCCAGGTGCAGGCCGAGGTGACGCGACTGTCGGTCGAGGAGCCCGACCTGGTGCGCGGCATGCTTCTCGACGCCATCCGAGCGGAGTTGGGCGACGACTACGACATCGACACCCACTTCAACCCGTCCTACCGACCCTGGCAGCAGCGCATCGCCTTCGTCCCCGACGCCGACCTGTTCAAGGGCATCGCGAGCGGCAAGGCGTCGGTGGTCACCGACCAGATCGACCGCTTCACCCGGAAGGGGATCCTTCTGCAGTCCGGCGACGAGCTCGAGGCAGACATCATCGTCACCGCGACGGGCTTCGACATCAGCGTGTTGGGCGACATCGCCTTCTGCGTCGACGGCTCGCCGATCGACTTCGCCGACACGATCACCTACCGCGGGATGATGTTCGCCGGGGTCCCGAACATGGTGTGGGTGTTCGGCTACTTCCGAGCGAGCTGGACGCTCCGGGTCGATCTGATCGGCGACTGGATGTGCCGCCTCCTCGATCACATGGACGAACTCGGTGTCGCGGTCGTCACCCCGGCGCTCCGGCCCGAGGACGAGGGAATGCAGCTCGGCCCCTGGGTCGACCCCGACAACTTCAACCCGGGGTACCTGACCCGGAGCATGCACCTGCTCCCCAAGCAGGGCGACCACCAGCCGTGGCTCCACACCCAGGACTACTGGGCCGAGAAGAACGACCTGCCGACCGCCGACCTCGACGACGGCGCGCTCAGGTTCGAGTAGCCGCAGCTCCTCCCGAGTCAGCTCGTCATGCCACCCAGGCCGACGAGCGCGCGGGCATGTTCGATCTCTCCCATGTGGCGGAGACCGTGCTGGTAGATCCAGCACTCGAGCGCGTCGAGGGCGGTGATGCCCACCTCACCGGCGACGCGCGCGCTGTAGGTGTTCGCCACCTGATCCGGGAAGGGCCGACCGACGATGACCCGATCGAGGCTGTCGGCCTCCTGCTCGGCGACCCAGGCCTCGGTACGCCCGAACACCTCGGCCATGTAGGCCTGGAAGGCGTCGTAGTCGCCGATCCGTTGCGCCACCATCTCGTCGACCGTGCGTTCCTTGCCGTGATCGGAGATCGCAGGCTGCACCCTGGCCTCCCACTCCTCGTTCCAGATCGGCGGGATGCCACTGATCGCCATGAACGTCGCATCCTCCATGTTGATGAAGTGGAACAACGAGAACGCGATGGGCAGCACCCCCTCACGTTCGAAGTGGTTCACCTGGTCGATCGTCATGGACGTGCACGCGTCGTGGTAGAGCGAGTGCATCGCCCCGAGACGGCGGTGGAGTGAGTCGACGATGTCGGGCATGGCCAGAGTGAAACCGGTGGCCCCTCGGGTGTCAACGCCGATCAGAGGTCGGTGTTCGACGCCCGGCTCGATTCGGCCATCTCATGGCGATGACGATCGACTCGTTCGGCCACCTCCGGATCGCCGAGCGCGAGGATCCGCGCTGCCAGGTGACCGGCATTGCGTGCGCCGTCGATGGCGACTGTCGCCACCGGGACGCCCGCAGGCATCTGGGCGATCGACAGCAGGGAGTCGACTCCGTCGAGATGAGCGAGCCCGATCGGAACGCCGATGACGGGAACGCGGGTCGCGGCGGCCAACATGCCCGGCAGGTGAGCCGCCCCACCGGCGCCGGCGACGATCACCTGGATTCCCCGCTCAGCAGCGGCGTCGCCATAGGCGATCATGTCGTGCGGGGTCCGGTGGGCCGACAGCACCCGCACTTCATGGTCGACGCCGAGATCGGTCAACACGTCCACGGCGCCGACCATCACCCGATGATCGCTGGCGCTGCCCATGACCACCGCCACGCGGGGATGGGCGGCTGGTTCGAGACTCATGACAGGACTCCATTCTTCGAGGTGAGGGCTTTCGAGGGCGGGGTGAGGGGAACACCGAGAGCCTCCACGGCCGCCCGGGCTCTTCGGAGGGCGACCTCCGGCTCAGGGCCGGTCGCAGTGACGTGGCCGAGCTTGCGGCCTTCACGCACGGCCTTGGCGTACAGATGGACGCGAGCGCCCTCGACTGCAAGCGCAGCGGGCAGATGCTGGATCGGGTCATGCGAGTTCGTCCCGAGCACGTTGACCGTCGCAACTGCCGGCGCGACGAGCGAGGTGTCACCGAGCGGCCAGTCGAGCACGCCGCGCAGGTGGTTCTCGAACTGCGAGGTGACCGCCCCCTCGATCGTCCAGTGGCCGCTGTTGTGCGGTCTCGGCGCGAGTTCGTTCACCACGAGACCGTCATCGGTGACGAAGAGCTCGACGGCGAGGATGCCGGTCGCCCCGATCGATTCGGCGACCCGCCTCGCAAGCGCGGTCGCGCGATCGGCGACTTCGGGATCGATCGACGCCGGTGTGATCGTCTCGACGCAGATCCCGTCGACCTGCCGCGTCTCCACGACGGGATACGACACACAGGCCCCCGATGTTCGGCGCGCGACCACGACCGAGATCTCGGCTTCGATCGCCAGCATCGGCTCGACGACGACCCGTCGAGCCTCGAGTCGACCCATCAGGGTCTCTGCCTGGTCAGGACCGTCGAGCACGAACACCCCGCGGCCGTCGTACCCACCGACCGCGACCTTGGCCACCACCGGCCAGCCGTGCACGTCGCCGAACGACACCACCTCGGCTGCCGTCGTGGCAATGACGAACTCCGGAACCGGAATCCCTCGGGCGGCGAACTCGGCACGTTGATGGA
>Ga0307378_10007452_pt1 | contig 14744 bp, 9 predicted proteins | sample UN1MG_FD_202238 | JGI IMG/M metagenome (GOLD analysis project Ga0307378, IMG submission 202238) | Soil microbial communities from Risofladan, Vaasa, Finland - UN-1 | ecosystem: Environmental > Terrestrial > Soil > Coastal area > Acid sulfate soil | place: Finland: Risofladan, Vaasa | collected...
CTCGCGCTGCGATGGGACGATGTCGACGTAGTGGCCAAGTCGTTGCGGATCGACGAGAGTCTCGTCGCCACCAACGAAGGCGCCGCGTGGAGCAACGCCAAGAACGAGCGATCTCGACGCATGATCCCACTCGACGACGACACCGTTCGAGCGCTCACCCGTCGCCGAGCTGAGCAGGCAGCGGAACGCCTCGCCGCCGGCTCGGAGTGGGAGGACAACGATCTGATCATCGCCACCCGCACCGGTCGGCTCGTCCTGCCCCGGTCATATGACCGGGCGCTCGCGACGATCGTCGACAACGCAGGGCTGCCACGGCTCACGTCCCACGGTCTGCGGCACACCGCCGCAACCCACATGGTCCAGGGAGCCCGGGATGTCGGCGAGCTCCGAGCGATCGCCGATCTGCTCGGCCACAGCCCCGAGATGCTGATGAACACCTACGCCCACGTCCTCCCACAGAGCCAGACCGCCGTGGTCGATCGGATCAGTCGTCGCACGACGTGAGCGTCGGCGGCCTTTCAGAACCAGCTTGCATGATGTGTGATGGCACATAGACTGCAGGGATGAGCGAGTTGGCGACCATCGCCGAGATGCGGCACCCGGGGCACACGATCCGTGAGCGGCGCACTCAGTTGGGCTGGACACAAGCTGAGCTGGCTCAACGCGCCGACGTCGCGCAGGCGGACATCTCGCGTATCGAGAACGGCCGGCTCGACGCACGGTGGTCGACGATCCAACGGATCTCCGAAGCGCTCGAGTCGTCCACCAGTGAGCCGACTCGCAGCCTCGCCAACGGTCATCGTGGTCGTCGAGCGCCGAGGTCGACGGGAAGCAAGACCTGGGAGCCGAAGGGACCGATCTCGTCGATCGCAGCGACCGATTCGTGATCCTGCGTCATGCCACCGATGACGACGCCGAAGCGCTGCACTCCTTCGACGTCGGTGACCCTTCGATCCCGTGGCTCGCAGAAGTCGCCGAGATCGTCGCTGGACTCCTTGGTTGGAGAGCCGACCCGGCAGCCACCAATGAGGATCGCCAGGTCGTCATCGCCGAGCGCAACGGCGAACTCGTCGCTGTGGCGGCACACGTCCGCCTCGTCGGCGCCGACGGTCGATCCATGCCTGCCCATCGTTACCTGATGGTGACCGCGGTCAGAGCCGATCAGCAGCGCACCGGACTCGCCCAGCGACTCGTCGAGTCGGTGCTGGTCGACCTTCGATCGCAAGGCGTCGCGTCGGTCGAATGGCTCGTGCACCCCGGCAACGCCGCATCGATCGCGTTCAGCCGAGCGGTCTTTCCGGAGGCAGATGAGACCAATCCACCAGACGATGCGCCGTACGTGAGCTTCGCCCTCAGTCTGTAGCCGAAAAAAGATTGCCCGCCCTCGGGGTCTCGATGCCCGTTGAGAGGTGTGGGTTGTCACAAATTCGCGTTTTCGCAGGCATGTGTTGGCATGGGGAACGCTCGCTGATAGGTGCCGAGGTGTCGATGACCCAGGTTTCGGTGCCGGATCTGTTGACGGTGATGGAGGCCGCCGGCGTGTTGCGGGTCGGTCGCACGACCGCCTACGACCAGGTCGGCAAGTACTTCGACACTGACGGAGCGGACGGGATGCCATGTATCCGCGTCGGCGGTCAGCTGCGCGTTCCTCGAGTGTTGTTCGAGGAGTGGCTCGGCTTTCGGATCACGGTGTGGCCACCGCTCGAAGCACCCGACGATGACGCCGACGCGATCATCAACTCCACCACGGTCGAACCCGTCCCCACGGCTGGCCCGTCCCGTCGTCGTTCGAAGACTGCGGCGCAGTCGTCGCGTCTGTTCAGCGTGTAGGCCCGCTGATGGAACACACCTTCTGGTTCGACTCGCGAGGTAGCAATGACAGACAGGTGCCCGCGGGCTGGTGGGAGTCATCGTGTTGAGGGTGTCGACGCTGTACGCGGACACCTCGGCGTCGACGGCGGCCTACTACACGCGGTATCTGACCCAGGCCGACGGCGAGCAACCCGGCCACTGGACTGGTCGGCAGGCGGCGCTGCTCGGCCTCACTGGGGAGGTCACAACTGAGGACCTGCAGGCCCTGCTCGAAGGCCGTGACCCGAACAGTGGAACGCCGTTGGGGTCGCCGTTCGTGAATCGGGTGACGTCGTCGGGTCGTGTGGTGCGGGCGGTGGCGGGGTTCGATGCGACGTTGTCGGCGCCGAAGTCGTTGTCGGTGTGGTGGGCGCTGTCGGGCGACGATGGCCTGGCTGCGTGTCATGACGTCGCGGTTCGGGCGGTGGTGGAGTGTGTCGAGCGGTTCGGGTCGACGACCCGGGTCCGCTCGAACGGTGCCCGGTTGCATCCGGAGTCGCAGGGGTTGTCGGTCGGTGTGTTCCGCCAGACCACAAGCCGGTTGGATGATCCGCAGTTGCATTCGCATGTGGTGATCTCGTCGAAGGTGCAGACCGTTGACGGGCGTTGGTTGGCGTTGGATGCGCGGTCGTTGAAGGGGTTCCAGCGGGCGTTGGGTGGGTTGTATCAGTCGGTGTTGCGCGCCGAGCTGACGGCCCGGTATGGGGTGGTTTTCGGTGAGATCGTGAAGGGCCAGGCGGAGATCGCCGGGATGCCCGACGGGTTGTTGGAGGAGTTCTCGAAACGCAGCGTGCAGGTCGAGCGCGCATACCAGCGTCTCCTTGCCGACTTCTATGCACGTGAGGGTCGTGATCCGATCTCGAAGGAGGACGGCGCGATGCGCCGCCAGGCTGCAGCGGACACCCGTGGTCACAAGTCCGGTCACGGTGCCAGTGATCTGCGGTCACGGTGGCTGGCCGAGGCCGCCACGGTCGGCGTGACCGCAGAGACGCTCACCGACAGCATCAACGCAACGGCGATCAACCATCCGGAGGTCGAGCAGTCGGTGACGGTCGGCGAAGTCATCGGAGCTGTGGCCGAGCAGCGTTCGGCGTGGCATCGCTTCGACGTCCTGCAAGCCATCTGCGATGTCGCTCGTCCACAACCAGGGATGGACGGCACGCAGTGGGCGCAGTCGTTGCATGCCGTCACCGACACGGTCTTGGCGGAGTGTGTCGATCTCGACCCCGCCGACCCGAGCACTCGTCGACGGAGTTCGGATGGGCGGTCGGTGTGGATCGAACCGTCGGCCCGGCATCACACCAGCAGCGATGTGTTGGCCCAGGAGGAACACATCATCTGCTGGGCGATGGACGCACAACTCGAACCGCCCGCACCATCGACCACCGTGAACACGGGCCGGCTCGATGTGATGCAGGCCGAGGCCGCCGCCGCGGTTGCGGGGTCGGATCGGTTGGTGTTGGTGGTCGGCCCGGCCGGTGCCGGCAAGACCACGATGCTCGCCGCCGCCGTCGATGACCTCACTGGGGAGGGGCGGGTGGTGTTCGGTGTGGCGCCGACGGCGAAGGCGGCCCGTGTCCTCGAATCCGAGACCGCCATGGGGTCGGACACGGTCGCGAAGTTGTTGCATGAGTGGCGACGCACGGATCGGGCTCCCGAGCGACCGTGGCGGCTGCCGGTGGGGGCGACGGTGATCGTCGACGAGGCCGGCATGATCAACACCGGCGACCTCCACCAACTCACACACTTGGCCGACGCCCAACGGTGGCGGTTGGTGTTGGTCGGTGACCCCCACCAACTCCAGGCGGTCGGGCGTGGCGGCATGTTCGGTGAACTCTGCGCGACCGGCCGGACGATCGAGCTCGACACGATCCACCGTTTCCACAACCAGTGGGAAGCTGCCGCGTCCTTGAAGTTGCGACACGGCGACCCCGCCGGCCTCGACGCCTACTTGGATCATGATCGCATCTTCGCGGCACCGTTCGTCGAGCACGTCGACAACCTCGCCCACTACTGGGCCGGCGCCCGCGACCGCGGCGAGTACGTGGCGATCACGACCACCACCAACGACCACGTCGACGCCATCAACACCGCCGTCCACGACCACCGCCGAGCCCTCGGCCAACTCGGCGACACCCGTCTCGAACTCGGCGACGGCCTCGAGGTCGCGGTCGGCGATGTGATTACGACACGACGCAACGAACGATTCCTGAGAACAACGATGGGGGAGAGCGTCCGAAACCGCGACTCCTGGACCATCGACACCATCGGTGCCGACGGATCGCTCTCCGTGACCCGCATCGACGGTCACGGCACCGTCACCCTGCCCGCTGGCTACGTCGCCGAACACGTCCAGCTCGGCTACGCCGCCACCGAGCCCGGCAACCAATCGGACACCGCGACCCGCTCGGCAACGCTGGCGACGACGGCGACCACGTGTCGCGGGTTGTATGTAGCGATCACTCGTGGGCAGGTCGAGAACCTGGTCTTGGTGGTCACCGACAGCCACGACGTCGCCGACGCCGTCGACGTCCTCGAGCAAGTCCTGGCCAGCGATCGCGCCGACCGACCGGCAACGAGTGTTCGCCGCGACCTCGCCGCCACCACACCCGCACCGCCGGCGCCGGTCGTCCCGCCGCGCTGTCAGATCCCGCCCTGGTACGAAGAGACCTTCCAAGTCGTACATGCCGAGTTCCTCGACGCGCTCGGGCGACTTCGTGCCGAACACGCCGAGGAGGAACGCGTCGATCAACGCATCAACGAGCTCCGCGTGCTGCTCGACGAACTCGAACCCGTCTGCCAACCCCACGACGACGCCATCGACGCCGCCCGAAGCGCGCTCGACGACGCCAAGAAACATCGCCGTCAACTCGAACGAACCACCAACGACGGCGGCTGGCGTGAACGCCGCAACGCACGGCGCGACCTGCCCGGCGCCGAACGCGACGTCACCGCCGCCGAGCACCACCTCGACGACGTCACCCAGCAGGCTCGCCCCGTCCTGGAGCAGCGCGCTCAGCTCTACAGCGAACGCAGCGATCTCGTCCGCGACGTCAGGGACTTCCGGACCTGGCGACGACAGATCAACAACTACTACCCCACCTCCGAGCTCGCCGAAGCACGACACGACGCGCTGGTCACCTGGAAGCACTGGGCCGACGGACACACCATCGCAGCCGACCGACTCGCCACCACCTTCGACACGCTCAGCGCCAGTGACCGCCCCGAGCTACGAGCCCTCGCCGCACCCCTCACCGACTGGGTCACGCAACGTGGATTCGAGATCCGACCGCACGGACCGGACGTCGCAGTGCAGCCTGACGGCCCAGACCTGGGCATCGAGCTGTGACCCGGCCAGGGTTGAGTTTGCGGGGAGGTTGACGAGCGAACAGCCATCGACGATTGTGGACTTCCTGGGGATCACGGGGAACCACGAGCGACACCGCGTCCTGATGCCACAGGCACTCGGATCCGACGAGTACCTCCGAGTCAGCTGGCACGAAACCCGCGCGCTGATCGTGTTCTCGCACTGGGACGGCGATCACTGCGTCGCCGCCACACCGGTCCGCGTCACCGATATCGGGGACCACCGGCCTGGCGCTGCAGGCCGAGCATGCGGACGCCGGCCGCGGAGTTCGCGTGAGCGCGGTGTCACTCGGACGTGCGGTCAGCCCTGCTCGGACTCGAAGGCACTGTCGAGCGCCCCGTCGGTGTCGTCGACACCGTCGATGACGTGCTTGCTCTGCGCGTTCGCCAACAAAGCGCCGACATCGGTGCCCTGCGGGTTGACAGCGACCACGATGAGGCCGTACTCGCCGGTCTCGAGGAGATCGCTCATCTTGCGAACCTCGTCCTTCGGGATGTTGTGCCAGAAGTGGCCGACGAGGCCACCAGCACCGGCATACACCGCGGTGTTCGTTGCGACCGCGCCCAGGAAGACGATGCCGAGTGGCGCGGCAACCACCGTTGCAGCTGCGCCAAGGATGCCGCCGCCCCATGCGAGGTGCTTGGCGGTGCTGTCGTGACGATCGATCTTGAGTTTGCCATCGGCGCCCTTCTCGACGACCGCGATGGCGATGTGGTCGAGCTGACCTGCGGACTTGACGCTGCGGACGGCGTCGTAGTCGAGAGTTGCGTTGGCCTCGTTGGCGTACGTTGCAACTGCGATGGTGGACGGCTTGTTCGACATGGGGGTCTCCTTGTAAGTCAGATATTGAACCCGTTCAAAGTAGATCCGCGACGTCGAATTGGCATCGTCCAGTTTGGGGGATCGTGCGCACCTGCCGAACGGCGAATGGCCGCAGAGGGACATGTTCAGGCGCGCTCGCGGGCGAGGTAGAGGTGAGGCCCAGCCACTTCGGTTCACCCTCCTTGGAGGATGAACCCGAACGGCTCGGCTGCTTCGGTGGAGCTGATGCAGCCGTTCCGGGAGGTCTACAAAGGTCGTGGTGCCTTTGCCTCGCAGAGTCGTGCGCCGATCACGACCCGGTACGTTCCATTCGCCCGTTCGATGTCGGGCTATTCGGGAGCGCGTCTGCGGACCGACCTTCTTGCTGGCATCACCGTGGCCGCATTGGCCCTCCCGTCGGCCATGGCATTTGCGGAGTTGGCGGGTGCGCCGGTCAGCGCTGGGCTCTACGCGCTCCTGCTTCCCGTTCTGGCGTACGCCGTGTTCGGGTCGGCGCCTCGGGTCGTCATCGGACCAGAGGGCACGGTGGCGCTGTTGGTTGCGACGGCTCTTGCGCCGCTCGCCTCCACCGGGAGCGCCGAGTACGCCGCGTTGGCGGCGATGCTCGCCCTGCTGGTGGGCCTGGTGTTCTTCGTCGCACGCCTCGCTCGGCTTGGTTGGATCGCCGACTACTTCTCACAAGCAGTCCTGGTCGGCTACATCACTGGAGTTGCCGTCGTCCTCATCCTCGGCCAGATCAGCAAGCTGGTCGGCGTTTCCAGCGATCAAGACGGCGCCATCCGCGAGACTGTCGACATCCTGGGCAATCTCGGTGACGCCAACGGTGCGACGGTCATCGTCGGTGCGGTCTCGCTTGGGCTCCTTGTGCTCGTTGACAGGATCAGCAGACGAATCCCTGGCGCACTGGTCGTCGTCGTCCTCGGCATTGCGGCGTCCTGGGCGCTGGATCTTGCGGCCCGGGGCGTGGCCGTCACCGGCCCGGTGCCGAGTGGGTTGCCGTCGTTCGCGGTGCCCGATGTCTCGCGTTCGGACCTCGGGGCGCTCACAACCGCAGCGGTGGCCATCTTCCTCATGTCGTTCTCCGATTCAATCCTCACCGCCCGTTCCTTCGCCGCCCGTCATCACGAGGTCGTCGATGCCGACCAGGAGTTGCTCGCGTTCGGATTCGCCCAGATGGCCTCAGGGGTGACCCAGGGCATTCCGGTCGGCACGAGCGGATCGCGTACGGCCGTCAACGACGACATGGAAGCGACGAGTCAGATCAGTGGTCTGGCCGCCGCGGGCGCGATTGCCGTGATCCTGCTGTTCCTGACAGCTCCGATCGAGTATCTGCCGTCGGCTGTTCTCGGCGCCGTGATCGTGTTCGCAGCGTCGAAACTGATCAACGCCGAGCAATGGCAATCGCTCGCTCGAAGCAGCAGGGCGGAGGTCGTCATTGCTGCGATCACGGCCGTGTTCGTCGTCACGATCGGTGTCCTCCAGGCGATCATCGTGGCCGTCGTGCTGTCGATCGCCGACGTCGTACGTCGGGCGGCGCAGCCTGCGGACGCGGTGCTCGGGTGGTCCGCCGAGGACGACCGATATGTCGATGTCAGCGACCACGTCGATGCCGGCGTCAGCCCCGGTGTGGTCGTCTATCGCATCCAGGATCGGATGTTCTTTGCCAATGCCCATTTCTTCAAGCGCCGACTCTGGGCTGCTGTCGACGGCGCCCCGAAGCCCGTGCGGCACGTGATCCTCGATGCGTCGTTCATCAGCGACATCGACGCGAGTGCCGAGGTCGCCCTGCGAGAAGTGATCGCCGGCCTGCGCGAGCGGAACATCGAACTCCACATCGCAAGAGCGACAGCGGAGCTTCAGTCACGCTTCGATGTTGTCGACTTGACCGACGCCGTCGGAGCGGACCACTTCCATGCCACCGTGACCGCGGCCGTCGACGCGTGCCGGGTGCCACATCGCGATGAGTGACGCCGGTGGGAAGCGTGTTCAGGTTCGTACCGGGATCAGGCGAGCGCGGCCGAGCAGGCGTTCGAAAAGAAGAATAATGATCTGTGCGGCAACGAGCGAAAGGAATGCTTCCACGAGAAGTACCTCCAGGTTGTCGAGTTGCGTCGTGAAACCTACGAGAGGCAAATGACACCCGTGCGACTTCGCGTTGGCCGGCGGATGAACTCCCGACGAACGTTGCGGACGTGCGTCGACGTCAGTCGCCTGTCGGTGCGGCAGCAGCAGGCTTGGCGGCGGTCTTCTTGGCGGCGGTCTTCTTTGCGGTGGTCTTCTTCGCCGTCGACTTCTTTGCGGTGGTCTTCTTGGCCGTGGTGCTTGTCGGGCTCGCCGCCGCAGGACCGTCCGCTGCAGACTTCGATGTCTCCGGCGCGGTCTTCGTGCGTCCGGGCACGACCTTGGTCGCGACGGCTCCAGCGGTGCTGACGGTGAGGCCTGCGCCTCTGGCGACCAGTTCGCCGCTGGTGCGGATGGCGCCGCCTGCGACGACACCGGTCAGCTCGGTCATGCGACCGAGTTGATTCGACACGGTGGTTCCGGTTCGGGCGATGGCGTCGCCGGCCCCGGAGCCTTCAGGGTTCCAGTCGTGCATCTTCTTCCAGGCGAACCAACCGCCGACTGCGGCTGCGCCACCGATCAGTGTTGTCTCGAGTGCTCCCATTGGACTTCCTCCTCATTCCGGTTGTTTGTGGTTGTCTGATTCGGTCGCAAGCGGCCATCACATCGAGGCCGGGACCTCGATGATGTTCGCGGGTGTTCCGGTGTCGATGGCTTCGACGGCGCGCAGCATCCCGGCGGCGCTGTCGTGGTCGGCGATGCGCTGCCCAATGTGTTCGACCAGTCGGGGCATCCCGACGGACAGGCCGGTGGCTCCGATGGCGGCCGAGGTGGCGGTCGCCCATCCGACCGGTCCGAGTGGGCGACATCCGAAGAACTGGCTCAGCCCAGGGGTCTGGATCGTCACCACGAGCGCGCCGACGCTGATCGCCGTTGCCCCGATGACGGTCGGGCTCCGGCCACCCGATACCAGGGTTTGGGCGAGCTGTGTGCCGACGAGCCCGGCGAGCGCGACGGTTCGGGCGCGTGTCGGTGTTCCGGTCATGCTCGCCATCGTCCACGCTGCGGCAGCTCCGGCGGCGGTGGTCCCGGCGCGTATCGCGATCTCGCGGATCAACGCGTCGCCGAGTGATGCGTCGGGCCCTTCATGGAGCAGACGCTCCGGCGTCTTGTCAGGTGGCTCGCGTAGTGCGATCGCCAGTGCCGGTGCCATGTCGGTGAGCAGGTTGACAAGGAGCAGCTGGCGCGCATTGACCGGCGATGTGCCGGTGATCGCGGTACCGGCGAGGATGAAGCCGATTTCGCCGAGGTTGCCGCCCACCAGGATTGCCACGGCTGAGCGGACCGATTCCCACATCGCTCGTCCCTCGACGATCGCATCGATGATGGTCTCGATCCGATCGTCGGTGACGACGACGTCGGCGACCGCGCGCGCTGCTGCGTTGCCGTTCCCTCCGCCGAGTGCGATGCCGGCATCCGCGAGGCGGATCGCTGCGGCGTCGTTTGCGCCGTCACCGGTCATGGCGACCGAGCGTCCCGTTCGCTGGTATGCCTCGACGATTCGAACCTTCTGTGACGGCGTGACGCGGGCGAAGACGGAGACCTCGGTGATGATCTCGTCGAGGGCGTCGTCGTCCATTGCGTCGAGTTCGGCGCCGACCACGACGCGACCACCGTTGAGCATGCCGAGTTCGGCGGCTATGGCCTCGGCGGTGCTTGCGTGGTCGCCGGTGATCATGGCGACATTGACGCCCGCAGCGCGGACATCGCGCAGGGCTGCGGCTGCACTCGGGCGAATGGGGTCGGCGAGCGCGATGAATCCGAGAAGCTCGAGATCGGAGGGCACGTCGTCGATCGAGATCTCGGCGTTCGACTTCCCTGCCGCCTCGGCGACTGCGAGCACGCGCAGTCCACGTCTGCCCAGCCGGTCGACATCGTCGTGCAGGCGCACCAGTGCCGCTTCGCCCAGTCGCTCGGTACGTCCGTTGCGTCGCCATGTGGTGCATTGGGGAAGCACCACTTCGGGTGCGCCCTTGACCGAGATCAGTCGTCGCGATCTCCGTGTCGAGCCGAGCACAACGTGGTACCCGCGGCGCGATTCGAAGGGGATCTCTTGGAGACGTGACCAGCCATCGACCCCGTCGGCATCGGCGACTCCGGTTGCATGGGCGGCGGTCAGGATCGCTTGGTCGGTGGCGTGGGGTAGAGGACCGTTGCCGTTGGGGGCGGGCGTCGCCCGTGCAGCGGCTGCAACGAGTGCTCGACCGTCGGCGGACAGTTCGCCGAGCAGTTCGTCGTTGCCGTCGATCGACACCAGGACGAGGCTGATCGAGTTCTCGGTGAGCGTGCCGGTCTTGTCGAAGCAGATCTGGTCCACTCGTCCGAGCGCCTCGAGCGCGCGCGGATTCCGGACGAGAGCGTTGTTGGCGGCAAGCCGGCGAGCTGCGGCGACCTGCGAGAGTGTGGCGAGAGCGGGGAGGCCCTCCGGAACGGCGGCGACCATCAGGCTCACGCCGGTGCCGACGGCGTCACGCATCGGCTGACCACGTGCGAGTCCGAGGCCCGTGACCGCGGCCCCACCGATGAGTGACACGGGCAAGGTCATCTTCGTGAGATAGCCGAGACGCTGTTCGACCCCGGACGGTGGCGGATCCCCGGCAGCCGCCGCGCTCCGGCCGGTCTCGGTGTCAGTACCGACGGCGACGACCAGCGCGGTGACGTTGCCGGCCGCGATCGACGAACCCTCGAACAGCATCGAGGTCTGCTCCGGAATCGGAGCACCGGGCGTGGCGGCGCTCGACTTCGCAACGGGAAGCGACTCGCCGGTGATCGTCGACTCGTCAACCTCGAGATTCTCCGACTCCAGGATGCGACTGTCGGCCGGCACCGTCTCGCCGGCCTGGAGTTCGATGACGTCGCCGACCACGAGCGTGTCGCTGGGAACCTGCACCGTTGCACCCGCCATGCGCACCGTGACCATCGAGTCACCAGAGCGCTCCAGACGTTGCAGCGACCGCTCGGTCTGCATCCGCTGCGCCGCTCCGACCAGCGCGTTCGTGCCGACGACACCGCCGACCAAGGCAGCATCGACGGCCGACCCGACCGCTGCGGACAGCGCGGCACCGAGCCCGAGCAACGGCGTGAGCGGGTTGGCGAGTTCTTCGGTGAGGGCCTGGGCCAACCCGATCGGTCCCTTGACGGCCCGAGCCGTCGACGCAGCGTGCCGGCGATCGCGTTCGACCGCTTCGAGCCCGTCTTCGGTCGTTCCGAGTCGGGCGAGCGTTTCGGATGCGTCGAGCTCGTGCCAGGGATCGCGCGGCGCCGATCGCGGCGGCCGCTGACCGGCCGCCCGGCGACCCGATGCGGCGCCGAGACCCACCGACACCAGGGCGGTGCCGTTGATCGGCAGCAGAGCCCGTTCGGTCGCTGTTCTCGCCGGACCGAGCAGCGACCACAGCCCGCCGGTGGACGCACCGGACAGAGCGAGGAGCGCACTGCGGCGGCTCACCTCGCGAGCGGTGTCGACGGCATTGACGACCCGCCACGCATTTTCCAAGCCTGCTCCGACGACGAGGTGGGCTCCCCATGGGATGCGATGGCCCTCGCATTCCACACCGAGACCGATGTCGGCGGCCCGGAGGGCACTGGTGTAGGCCGTTCCGAGATACATCACGACGTGACCGTCGCGCTGGAGGTCACCGATCTCGTCCACGAGCGTCGACGCTGTCAACCGACGCTCGATCCCGAGCCGGACGGCGAGCGCGTCGGTCCCACCCGCGAGCACCACCTCGAGTTCGGACCGTTGGGCTGCGTCGACGATCTCGTCGGCGAGCGCCACGGGTTCGGCTTGGATGGCGACGAGGGCGAGCAGGCTGTCGTGCTTCCAGAGACCGAGCACCTTGCGGCCGCCCGCCCCGAGGAGACGAGCCCGATTCTTGGCGCCGCGTGGGAGCACCGATTCGTTCTGATCGAGCGGATGGAGACGCCAACTGCGCCAGCTCCGCTCCTCGAACGGATGATCGCGGTCGAACAACGTGTGCGTCCGTTTTGCGATCTCCACGGGATCGGCGTCCGAGGCGAAGCCGACGACGTCAGCGACGGCCCAGATCTCCGAGGTGACCGTGCGCGCCTCGATGACCAGGGTGTCGACCCGATCGAGCCGCCTGAGTGCCTCGGGATCCATCGTGAGCACGTCGTGCTGCGACAGGACCCGGTCGAACTCGGCAGCGAACGCTTCGCGTCCGAGCGTTGCCGCCTTCGGGATGCCGGAGAGCAGCAGTTTCGAGGCTCGGCGCGGATCCCTCGTCACGCCGAGCACCGCACCCGTGGCGCCGAGCGACGCCAGCCCGGCGCGATCGGAGTATGTCTCGATCGGACCCTTCGGCAGGGCGACCGGACGCTTCTCGAACCGCTCGGCGGGATGACCGACGCTGTGCCGACCCTGCACCAACGCCGGCTCGCGGCGCTTCCACGTGGCGTTGCGGGATTGCTGCTCGCCCAACTTGATCGACCGGTGGCCGATGTCGACGATCAGCCCGAGCGGCCCCTGCCCGAGCGCCTGCGCCGCCGCGTTCGTCGTGGTCATCACGACATCAGCAGTCGGCGGCCCCAACCTGCCTTCGAGGAAACGACGCACTCGTGGCGCATTGTCGGCAACGCTCACGAGTCCAGGGATCTCAGCCGGCAGACGAATGAAGTGCAACGCCTGCGCAGCAGTCGCATAGCCGAGTCCGGCGACGTCGGCGGCGATACCGAACACGTTGAGGTGGATCGGCATGCGATCCGCCGGATGGTCGGCCCGGTCGTGCGGGAACCGTGCGTCGGCGACGTCGTGGAGCTCCTCGACCGTCTCGAGCGATTCGATCAGGTCATCGGCATCGAGCGCCGCAGGATCGAACACGACGATGAGACGACCAACGACGGCATCGACCTCGGCCCACTCGACCCCGTCGAGGCGCTCGATGGCGGCCTTGGCGTCGGCGACCAGAGCAGCGTGCTCCGGGCGATCGGCCCCCCGCATCTCGATGTGGGCATGGCCATCATCGGAAACATGCACACGACGTTCAAGGCGACCCTCGGCGTTGCCCAACAACCGCATGCCGGTCCGCAACGCGGTGATGGGGTTGAGAAGTTGGGTGAGTGAAGGGGATGGTGGGGACATGGCCGGGGGCAGCCTCTGTGGACTTCTCGACAACTCTGAACGACTCGAACGGCGAGGGCGCCGCCCACATTGGGTGAACGTTCGCAAGCGCTGACGAATCACCGTTGATGGGTCGTGACTGTTGCCGGCGGCATCGGTTCGTTCGTGCGCGCCGATGTTGCAGACGTCGTTCGCGGGTTTCACCCCTTCTGGGTGTCGATGCTCGACACCGAATGTGAAACTCTGCGGTCTTGACCGGGTGGCATTGGGCCTCTCACGTACTTCGGAGGTGCAAAATGCTCGCATACGACTACCCGCTGCTGGGCCTGTTCTGGTCCATGTTCGTCTTCTTCCTGTTCTTCGCCTGGCTGATGCTGTTGTTTCGCGTGTTCGCCGACATCTTCCGCAACCGGGACATGGGCGGTTGGGGCAAGGCGCTCTGGTCGATCTTCGTCATCCTCGAGCCGTTCCTCGGTGTGTTCGTGTATGTCATTGCCCATGGCAACGAGATGACCCAACGTGACATCGCAGCCGCTCAGGAGAGTGACGCCCAGTTCCGTGCCTATGTGCAGGAGACCGCCGGAACCGGCGGCTCGGCTGAGGAAATCGAGAAGCTCGCTGGCCTTCGCGACAGTGGAGTGATCACCGAGCAGGAGTTCGCAGCGCAGAAGGCGAAGTTGCTGGCCTGAGCGCCGGACACGACGATGACGACACACTTCAACGGCAAGATCGCCCTCGACATCCGCGATTCGGAACCCGACTGGGAACCGTTTCTCGCTCCGAAGGCTCCCGCGGGCGCACCGAACGTGCTGTTCCTCGCCTGGGACGACCTCGGCTACGCCACCATGGACACGTTCGGCGGCCCGGTCCAGTGTCCGAACATGGCCCGCATCGCCGAACGAGGTGTGAAGTTCGCCAACTTCCACACGACCGCACTGTGCTCGCCCACCCGTGCGTCGCTGCTGACGGGGCGGAACGCGACGTCGAACGGCATGGCGACCATCGCCGAGTTCGCCTCGGGGTTCCCCGGGATCTCCACTCGCATCCCCTTCGAGAACGGGTTCATCTCCGAGGTTCTTGCCGAGCGGGGCTACAACACCTACTGCGTGGGCAAGTGGCACCTCACGCCGGGTGAAGAGTGCAATCTGGCGGCCTACAAGGGCCGGTGGCCGCTCGGTCGCGGCTTCGAGCGCTTCTACGGCTGGCTCGGCGGCGAGACCAACTCGTTCTTCCCCGACCTCGTGTACGACAACCATCCAATCGAGCCCCCCGCTCGTCCCGAGGACGGCTACCACCTCGCCGACGACATGGCCGACAAGGCGGTCGAGTTCATCCGCGACGCCAAGGTGATCGATCCCGACAAGCCGTTCTTCATGTACCTGGCTCCCCAGGCTGGTCACGCACCGCACCTCGTTCCGACGGAGTGGGCCGACCGCTACAAAGGCGTCTTCGACGAGGGCTACGAGGCCATTCGTGCGGGGATCCTGCAACGCCAGATCGAAC
>Ga0307378_10007454_pt1 | contig 14743 bp, 13 predicted proteins | sample UN1MG_FD_202238 | JGI IMG/M metagenome (GOLD analysis project Ga0307378, IMG submission 202238) | Soil microbial communities from Risofladan, Vaasa, Finland - UN-1 | ecosystem: Environmental > Terrestrial > Soil > Coastal area > Acid sulfate soil | place: Finland: Risofladan, Vaasa | collected...
TTCAACTATTGCCTGTATGGATTCAACGGAAGAAAGAAACCGTTTTTCATTGGAGAAGAGAATGTGATAAATGATTACTATCATAATGCGCTTCTGGTTAATTTTCGTGAACATAGAATGAGAAATTTAAGGGAGCAAAAGGACCCAGAATATTATGAAAATTTGACATACGTCGAAGATATTGACGAATTCTACAGAAAAATTGAAAATAAATTTTGAGCTTTATTCTTGTTTTGTACATGGATCATACTCTTTACTTTTAAACATTGGATTATACTCTTCATCTTTTGCACTCTTAATAAACTTAATCACCTCGTATATATTCGTATCAAAATATCCTTTGCTAGCATCGAACCACACAGTTCCTCTCATTGAATTATCTGGATTGACCATGATTTTATATTTCTCCTTGGGGATAACATGCTGGACAATGTACTGGTTTGCAAGATAGATGTTTAACCAAATACCATTCGAACGAAAAGCGTTTTGAACATTAACTGCGTAAGTCCACGCAGTATTATTAGTGATATAGAGGTTAACAGTGATTGTTGGACTTTGAGTCTGAGGTGCGAACATTTTTTGTTGAATAAATGAATTTTTAAAATTATTTCTTTGTTTTGCATAATCAACAATTATCTTATTCATTCCAATCATCCTTCCATTCTCTTTCTCCTTTGCATTCTTTGCACTTGTGAGTGAATCAAACTCAACAAATCCAAATCCTTGTTTAACACTTGGATTGCCAACTAAATTACCATACTGTTGAAATATCTTAGTTAGAATTTTGGATAAAGTTTCAGAGTCAATTGTATAATCAAGTTTTCCGATGTAGAGCCTCTTGTTAAGTGGAAATCTTGAACTTCGTTTCATTTTTTTTTTGGGGGAGGTTAAGAAAAAAAAGTGCGCTTGTTCTATTTAAGTACAAAAAACATTATTTGTTTATTTTCTTCAAGGTTACTCAGTAGTTATAAATCATAGAAAATTGGTTAATTATCGTCCTCGTCATCCTTTTTAGGTGGTTCTTTATTTTCCATTGTATGCGATTCTTTGTCATCCTTTTTTGACGGGGGTTCCAACTCAGCAAGTATTTTTTCTACTTCTTCTTGACCTCTTTCTCTCCTGATAATGTTCGCCTTTTCATCGAATGGTTTTATAATCTCAAAGACTGCGAATCTCCTCGATGCTCGAATATCATGTTTTTTACAGTGACCCTCGTACTGCTTACAATGATCAGCACAAATCTGCAACACTAAAAGGTATTTCCTGTCCGTTCTCGTCCGAGTATCCTTACCAATTTGAATTCCAAGGGTACAAGTACCATCCTTCATAAATTTGTGCGATGATCCCCAGACTGGCATTGTTCTCCATTTCAATTCTCTTGTGTTAGAGAGAGTTCCGCGGTCGACGGCGATGTCATCGATGATTCCATAGTGACTACAAATAGCAGCCATCGGCCTCTTAAGTTTCTTGTCGTACAAGACTGCTTGAACACAAATAGGTAAGCTTTTTCCTTGAAGACTTTCTCTAGGAGGAATTTTTGCGTTCCACAAATCCTCTCGGAATTTTTGATAAATTCCCTTCAACCTGATGTAGATTTGAATGACCGACAGTTCACAGTGAACAACTCCTTCCTTCAGGCTTGCGTACCTGAAAAACAAGTCAAAGTTTGGATGAGCAAAGAAGTCAATGTTTCCATCACTGTTAAGGCTCGAGACTTTTGGGATATCTTGAAGTTGGACCCAAGTGTTTTCGTTAATCTTGTACATGTACTCAAAGTTCTTATCCTCAACCTCTTCATCCTCTTCAATGATGATTTCAGTATCTTCATCAAACTCCATTTTGGGTTTCACCTTCTTTCTTTTTTTCTTCCCAGTACAAGTGACCTTGTGAATTTCATTCCAATCATTTGTTTCACATTCTTTCGAACAATAGTATCCAATTTCACAATATACACAAACTCCAAAATCTTTTCCAAACTTGTTACATCCCTTACACTTGTTGTGTTTGTTCTTTTCAAATTCTTCTTCACATTCATCAGAACAGTACTTTTTGTCAACAAATAATTCTTCCTTCTCATACTCAATTTTCATCTGGTTATTACAACAATAACATCTTGTGATCATTTTGATATTTTCGGGAATTTCTGGTCGTTCAGTCGTTTCTCCTCTCTCTCGTTTACCAACTTCAACACGACATGTCTTCTTATGATCTTTCTTCCAATCAACTTTTTGGCATTTTCTTGAACAATAGAACCCAATAGAGCATTGAGCACATGTATAAGCCTTCTCAAAGAACTTCTCGCATGTCCTACACTTTAATTTGTTAACTTGCTCTTCACATTCCTTTGAACAATAAATATCTTCGACCGATTTTTTGTCAAATTTGTTGTGACAACGTACACATCTTGTTAGGATATCAAGATCCCTCTTGTTGTGAAATGGTAACATTTTTTTTTTCAAAGCGCCCTTCCCAAAATAGTTTTTTAAATTTAAGGTTACTCAATTATCCCTCAATTCTATATGTTTCCCAAAAACAGTGAGAAAACAGCGTTTTTCATATAGATCGGGGCCATGTTTTTTGTAGGGAGGACAAAACGGGGCCATGTTTTTTGCAAGGAGGACAAAACGGGGCCATGTTTTTTGCAGGGAGGACAAAACGGGGCCATGTTTTTTGTAAGGAGGACAAAAAAGGCTTTAAAATAAAAAATGAAATTGCTTTACAAGATATTGAATGTAACCAACAAGCTTTTGCATGACAGGGGATATATTATAGGCCAAAACAGAATCTTAAGTTTTGGAGAGTTTCTTAGAGAAGTTGGTATCGAGGGAGATATCGATGAAGATTCAATTCCAAAACCTCCAGAAAATGCAAGGAGCAGACTTAACTACATTTCATCCAAGCGAGACAATCCAGAAGAGAAGATACTTCTAGTTTTTTTGGATACATTAAACAAGAAAATAATACGGTCTATTTATTTCATGTTGACTGAAAAGTCTTGCAATAATTGCATCATAGTAGTACCTGACAAGAAAATGATCACATCAAGAAACATGATAATTATTGACAAGTTGATAGAGAACGGATTGAAAACTCATGTGTTCTTTGATGGTGAACTTGAGAAGAACGTAACAAGTAATAAATATGTACCAAGACATATCATTCTATCAAATGATCATAAAGATAGGTTTTTAAAGGAGATGGAGATCAAAGACCCAGTTAAAAAGTTACCAAAGATACTAAGAAGTGATCCACAAGTAAAGTACTGGGGAGGAAAGGTCAATGATATCGTCAAAATCATCAGACCAAGTGAAACAACTGGATTTACGCTTTTTTTTAAAGTGGTTGTTTGAAAAAAATAATACTTCAAAAAATAATAATACGAAAGAAAATGTTTCTTTTGATTCTATTAATCTTAAGTTACATTTTAAAACCTGTTAGCTGTCAAGTTGGTGCATTTTTTGGATTGATCTCAACAATATTTGGAACAACTTGTGCTTGGATAACTGTTACTGTCATTGTTATTATTATTGCATTGATTTTTCTTATAATTTGCCTTGATTGTTGCTTGACTTGTTACTAGGATTCAATTTCAAGATTTGATAAGATTTGACCATTACTCTGATTTACAAAACTCTCCGAAATTTTAAGACAAAGCAAGTTGTAAAGATGATTGATTTTCAAGAAATGTGCAACCTTGACGTACTTTGATAGGATCAAGATTTCTTTTTCTTTCTCGGTTTCAAATTTCTCTTCAATTCTTGTATTCATGATGTCATCCTGAAAAAATAGTTTGTCCCAGTCTGTGGAAAATTTTTTGAAACTTGTATTCTCTAATAAATTAACCTCATTGGTCTTTTCTTTCATGTAGTGCTTACAGAACTTCAAAATCACTTCAAACATCTCATCCCCCATGTCTAATTTGATCTCCTTTGAACTATTTTTCTCCAATTCTTTCATAATTGTTTCAGAAATCTTTAAATTGTTAATCTTGACAAAGGTTGCTCTGTTTTCCTTCAAATACACTTTGATCATATCCATTTATTACTTAAGTTTGTATTGTTGTCAGTACTTTGAAAAAAAAAAATATACTAAATTTTTCTTTTCTTTGTAAGAAAATGGAAGAAGATAAAGAAAATCTTGTCATTGCTATCTCAGGACTGGAAAAACACATTCTTAGAGGTTCGTCTAAAAGATTTGGATTAAACTACAGGAGTCTTGTTAATGCAATTGCCTATGCAAACATCATTCGCGAAATTAAAGATGTTGAGTTTGTTGGAAAACTTCTTCTGAAACTTCACATCAAATTCGTGAACATCGCAAATCCATTGTTATATCTTTACATGGAACAGAAATTAGAAACTAATTTTAACGCCGAGGATATGTTTCAGCTCGTAGTTGAATTGTGCAATTCACAAAAAAGCAGAAAGGTGTTCAATATCAAGAACGCTTATATTGACAACAAGGCTGAAATTGTCAACCACATAAAATACTTGACTTACACAAAATCTGATGATGAAGATATTCAAAAGTTTGTAAATTCATACTACATGTGGATTTTTCAGGAAGCAATCAACCAATTTAGTTTCATCAAGTCGGAAATTGAAGATTACTTGAGTTTTATCAACGAGATGAATAATTTCATTATGGAATATTGTAAAGGATTTGTACCAGACGTCAAAACTGTAGAGGATTACGTTGACAATTACAAGACAGTAGAGGAGAAGGCTCCCAAAGAAAAGAAAAAACTCTTACAATTCTTGAAGTTAATGTGTTCATGGCTTTTGAAACTTCAAGAAAAGGATCTAAATGAACTCAAATTCAAAGAAAAGGATATTCTTTACGAGTTAAGTGATTTGATACCAGAAGGTCAATTGAAAAGGTTGGAAAATATAATTGAGAAGGCTTTGATAACCAAAGTGAGAATCAAATACGCGATTGAGATCATTAAAAGGCATATGTACAAGTTAAACAAAAAGGATTACAAACAGCATAATATATTCAAGAGAATGATGTCAGAATTTGTGAAAGTTTTCAGGAAGTTTATAAAGGGCGATCCTCCAATTATAGGAGAAACTGGTATAAAATACATCCGAGAGTTTGAAGATCTGATGGAAAGGGGTCAGAAGATTTCTGAAGTTGGAACTGACCTATTTAGAGCTAACACATTCAAAACCCTTGAAAACGCATGCAACAGTTTCAATATGGAAGACACAAGAAACGACACACTTATTCAAATGATGGGTGTTCTCGTATCAATTTCAATTCCAGGAAATGAACAAGTAATAATGAATTTAATAAGGAATCGAATAGTGAATGAAACTGACAAGGAAATGAGAGATCTATGTGCAGTGTTTGGAATTGTGTTCATCTTGTCAAAAAAGAACATGAGACCAAAATACATCCCAATCTTTGATACTGGTGAACGAGTTATTGAAAAACTCAGTGACACGTACTTCTCGATTTTCAAAGAACTCAAAACGATTGTCGATGAGATTATAAAGAACGAGGTTAAAGATGAAGTTCAGAAAAAGGTCGTGGAATGGTTTTCAAAGAAAAAGAAGGTTCTCAGCATTGAAGAACTCATACCAAACATCAACAAGCTTATTGAGGATGAGGCTGAAAATGTTATCAAAGTCAAAGACCCTTTGGAAATTGAAACAGAATCCGAAACTGATGTCAAAACAAGGATTAAAAAAATATTATTAGAAAGGATGAATGATCAAAATATCGAACAACAAGTTAAAATTGAACACAAACTCTACACGAAACTAATGAAGGACATCAAAATTTTTGAAAAGGTATTCAAAAAAAAGAGTAAATCCTTTTGGAAAAGTAAAAAGAAAAAGAATGAATTTCTCACAATTAACTTGATGGAAGTGAGCAAGGGATTCGAGAGGACCGCATACGATTTTTTAGAGATATTTGAGAAAGATCTGTATGGAAAGATCGAAAAACTTAGCAAAAACACCAATGTTGAGGATGTCGTAAAGTTTGTTCATGAACTAGGCAAAAACATCAGTGAGATAACACCTTTTTTCAAAAACCTAAAGAGTCAAATTAAATCAAAAGAGGTGATTTATGTTGTTGAAATGTTACAAAAAAACTTTACAACTATCATTTTCAATTATTTATTTGAGTTGGCTCAGAAACATGTTCTTCAATTGGAGTCAGATGATGAAATGGTTTACGATTACACAACCGCAATTGGAAGGAAAAGGGACAACACAATCATCGATTATTTTATCGACATGAAAGTCACAAACATGATCAATGATGATTTCTTTGAAATTGGTAAATCGAAAGCAATTATTGATCAGATTATGCAGAACTACATAAAAGAAATCGAAAAAATTAAGATGTTGTTTGTCCAAAGGATCCAACAAGGGAAACTAGGACTTATTTACGAGGTTGAAGAATTGGAAGATTCAGGTGAAGATGATGATTCGGGAGAAGATTCAGGTGAAGGTGAAGATGATGATTCGGAAGAAGGTGACGGTGAAGATGATGATGATGATTTGGGAGAAGGCAAAGGCGAAACTCGCATACAGTATGATGATTCGGTGGAAATGGAAGGTGAATATGATCCAGAATTTCAGTTCGATGACAAGAGATTTATCTCACAAGTTGATGGTTTTTTTCCAGAGAAAATATCTGAATTTGAAGATCTTGTTAAGGTTATTGAAAGTAAAAAGAACTTGTACGTTGGATATATGAAGAATTACAGAGACAACGTGTTCAAATTTTTGAAGTTGGTAGCCTTTAACGAAGCAAAAGGAAACATTATTAACGAACAAAGAAAAAAATTGAACACTCAAATTGCAAGAAAAGATAAAAAGAAGAAGTACCTTGAAAAAGTGTTAACAAGAGATCAAAAGATTACCTTCATGATTAGACTTTATAACATGATAGTTGAAATCGAAGAAGAAATCGAAGAAAATAAGGGAGTTCTCGAAGAATTTAGTGGTGAGCTAAAAAATGAACTGAAGAAAGATAAAATTGATTTCAAAGATTTCTTGAAAAACCTCAAAAAAAATCAAAGAGATGAATTTTTGAAAATAGTTGGAATAGAAGTCGATGATTCGGCAGAAGGTGAAGACGAATTTGATGATTCGGTAGAAGGTGAAGAGGAAGATGATTCATCGGAAGGTCCAAGTAATTTTGATGAAGAGGAAGGTGAAGATGAAGGTGAAGAGGAAGGTGAAGAGGAAGGTGAAGACGAATTTGATGATTCGGTAGAAGGGAAAAGTGAAATATCAAAAGTTCTTTTAGATTTTGGTGATTTAACGGAAGATGTCGATTCAAGATACAAAGTTGAAGAGTTATTTAAAACGACCTTGTATGAAGTTAGGTCAAAATACAACTTTCTCGTTTCTGGTGATAATGGAATGGGAACGATTAAACAACAAAAAAAAATCCTAACTCCTTCATATTCGCCAATAGTTATGAAGAATGTGTTTGATAAAAAATCTGATGAGATTAGAGAGAAGCTTGAAGAAAAGGTTGGAGAGATAATTGATGAGGTGACCGAAAGTGAAATTGTTGAATCAGAAAAACCTTATACCAACAAAGAACGTATACTTGATAATATTGAATGGGTTAAGGAAAACAAAACAATATTTGATGATGATTTTAAATTATTTGTGATTGATGTTGCAGACAAATACATAAATTTTGCTCAATCAATTATTGGGAAGTCAAACAGAAAGGCATTCCTTCAAGAAATATTTTTTTTTTACAATGCCAAAGACCCAAGTACGGAGAAAATTATAACTGAAAATGTTTTAAATTTTCTTGAAAGACATAGTTTTAAGAAAATAGAGGAGAAAAGAGAAGCTCTTATTGATGTGGTGAAAGAGGAAGATAGAAATGATAAGAATGAATTGGTGAAACAATTTGTTTCCTACAAAGAAGAAATGAAATTGTCAAACAATGAAGGATATAAATTGTTGTTTACATCAGGAGGTATATTGTTGAATCAAGCTTCATGGAAAAGAATCCAATTTCACATTGATAACTTTGGAAAGGAAATAGATGATAAAATACTCTCTAATTTTGTCATTAAAATCCTAAAAACCAAGAAGTCGAGTGAAGCAACCATAAAGAAAAAGAAAGCTTTGGGACAAAAAACTCCTTTTCAAACAAAGTTTGATCAATTGAAACAGACTCAAATATACTTCAATGAAGGGTTTGCAAAACTTACACCAGAAGAAAGATCAAAAGCATTCAAACTCCTAAAAAGAATCGAAGCAAAAAACAAGATACTTCAAGATATAAACAATGCAGAAGAATACAAAGATATCTACTATGAAAATATGATTTTGGGTAAAGGGAGTGAAACAAGACTCGTGTTGGCATTGCTACATGCTTCTTTGCAGGTTGAAAAGAATATAGGAGATGAAGTAAAAAAGATGAGATTGGGTTTTATTTCCGAAACTACAGAAACGATCATAAGACTAAGGAACAAAATCAGAGAGATTGAGTATGTGTTCTCAGACTATGATTTTGAAGATTTCTTGGTGTTTTGGGTTTACATATTTAACGATGAGGTTCTTAAGTTTTTGAATGACGAAAGCTTCCAAGAATCGAATGTTGATGAACTTGTTTCAAAAATAAGAGATCATCAAATGAAAGAACTAAAGGAGGAGTTTGGTGAATCAGAAGCAAAGGAGATGGCTGAAGAGGCTGTTGATAGAGAAGGGTTAAAGGATTTTTACAAAATTTACAATCAATTTGATAAAAGAGTGAAATCATCTTTCAACTCAGAATTTGATAAAGGTCATCTATTTATCGAAATTTTTGAACAAATCAGATTTTCTGCAAACGAAATCAAAGGAAAAATGGATTCCAGGGATTATGAAAAGTCCTTTAACGAATTCAAGGATAGTTTCGGATTTCCTGAAACCTTCTCAGATGAAGTTGTAAAAAAATTGATTGAAACAATTTTAGAACTCAACAAATTTATTGAAAAAGTAGAGAACCCAGAAGAAGAAGAAGAAGAAGAAGTAAAAGTGGTTGAACAAGATGAAACATACTTTCAGAGGGATGAGAATGAGGAAGATGCAGACAATGACATTAAAAAAATGAAGGTTAAAGGTGAAAGCAAAAAAATAACTGTAGAATTCTTCTATGACGCCCAATCTTTCAAAAATTATGAGGTTATTGAAATCGAAATGGATTTGAACCACAAAGCTAAGTCGTATTTCGAGTTCTTTGCAACTAAAATCGACAAGAAATTGATTGGACTTGATTTTTACTTGGATAATGATAACAATAAGATGGAAATGTTAGACAAAGATAAAGTAATTGACCTTTACCTGAAAAATGGATCTAAAATAAGAGCCGTAAAGAAGGATTTGTATACAGAAGATGAAGAAGAAAACGTTGAGATTATTGTAAGATTGCCTTTAAGATACAATGTAAGATCAGATGAACAATTCCTTCAAGATCTTGATGAATATGCAAACAAAGTGTTCAAAATCAATGATTTGAAAACACTAGGAGGGATGAAAAGAAAACTCTATAAAAAGATTGAAAAACATGGAATTACGAGAGACAAAGAAAGGATCAAGTACGAAATTTGTCAAAATCTCCTCAACACTTTCAAAATTATCGAAATGGTTGTTTTTAACAAATAATAGTTTGGATATACTCATGTATTCTTTCAATTAGAGTTTCTTCATCGTCTATATCAATTTTCTTATCCCAACAGTCATCAAATGATTTATACCGGTGAATTACATCCTCCAAGTGTTCTTTTGAATCTTCTTTAAATTTCTTTCTTTCAGGTTCATGCTCAAGTCTTTCTAAAATCCTTTTCATCAATTTACACTTATCTCCATCCAAATAGATTATGTATAAATTAACTCCTTTTTCTTTGAATTCTTTCAACGAAATGTCAAAAATCTTCTTTGTCTGATATCCATCTTTCTTTGCATATACACAACTTGAGTACGGAGATCTGTCGGTTACGATTACTCCTTCGTCTTTGAATTTCTTTTTGTCAGTGTCATAATATGGAGCACAGATATCTTCTAATCTTTCCAACCATTTCATTCCCCATTGCATTTCACGATAAAATCCCTGAGGATCAAAATAATCTTTTCTATTTGTAATGAATCCTTCATCAAGACCGAGAATTTTTTTTTTTAGTTTATTAACCACAAAAGTCTTTCCAGACCCATGCGGTCCTTCAAAAGCAATAACGACCACCATTTTTTTTTAACTCAAATTGGCGCAAAAAAAAAACGAGTTCCAAGAAAATGAACAAACTCAACTATGAACCAAACGACTCAGACATTGACGACTATTCAAGTGATGAAACGATATTGATGGAAGAAGAAGGAGGAAATGGTAACAACATGACATTCATTAAAGCTGCTGTTTACACACTCAAAAAATGTGGGAAGTATATGACTTGTATTGAGATTTGGAAATACATTGAAAGAAATGATCTTGTTTTCACCACAGGAAAGACTCCAAAGAACAGTCTTAGCCAAGTACTGCATTCTCATGTAAAGAAAAAAAAGTATGTACACAAGAAAGGAAAGAGATTTGGTATAAATATATGGAAATGATTTTTTTTTTATTTGGTATTTGATTTTCTCAATTAAATAAACCATGAACACGAAGAACTTTGAAATTGTTGAATCAAATTTGAAACAGATATTTTCAATTTTAAAGTCTTACAATAAAATAGATGAAGAGACCGTTGAAAAAGAAAGAAAGAAAATATTAAAGCTTAATCACTTTGTTAAGGGAAAATTTTTAATTGTTGCAAAGTCAATAGACAAACTTGAAAAAATTAGGGGGAGTCCAAACAAAAAGATCTATGAGAGGTTGATGAGTACGATTGCTAATAATGTAAATTTACCTTCAGAAGAAGCTTTAATGTTTCTTCTTAAACAATCAATCCAAACTTTGAATGAGCTTAATAAAAAAATCAGGACAGCTAGTGATGAAATTGTTAAATCGTACATTTTGTTCTTAAAAGAGTCAGTCAGGGATATGTTACATTTGCATACAACTCACACAGTTATCAATATTTGTCGGACTAAAGGACAAAAGGAGAAAAGGTTGATAAAAAGATTGAAAAGGATAATTTCAAGGGAAAATGGTAATGAAATTGTCGAAAATGTTCCAATGAAAATAATCTATCAAGAACTTGGTTACAAATATCAAATGTTTGGAGATATGTTTAGATCAATCAATGAAAGTGTCAGATTTTCGGTGAATCCAGAATCACTAGATTTGAGGAAAGAGATTGGAGGAACTTCAGCGATTGAAGATAATCTTATATTCAAGGAAAAGGAAATAAAAATCAAGAAGCCGACACAAGAGGATATAAAAGGATTTGATGATTCAGCGGAAGGTCCAGGTGATGTTGATGATTCAGCGGAAGGTCCAGGTGATGTTGATGATTCAGCGGAAGGTCCAGGTGATGTTGATGATTCAGCGGAAGGTCCAGGTGATGTTGATGATTCAGCGGAAGGATAAAGTCCAGATGATGTTGATGATTCTGGAGAAGGTGATACAAATTATGGAAGTTCACAGAGTGAAAATGATTATCTCTTTAACCCAGACTATAAACTATTTTAATTTGATTCATATTCATCCATTTCATTGTAATTCAAACCTTTCTTCGTTTTCTTTTTCACAACTACATTCTTGATATTGATCTCAATACAAAAGTAAATCAAACACAATATCCCAAATAGAAAATTCATGACACATAAGGCTACAAATGCAATAAAAATTGATACTTTATCCAACGTGATCTTCTTGTCGTAACAGAAATCCTTTTGACAATAGCAAGTGAAGTTCCCTCTGTCTTTGTAATTCTCACAGTTTGACATCAAATACCCCTTGTTGTAGTACAGCTTCTCATCTCCAGACTTTGTTTGTAACTCACAAATATTGTTGTGCAAAGGAATCAAAAACTGACGAGGTCCTTGTATTACATTTGTGACGGTGCAAACATCCTCCTCATTGAAAATATTGGTAGGGAATGATGAAATGAATCCAAATAAACCAAATAGACCAAACGCTAATAGAAAAACAGAAATGAAAATGAAACAACACACCTTTGATGCTTTCATTTTTTTAATAATAACAAAATTGGGGTTGCATATCAAATGTTAAATGGATTCCAGTTATAAGAGACATTATGTAAAATTAAGATCAAGGTTTCACACATATTCAAACATTGAGGAACAAGACCCATTAATCTTTGAAAATAGCAGTGACATTGAGATGGAATTATCAGTACCAAAATTGAAATTAATCAATGAAGAGATTAAAAATGATTTTTGTGACATCAGAGCCAATCATCAATCTTTTGAATCTCAAAGAACTTCTCCTGGAGTTTGTTCAGTACCAATTTGTTGAACTTCTGGAATACTCTGTCTCCAAATGCTTTATAGATCTCAAAAAACATGAAATTGAACATGATGACCTTCAGAGAAACCTTAACAAAAGGAAACACTTTTATCGCAATTCCATATGACGAAAGCATCTTGTCATGGAAAATATTACTGTTTCCTTTGTCAATCCAAAAAGCGTTTCTTTCGAATACCTCTTCGATGATGAATGGTTTGATTGACTTCCAATCACAATCAGACAAAGCAACCAGAGGAAAGAACTCACCAAAGTTTGGAACTTGCGACTTTGATCGACAATTCTTATTCTTGCAGAACATCAAAACCTTCTGATTGATAGATCTCTCGATTGACGATGCCCTCTTAACCAAGTACGACAACATCTCAAAGAACATCAAGTACCCTTCAATTGCTTTCAGTGATGCGTGCACTTCCCCTTTCATCATGATCACAATCATCGAGTTGAGAAACTTGATTCCGTAACTTGTTTCGTATGTCTTGAGATTGTAGAACTCAACAATCATGTCTCTGAAGATCGTGAACGATTTCTTCCAATGCTCTTCATTGATGAAAATTGGAACAAAATATTCAAACGATTCGTTCCAAACACTCTTCCTGACACCCAACTTGTTGTAGGCTTCGTACGACAAAAAATCAAGTATAGGGATCATTCTCTTCCTTCATTTCCTTCAAGTCCATCATCAACCTTTTCTTTGAATAGTACTTCTTTGGTTTCATCTTCTCGAGAGTCGTGTTCTTCTTCATCATTTTGAATATCTTCTTTTGTTCGGATAACGAATAACCAGAGAGGAAGTTTAAAACCTGGCTGTTCATTGGTATAGCTCTCGGTGGACTAATACTTCTCCTCATTTTTTGTTGAACTTTCATGAATTAAAAATGCGCGCCATTTTCAAAATCCGACACAAAACTATAATTTTTTCCTAAAATCATTTTTCAATGATGTACAAAAAATCTTTTTAAGTAATTAAGTGTACAGGTTGTATCAGCAGAAGGGACAAGAAAAAAATATTACCTTTCAATTTGTTACGGGAACTTGATTCTCTTGACCAGTACGCCTATTTTTTTTTTAGTGCGCCTCTTAAAAAATGTATCCAAAGGCAAGGTTTGATGAAACCCTGATCCCTTAATCAATTCAAAGAATCATAATGTCTGTGACTTCCAAACCTGATTCGCCAAAAAAGAGAAGAAAGATCCAAGATGTTGACTTTAATTCATTACCAGTTGACGTTGTGATGAACATCCTTTCTTATATCAATATTTTTGATCTCTATAAAATGCAGATTGCAAGGACATGCAAACTAATGAAAGCAGGGTTGAAAGCACTTGAAACCTCCTTGAAAAGGCGTGGTATCGAATTAAAGAAGAAGAAAAATCCAAAAAGATACTACGAAATACTTCAACAAATCCAAAAAGATTGTCACTGCGTCATGTTTAATAAGGATAAGGGTAATGTTGCATGCAGAAAATGCAAGAAAAAAAAATGTCTTTGTGTAATGTACAGATGTTCAAGTTGTGAGGATTCGTTTTGTTTTGAATGTTTTTGCAAAATCAAGGAATCAATGATTGGGAAATACCTTGAGAAGTGTGAAAATTGTGGACGTTTTCTTTGTCCTAATTCTGGTTGCCGAAGAAAGTGCAAATCATGCGACAAGGTATTTTGTTATTCTTCGTGTTTGATGAACGTTGGAGATGGAGTAAAGATTAAGTTGGCTGTTTGTGGTGATTGTAAAGTTAATTTGAAGAAGCTTCTAAAATTTTTGTAAATTACATTCTTTTTAGTTTGTTAACAATTTCAACAACACTTCCTCTATAACTATTTGGAATTTTCTCAATTAATAACTCTGCATTTTTCTTGTTTCCACATCGGACACAATCAAGAATCATATTGTAGACGAGAGCCTCCATATTCATTTCTCCAGAAACCAAATTGTTCTTGATACTCTGAATTGCCTGAAACTGGCTTGCAATTGGAACTTTGTGAATGAACGTTGGGTATTTAATATCTTGGAACTTTGTATGTTCGGCAACCTTGTTGAACTTTGCTTCCTTCTTATCGAGATCGCCATAGACATAAATTCTCAAAATACCTATATTGGAGATGTCAAGGTAAGCTCCAACTCTCTTTGTCAGAAAGGATTCAACCTTTTTTCTTGGATTGAACTTCTTATTCAATTCCCAATGCTTCCAGTTTGAATGAATTGTGATGACTTTGTTGTCGTGTTCCTCATGTAATCTGTAACTCAGCAATTCCTCTGTTTTCGTGTCACTAACCTTGTAGATCGTCATGATTGGTTGATGTCCTCGAATAATTAAATCAATATTATTTGCTTTCATGAATTTCTTTGTAA
>Ga0307378_10007455_pt1 | contig 14742 bp, 9 predicted proteins | sample UN1MG_FD_202238 | JGI IMG/M metagenome (GOLD analysis project Ga0307378, IMG submission 202238) | Soil microbial communities from Risofladan, Vaasa, Finland - UN-1 | ecosystem: Environmental > Terrestrial > Soil > Coastal area > Acid sulfate soil | place: Finland: Risofladan, Vaasa | collected...
TTGTACATAAAAGGCTTCAGCTGCTTTTAAATTGATATTTTTCCCTATTGTAGAGGCAATTGAACGAAGTAGCCTATTTGCATATTTAGTAAGTTTTTTTAACTCATCAGCAGACACATTTGCGGGATCTATATTAGGTGCAAATAACTGGGCTAGTAGTTCAAGCGTTGCTTCAAACTTTAAAGCTGCCTCAACTTTTTTTTCAAGGGTAGATGAGATATCTATAAAGTAATTGGGTTGATGCCCTAGTTGTCCCATTAGCCATACCTCAGAGCATTTATATGGTTCTATTCCTTCTTTTAGCTGATTAGAATATAAAAGAGGAAATGCTGAGAAAGCTGCTGCTTCTGATGCCATCCTTCCAACAACAACATGATCAGGATGGACTTCATAGTTTACCCATGGATCAAACGTAACAACGCGATCTGCTTTCATCTTTCTCACATAAAAGACAAGTTTTTTTCTTAATTCTGGTGCAGAAATAAATCCTGCATCAGGAAAATCTAATATAATTGTTTCTTCTACTCCTATTGTGATATTAGCAGCCATTAATTCTTTCAAGCGCATTTCTGCAACCTTTTCCTTTGTTAAATCTTTCCTTAAAGTCCCTACTTCTCCCTTTGTACAGCATAAAGCAAAAATCGAGTGCCCTTCTTCCGCCCATCTAGCTAATGTTCCAGAGCAATAGAATGTTAAATCATCTGGATGAGCAAAAATCGCTAATATATTCATAAAAATCAATATACATTCATTTAATATATAATATTTGAAAATAGAAATACAAGTTAAAAAGAATAAGTAATTTAAATTTTAGAATTATTCAGTTTCTCCATACTCTGCTTTCCAAATTGGATCCTTAATTTGTAAAACTCTTCTTTCTACTTTACCAACCATAGATTTAGGTATTTCATCGATAATCTCTATTTGTTTCGGACACTTATAATGAGTTATATTATCTTTACACCACACAATTAGCTCATCAGAGTTGATTTTACCTTTTGAATCATCATTTAACTGTACCCATGCTTTAACCATTTCACCTGTTTCGGGATCCGGTAAACCCGCAACTGCAACTTCAAGAACATCTGGATGAGATCCTAGTAATTCTTCTACTTCCTTTGGAAATACTGAATAGCCCTTGTATTTAATCATTTGCTTCTTCCTGTCACGAATCACCATTTGACCCATCTCGTCCATATATCCAATATCTCCTGTTAAACACCAAATCCGGCCTTCCCACTCTAGAAGAGTTTCGGCTGTAGCTTCGGGTTTGTTCAAATATCCTTTCATTACCTGCGGACCACAAACACAGATTTCACCTGTATAATCAATTCCATAACCTTCCAATGGACCTTTACTAAAATCTTCACTATCAAAAATAGCCCACTCAACTCCAGGATATGGTAATCCAATTGTCCCAGGTGTATCTGTCCCATCAAAAGGCCCGGCACTCACTGCAGTTGTGCATTCTGTAAGACCATATGCTTCAACTAGTCTACCCCCACTGATCGCTTCAAAAGCATCCTTTACAGGCTTATGTAATGGTCCTGCTCCACTTACACATAATCTAAACATATCCTTGAGTCGAGGTTCTGGATTTTCTTTTAAGTAGCGAGTTAAACCAATGAAAAAATTTTCCACGCCAGGTAGAATTACTCCTTTTTCCGGTCCCACTTCCAATATTGTATCAACAACTTCTTTTAATACAAGTTCCCGTTTAGCGAATAATATATTATAATCTCCTCCTTCAATAACTACGTTCTGAACGATAGTCATTCCGAATGCATGGAACATAGGTATTATTCCTATACATGCCATTGGATGGCCTGCGTCAGGCATCCACATCACATTTTGCTTAGCATTCGTAACACAATTATAATGTGTGAGAATTGCAGGTTTTGGTACACCTGTGGTGCCACCAGTCATTAAGTAAACAGCGGTATCATTTAGAGGATCAATTTCTACTTCAGGAATATCAACTTCTCCACGTTTTTGACATACATCTAAGAAGTTTATAGCTCCAGGAACTTCGCCTTTAGGAATTGTTCCGTCTGCAATTAACTGTTTTTTAACAGCAGGAGGAATAGCTGCTAAATCGACTATACAGGAAGAAATAACAAAATCAAATTTATATTTATCTTGTATAGGTTTTATTAGACCATACATAACATCCATACACAGAAGTCCTTTTGGTTTTACTTGTTCGAGTACATGGAGAATTTCCATAGGTTTATATGTCGGATTAAGTGGGATCACAATTCCCCCTAGTTTAACAGTAGCAAAATATCCAATTGTAAATTGAAAGCAATTAGGTAAAAGAATGGCAATTACGTCACCTTTCTTTACCCCCAGTCGGGATAATGACGTGGCGAAAGAGTCTGTATACTTTCTTAAAACACGATAATTCATAAATGTTTTTGAAAACCATATACATTTATTTTTGGCAAATTCATCAGTTTTTTGATCAAACCAATCTCCTAGGCTAATTACTGGAAATTCAGGGTGTTTTGGAACTCCTTTTTGATATTTTTTAAACCAAGGTTTATTATCATCTACATACCATTTGAGTAAATTCATATTATTTGCGCACATTCATTTTTTTTTAGATTTGCATCCATTTAAAATAATTTGCTGAAATTATTAATAAATGTTTGTGAATCTTGTTAAATTTGAAAATTGGAGTGATGCGTTATGTAAAAGTATTAATTAACTTTTATATTCTACATCAATAGGTCTTCCTGGACTACCTTGGTAATATAATTTTCCGGGTCTACCTCTCCAATTTTTATGTAATACAGTATTGGGGTATATTACGTTATCATCTGTACTTAGAGCTCCACAACCCATTATTGTTCCTGGATAAAAAGTGTTGTTTTTACCAATTTTAATTTCAATTATTGTGATCTTCCCAAAGATTGTGTTTACAGCATGGCTAGAGAGTCCGCTAGTAGGATAAAAGAAAGCATTATCCTCAATATCGGTGAATTCTAAACCCACATATGCATCATTATAAATAACATTCTTACCAATCTTATTATGACTAATTCTACGCAATGCCCGATTGACTAGCCAAGGAAATGGTGATTTTGATGTTAACCATATCGGAAATTTTATTATAAATCCTCTTTTATGGTAATACTTCATCAATTTTCCTTCCTCACTATTCACATCATCAAGTACACGTTTAAACACGCCTTGTTTGGGAGGGGATTTTTTATTCCAGTTTCGAGCCCATAATGCTGTAAATTCAATTAAAATAATAAGGTAAACGTAATAGAGGATTAAAAATACAACTGGTAAGGTAAAAATATGAATAATTGGAGGTATTGAGAAAAGATTAATGAAACCATATTCAAATAATAAGAAGAAGCCCACGCATATATAGAGAGGTACTAAAAAGCTAATAAAATTAATTTTAAAAAAATCTAAAGCGGGAAGCTCTACTGTCTTTTCTAATTTTTCCTCAAAACTTAAATTATCCTCTTTTTCCAGCTTATCAGCATCCATAATAATATATCTGAATAATGCATATAAAAAATTACTTATAATTCTTATTTAATACCCAATTTAAGTATTTATAGAATAAAATCCAAACTTTTTAAGTTAATCATTAATTTGATTTTTCAATTTAGGAGGTATTTCAATTTTATTTAAATAAAAGAAGGATCATGCAAATAACAATTTTTAAATATCCTAATTTATCACCGCTATGGATAGCTGTTTTTATTGATATCATTGGATTTTCAATGATACTTCCAATGGCTCCATTCATAGCAGAAAGTTTTTCTATACCAATTTTTATAATGGGTTTCGTACTTTCTATAAACGCGATGTTTTCATTCGTATTTGGACCGATCCTAGGAAAACTTAGTGATAAATTTGGGAGAAGACCATTACTATTAATTTCTCAAGCTGGGACTTTTGCGGGATTCATATTACTCGCATTTTCTAATTCAATATGGTTGTTAATAATCTCTAGAGTTATTGATGGGATCTTCGGTGGAAATTTTCCTATTGCAAAAGCAGTAATTGGTGATGAAGTTCCTCCAAAAGATAGGGGTATTCAAATGGCAAATATCGGAGTTTGCCACGTTTTGGCTTCTCTTATTGGTCCGGGATTAGGAGGAACCCTTTTTAGTATCGGTGGTTTGTTATTACCAGGATTGTTCGCAGCAGGGCTTTCTTTATTCACAATGATAATTACTATTTCTATTTTACCTGAAACATGGCCTAGAGAAAAGCGTGAATTAAACCATGAATTACAGAAAAAAATTGTTATTCAAATCAGAAAAAATAAGGGTGCAATGTGGTATTTAACACTATGGGGTTTTCATACGGTATCTTTCATGATTGCCATGGCTTCGCTTTCATTTTTTGCACAAATTGCTTTTGGATTAAATGCATTTGAGATTGGAGTTCTTTTAATGATATCTGGTATTTTTCGAGCTCTTGTACGATTTACTCTGTTCAAACCAACAATAAGGAAGCTTGGGGAAAATAATGCGATTAAACTTGGTATGGCAATGTTTCTTATTTCATTCTTCCTTGTGGGATTCTCTGTTAATATATTTATGTTTTTTATTTTGATAATGATTATTAGTTTTGCAGCATCTTTGACTCGCGGGCCATTAAATAGTAAGATAAGCCAGTCAGTATCTCCCATGGAGCAAGGAAAAATAAACGGATATTCTTCGGGTTTAGATAGTTTTGCTCAAATTCTCGGACCTTTACTTGGAACATTCATGCTCAACTTTTTTGCACCGTATTTTCTAAGTTTTCTTATTAGTTCAGTCGCTTTAGTTCCATTCTTAATGGGTTTCAAAGCAATTAAACTAAAGAAATATGAGATGCCCCGATTGAGAGTCAAGAAAAGTTAATTAAAGAATAGTTAAACGATAGTTTATATAATTATTGAAAAAATCTATAATAAGAAAAAATGATAAAAAAACAATTAATCTTGGATAATTTCAATTAAAAAAAAAAAAAAGTTTATTTGTTATTATTTTCTGGTGGAATTTCGTTTGTTTTATCTTTTTCTTTAGATACTTTTTCTGGCTTAGTTTTTTCTTTTTTGACTTTTTCTTTTGGGGGTTTCTCTGGTTTAATTTTCTCTGTTGATTCTTTTCTGAAGGATAATTTTTCTAAAGAAATTTTTCCTTTTTTAATGAGTATTCCCAATACTACACCAGCTGCAGCTAATCCCCCGATAACAGAAACAAGAATGACAGTTAGAGTAATATCTGGACCTGATCCACTTGGAGTGCTTTTTCTAATAACGACATCTCCAGATGCTAAATTTCCTATAGTATCATTAGCAAAGAAAGTAATGAGAACATCTCCATCCACTTGAGCATCCCAAACGGTTTGATCAATTACACCATCTTGAGAGAATATAAATTTAGTAGCACTATTATTTACCGTATACCACATTGTATCTAAATTTGGATCAGTTATATCAACTGAGAAACTTGGAGGCTCATCTTCAAAAACTTCATTCTCAGTAGGACTAACAATATTAATAATAGGTGCTGAGGCGTCTTTTTGAATATTTACTTGTTCAAAATTAATATCACCTAAACTGTTGTTAGCATAGAATCTAATAGTGACTACTCCGTCTGGTAAAGCATCCCATGCTGCTTCATTAATAGTCTCATTCACAGTAAAAGTAAAATTATTTATTCCTCCGTCCACAGTATACCATGTGATATTTATAAAGGCACATTCAATCTCAACTATAAAACTCGGAGCATCAACACCAAAAATCTCATTCTCTATTGGACTTATAATATCAATAAAGATTGCATAGATATCTTTTGTAATATTAACCTCTTCAAAGTCTTTATTTCCTACAGTATCATTTGCATAAAACCTAATAGTATAGTTGCCATTGTATATCGTGCTCCATTCCGTCGGATCAATAGTTCCATTATTAGTAAATGTAATATTTAGTGATTGATAGGAGCTATTATATATCCTATACCACATAGTATCCAAATTCATATCTGTAATTTCAACAGAGAAACTAGGAGCATCAACACCAAAAATCTCATTCATAGTCGGGCTAATTATATTAATAACTGGCACTGTAGTATCTTTTATTACATTTACTTGCTTGAATATGATTTCACCTATACTATTGTTGGCATAGAATCGAATAGAAACTAATCCATCTGATAATAATCCCCAAGCAGTTTGATTAATAGTTCCGTTTACTGTAAATATATATTTTTGTGGTGCGCCAGCTAAAGTATACCATGTTATATTTAGGAATGCGCATTCAATTTCAACGATAAAGCTTGGAGCGTTAAAACTAAAAACCTCATTCTCTAATGGACTAATAATATTAATAACTATTGCATATGCATCTTTAATAATATTTACTTCTTCAAAATTTAAATTTCCAAGAGTATCGTTAGCATAAAATCTACTTGTATATGTCCCGTCTGATAACTTATCCCATTCCGTTGGATCAATAGTTCCATTATTAGTAAATGTAATATTCAGCGATTGATAAGAACTGTTATATATAGAATACCACATGGTATCCAAATTCATATCTGTAATTTCTACAATGAAATTTGGGGGATTCACACCAAATTCTTCATTTTCTATTGGGTTTATAATATTTATGTTTGGCGCTTGTGTATCCTTAATTACATTTACTTGCTTGTAATTAGTATCTCCAAGTGTATTGTCAGCATAGAATCTAATAGTAGCTTTCCCGTCTGGTAGCGCATCCCATGCTCCTTGATTTATAGTTCCATTCACACTAAATGTATAATTAATCAATCCTCCATCTATAGTATACCACATAGTTTGTAAATTAGGATCGACAATTTCTACTGTGAAATTTGGAGCAACGACTCCAAAAACCTCGTTCTCAATGGGACTGACAATAGTGATAAATGGTCCTTTCATATTTATCGCAACAGTTGCAGCATACCAACCCTCATTAGTAGGCATTGTCCAAGTTCTGGTTGGGGTTGGTCCTTGATTTTTCTGAACCTCATAGTATACTCCAGCACTACATGGATCTGAAATACCTGTGGAACCTTTCGCGTATAAAACTGTAGCTCCAGATTCAAGAGTAGAACCATAATCATCTCCGGGATCAGCATCATCCAATCCATGAAATCCAATAATTAAAGTGTAATCTTTATTAGTAGTAACGGAAGGATTAATAATATTACCATTTCCATTATCCGAAGCTGTTGCTTGAATCGGATCTGTTTCATTATGCCCAGTAATTCTTATAATTCCAGCAACATATCCTTCTTCATCAACCCAAGTAACATTATAACTTATTGGTTCTGTATCTCCAGCAATTTTATACCATGATGCTGTTGTTTGTTGCCCACTTTGAGTTTCTGGAAGAAGAATTGTCCAACCTATTGGACCATTCAACGTACTTCCTGTTCCATCAGTTGTACAGTGTAAAATTAATAAATCACCTTTTTTAGTTCCAGAAGGATTATTAATTATTGCAATAGTATCGCTCCCTTGAGCAATTTCCCAATCTGGTTCAACTCTTGCTAAACCAAAATAATCATTATCATTCTTATTTAATATGTTTAATTCAGAATGATATTGGAAATTTAGAGAAAAATTAATCAATTGGATAGAACTGAAAATGAAACAAAATGTTATTAAAAATATTTTTGTCTTTTTTTTTTTTAAAATTAAATTCAAGGAACTCACCATTTTCCTTTGTTATTTATAATAAACTAGATTCCTAATTATTTAAATTTAACAATTTTTTATTAATATGAAAACAGAATTAAGAATCTATAAAGGTAAAAAAGATGTTAATATTAATTTCTCTTCTAAGCTAAATCTTGATTATTTTTTTTAAAAAAATAATAATATAATTATTAACTTCTGTAGTTCTTGTTTTTGGAGATTCATGACCGGCTTTTTCAATAACCCTAAGCTCGCTATTAGGAATTCTTTTATGCATCTCCTCTGCATTACTTTTTGAACAGACTTTGTCATGTGATGCTGCTAATATTAATGTATGACTCTTAATTTGATGTAATTTTTCTAGCGTATTGAAACCCCTCAATGCTTCTATTTGGAGTTCAATATCAAGGGGAGTTGGCATAAGTATTGTACTTTCTCTAATTTCATCTTCAGCTGACCAAATTCCGAAGAATTTCTTTTTTGGATTTACTTTTAATTCTTTACGATATTTATGGTAGAACCAAATATGAGCATTATCCCAAAAGGCTTTCTCTGGATCTGTTTTAATAAGTTCTAATTGGTCTATTCTATTTTTTTTAAGTAATTCAAGTCCTACATTATCAGGTGCTCCACTTACAGTATTTACTAATATTAACTTATCAACATATTCCGGATGTTGTAAAGCAAATTCTTGAGCAATTATGCCCCCCATTGATGTCCCCAAAACATGTGACTTTTTTATTTCGAGAAAATCTAATAATCCTTTGATATCATCCGCAAGGTTTTTCATAGTATAAGGGTTCTTAACTCTTTCAGATTTTCCAGCACCTCGATTATCAAAAGTAATTACTTTAAAATGTTCAGATAAGGCGGGGATTTGACATTTAAATCCCTCCTTTCTTGCACCAAATCCTTGTATTAATACAATTGGATAACCTTCACCAAATACTTCGTAGCAAATTGTTATTCCATTTATATTAGCAAAAAGTTCTGTCATATATAATTTAAAAATTATTTTTTCAGAAAATTTATTATAGTCTCATTAACTTCTGGTGCCTTTTCTTTCGATACACCATGCCTTGCATCCTTAATAACCTTAAAAATACTATTCGGAATTAATTCATGAATCTCTTTTTGTACCGAAAGTGTGGCGATTCGATCTTTTTCTCCACATATCAAAAGAGTTTCACTTTTGATTTCATGGAGCCGATCTGTGACATTATGACCTTTTACCGCATTTGCAGCATTGAAATTATCTTCAGGAGTAGCAGAGTTAGCTAAATCAATATTCACTAAATCCTCTACTGACCAAATACCGAAGAATTTTTTCTTTGGATCTTCTTGCATCATTTTAAAAAATTCTCGGGAATAACTCGCTTTTGCTGATTTTAAAAATGCATTAAGTGGATCCTTTTTTAATTCTTCAAAATAAGCTATTTTCCCCCGACTATACATTTCTGGACCTTGTTCATTAGGAAATCCTGGCCATGAATTTATTAATATAAATTTATTTACCCGTTCAGGATATTTTAATATAAAATTTAATGCTATCATACCTCCCAATGATTCTCCTAATAAATGGGTTTTCTCTATCTTGAGAAATTCCAATAAACCGTTAATATCATTAGCATACATATCCATTGTATAAGGATAATTAGGTCTTGAGCTTTTACCTGCACCTCTATTATCAAATATTATTACTTTATAATGTTTTGATAAAGCGCTAACTTGGACAAACCATCCATCTTTAGTGGCACCCCACCCATGTACTAATAAAAGAGGTTCTCCTTTCCCATGTATTTCATAGCAAATTTTTATGCCATTAACATCAGCATACAATTCTGTCATAAAAATCAATTTAGTAGGTTAATATTATTAGTATTATACTCTAAGATTTTAAAAATTTTATAATATGTTGATTTATTATATGAGGATATTCTAATATGGATTGATGACCAGCGTTCTCAATAACAATAAACTTACTATTAGGGAGTTTTTCATGAATTCGTCGAGCAATTACCAACGGAATTGTTCTATCCTTATCCGCGGCAATTATTAAAACTTCATTTTTAATTTCATGTAATCGTTCATAAGTATTATGAGTTTTTAGAGCTTCACCTAAGTGATAATAATCTTGTTCTGTTGGACCATAAGCTGTTTTTTCTTCTACTAGATCTTCCACCGACCAGATATTATGAAACTTTTTTTTTGGATTCTCTTTCATTTGTTTCCAAAATTCTCTAGAATAACTTTTTTTAGCACGTTCAATAAAATAATTCAGTGGATCTTTTTGTAGTGCTTTATTATCTTTAATAGCTTTATTTATATAGTATTCAATTCCTTGGTCAGGTAAAGCTCCTGGAGAGACGATACCGGCTAATGTATTGATTAATATTATTTTATCAAATCTTTTTGGATATTTTAAACAGACATTTTGTACTATCATCCCGCCTAAACTATGTCCGATTATATGAGTCCTCTCTATTTTAAGATAATCTAATAAACCTTTAATTTCATCAGCAAAAAGTTCCATTGTATAAAGACCATCAGGTCTATCTGATTTTCCAGCCCCCCTATTATCAAATCTTATAACTTTGAAATGTCTTGATAACTCTCCAAACTGAGCACGCCAATGTTCCTTTCTATCACCAAAACCGTGAACCATTAGAATAGGCTCTCCTTTGCCCTTAATTTCATAGCAAATTTTTATACCATTAACATCGGCAAATAAATCAGTCATAGCTATTAAAAAATCGGAATAAAAATAAGTATTATTATAAATTAATTTTAAGAAATATATTTTCTTTAATTAAATACTCTCAAAAAATAGAATTAAGGGAAAGATTATAATAGAAAAAAAAGTGTTGATAAAAATCATATGATACAAATTGGAAATCCACAAAACTTACAATTTCCCTCAGAATCTAAACATAACTCTTTGATACCAAACATTTTTCTTTTGATGACTAGTTTAGAACATTTTGGGCAGTAAGTGTTATCATAATTGTTTGTTGGTATATTCCCTAAGTAAATGTATTTCAAACCAACATCTTTTGCATTCTGATAAGCTTTATATAGAAGCTCTAAAGGTGTAGGCTCAGAAAGTTGGTAATTTTGTGATTTATAATGAGGAAAGAACCGACTGATATGAAATGGTGTTAATTCACCTAATTCACTAACTAATTTTTCAGCAAGTTTTCTGATAGTTTTTTGATCAGAGTTAAATCCTTGAATTAATAAGGTTGTAATCTCTACATGAACACCTAAATTTTTTGCCAACTTGGCGTTTCTCCATACCTTATCTACATCTGCACCACAATATTTCTTAACCATATCAAAATCTCCTTTTATGTCTATGTTAATTGCATCAAGACCAGCATCTACTAAATCCCTTAAAACATCTTCAGTCATATAGCCATTTGTAACATAAGTATTATATAATCCATACTGCTTTGCTAGTCTAAATACTTCTAATGAATATTCGAACAGTAATGTAGGTTCGTTAAAAGATATTGAAGTTCCTTGACATTTTCTTTTTAATGCAATCTCAATGAGCCTTTTAGGAGTGTAAAATTCGTCAGATGCAGTAAATTGAAAAATTTTTAAAGGTTTTATCTTTGAAAGATGATGATTTTGGCACCAAAAACAAGCAAAATTACAACCATAAGTTCCTATTGTTATTGCTGTACTGCCGGGATAAAAATGATAAAGAGGCTTTTTTTCTATTGGATTAAACGATAGAGCAGGAATTAATCCGTAAACTATAGAATAAATTTCACCATCTTTATTAATCCGTGTTTGACAATATCCAGCATTTCCATTTAAAATCTTACATTTTCTCTCGCAAGTTAAACATTGAGAATACTTATCATCAATCCTTCTCTGATATTTAACCTTCTTTATTAACTGTGAATTCATAGAATTTCAATATTAAATTTTAGTGATATTAGTATTTTTCAATATTTCCTCTAAAGAATAAAAAGCCGCCTTATCTAAAAAATTCACGGGCAATTATTTGGCAAAATTTTATCATCTTTTGTCCTAATTCTGTTTGATTACTAGAGTTCGTTAAAACCCAATCATTCCCATACATTTTATTTAAGTATTCTCCTTGCGAATCTATAGAGAATGCGAAAGTTTTAAATTTTTTTCTCACTTGGTGAATCTCCGGAATTGCATCATTTAAATTGTAACCACCATTAGCTGCTGGCTGGCCGTCTGAAATAACAATAATAATATCCTCTTTATCTAATTTATTTGCTTCATGTTTTATGGACACACCATCGATGTTTTGTCCTTCTCTTGAATGACATCCAAATTTATCAATTTTGCGAGGATTAAGCATTTCCTCAAAATCTTTTACTAAAATATTTAATGCATGGAATGTACCCGTGAATAATACAATTCTAATCTTTGCAATATCTTCAAGAGCTTCACATAGTATAACCAATGCTATTTTAGCTGCTTGTACTTTTATCCCCCTCATACTACCACTTATATCGACTAAAACTAATAATCTCAATTCTTTATTTAACAACTTCCTTGTAAAACATTGTTTAAATTTATAATCGCTTGTAACTGCCTTTACAAATTTATTATTTAATCGCCCTTTTTTTTGAAATGAATCAATACTCGATTTGTTTTTTAAATCTGAAAAAATCAATTTCATTTTTTTTATCGTATTCATATATTTAGCTTTTATTTGAGAATAAGACATCCCTGAAGGAATCATGCTCTCCTTTTCAATTCTAGTGTCTTTTACATTCCGTTTTCCTTTATCTTTATGAGGAATGATTAAGTATTCCCTTTTTTCTAAGAAAATCAAACGTTCATTCATTGCTTCTTCCGCTTCTTTTACTAATTTTGATATTTCTTTTAATTTCGTTTCTTTTTGTTTTTGGTCAAGATCACATTCTAATAATTCAATATTAATTTCTCGTTCAAGTAATTCACTAATTACTAACTTTTTTTGACTTTTCTTTAAATTTTTATCTTTTTGATCTTTTGCATTTTCTCTTTTATTTTTTGTGCCAGACTTTTTTTTACTTTTACTTTTCTTTTTTTTAGCTATACTTTTGTCATTCTCTTCTTTTGATTCATCTTCTTCACTTAATTTATCTAAATCTTCAGGTTCTAAATTGATATCTTTTAGTTTTTCAATTAGTTCTTCACTAGTTTTATCTAATTTAGTTTTGTCTTGATTTTTTTTATTTGTAGATAAATTTTCGATTTGATGGATGGTATTATTATTTTTACCTTGAAGACCATTAATATCCTTCGTTGTATTCATTTCTTCGAATGAAAAATACTTTTTGAGGATTTTACATAATAAATCGCATGAAATAATTGAAGAACTAGGAGTTAAAGTTTTAAGTAAAAATTTTTTAACTTTTGAAATTCCCTCCCAATCATCTCCACTCATTTCGATATCTTTTAAAGTAGGTTTCAACTGAAAACCTTCATATTCTTCAAGAAATAGATTAATGTAGAGTAAAATATCTTTAGCTTTTTCAATCCTTGATATCAGTCTAGGTAACATTCTTTTTGTTAATAATCTTAGATTCCTGTAAAAACCTGGGAATTTTATATTATTAATAGCATTAACTCTTACATCTTCAACGACATTTACAACGTTTTTCACAAAAAAATGAGGCATTTTATATTTATCAGCAAGTGTATCAACTAGCTTTTTGAACGCAAGCTCAAATGAGCCATACCCTATGTGTCCACTTTCATGAGCAACAAGTCCTTGAGCATCTTTAATTTCTGATTTATATTTTGTAGGTAAGAAGATAAATCTACAATCTGTATATACAGCTTCTACCCCATTTAAGAATTGGATCATGATTTCATTATTTCCACTAATCCTTTTCCCAATATTAGTTAGTGCTAAAATATCAGTAAAAGAATCTCTTTCAAAAAGATCAAATAATTCTGCCATTTTTTTTTAATACTCATATTTTTGAATCAATTTGATTTGAAATCTATATAACTGGAAATATTTTTACCATAAAATTTGTTAATTCTTCTATTTTCTGTTGGTAAAGCCAACGAATGTAGTTCAATGTTAATACTTCATTGTAGATATAGTCTTTTCCTGTTTCTTGTTTATAGATTACTGGTAATCTTAATAATTCTGTTAGTTTGATATATTCTTGTAGAATTAATCTGTTTTTATTCCACATCCATTGTAATGGCTTCCACATTATATTTCCATTTTTTTTTATTGTATTTCCTTTTCCCCAAGTCTTAATATATTTATCAAAACACGATTTGGTTTTTAAAATAATCTGATCTACTGAGAAATTATCAATAGCTTCCTCCCCTACCCGTGTAAGACTTGCTTTATTAATTAGTTCTTCTTTTAATTTACTTTCAAACATTTTACCATCTAGTATCATTGCGATCGACTTTTTTTCTTCAGGAGTATTTCCAAGCTTGTTTAAAATTACATTTTCAATATTATTTTTTAAAAATTTGGGAGGCATTTTGGAAATTAACATGCAAAAATTAACAATTAAACGAGTTGAGAAGATTTTTGTAATTGAGAAGTCCTGTATCGCTTGTTTTCTTATTTGTCGTGCGGCATCTACAACAATCTCAGCGATTTTTTCTTTACAACCCGACATTTTAATAGCGATATCAATTTCCTTGTTTTTTAAGGGGTAATTTATTTCTGGGCTTATTATGAATCGGTCTTCAAACGCTTCTTGAAGTTTGTTTATTCCGGCAACTCCCTTATTCATGGTTCCTATTATTATTAACTTACTTTTAGAAGTAAGTTCATGCTTCTCAAACCCTTTAGAAATTAAATTAATATGGAATTCAGATAATAACGAGTTTAAAGATATTTGTTCGTTCTCTCTGATAGCATTTATTTCATTAATGATAACGAAGGAAATTCCATGTTTATTCGCATCTTTAATTGCTAAAGTCAATGGACCATAGTTAAATTTGGTCGCTCCTTTAACAAGTTCCCAATTACCTTCAATATCTCTTCTATCAAGATCAGGAGATCCATCAATTATATAGTACGAAGAATTAAAATTTTGTGCTAGCGAA
>Ga0307378_10007458_pt1 | contig 14740 bp, 36 predicted proteins | sample UN1MG_FD_202238 | JGI IMG/M metagenome (GOLD analysis project Ga0307378, IMG submission 202238) | Soil microbial communities from Risofladan, Vaasa, Finland - UN-1 | ecosystem: Environmental > Terrestrial > Soil > Coastal area > Acid sulfate soil | place: Finland: Risofladan, Vaasa | collected...
ATATACCCAGAACGTCGTACTAGTTATTATGTCCGGGTCTATCTGGCTATTAGATATAAACCGTTTTAACCAGTCGCTAGGGATTGCATAATCATATTCAACGCCGGGGATATTTAATCCCATCATGTTAGCTAGTTGCCCTTTGTCTATATGCAACTCCCTTAATTGTGGCAATGAATAAGTTTTTATATTCATGTCACCTCCTGTGTTATAGTTATAGTGTTTATGTTTTTTCGGGCCTTGCAATTCTTAATACATAAACTATGACCCCCAGGAAGGTTTTAACACCTTCCCGCCAGAATTATATACTGGTGACTTTGATACCCTTTAATTTTAAACCGCTCATAACTGTACTGACAAGTGCATTATAATGATCAATCCCGTAAACGTGCTTCTTTACTTTCAGGGCATTGACCTGTTTAATGGCTTCTTTAATTTCAACAAATTGCCCGTAAGTAGTCCCGGTGATCTTGTATGTATCATCCACCGTAACGACTGTACAAACAGCATCGGATAATTTAAGGTTTTGCCCGTGAACATTAACGGACAGGAGAAAAGCAAAAACAACTAATAAAGATATGAGTGATCTCATAGAGACCCCCCTTTCATGGTTAAATAAATAAAAAAATGTTTAGTTGATTATAGTAATAGAACATCTTTGACAAGGGAACAAACAACAATTTTTTTCAACCTTCACACATAAGGAAAAAATAACCCAGATATTTCACGGTCGTAATTTACAGGAATAACTTTTTTCCTGTTGTTACCTATAAGGAAAAAATAACCCAGATATTTCACGGTCGTAATTTACAGGAATAACTTTTTTCCTGTTGTTACCTATAAGGAAAAATTAACCCAGATTTTTCACGGTCGTAATTTACAGGAATAACTTTTTTCCTGTTGTTACCTATAAGGAAAAATTAACCCAGATTTTTCACGGGGAAAAAATATTTTCTTGACAATATATAATAGTAATGAGAGATAATTAATTTCTTTTTTCCTGTTGTTACCTATAAGGAAAAATTAACCCAGATTTTTCACGCTATATAATTGTAAAAAGGCTATTATTTTTCACCCCCCCAGACCCCCCAAACCGGTCATTAAGTGTACGCACCCAATATCCTGAAATTTCAATTTCCTTCAATTCCTCCACATTTCTACCTTTTCCATACAGTCAAATACCCATAAATACATCAATTTTCTTCACCATATCAATTTTCTTCACCATACCCTTAGAATGATATATATTGGGGGAGAGCAGAGTACAATACCCTTTTAATAGATGTAGCGTTTGGATAGCTCCTAAATACATATTTCCTATGCACTTACGGAGCAGTCTCCATTCGTTAAAGTGTGGAGGAGGCCTTTTATCATGGGGTCTCCTTTTCATTTTCATTGCAATTTCATTGCAATTTCATTGCAATTATTCATTATTTATATTATATTGATAATAGTGTTAGTTTTTAACCTTGCTCTTTCATGGGCAAGGCTCCTCGTCTTTTCAAGGACGGGTGATACAGGTATTCAAGGTGATATAGCTCGGGAAATTTTTTTGGGATTAGTCAGCTACCTCCCTAAAGTTTCTCGAGTTTTTTATATTTTTTCCGGTAAATTAGATTATATTAGTAAAAGATGGATGATGATGTAGTCACTGTACATGACGAGCCTGCTGCCTAACTGCGAAGAGGTAGCAGGTTTTTTTGTTTTTTTCATACCATGAATTATATTATTCATATCTTCAATTTTCTGAGGATAACTCATCTGAGGGATAGTCCGCTTCCAGGGCTATCCCTTTTTTTATAATTTGTGAATAAATAATAAAACATTTGTGAATATATGATCGGGAAATTATATTATTAATAGTTGTCTATTTTCCTCATATGGAACATGACATCTAAATCTCCGGGAGGCATCTTTATGGTGTCTCCTTTTTTATTTGATTTTTAAGAGTCATTAAATTATATTTATCAGGTACCTACAGTACCTAACTGAGGACAACAACAATCTTTTTGAGGGAGAGACTCCCTTATTCATAAGGAATCCCGGTCTCTCCATTTTTTTTATTCTTTTTCCATTGCGATTTATTATATTATAAATATCTTCCAAATAATAATTAAGTAAGTTCCTACCTTTTTTGGGAACTCCTTTAGCGCTTTAAAGCCGGTGATCTCATGGATTACCGGCTTTTTCATTTCATCATTCTATATGTTGAAGGGTTCACTCGGTTTCCAGGGGTTTTTTGTATGATTAATTCTTTTCGATATTATTTCTCTATGAAAAAATATCGTATTATAGCGCGGTGAATTAAGATTTACGGAGGATGTTTCTTTTTGTTAAAGGGCTTAAAATTAGAAGGGTGGTCATATGGGGAGTATTACAGGAAAAATATTTGAAAAACAACTTTAATGAAGGTTCATTTTCTTGTATAATTATATGGACGGAAAAATATTGTTAATTTAATGTGGAGGAGAAAAATGTGGATTTTATAAAGGTTTCGGAATTACCAGAGGAGGCAAAGGTTTCGGATTATCATAAGGTGGAATGTAAATATTTCATAAGGTTAGTGGTATTTGGTCGAAATTATTATGTTCCTATGGTGAACAAGATGAAGAAGATATTTGATATAGGGGTAGTGGATGGAGAGGTGGTAGTGGGTCGAAACCGGATGTTGCTTCATGATATGCTTCAGGTGACAATTGCGTCGGTATATTATCAGGTTCGGGGCATAGTGGGTGATGAGATATTTCGGGATTTGGCGTCGAAGATAGATGATGGGTTTAGGGATAAGGATGGGTTATCGGATTTAATTGCGAGGGGTTTTGATTTTCGGGAGCCGGTTGGGATAGGGGAGGTTGATCAGGCTTCAGAGGTTGAGAAGAAGGGGGGACCGGGTTTGAGTGATCATCCTTTTAGAGTTCCCAATTCCATATTTCCTTATGGTGAAGTTTATTTGAAGGAGGAGAGTCCGGGATTATGGGAAAAGAAGATTAAGTATCAGGGGATGCGGGTATTTGCTTGTGATCCTTTAAATAAAATTGAGGTGAAGGGGAAGGTCACGGAAGTTTATTCGGAGCAAGGATTAATTCATTTTAAATTAAAGTTAGATAATGGTCGAGAGGTAAGCACTACAGAGGAATTTTTGACTCCTATTTATTGTGGTACGTGTTCGAAGAAGAATGATGATGGGTGTTCGGTTGATAATTGTGTGAGGGGGGATTTCAATGAGTGGTATCCTGAAAAGGGTGGCCAGAGCTCTAAAAAACAAGTTTCTAAGGAAGAGAAGGATTGTGATGATTGTGCTTATAGTGAATTGGCGCCATGTCCTTATTTGATGGCTATATCGTGTGGTCCTGCCCATGGTCATCCGAGATTTATCCCAAAGTCCGGAAAGCAAGCTAACAAGAAAAGGAGTAAGGGAAAATGAAAAAGTTATTTCAATTCATAGTATCGGTTCTTTTTGAAGCTATAGTTGTAACAATTATTGTAAAAGTTATTCAGAAAATACGAAAAGCTAAGAGAGCCGAACGAACCAAGATTTTTGAAGGTATTGGCCAGGACGAAGGAGTGGATCCTTTCGACCCGGATGCATAAGTACTTGGGAACATTGTACTTACGTTTAAGTACTTGGGAATATTGTACTTACATTTAAGTACTTGGAAGCATTGTACTTACATTTAAGTACTTGGGAATATTGTACTTACATTTAAGTACTTGGGAATATTGTACTTATAATTATATGGAGGAATTATGGCTAAAAAGATGATTCAGAAGAAGAAAAAATTTATACTTGAAAGCTGTGCGGCGTGTCCTAATAATGATTTGTTTGACATGTGTGATGAGCTTGGTGTGAGTGTGAAGAGGTATCCTACTAAGACAAGAAATTTTCATCCGGATTGTCGATTAGAGGATGAAGAGGCATGTGTTGAAGAGACTATATGTGAGCGGTATGCAAAAGGTAGTTTATGTAGTAAATGTTTTCCAACAGAAGAAGACCTTCATTGGAAATGTGGTCGCAGGCCATGCATAGTAAAATATATTCATCAATCTTAGTTTTGTAAGTACTTAGGGATATTGAACTTATGTTTAAGTACTACGGAATATTGAACTTATGTGTAGAATAAAGAAATATCAGATAAAGTATATTGACAAAGACCATCCTCATAAGGGGGATAGTTGGGAATGGTCTTTACATATGCCCCAGGATTCTATATGGCAGTATATGGATTTTGGATATGCTCGACAGGAGTTAAAGAAGGCGAGAGAAGAGAATCCTGAATTAGAATTCAGGTTGGTTAAGATAATAGAGACTCACACTTTTTTAAAGGTATAACTATGGATTCAAAAGAAGAGAATAACAGGAAAAATGCTGAGGCTCGTAAGATTTTAGATGAATCTGTCCGAGAAGTGGAAGAGGATGGTCAGAATTTTTTGACAGAGGATGATTTGAGAACTTACAGAAAAAGTATAGCTGACTATATAAATAATAGGAAGGATTGAGCTTATGAGTATGGTTTTATTAATTTGGAAAGAAAAACAAGACCCAGTATACTGGGTTGTCGAAAAAGATAAACTCGATCTGGCCTTTTTGGAGATGTTCAAAAAAGTTGATGAATACGAGTATTATGCTGAACTCAAGGAACCTCGATACCGGTATTACCGAGACCTTGTCCAGAGACGGCTATATAAGGAAGCAAAAGAAGGTAACGCCAAGTCTGCCCGGAGGCTGATAGAATTAAGAGCAAAAGATGGCTATGAATACGAAGAGTATGATTTGGAAAAGGTCACTGTTGTATAATGGCAAAGAATAGTAAGCGAAAAAACAAAAAGATCGCCCGTAAAAAGGCGATAAGAACCACAAGCCCTGAAACGAAGCAGGATTCAATGAGGGCTGCTCGCCGTAAATATGGCGGGGGACAAGGTAAGTAAAGATAAAGGGAAAGGGTTAAATATATGAGTGGTGGAAATCCTTGTACGTGTTCAGGTTCACGTAAAGAAAGAATGAAATATTGGTATGCCCCTAGAGAGACGTATAAAACAAATTATTCTTATTTTGAGAGTCCCAAGGGATGTGCTCATTATTCAGATTATTCAACTGTTCGTTGTTCTCGTTGTTTAATGCTCATACGGAGTAAAGCTAAATTTGTTGATGATTTACCAAACAAGCCACTTTCTGAATAAGGAAAGGTATTATGATTAAAAATAAGGAAATAGAAGATATAAAACAGAGGTTAGAAAAAGCTTCAGAGACCTTGAGTGGCATCAAACAATTACATCTTATTGATGGTAAAGGTATTCCGAAGGATAACTGGACAAAATTTCACTTACAGGTTGTTCATGCTAAAGCAGCTATGAATCAGTTTTTAGAAAAACATAAAGACGATGGGACATTTATATGAAAATCAATCTTTATTATCGTTGTGATATGGTCATACGAAGTAAAGCTAAATTTGTTGATAGTTTGCCAAATAAGCCACCTACTGAAGATAAAGGGAAAGATTAAATATGAGTAACGGTATTTATTGTCGTAAATGTCTGGGTTCTTATTCGAACAAGAAAGAGTATGAGAAGCATACTTGTGATTTAGCGCCGAAAGAGGAATTTAAGGTCTTGCAGTTGGCTAAGAATTGTTATTATATCCGGGATATACGGAAAGGTGATACGCAATTCATGACGGTAGGAACACCTTTAATGGCAACGCATTTGGGAGAGCATTATAATAAGGAACTTCTCTTCAAGGAAGTGGAGCATATTTTTCCAAATGCGAAAGTAGTGTGTGTAAAAGTTAATTACGAAATGAAAGATGATTAAACAGAAAGGTTAAAATGAAAAAGTTGATAATATTTATGATGATAATATTTATGATGTTTTTGTTTTGTGAAAAGGTTGAAATTAAAGATCAGCCGTGTGATACAGAACTGATTAAATTGCTTCTTAAAATAAATGATTTAAAAATGTTGGAAGATTCTATTTGTACTGAGAAGTGGCGTTTGAGTAAAAAAGTCGAAGAAATAACTCGAGCCCAAAAAAAATTAAAGTTATCTCAAAATTAATTGGTTCAATACCAGGTGGAATCAATGAAATATCATATGAAATAACTTCCGAGGTAATAACATGAGAATATTTGTTGCAATAATGACTTTGATGTTAACTGTGTATGGAAAGGATCTTGTGGTGGATTTTCGAGAGGCCATACTTTATCAGGATATTAGAATAAGCCTGAATGATGTAGAGATAAATGAGAATCAGACTTTGATTTTAAGTTCCCAGCCAACTTGGGTTGTGGGGATTTATTATAATGGTGAATGGCATAAAGAGGTAATATTAAGGGATGGTAAATATAATAAAATTAGGAACACTCCTTACAGTGTGAAGTTGGATGGTAGTATCGGACTAATAATACCAGGCTCTTCTGAGCCCACGGACACCATGTCTGTTTCTACAAAAATACTAAATTCAGAAGAGAAGAAAGGGAAGTTCCCATTATTTTTGATAGCAATTTTATTAATAATAGCGGGTGCTTATTATTGGTATAAGAATAATTTCATAAAGAGAACGGAGGATTAATGAGTTACACGAAGATATTCGGATTTAATAAAAATGGAGATGCTTATAGCATTGGTGAGATCAGGAATGCTTTTCGGGGTGCCATGGCAGTATGGACTATAATTGAGAAGAAATACCTACCTCCTTGGAAGCCTTTATGGGCTATGACTATTGAAAGCGATTATTCCCGGGTATCAGATATGAGTGGTGAAAGTATGGAGGAGATATGGTCATTATTTAAATCAGATAAAGTGACTGAGATAGATCGGATTGTTCTGGGTTCGACTTTTGATAATGTTGTGGTGATGAAGAAAGACATCCCGAAGTTATTAGAATGTTTTCGGGCTTTTGAGGGAGAGACTTCATTGAAGGAGCAGGCTGATTTAATTGAAAATCATTTAATTGATAATGATCCGGAAGCGGTGGCATGGTGCCAGACTTCTATATGTGGTGATCATTGGGGGAATTATGGAGGTCAGGATGAGGATGATGAATCTATTCCTTATAATCTGAATACTGGTGACCGGCATTGGGATTTATTTGAAAGTGTAGAGAAGAATGGATAATCCTTTTTTACCGGAAAAAAAAGATGTTGTCAGTTATCGGAGAGTGGTAACTGATGCACAGGTATGGCCATGGAAGAGTATGCCTGAAGTTCAGCCTCCGACATTGAGAGGTTTGGTTGAATATTTAAAAACATGTCCGGGATGGGATTTTAGAAGATTATCAACAAAGCATTCCGGTTGGGAATCCAGAGTGGTTAGTTATGGAATGAGGTCTCAGTTCTATTTGTCTGTGGCGCCAAACAGAGAAGATTTGAAATGGTTGGAGGAGTTGAGGAATGAGGATACGGAAAGGCTTGCAAAATGTTTTTGTGGAAGGATGCCCTGTTTCAAGGATGATAATTGTATGATGATAGGTGCTGATGAATTTTGTACGATATCATGTGAGTGTGGTCTTTCTTTGGGTCATGTGTGTCATTCGTATAAAGTTAAAAGTGACATTTACAGAGATTGGAACGAGATAATGGATAAGGTTGGACGGTAGAAGCTATTGAGAAAATATTAAAAGATTCTATTTATATAGGTATGGTAGACCTTAATCGGTTACAATGAAATAGCGGTGTTATTAAAATTTGGGAAAGTTATGTCTAAGAAGAAGGAATTTGAGAAAGTGTATGATCCCGTTGAAGGGAAGGTCCATATATGTAATGTTGGTTTTTTAGACTATGTAACGTTATGTGGGCAGACTGATTGGATAGGGAATAAAGAAGTGAAATATAATACTGAAAAAGCTATAAATTGTAATGCATGTCTTGAGATAGTCAGGATAGTTCGTAGTCATTCTGATCCACGGCGCCATAAATAAAGAGGAGATAGGAGTATTTATGAAAATACGGGAAGTATCACATGACACGGTTTTGGGTATTGGGGACCAGGCTTTTAAATTGAAAAAGGGTGATGAGATAGGCGTTTTTGAGGAGGACGTTTATGGTAGGGTTCGGGTGCATTTGCAGGGTCAGGAGGTTTTGATTAGTCGATCTATGCTGGAACGAATTTCAAATGTGACTGGGACAGAGATATATTTGGGTGAAGAGCGGTTTGTGGGAAAAATTCCTGAGCGTGATGAAATAGGACTAACCTGCAGTCCAGAGAATATACATTATTGTTTAGAGTTATCTTTGATGGGACTACCAGGGCCTTTATGTGGGTCTCTGCAGGATTGGGGTATGATCACTAAGGATAGAGATCGGGTAACCTGTGAGAAGTGTTTATTAAAATTAAAGGAGATGGAAAATAATGCTTATTAACCCTAAAGAACTTGTAGCAGGATACCCATCTTTAAAAATCAGGAATTTGTTTAAAGGAGTTTGGTGGAAATGCAACGTTTAACATTTGATTTTGTAGAGTTAATGATTTTAGCAACAATGCTAGATGATAAAATAGAAGAATCATACGAAGAAGAAAGTGGCAAAGATTTTAAAGATAGTATGTTGTATTATTTATTCTTGTATAAGAATGATGATCTTCCTGTAAGTAAAAGGGTTTTCCTTCTTTTATCAGAATTTGAGGAGGAGGTGGAGGCTTCTGAGGGTTGGTGTGGTTCAGATGAAGTACGGGATATTTTATATAAGGAATTCGACATTGACATAGATGAGTTAGAAAAAGCCAGTCAGACATTAGTTTATTGGCGGGATAAAATAGCAAAGCAAGATGCTTCAAGGTCTTTTCTACCTATATGGAAAGCCGCAGTTAAATGGTGGGAAGAAGAAAATACAGGTCAAGAAGAAGAAATAAAGGCTTTAAAAGAAATTATTGTACAAATAGAGAAACTGTATGGAGTGAAGAAAAAGGAGGTAGTATGAAAATTTTTCTTAAGACATTGTGGATTTTTTTAAAATTGAAGTATGAAGAGGTATTTAAAGATTTTCTATTTCCTTTTTGTAAGACAGTGTTACAGATAGTGGCTGTGATTGCTTTTTTTGTTTTTGTGGTAGGAATAATAGTAGTAGGAATAGGGTATCTGGCTATAGGTGTAACTAAATTTATTAGTCCATCTTTCTTAGCTCAATGGGTGTCTTTTGCAGTATCAGGACAATTTTTTGATTCTTGTTTTTTTGATTCTTGTCGGATTCTTCCTAGGCATTTTTTTATGGCCATGTTGTTAGGGATGCATACTTTGATGGTTATAATATGGTTGGTGTTAATTGCGATAGGCACGACGGGGACTGTAAAATTCTTAAGGAAGAATTGGATAAAAGCTCGTGATATGGTGAAGGCTCAGATTAAGGTTTAAATGAGATTCTATACGGTTAATGTTGTTTTTTAATTTATAAGGAGAAGGACAATGAAAAAATTAACATTACATTTGCCAGATAAGTTATTTGACCACTTGGCTACACTGCCAACATTTTTGAATTACGATAAAAAAAATTTTCCAATAATGTTGTTGTCGAAAAAATTGATAGCCGAGGCTGAAATATTATACAAATTAAATGAATTGTATAGTGAATATGATGATGATAATGCCGAAGAAATGGCCGATGCATGTTCTGAAAGAATAGATGAGATTGATGCGATAGCAATAAAATACTGTAATGATAATGGGCTAGAATTAGTTGCTGTTGGTAACGAAACTGAGAAGGATCGATTAAAAGTCCCTATAAAATTATGAGGAGAAGGATTATGATTAATTATTTAAAAGGTGATGCTACAGATCCCATTAAGAAACCTGCTATTATCGTTCACGTATGTAATAACAAGGGTGGATGGGGTAAGGGTTTTGTTCTGGCTTTGTCAGCAAAATGGAAAGAACCGGAGGCTGCTTACCGTGAATGGTATAAACATCGAGGTGATTCCTTTGATGATAAGCATGTATTGGATGTGGAATGCCTTTTTGTTGATAGCAAAAAATTCAAGTTAGGTAGTGTTCAGCTTGTTAGAGTTGAGAAGGATCTCTGGGTTGCTAATATGATTGCCCAGGATGGTTTTAAAAGGAAGGGTGATCCTGAGGGGGCAGTTTATCTTACGTATGGTAGTTTAAAAACAGCATTGGATCGGGTAGCTTCTTTTGCAGCAGTTGTATCCGATGGGATAACTATTCATATGCCCCGGAGAGGTTGTGGTCTTGCTGGTGGAACCTGGGATACGGTTGAGGAAGTCCTCGAATCTTGTAAGCTTCCTGATGTGTATGTTTACGATTTTGATTAAGGTATTAAAATAATATGATCAGAACTTTTAATATAAAATGTTTAAATTGCAATCACATACTAGTTGTTCAGATTAACTTAGAAAGATCAGGTCGGCAGGAGATTAAGTGTGAGAGATGTTTTGGTACTTCTGTTATAAGGTGGAGGCTCGGTTATGAGGTACAGAGGTATGAGCAGATTCTTGATGGTGATGAGATACCTCGTGAAAATGATAAACTTTTCTTTGAGGATATACAGGGGGTAATAGAATGAAACCAACACCTTGGGTAGTCGGTGGAGGGGTACTTCTTCTTATAAGTATTTTTTTTACACTTTTATCATTGCATGGACCTTTTTCTATTCAGATAGCTATTATCAATATTCCTTTTATTCTTGGAGTTATAATAGGATTTGTGATGGTTATTCTGGGATTTTCTTTAAACAAGAAAGAGGAGTAATGATGAGACGGATACAGATACACACCCTTAAGGGTATTGATATAGGAATGGAGTTACTTACAAAGGAGCTTCGTAGGCAGGGTATTTCTGAAGATAGGGTTATTACTGTCGGTAGATGTTCTGAAGCCGTATTCTTTTTTGCTTATATCCGGGAGGGTGATGATGAGGAGCTGAGTAAGCAGCTTAGAGAGGCTAATACTCTTTTACATAGGGTATCTATGACTTTATCTTCGGGACAGGCTGTAAAGCCTTCGAATATGGAATATAGCTTTATTAGAGGATATCTTGCTAAGCATGAGGTAATGGGTTAATATGGATTTCAAACTGACCAAAGAAGAGAAGAATGCCATTAATACATTAAAACGGTTGGCAAAGAAGTGGCCGGATACATTATGGCTATTTTCGGGTAGCAGTACTTTATGGGTTATGAAGAATGGTCCTGATGGGAGGCCTGTGATGACATCTAATGGTGGTTATGATCAGAATTATAGTGTAGCAGAGATTAAAATTGAAAATGATGGTGGTGACTGGTAATCGGATGAAACATGACTTTAATAACGGAGAAGGTCTTGTTACTGCCCATAAACATAAGAATGGTGGAGGTTGGGTAGCAGACACTGCTCAAGTAGCAGATTCTGCTTTCATAGGTCTTAATGCTTTAGTGTATGATAATGCCAGGGTCTCAGGAACTGCCCAGGTATATGGAAATGCCAGGGTCTCAGGAAATGCCCAGGTATATGAAAAAGCCTGGGTCTATGAAAATGCCCAGGTCTATGGAAATGCCCAGGTCTTAGGAACTGCCCAGGTATATGGAGATGCCCGGGTCTTTGGAAATGCTAAGGTCTATGGAAATGCCCAGGTATATGGAGATGCCCGGGTCTTTGGAAATGCCTGGGTCTCAGAAAATGCCCAGGTCTCAGGAACTGCCCTGGTCTTTGAAAATGCCCAGGTCTATGGACATACCCAGGTCTTTGGAAATGCCCAGGTCTTAGGAACTGCCCGGGTATATGATGATGCCCGGGTCTATGATGATGCCCGGGTCTCAGGAAATGCCTTGGTCTATGATGATGTTCATGTCTATGGAGATGCTGAGGTCTATGTCCCTATAAAATTTAACTGTGACTTTGATCCCTGGAAAATAATGCAGAATATACTTAGTAAGAAAGATGAACTTCCTATTTTAATAGGAAGAGACTCTAATCTAGATAAAATTATTCATGAACTCCTTCAAAAGGAAATTAAATAGGAGATTAAATAGGAGATATACTATATGTTCAAGAATATTATAGATCATCATAAAAAAATTAAGTGGGAAAAAGCTGATAATTATAAGCGCTTTATTATGGTCAAAGATGCTGCTTTCAGTAGATGTATAGGGGGCTATTCTTACATAGTAAGAGCGGAAATCGCTAGTCGGGTGATTCAATTATTTAACAGATTAAATGAGGATGGACGTGAATTTAAAAATGTCTTATTTGGAGAGGAGTATCTTTTTGCTGGATGCAAGATGCATAATAATTTGGTGGTTTGCTTTGGGGTTCATTTCTCAATCATTAATTATGATTATTACAAGAAGAGACAAGAAGAGATTGAATTTAATTATCCTCGGTTGAGATATGTAATGGTAGTTGATATGCACCCTATTCAAAATGATGCTTATAAGAATCTTAATATGGTTTATTTAAAGGAATACAATTCACCGGAGGCTGTGGTTAAGAAATTGGAGGAGTTCACTGTGGATCCTAAGAACTGTATTATACCAACGAATGGAGGAGGTATATGAGAAGTGAAAAAGAGATAAAAGAAAAATTGGAAGCATTAGCATCTGATGAGAGATTGTCATATAAACCGGCTTCGGTACTAATCAATGCTCCACTGGCTTTAATACAAGTGGATTTAAAAGCCCAGGTGGACATTTTGAAATGGGTACTTAGGGAGGAAAAGTAATGGTAATGACTTTTTTAAGAAAAGCAATAGAATTACTTCGAACATGGCGCCATGGAGCGACGGGACCTGCAGGACACTATACTTTAGTCACCAACACTATAAAGTTTCTGGAGGAGTATGATAATAGTGTGATTTTACAGTATTCCCCTCCTTTCCGGAAAAGTGAACATCTTAAATTCAGTGACAATGATAAGAATATTACAGAGGTTCTTGATTCTGGTCTATGGTGGCAAGATAAAGATATGAGTACATTGAAGTGTCCTGTATGTGAGGAGCTCTACCATCATCTTGGTGAGCCTAAAAAAGAACCTGGGAAGGATGGCTATGAGGCTTCATGGGGGGGTCGTGGGGACCTGGTAATCATTCCTATTGAGGGAGAATGTGGCTGTTTATGGGAAATATGTTTTGGTTTTCATAAAGGAAGTATAGCGGCCTTTACCCGTGTAAACAAATCGTGTGAAAGTGGAAAAGAAGGATAAATCAAAGTAATGATTGTTGTGGGTTATAGGAAGGTTTGTTTTTTTTGAATTATGGTGGAAATATTGGAGTAGAAATGCAGGATAAATATATAATACCGAAAGTTGATAAGACGGAAGAGATTATCACTATTGGAAGATATTTCTTTTCTGTTGAGAAAGCAAAAACATCCTATACATGTTATTGTGGTAACAGAGTAAAAAAAGGGGATAAAAGGTTACATATAGGTGGTTATAACAATATTAATTCGGGTAGTGTATGCATGGTATGTGCAAATAAATTAGCAAATTTAATAAAGGAGGAAGGGTGAGATCGAAAGAGGAGATTCAGAAGGAATATTTTGTTGAAAGAGAAAATTATAAAAAGCTTGTAAATGATTTCCGTGAAAAAGAGCAGCAGAGAGAGAACGAATTTATGTTTCATGCAAAATATCAAGAAGGAGATCAAATAAAATTTATAGATAAATTCTGGAATAGCCAAGAATCAAAGGAGCTGGAAGGCTTTATAAGAGGGAAGAAGTTACTTGTTAAGGGAGATACGATTTCAATTTGTTATGTAGTAGCAAAAGTTACAAAATTAGGGAAAATGCATGCTTCTCAAAATGTCACATATCGTCCAATAGAGGAAGACTGGATAATTAGGAGCTATTAGAAAATGTGCTTATCAAAACTTATCGAAACAGAAGACTTGTCGAGGACGGAATTTAAAAATTATAAGGACCTTGTTGGATGGAAGGTTTTTAATGGTATAAAGCAGTTTAATAGCCAACCTTTTTTTAAAGACAAATTTATATTTCAATATCAATTCGTGGCTCTTGACTATATCTCACGAAGAAAATGGCTAAAGTCCTCTAAAATTAGAATGGATTTTTTAAAAAGACTTCATTACGAGTCCTTAAGCACAACATATAAGAATGGCTTTCATATATTCCTTTCACATAAAGATGCTGTACTCTGGAGAAATATTAAGGGGATAAAAGAATATGACGTAATAAAGAAAGTGAAATTCAGAGGAGCTACTTCTCTTGGTTGTCAAAAAATGGGGTCATGTCTATTCCCCTTTGATCATTTTCTCAATTGTGTTATAGCGGATGAGATACTTGTATTATAAAGAGAATTAATGAAATATAACTTTAAAGATGGACTCGGTCTGGTCCTTGCCCATAAACATTTTAATGGTGGAGGTTGGGTAGCAGACACTACTCAAGTAGCAGATACAGCTTATATAGGACCTAAAGCTCAGGTCTATGGAGATGCTTGGGTCTATGGAAATGCCCAGGTCTATGATAATGCCAAGGTCTATGATGATGCCCAGGTCTTTGGAAATGCCAGGGTCTTTGGAAATGCCCGGGTCTTTGATAAGGCCCAGGTCTTTGGAGATGCCCTGGTCTGGGGAAATGCCCTGGTCTCAGGAACGGCTCAAATCTTTGGAAATGCCTGGGTCTTTGAAAATACCCGGGTATATGGAAATGCCTGGGTCTATGTTCCTATAAATTTTAACTGTGATTTTGATCCCTGGACAATAATGCAAAACATTCTTAATAAGAAAGAAGACCTTCCTCTCCTTATAGGAAGAGACCCTAATCTAGATAAAATTATTCATGAACTACTTCAAAAGGACTAATCCC
>Ga0307378_10007459_pt1 | contig 14738 bp, 12 predicted proteins | sample UN1MG_FD_202238 | JGI IMG/M metagenome (GOLD analysis project Ga0307378, IMG submission 202238) | Soil microbial communities from Risofladan, Vaasa, Finland - UN-1 | ecosystem: Environmental > Terrestrial > Soil > Coastal area > Acid sulfate soil | place: Finland: Risofladan, Vaasa | collected...
CTTCATGTGAACTCTACTGCGCTGAGTACTTGGAGGATTTCTTCGTAAGCAACGTTGCTCCAGATGCCGCAGCCGCGCTCATTGTGGAACCAGTGCAAGGGGAGGGGGGCTTTATTGTCCCGCCCCAAGGGTATTTTAATAAGCTCAAGGCAATTTGCGAGAAACATGGAATACTTTTCATTATGGATGAGATTCAAGCCGGTATGGGACGAACAGGAAAGCTCTTTGCCTCTGAGCATTTTGATGTGGTCCCAGATATCATACTCACGGGCAAATCCATCGCCGCAGGTCTCCCATTGGCTGGCGTTACCGGTAGGGCAGAGATCATGGATAAACCTCATGTTGGGGGCTTGGGCGGAACCTATGGAGGTAATCCCATTGCGTGCAAGGCAGGTCTGGCAGTGTTGGATACGCTGAACGCAGACATGTTGGAAAGCGCCAAAAAGCTGGGAGAGAAGCTACGCAAGCGGCTCGTGGATCTACAGAGCCGATATGAAATTATCGGTGATGTCAGAGGACTCGGCCCCATGATAGGAATGGAGCTAGTGAAAGATCGGCAGAGCAAAGAGCCAGCTTCAGAGGAGGCCGGTAAACTGGTGAAGCACTGCTATGAAATGGGGCTGATAATTCTTCGCTGTGGACCCCACCACAATGTTATGAGAATACTCGTGCCACTTGTCATCACGGATGATCAGTTAGAGCGCGGCCTTGCAATTTTAGATGGAGCCCTATCTGGGCTTTGATTTGAGTAAACGTATCTAGAGATGTGTACAAACGAGATACGAATAGCCAGACAGTTGTGGATTGGTGGCCTTCAGATGGAAATTGTCAGAGTTGAGAACACTCAGACGCGAATCAGGTTTTTTATGAATAAGGGGATGAGATGACTATCGCAACAAATCCACAGGCCTGCACAAGGTGTTGACGATATGAAATGCCCTGTTTTTTCAGGATATTTATAAGCACTCACCATGTAATTCTAGTCTGAATGTGAATGGTTGATATTGAACTGCGAGAAGGGCTCAGGAGACAAGTGCAAGATATGGCGAAGAAAAAGGAATTCGTGATTTCATGGATCAGTGAACATGGTAAGGATTTGTATCCTTACTCTGACGCAATATGGAGCTTTGCTGAATTGGGTTGCGAAGAGTTAGTCTCCTCAAGACTTCTTGTGGAACTTTTAAAGAGATACGGCTTCAGCACGCAGGTAGGCGTCGCTGGGATACCGAGTGCCTTCGTGGCTAGCTATGGCGAAGGAAAGCCTGTCATAGGAATAAACTGTGAGTATGATGCCTTGCCGGGACTTTCCCAGCATCCCGCGCCAGAGAAAAGTCCTGTCGTAGAGGGAGCACCTGGTCATGGATGTGGGCACAACCTCTTAGGAGTAGGGGGTATAATAGCAGCGGTCGCAATTAAGGAATGGCTTGCAACTACTGGAGTCAAAGGCACCATTATGGTCCTAGGGGCACCTGCGGAGGAAATTTGCGTGGGAAAGCCATACATGGCTCGAGCAGGAATATTCCAGGGAATCGACGCGATCATCGACTGGCATCCCTGGACTTACAACAGCGCCAATTATGATACCTGTAATGCCTATTTCAACGTCAAGTACCATTTTCGTGGTCGCGCAGCTCATGGAAATGCGCCCTGGGAGGGACGAAGCGCATTAGACAGCGCCATCCTGATGGGCCATGCCATCGAGCTGCTTAGAGAGCACATTGAACCCGGACACACTGATGCGGCGAATACCATTAACTACACGTTTTCAGACGTGGGCCCCGAATACCCAAATGTGGTTCCTGACCGCTCCACTGTTTGGGTAATAGGGAGGATTACTACCTCGGAGGAGATGGAAAAGATTATCAAGAGGATTAACAGGTGCGCGGAGGCGGCAAGTCTCGCTACTGAGACATCTTTCAAAATGGAGTTCATCACCGCCAGCCATGAAAAAATCCCCAATAAAACATTATCGTCCGTTCTTTATCAAAATTTGATAGAGGTAGGGCCTCCCAGATTCGATCCGGATGAGCAGGCGTTCGCACAGAAAATGCAGAGGGACCTGGGTGTTGGTGAAATCGGTTTGGTAGAGGATGTAATGGAATTTCAGGAAGGGGCATCTGCTGTTACTGATAACTCCGAATATAGCTGGTTTGCCCCTTTTGCCATGGTATGGCTTACCGCTGCTCCTACAGGCGTGGGGTGGCATAATTGGCAGGCAGCCGCTTCAGTACGAGGCACGATGGGTAAGAAGGCTATGACAATGGCAGCAAAGGTTTTGGGGACTTCTGCAGTGGATCTCTTGAGTCAACCAAAAATAGTCCAAGATGGCAAAAGGGAATTTCACAAGCGCTTGGCCGGAAGAAAGTACCGATCCCTGATACCTAAAGGAGTAGATCCGCCGATAGATATCAATCGAAAGGCAATGGACAAATACCGAACATTAATGGAAAAGCATTACGAAAAGCCAGTATAATATCCTGCTTATGGGAATGTATTGCGTTGAGAGACACTCAGGCACAGCATATCCGGTGGGGAAACTTACGTTAGCATTACAGGGAGAAACTCCGGGGTAGATCCTAGAAATTTTGAGTTCTTTTCAAGTATCATCCGCAAATTCATGGTTTTTCGGAAAGAAAGATCTCCGCTTTGGTCGCTGTGAAAATACTTGACACGAGATGGCTGAGGGAAAAATCAATGGTATTACTAATTTTTTGAGGACATAGTTTGATGCAACAGAGCGAAATTCAAGAACGAGTCTGCAGTGAAATCGAGGGAATGAAGCAGGAGATTCTAAAAACCCTTCAGGGATTAGTTCAAATCCCTAGCGTTGTGGGAGACGAGGCGAGAACGGGAGACTACATGGAGGAGTTGTATCGATCCTTGGGCCTAGAAGTCATTCGATTTCAGCCGGATATCGAGAAGGTGAAGAGTCATCCCGCTTTCATTGATACTGGTATGTCTTACGAAAACAGGCCTAACATCATCGGCACACTACCAGGGGACGCAACCAGCCGGTCTCTTATTCTGAACGGTCACATGGATGTCGTGTCACTAGAACCTTTGGATGCCTGGACCCATGATCCGTGGGGGGGAGAGATCGAAGGAGACAGGCTCTATGGTCGGGGAGCAGGTGATATGAAGGCCGGCCTAGTGGCAAATTTCTTTGCGCTAAAGGGCATTTTACAAGCGGGTCTCAAGCCAAAGGGAATGGTGATGCTCCAGAGTGTCATTGATGAGGAAGCAGGCGGTGCAGGCGGAGCCTTGGCCTGTTTGATGGAGGGTTATAGGGCCGATGCCATGATTTCCACGGAGCCGCATAATTTGAATGTGACCATATCCCATGCTGGAGTGAACTATTTCAGGGTAAAGGTCCATGGTAAGACAAGCCATGCAGGGCTGGCTCACCTTGGAGTAAATGCCATTGGGAAGATGTATCTCATCTATCAGGCATTGATCGACCTAGATGAGAAGAGGGGTCGTGAAATACATTTCGATCTCTTTGAGAAGGGCTCGGGAAGATCCTGCCATCTCAGCATTGGCACGCTGAAGGCAGGAGACTGGCCTTCAACCGTGGCGGGAAACGCGGAGATGGAGTGCCGGATCGGTTACATCCCTGGTGAAAAAATGGTCGATATCAAGCGGATGGTGGAGAGCACCGTCCAGGAGGCTGCGCAAAAAGATCCCTGGCTTCGAGAGCATCCTCCGGAGGTTGAGTGGTTTGGCTGGCAAACAGAGCCGTGGTACCAAGATCCCCATCACCCCTTTGTGCAAACCTTTAAAAAAGCCGCCGAAGATGTTCTGGGCCACGAGGTTGAATACATCGGCAGGGCAGGAGGGAATGACTGCCGATTCACCCAGTACTTCAATATGGTAGGCGCCCTTACCGGCCCGAAGGCGGTGAACATCCACGGTACTGATGAGTATGTAGAGATTCCGACGGTGATCCAGACTGCCCAGATCCTAGCAATGACAATTCTGCAATGGTGCGGGTGGCAGGAATAACTCTGCACGCAGAGCAAGGGATTTCGCCCTTGGATGCCCTAAACGCGTTTACGATAAATGGAGCGTATAGTGTGCAAAAAAACATGAAGCGAAGTCTGGAAAAGGAAAAACAGGCTGATACGGCAGTATTTTCTGGAAATCCACTCACCTTTGATTCCTCGAAGATTTAACATTTGAGGTGGAAATAGGACTCTGAAACAGACCGATAACTTTCATATCAAATGCTTCGAGGGAACCTTGAAAGGAGGAAAACACCATGAAATGGCCACGAAGTATTAGATCAGGCGTTTGTTTTACGTTCGATGTGGATGGCCCTTTGATTTGGCGGAGTAAGATCAGGGTCAACCCGAAATTCGGCAATCCCGTTTGTGTTTCATTAGGGGAGTTTGGGCCAAACGTTGGAGTACCGAGGATTTTGAAACTGCTAACTCAGTACGATATCAAAGCCTGTTTTTTTATTCCTGGTGGAACCATAGAGGAGTATCCTGATATGGTAAAAGAGGTCTTTGATGAAGGTCACGAAATCGGCTTTCACAGTTATAGCCACATCAATCCAGCCGATCTTACGTACGAACAAGAAAAGGAAGATTTTGAGAAAGGCCTTGAATTGTTTCAAAAAGTTTTCAAAGCTCGCCCGTATGGCTACCGTTCTCCAGCGGCAGATATGGGTGACCAGACGTGGGGGCTCTTGGATGAATTTGATTTTGTTTATGACACTACCATGATGGGAACAGACATTCCTTACATAAAGCAGATGAAAAAGAACAAGATCGTTGTTCTCCCAATGCATTGGATGCTGGATGACTGGCCCCATTTTGGCTGGAATATGTACCCAAGCTTTCCATATCAGGCAAACCTTCAAAGCCAGGAGACTGTGTATGAGATTTGGAAGGGCGAGTTTGATGGGATGTATGAGCTAGATGAGGGTTGTGTTTATGTGCTATGCATGCATCCTCAGTTAATTGGGAGAGCTTCTCGGATAAGAATGCTGGAACGTCTGATTCAGCATATGAGGCAGTTTCCTGATATCTGGATCGCGAAACCGATCGAACTGGCCAGAGAAGCCCAGAAGGCTTTGGGTTAACGACGTCCTGACATTTGACAAATAGTATTTAATAAACTATATGTCTGAATTGTAGGAGGTTATTCTAGATGGTGGTCCAAGCCAGAGGCTGCTTAGAAGGGAAAGGGATTGAAGTCAACCTTACGACAGGGGATATTGTTGAAAAATCAGCAAGGGAATATAACGAGCGTTTCTTGGGAGGCAGAGGGTTGAATCATTGGTTGTTGCTCAAGGAAATGCAGCAATCAGCCGACTGTTTTTCTCCGGAAAACCCATTGCTAATTGGAACTGGTTGTTTGGTTGGGACCGATGTGCCCGGAGCCAACCGTGTACAGATAGCTTCAAGGAATTGTTTCAACAATGGACTAGGCTCCTCAAGTGCTGGAGGGGACTTTGCACCACAGCTTCGGTTTGCAGGATACGATTACATACGAGTAACAGGTAGAGCAAAAGAGCCGGTGTTTCTTTGGATAGATGATGAAAGAATTGAGCTAAGAAGTGCACAGATGATATGGGGGAAAACAACCGGAGAAACAGATGATTTAATAAAGGCCGAGCTAGGGGATCCAGACATCCAGACTCTTCGAATTGGACCGGCAGGTGAAAACCTGGTGAGGGCTGCCTGTATTATAGTGAGTGAAGGTCGAGCCGCCGGAAGATGCGGAGTTGGTGCAGTGATGGGATCAAAAAACTTGAAAGCAGTTGCGGTTAGGGGGACCAAGGAAATACAACTGGCTCGCGAAGTAGAGTTTGCGGAACTATTGCAACAGATATTGAAGAGATTTGAAAAATCCGACGTCATAAAACGTGAGCGGAAGCAAGGAACCACGGCCGTCACTTTCAAGCCTCCATACAGGCTCCTGCCTGGCCGTAATTTTCAAAACCCCGCATGGAGGGGCAAATTGAAACAGCAGGATTTTGACAAATATATGGTGGATAATCGTGGTTGCTTTGCTTGTCCTGTTAGGTGTTGCCACTCATTCGAGATTTCGGATGGTATTTACCGAGGTACTAAAACCAAAAAAATGGAGGCAAATAGCATTTGGGATTTTGGGCCGCGGCTCGGTATAGATGCTTCCGAGTCAATTATTAAAGCTCATGAGCTATGCCAGCAATACGGACTCGATGTAGATAACACATCGGGCGTCATAGCATGGGCCTTTGAATGTTATCAAAAAGGGATATTAGGTAAAGCGGATACTGAGAATATGGAGTTAATGTGGGGAGATGGGGAAGCAGTAATAAGTTTCATTGAAAAGATAGCTTATAGAAGGGGGTTAGGTGGTTTATTGGCAGAGGGGTGCAAGAAAGCTTCTGAAGAATTTGGAAAGGGGAGCGAGGAATTCTGCATACAGATCAAAGGCCAAGAGCTATTCGAAAATATGAGAGACGCAAGAGGCTGGGCCCTTGGAGTTGCTGTTTCCGAAAGGGCTGGAGGGCATACAAGGGGAGCACCTCTGGTCGAATATAACAAAGGGCTCGTTCCACAATTGATACAGGAAATCTTTGGTTTTCCTTTTTCCACCGACGAACTTTCTTCCGAAGGAAAGGCGCGATTAGTAGTTTACTATGAAAGATTTCATGCAATTCTCGATAGCTTAGGGGTATGCTATCTCGCAAGCAATTGGACTACTGACTTCGATTTGCCTGGGCCAAGAGATTTTGCGCGGCTTCTTTCAGCTGCAACTGGACTAGCGATATCACCCGATGATTTAATGGCGATCGGTGAGAGAATACATACCATCGGTAAGGTCTTTAACACCCTTCACGCTGGGTTCACTAGAAATGATGATTACCCTCCTCGAAGAATGATGGAGGAACCTGTCGATTCCGGATACTATAAGGGAGAAGTTCTTTCCAGATATGAATGGGACAGAATGCTTGATGAATATTGTGAATTGCACGGATGGGACAAAAAGACGGGATGGGCCACGGAAGGGACACTGAAGTCCTTGGGTTTTGAAGAAAGCATAATACAGGAACTGGAAAATATAGGTAGGCTTCCACATTAGGTTAGGGGAATCTGATCGAGGTTCATGGATTTTTCTTTATTGTGGATCTGGGTATTCAGTGAGACCATGTGAACAGAACATTTAATGGGGTGAGGCGTAAAAGATCGGCGCCGGTTACGAGAGGATAAAAACAGGCACTGACTGCGCAACACTTCATTAATGTTGGTTCCACAATTGCCTGGATTTGACGAAGCCAGAATCGCGCGTGTTGTATTCTAGAAAAACTGACAAATTGGCTTTTTTGAAAGTCAGTGACTCACATTCTACTTGATGCCAAAGCAGGTTTGGGCAACCCGAGAGATTGGCGTCTGTCAAAATGTGCAGATTTCCATAGTGCAAATAAAGGTAAAAGGGGAAACAGGATGAATGTAACACTCAAAGAAGCCAGGGAGATCATAGAGGTGATGGTTCAGTATGTCTCTGAGGATCGGTTTGTTTCTCTAAGAGAACCCGGACTGCCATTTTCGGTTGCAGTAGTTGATGCGGCTGGTGTGCTTGTTTCTTTGGACAGAATGGACGGAGCAGCTCCGCTCACTGCTCGGGTTTCAATTAACAAAGCATACACTGCGATAGACTGGCGGACGGATACCAAGGTAATACGAGAGAGACTCTTTACAGGACCAAGCCCTCTGGATACAACAACTATAAATCGTGACATGGCGTGGTTCGGCGAACCGAGGAACGCCCCGATTCCAGGTGGGGTTCTGCTCAGGGGAAAAGATGGCGTTATAGTGGGCGCTATTGGTACCAGCGGTCGCACCGCGGAAGAGGATGAAGAGCTTGCACGGGTGGGAGAAAAGGCCTATCAAGAGATTCTTAAACGGAAATCTCGAAAGTAATCGTACAAATGTCTCTTTATCAAGTCAAAAGACCAGATGGGTCTTTGCGACCTCGGTGTCAGGGTCAGCAAGTTTGGCCCATAGGCCGTTGTCTTGGTGATGTGCACTTTTTGAGCTGCGAAACACATATGAAGGCAGGGGCCACCTTCTAGAATACCCCGAGCCAGCGAACAGGTTGGTGTGAAAGATATGCTGGTTTTAAAGCGCAGAGACGGGTGCAAGAGCCTTAACTTTGAGAGGAATTCCCTGCTCAGCTAGTGAGCACTTGGTGTGGACTCAGCTTCACAAACTCTAAGCGTGGGGTGATCAAATGTTATATGGACCGTGAAGCAAAGGATGCGATATTTAGTGGATCAATTTGGCTCAAAAGGCTCTCGTATATTAACCTTAGAAGAAAGGGGTGATAATGGGGAGGGGCGCAAAAGTTTTCAATTTTTTGTCGGTGTTTTGTTCAAAAAATATCAATACATTAATCAAAAGGAGACCATCTTATGAAAACATTGATAATTTCAGCAATGAAAAGATTTAGACTAATATCCTTTTGTTTCTCTGTTCTCATTTTATTCTGCCTTTTTGGGGTCGCCGGGGCTCAGGATATGATTAAGTTTGGCGTTCATGGCCCTATGACTGGGCCGGCGGCGGAGACAGGGCTGGCCATCAAGACCGCATCTATATTGGCGATGGAAGACATTAACGCCACAGGTGGGATCCTTGGAAAGAAGCTTACATGTATCTGGGGCGACACCGAATCGAAACCCGAAGTGGGGGTTAGCGTTTACGAGCGATTTATAACAAGGGATAAAGTCGATGTCGTGATCGGAGGCCTCCATAGTTCGGTTGCGATTGCAATGATGGAGCCAGCCTCCAAGTATGATGTGCCTTTTTTCAGTGGTGCACCTGTGTCGAGCATCATTTCGAAGAAGATTGAGGAGGACCCCCAGAAATACTGGATGGTTTTCAAAGGGGATGTTACGAGCAGTGCTTATGGACCCGCAGGAGTTGACTTTATGAGGTTTCTCGAGCAGGAAGGGTTCAAACCAAGGAGCAAGACCTTTAACAGTATCATAGAAGATTCGGACTTTGGTCGGTCGGTTATGGGAGCAATTGAGAAGTCAATGGTCGATTCCGGCTGGAAGAGAGTGGGGCAGGAGGTTGTCAAGATAGATCAAGCGGACTATACTGCTCAGATGTCAAAATTTAGGGTACAAAAACCGGGCATCATTTTTTCAGTCCAGACCTCTGTCGCTGCTGCTGCTTCCCTGTGCAAGACCTTTAGAGAATCGCGAGTCCCTGCGCTTTATATTGTCATTTATTCGGCGGCGAAACCTGAGTATGTCAAATTGACCGGAGCGGCGTCCAATGGAGTCATATGGGTGGTTAATATCGCCATGATCCCGAGCTTAGCAGAAGATTTTGTTGCATCATACAAGAGGAAATTTAATGAAGTGCCCCCCCTGAATGCGACGATGCAATATGACTACATGATGATTATGGCTAATGCTATAAAGGCCGCCGGTTCAGTAAAGGGTCGGGCGGTGGTGGATGCCTTGCTGAAAACCAGGTATAAAGGCAATTGTGGAATCCATGCCTACAATCCTAAAAACCATGAGGTACTGTCCGGAGAAGACTACATACCTTCTCTGATATATCAAATTCAGAAAAACAAGGATGTCATTATCTGGCCTGCACAATATGCTCAGGGGAGATTTCAGACCCCACCAAATATGAAATAGTATCTACCAGGAGTGAATGTTGTCGATTCTGCAAGGTAAAGGAGTGACCAAGGCTTTCGGCGGCGTGGAGGCGGTTAGCAATCTCGACTTTTCGATACAAGAGAGAGCAATCGTCGGTTTGATTGGCCCGAATGGGGCCGGGAAAACAACCCTGTTCAATTTAGTGGCAGGGGCCTTCCGGCCCCAGTCGGGGAGAATTCTATTTCTTGGAGAGGAAATCCAGGGTCTCAAACCCTTTGAGATCTGTCATAGAGGCATTGGCCGTACGTTTCAGATTGTTAAACCGTTCAACACCTTAACCGTCCTGGAAAACGCGGTAATTGGGGCTCGATTCGGCAAGAGTTCCAAGATTCTTGACAGTTTTGACCCTACCCCTATTGCCTTGGACGCTCTAGAATTCGTTGGGCTCATCAAAGAGAAGGACCTGCTCTGCGATAATCTGAACATGGGAGAAAAGAAACGGGTTGAATTGGCCAGAGTCTTAGCGACCAGCCCTAAGGTGGTCTTGCTGGATGAGGTGATGGCAGGTCTTAATCCAGTGGAAACTGATCGTGTTATGTCCCTCATTCAGAAGATGCGGGATGAAAAGGAAATCACCGTTTTCATGATAGAGCACGTAATGAAAGCTGTAATGGGAATTTCAGATCAGGTATTTGTAATGCATCATGGGGAAAAGATTGCTGAAGGTTTGCCTGAGATGGTTGTCAAAGATCAGGCTGTGATCGAAGCCTATTTGGGCGAGAGGATCATCTGAATCATGTACCTCCTCAGTGCTGATGGTTTAAACTGTGGTTATGGTCATTCCCAGGTTTTATGGGATATCTCCTTTCATGTGGAAGAAGGCGGAATTGTTGGCATTATCGGATCTAACGGGGCTGGAAAGACCACATTATTGCGAACCCTTTCAGGACTGGTCCCGGCTCAATCCGGTAAGATTGAATTCAGCGGGGAAAGAATCGAGCAGCTCTCCCCCCATAAGATCGTTGAACGTGGATTGAGTCAGATCCCTGAAGGTGGGGGAATCTTCCCCTACATGACGGTACTCGAAAATTTAAAATTGGGAGCTTTTCTTCCTTGGAACTGGAAGAGGATTTCTCAAAATTTGGATCATGTTTTTCAGCTTTTTCCCGGTCTGGAAGATCGCAAGAGCCAGATGGCTGGGACCCTAAGCGGAGGTGAGCGGCAGATGTTAGGGATTGGCAAAGGTCTGATGAGCGCTCCCAAACTCCTCCTTATTGATGAACCTTCTTCTGGGCTGGCTCCAAAGCTAGTTCTTCGAGTTTTCGACAACATAAAGGAAATTCAAAAACACAATGTGACGATCCTTCTTATCGAGCAAAATGTCCAGTACTGCCTTAACATGGCCTCAAGAGCGTATGTGCTTGAGAATGGTCGCATCGTCCTCGAGGGAACCTCTGATGAATTAATAGGGCACGAACACGTTCGGAAGGCCTATTTGGGAATTTGAGGAAAAGTAGTGTTTGCCGCAAGTATTCTCATCCAGCAGATCGTTTACGGCTTGGTAATCGGTTCGAGCTATGTGCTTATGGCAGCGGGCTTCTCACTCATCTGGGGAATCATGGGTGTGCTCAATCTCGCCCATGGTGAGTTCTATATGCTGGGGGCCTATATCGCATACTATGCCTCTTCCTTGCTGGGTTTTAATCCCATCATGAGTGCGATAGTGGCTTTGGTGGCTATGTTTTTCTTTGGTATCGTTTTTGAGCGAGCCCTTCTTTCACCCCTCTATGGCAGGAAGGGATGGGAGATGAGCACTGTATTGATAACCGTGGGGGCCTCTATTCTCATTCAGAACCTGGCGCTGGTCATCTTTGGAGAAAAGTACAAGGGGCTTCCCATGTATTTCGAGGGCGAGTTGGAGATATGGAAAATAGTCCTGTCATATGATCGCCTCGTCGTTTTTTTAGTGGGAATCTCCCTCATTGCTTTACTGTGGTATCTTTTGAAGTATACCCGAGTAGGGATGGCGATGCGGGCAGTTAGCCAGAATCAGGAGGGGGCATATCTCACAGGGATTAATGTTCAAAAAATCTTTTATCTCGCCTTCGGATTGAGTGCTGCCTTTGCAGCTGCGGGCGGGGCACTTCTGGCACCCATCTACTTTGTCTATCCCACTGTGGGGGCCGGGCCCTTGTTAATGGCATTTGCCATTGTGATTTTTGGAGGGTTTGGAAGCGTCAAGGGAGCTATTGTTGCGGGATTTTTGCTCGGGGTATTTGAAAGTCTGGTTGTGCTTATGGTTTCATCAGCCTGGAAAGACGTTTTTGTTTTTATTTTGGTAATTATTGTATTGACCGTACGACCAAGAGGTCTTTTCGGAATTCAATAGGATTGGAGTCAGGTATTTTGATGAAAGGCTCGCTTAAATCTATTCTTCTATTGGGTCTTTTCCTGCTACTTTCGTTTTTTCCTTTTCTCTTTCCAGATCCCTACCTGATTCACCTGCTAATTCTCTCTTTTCTATTTAGTGTACTGGTATCTAACTGGAACATCCTCTTCGGTTACATGGGAATTTTCTGCTTCGGCCAGCAGGCCTTCTTCGGTATCGGTGCCTACAGTTCAGCCCTATTAGCACTAAAACTTGGCGTTCCTATTCCCTTGAGCATTGTTTTTGGAGGATTTGTTGCTTCCCTTTCGAGCGTCCTGATCGGGTTGCCTACCTTGAGGTTGCAGGGAGCTTATGTAGCACTTGTGACTTTGGCTTTTGCAGAGGTCGTGCGGATGACCTGCTCGAATTGGGTGGGCATGACCCGAGGTCAGCTTGGCCTTACAGTGCCAGCACTAATTTCCGGGGCCGACCGTGTCGGTTATTATTATGTGGCATTTCTCCTTTTCTTGATGAGTACTATGGTTTTGCTAAAGGTTATGCGGTCTTCCTTTGGCTATGTTACGGTGGCAATCCGGGAATCACAGGAAGCGGCAGATAGTCTGGGGATCAACGTCATTAAATATAAGATTTCCGCTTTTTTGCTTAGTTCTTTCATGTCCGGGCTTGCGGGTGCTCTGTACGCCCACTATATCCGCATTTTAACCCCCGACATCATGAGCCTACCCCTGATGATCACAATCCTCGTTATGGGGATGTTAGGGGGAATCGGAACGTTGCCGGGACCGATTCTTGGCACGTTCGTTCTGACCTTTCTGTCAGAGTACTTAAGGGATCTTGCACAGTTTCGTTTTATTATCTACGGAGCTCTTATCATCCTAGCCGTCCTGTTTGTGCCGGGGGGTTTGGTCTCTGGACTCCGTTTTGTTGAAAAAAAGCTTAAGGGTAAGAGGTTCCAGGAAGGTTCAAGTTAGCCGAGTGAAATTTCTCGCATCCCTGTGGTCATTAACAGCCTGCGACATACTAATAGGAGTGGATCAAAATCTCCCTTTGCTGAATCCTTTACAAAGGAATTAAGAAGAGACTACTTGGGGGGGAAGGGGTACGTTATTTTGCTGTGAGTTAGGTGCAAAGAAATCTGCATCTCGGCCATTTTTAGGGCTGCCAAGGCAGGGTCTATCACGGGGACCTTGATCTCCTCCATCAATTGGCTGGCAAGACCAAACAGTGCCAAACAGGAAAGGATAATTACATCAGCGCCATCTTTCATGATGGCCTTCTCGCATTCATTCTTTAGTAACAAATATGTCTTTTTTAGATCTCTTCGAGCCTCCGTGACAGGAATTCCGAGCGATCGAATTGAAGCCAATCTGGCCCCCAGGCCCTGTTCCCAAACCTTCCGTTCAATAAATGCCAGGTGAACCATAGGGCCAATAATCGAGAATTTATGTCCCAACATGATGGCAATGGAGCAGGATGATTGAAAAGGACCAATCACAGGGATCTCGGTTATCTCTCTTGAGGAAACGAGCCCTGCATCTTCAGCGCACCATGTGATAAAGGCATCATAGCCGCCCTTTTCCAACTCCGGCATTTGCATGCCCATATAGTATCCCGCTTGCTCGTGCTCCAAAGCCGATTCAATGCTGATAGGCCCTTTTTGAGATTTTATCATTGCTACCTCTGTCTCATTAAGTGCATGTTTTGTTAGGAATTTTCGGCGCTCTTCAAGCTCCTTGTCCGTGAGCACAATATTATGTACGATTACACCGATTTTCATTTATTCCTCCCTTATTTTCTTTTGCCATTTCATTCTATTTCAGAGTCCGATGAATCCCAAGCCGGCGGATGACCGGTTTTATGAGCAACGTTGGGGCGGCCTTATCTTGGTGGCGCGTTAGAACTTACCCTTGAAAAAGCCAGAGCCGTACGACCATCCACAATCGGGCCCCATGCTGCCTAATCTTCTTGAAACCAAGGTATTCAAGGAAAGTGATCATTGTCCGAGGTCATACCATTGGTAGTCGAGTCATAGAGCTACGTCGATCTGTTGAATTCCCTCAAAAACCATTGCTGTTGGTTCTTCTTCTTGAAGGCAAAGCTCAATAACTTCCCTAATTCTGGGCGTCAATTCTTCCATGCTTTTAGCCTGGGTATAGCAGCTCTTAAGGGAGGGAACTGTGGCTACCAAATAGCCGTCTTCATCCCATTCTATCAAAACACCGAATTCATATTTTTTCATATTGCCTCATCTCAAAGGAATTCTTCGTAAAAAGCCACAAGAATTACTAATATTTAAAATTATCAGGGGTTTCCCAGTCTGGTCAATCAAAAATATGATGCTTCTCATTTTTTAGATCTGGGCTCAATCCGAAGCGTCTATTATTATCTCCAGTTATGCGCCCAAAGAGCTTACCAGGTAGGTCCAGAAGCACAGGGTAAGAGCGGAGAGAAAGGGTTACGGCAGATGAAACAAGGTTGACATGTCCTTTAATCTAGCTCTACATGATCACAGAAACCCTTGCTGTTTGTATTGCCAGTAATACGGCACCCACTGCAACAGAAACGGATTCTACGCCAGCACTGTACAGCAAGAATAACCCTAAGCAGGAAGGAAAACAGGCTATTGACCGCTGAGGTTATTTCATATAAACACAAAGCTATTGGTAAAAAATGACCTATAGCTCATGAGCAAAAAAAATAGCAATGGAAAAAGCTCTCCTCTCAACGTTCCCTACGTCT
>Ga0307378_10007461_pt1 | contig 14736 bp, 15 predicted proteins | sample UN1MG_FD_202238 | JGI IMG/M metagenome (GOLD analysis project Ga0307378, IMG submission 202238) | Soil microbial communities from Risofladan, Vaasa, Finland - UN-1 | ecosystem: Environmental > Terrestrial > Soil > Coastal area > Acid sulfate soil | place: Finland: Risofladan, Vaasa | collected...
CTTAATCCTTGACAGAAGCCCACGCAGGTCATTCAGCTTATAATCGTACATTCTGCAGGCACGCGAAGTTTTGATGATAAGCTTCGGAACCCCCGGAAACTTCCTTTCACTAAACAGGACAGTGCCGTCCCCACCATAACAAACAACAAAATCGGGGTCTTTCTCAACAAGCTCGAAACCCTCCGCAGCCAAAACACTCTTGACCTCCGAAGGGTCACGCCGAAAAACCACCAGAACCTTTTCCAGCTTCTTTGGCGCCCCTGACAAATTGCCAACCATGATTCCACGGTCCACCTTAACGAGTCTACACATAGAGACTAAAAACTGTAATCACTACGTAAAAATGTTTACGGACAAGCTTTATTCCCTAAGAATTGCTGGCAGTCTCCTACGCAAAACTAGGGCGATGGGAATTCCAACAAGTCCTCCTATGGCGATTTGCGCTATGTTAGCTGGAACTTCTGCCAATGCTCCGCCCAATCCCCACAGAAACAACTCAACCAAAAAATAGCCGACAACCATCTCGGCTCCAGCCACAACTACGGCAAGAACATCACGGTAAACGTTTTTCTTGTTTTTAATCAAGCCTGCAAGTAAACCCTCTAAACCTTTGATGACCAACGTTGGAAGGGCAAACACTGGAAATCCAATAATGTCTGCAATGGCTGAGCCTAACCCTCCTGCAACTCCGCCTATAAGCGGGTTGAAAGTTAGAGCAGCAACAAAAATCATGACATCTCCAACGTTAAAGTATCCACCCATGGGATTGGGAATACGGACGATTAGAGTCCCCACCGCAACCAGCGCGGACATAACCGCCATCAAAGAAATCTGGATTACGGCTTTTTGTTGCTTAACCATTCGATCCACTCAGATAGTATAGTTACAATGATGCTATTAAAAAGTTGATTCGAAATACTCGATTAGAAACTGGCGACTCCCTTTTTCTCTGAGGAATCAAACCATTTCCAGAGTTCCTTGATCGCTTTCTCAGAACATCCACGCCGCTTCAACAGCACTTCAAAAGATTGGCCCACTTTCATTTTGGAACTCTTCTCTCACGTTTTTATGCATAATATAATTAAAAGCTTCTGAATTCCGAATCCGTTTTTGTAGACAAGTACAACAGAACTACAGTTACATGCCCCAATCGCCACCAACAATACTTGCAACAAGCACGTCTACTTCTTCAACAAGGAGTCGTTGCTATACACCATAAATCAGGTTGACCGGCTACATCTCTCAAGAAAAGTTTCCGCTGCTGTTCTCAGACGTTCCCGTGGACTATCAAGACATGCTTCGACAAAGGAGATCACTCTTTCTTTCTGGTCAATTCTGTCAAAAAACAAGTCCAGACTTTTGATGGTTTGCTGAGCTATGACCCTCTTGCATTCTTCTGTCAGATGAGGACCAGTGGAAATGTCTTGGACTTTCAGCAGTTCGTCCGTAATCTTAGGTATGAGATAGGGTTTTGCATGGGCAATCTTGCCTGAATTGCCAACAACATTAGCCACCGTAACCATGTAATCGTTATCTAAAAAGCTGTAGTACTTGCCAAAAACGGCGTCGAACCTCTTTTCTGCGTCAACTCGGGTCAGATTCGCAATAATAGCCAAAGCATTCCACGTCAGGATTCGATATTTGCTGTCCAGCAGATCAATGAACGAATCCATGTAGGGATACAGTTTCTCCGGATGTTCTTCGCTTAAATCCATCAACACTTTCGCGCAACCGTATCTAACAGCAGCTTTCTGAGAACCGACACCCGTAAGCAGCAAAGGAATCAGGCTAAAGTCTTCCTTAACCCTCTTGAGCAGCTCTTCTTTTGTCATTGTCTTGTCCACAAGAGCCTGAGCCAACTCAGAAAAGTCATCTTTTTTACCCATATCCCCTTCCTCCTATTTGTTGGACTTCTATAGATTAATGAAAAAAGTGAAAATGCGTATATAACAATTTCAGCCAAGAAACGGCTGCTGAACAATCGTTTCATTGGTTGAGCTTATTATTACCGTTGAGTTTTCGTTCCATTGAATCGAAATGTACCTTCCATAGGCTGACCAGTAGCTGCAATTATGTTTCTCTGCCGATGTTTTATACATCATATCTTGAAATGCCAAATAAAATTCATTAGCGTCGTCCTTGGAGTCCCAAACAATATTCCACGTGAAGAGGAAATCGTCATCTTTTTCGTAGTAGTTGATGATGTCTCCGCCCCAGCCTGCCGCCGCCCCCTCAGCATCGCTTTCAGAAAGCCAATTATCCAACATAACAAAGATGAAGTATTCCCCGAATCGGTCAGTTTTCTTTAGATTCCAATCGCCAGTTACTGAGGGCGCCTCAACAGTTTGGGCATCCTCTTGGGCGAAGTATTTGTCGGGGTGCATTATCTGCTCAGTCGTGGTTGGGGGATTCTCGTACGCTTCGTTAACCGCTTCCCAGCCGCCCTTCTGCTTATACAACTCTTTAACGAATTCTACGCCATAGTGGTATGGAAACCTGTTGAGGTCATCAATGGTAGGCGGAATACTTGGCTGAATCTCATTTGAGAAGAGCACCATGGGCACAGAAAGACTCTGTTCACCGTCAGGAGTTACTGAATAAGAAACGGGTACAACTCCATGGTTTTTGAAGATGTCCGCCATGAAAGTGGCGTCTCCCTCCTTCAGGGAAGTTAGGGCTTTGGCTCCATCAAATGTTGTTCTTTCGGGAAGAGAATAGGTCTCTTGCATGATATGGGTTAATTCATGAACAAAAGTTGACGTAGCAGCATCCTCGTTAGTCACATCAAACTTTTCTTCGACAACGTAGATTTTGCCCTGCCACTTCGCAGCTCGAAACATTCCGGTCCACTCAAGCTGCACATCAGTCAAATTGGCGTCCTGAGAAATCAGGAACAACGCCTTGTAGATGTTTTCTTCCATAGTTATCTCTTCTAGGTCGATATAGGCTACGCCCCAGTTTTCAACAACCCAGCTTTGGTTAACAACCTCAAGAGTTACATTCTGGACAGAAACGCCTCTAATCTTCTCGAACTCTTCCCTCGCCTCGCTCAACAGCCGCTCAGCTATAGCCTTGTATTCTTCACCTTGAGGACGCTCGATGCTCAAAAGCTCCCTTACGCCGAATACGCTTACAATAAGAATCACAATGAGGCAAACAACAAAAACCGATTTTTTCTTTTCCAGATTCAACGCCTCTCCTACTAATACAAAGTGAACGCTTCTATCTAAACTTTAAATTTTCTAAGTAATCTCACGCAAGCTCGGTGTAAGGCATACCAATGAATAGAAAAAAATATCGTGTTTATGTTGTGGAGCTGGGGATGGGAATTGAACCCATATAGAGCAGCTCTGCAGGCTGCCGCCTGAACCATTCAGCCACCCCAGCAGGCTAAACTTCATTGTACAAAAACTAATAACCTTATCGATGTTCAAGTTGCGTGGGCGCTACTACGCATTACCTGATTCTTTGGATGTGGGTAGCTGCTTGTTTATGCTTTGAGGTACTTTTGAGGATTCTCTTCGAAGGCTATCTTGCATCCGGGAGCGCAGAAATAGTAGGTTTTTCCCTTGTAAACCGTCTTGTGCTTCGCCGTTTTCTCGTCCACCTTCATCTTACAAACTGGATCAATCGCCAATCAATTTCACCTCCATTTCTAGTTTTGATTTTCCAATTTTGGCTTAAATCTCCTCAGGAGCGAAGCATTAGTAACTACAGACACGGAACTGAAAGCCATCGCCGCAGCCCCAAAGACGGGATCAAGCAAAACACCCATGAATGGATAGAGGATACCTGCTGCTACGGGAATAAGGGCAGTGTTGTAGGCGAATGCCCAGAACAGTCCCTGCTTAATCTTGCTCATCGTGGCTCTGCTAAGCTGTATGCTGATGACCACATCTCGCAGGTCATTTTTGACCAGCACAATGTCGCCAGTCTCCATGGCTACGTCGGTTCCGCTTCCAACAGCTATGCCAATGTTTGCCTGCGCCAAAGCCGGAGCATCATTTATGCCATCCCCAACCATAGCCACTATCTTGCCTTCATCCTGCAACCGCTTAATCTCAGAAGCCTTGTCTCCCGGAAGCACCTCCGCCAATACTCTATCAACGCCCACCTGCCGCGCAATAGCCTTCGCTGTTCTTTCATTGTCTCCGGTAATCATAATCACTTCAAGACCCATCTTCTGGAGAGTCTTCACCGCCTCCACAGAATACTCCATCAAAGTATCAGCAACAGCAATCAAACCAGCAGCCTCGCCATCCACTGCCACAAGCATAGCAGTCTTGCCATCCGCCTCCAGCATCTTCATCTTCTCTTCAAGATGCACAATGTTTACTTTGTTTTGTTCCATTAACTTCCTGTTACCCAACAAGACCGTCTTGCCATCATACCTCACTTCCACGCCGTATCCGGGGATTGCATTAAAGAATTCTGAGTCAACAACCTCAAGGTGCCTCTCCCTCGCCCTCCTCACTATAGCCTCTCCGAGAGGATGCTCCGAATTTTTTTCGGCAATCGCGGCAAGCCTTAACAGCTCCTCTTCACCAAGTTTTTTGGCTTCTTTGGCAGCTGATGAAGTTCCAGTTAAGGACGCGAAAGTGACGATGTCCGTGACTTCAGGCTCTCCTTTAGTCAAGGTCCCAGTCTTGTCAAACACTATCGCCTCAAGTTTGTGTGCTGTCTCCAGCGCCTCTCCGCTTTTGATTAAGACTCCATTCTCTGCTCCCTTTCCGACGCCTACCATGATGGCGGTGGGAGTGGCTAAGCCCATGGCACATGGACAAGCAATAATCAAGACTGCGATGAAGACTGTGAGAGAGAATGTGAAGCTCATTCCTGTAAGGTACCAGACAAGAAATGCGGCTGTTGCGATTATCATTACTGCGGGGACAAAGTAGCTGCTCACAACATCCACCATCCGCTGGATGGGTGCCTTGGACCCCAGCGCGTTCTCAACCATCTGTATAATCTGGGCTAATACGGTGTCGGCGCCGACCTTTGTTGCCTTGAACTTCAGCATTCCAGTCTTGTTTATGGTTGCTCCAACAACCTGATCGCCTATCTTCTTTTCGACGGGTATGCTTTCTCCGGTTATCACCTTTTCATCAACTCCGGAGTAGCCGTCAGTCACCACGCCATCAACTGGTATCTTCTCTCCGGGTCTAACAACCACAAGGTCGCCGACTTGAACGTCTTCTACGGGTACTTCCATTTCGTTGCCGTCTCGTATAATCCGGGCTGTCTTGGCTCGAAGCCCCATAAGTTTTCGTATTGCCGCGGATGTTCTGCCTTTAGCCGTAGCCTCTAATAGTCTGCCCAGAATGAGGAACGCCATGAGCATTACTGCAGTGGAGTAATACAGGTTTCCCCCGCCAAAGAATGTGACGTAGACGCTGTAGAAGTATGCTGCAGAGGTGCTCATTGCTACGAGTACATCCATGTTTGGGTTTCTGTTTCTTAGCGCCTTGTATGCGCCTACAAAGAAGTCGCGTCCAACAATGAATTGGACTGGCGTGGCAAGGAAGAACAGGATGAGAGGAATGTAAGCGTCAATAGGGGGTAAAGTTAAGGAAAGCATCTTCCAGTTACTGAAAAATTCTACAATTACGGCGACTATAGCTGAGAAAGCCAACTTGATTTTTAGTGACCGTGTTTCTCGGTCTCTTTCTTTTTGTTCTGCGTCCTCAGCGCCCCCCTCGGGCTCGATGACATCGTATCCTACGTCGCGTATGACTTTTTTGATTCCCTCTAAGCTAAGCTGTTCTTGATTATATTCGACATTCACGGTTTCTAGTGCAAAGTTGGCGACTGCCTTGTATATGCCCTCTTTTTGGTTTAGTGCCTTCTCTATTGTCTGGGCGCAGACAGCACAGTGCATTCCGCTGATCTTCAGAGTAACGTTCTGATGGATTACCCTGTAGCCTACTTCGGCGATGGCGTCCTCGATTGCTTTCTGATCAACCAAGTTTGGGTCGTAATCTATTATTGCCTTCTCTGCCGCAAAATTGATTGTAGCATAGATTACTCCCTTCAGTTTGGGCAACCGTTTTTCTATTGTCTGGGCACAAGTAACGCAGCTCATTCCCCCAATGTCCAGAACAATCCGTTTTTTCTCTTCTTTAACCATTTTTATGCCCCTTCTCCTCTACGACCAAGCCGCTAGCAGAGCATCAAAGTCTCTTGTTTGATTTTCAGTTGAACGATAACCAGTTACATGAACTCGCTTGACACGTGCTATTCTATAGTATTGGATGTTTTCGACAATATTTAATGATTCCTTTTTGTAACAAATCTCCAAAAAGATAACATACTATCTACCTTCCGGGTCAGTGAACAAAAAACCATAATGTTTTAATGACGCCCCTCAACTGAAAAGCTAAAGAAAAAAATACGTTTTGGGAGGTGACCGCCGCAATGGAAGATAAAGAGCTTGAAAAAATAAAAGAAGAAAAGATAAAGAAAATGTTGGACCAAACGAAGGCAGACGTAACTAAATTGAATTCCTCATCTTTTGACAACTTCCTAAAAACCGATTTACCCGTTCTGGTTGACTTCTGGGCTGACTGGTGCATGCCCTGCAGAATGATGGCCCCCGTAATGGAGGAACTTGCACAAGCATATGCAGGAAGAGCCCAGTTCGGAAAAGTCAATGTTGACGAGAATCCTCAGATTGCCAGCCGCTATGGAATCATGAGCATACCCCACTTCCTAATCTTCAAAAACGGCACCCGTGTCGAGAAGATAGTCGGCGCCGTGGGTCGCGACCCTCTAGAAAATGCCCTGAAGAAATACCTCTAAAAGACTATTACATACTCGCCAACAGAAAGGCGACAGACGCTAGAATAGGGAATGAGTTTCCTTGCCAACGAAAGTCCTCAAAGATGATTCAAAGAAAAAAGTCGGGTTCATCGTTAACCCCATCGCAGGCATGGGCGGAGCAGTTGGGCTAAAGGGCACCGACGGAAAAGAAATCCTAGAAAAAGCGGTTACTCTCGGGGCAACGCCAGTGGCTCCAGCACGGGCAGAAACTTTTCTCTCCCAACTAAAGACGGCTAAAGAGGACATCCGCCTCATGGTCGGAGCAGGATGGATGGGAGAAAACGAAGCAAAAAACCAAAGTTTTGACTACAACGTTTTTGGTGAACAAAAAAAAGACACACGCCCAGAAGACACTGTTGCTACCGCAAAAAGCATCGCATCTGAAGGTGTTGAGCTTCTCATTTTCTGTGGCGGAGACGGCACAGCCCGAGATGTGCTGAACGCTGTTGACAAGCAAATTCCTGTTTTGGGTGTTCCAACCGGAGTTAAGATGCACAGTGCAGTTTTTGCTGTTGACCCCAAGGCTGCGGCAAGGATTGCCCTAAGGTTCCTGAGAAAACAACTACCACTCTGGGAGGCTGAGGTGATGGACATAGATGAGGAGGCTTTCCGGCAGGGCAGAGTTTCTGCGAGGCTGCAGGGTTACTTGCTTAGTCCCTATGAGCCAAGTTTGATTCAGGGAGCCAAGATGGCGTCTCCCATGACGGAGAGTGAGTTGCGTAACCAAGCGGCGATAGCAGTCTACGTCACAGAAGGCATGAAGAAGGATGTTGTTTATGTTGTTTCTGCGGGAACAACCACCCGCACCATAGGAGACCTCTTGAATGAGAAAAAGACGCTTCTTGGAGTTGACCTTTTCTGTAACAAGAAACTGGTAGCCAAGGACGTGAATGAGAAGCAGATTCTGGAGGCGATTGAGGGAAAGAAGGCTAAGATTGTTGTTACTCCGATTGGTGGTCAGGGCTTCATTTTCGGTAGGGGAAACCAGCAGATAAGCCCAGAGGTAATCAGGAAAGTAGGCAGAGACAACATAGTCGTGATTGCGACAGAGAACAAAATGAAGAACCTGAAAAGATTGAAAGTTGACACTGGCGACACAGAACTTGATGCAGCTTTCCGTGGAACAATCAAGGTTTTGACTGACTACAAAGTTGAGCAGACAGTGCCAATTGAATAAGTATAAATTCTGTGAAGCAATCTGTTTTTGTAAGATTGGAAGTGACATAGATGAAGAGACTAGTCACCATGGGTAGAGGAGGCAGCGGCAAAACAACCTTCGTTGCCCTCATGACCAAATACTTCATTGAAAAAGGTGAAACTCCCATACTTCTTATCGACGCGGACCCAGATCAGAACCTGTCAGAAATGGTTGGAGTAGACCTCAAAGAAGAGGGAAGAAAAACAGTCTCCGAACTGCTTGTCGAAACCTTCCTGGAGGGAGGAGGCACCACCGTTGGCGTTCCTCCATCAAAGAGGATTGAAAGCAAAATCTGGGAACTTGGACTCTACGAGGGAAAATCCTTCGACTTCATGGCTATTGGAACAAAATTCATTGAGGGCTGTTACTGTCTCCCCAACACCGCCCTCAAGAACGCCTTGGAGGGCTTAACGAAAGCGTACAAGTATGTGCTTATTGACTCTCCAGGCGGACTGGAACACCTAAACAGACGAATCGCCTCTAAGGTCGACGACATATTCGACATTATTGACCCATCCCAGAAATCATTCCATCACGTGGAAAGAGCATACAAAGTCGCCAAGGAAGTAAAAATAGAATTCAACAACTTCTACGTAGTAGGAGGCAACCGGGTACCAGAACAACTGGAAGCAGAAGTCGGAAAAAGAACAAAACTGGAATACTTGGGAAAAATCAGCTACGACAAGGAAGTAGAAAACTTTGTTCTTTATGGGAAGCCCCTACTTGACCTGCCCGAATCGTCTCTAGCATACAACTCGGTGAAGAAGATACTGCAGAAGGCGGGCTATTAGGCTCCTAATAACAGCGGTATGTTGAAAACAGTACTTTTTCGGAAATTTTGCTTCCATAACCTTCGGCTTTTTTAAGTGGAGGGCTGAGGTATTCCGAAGGCTTTATCATAAATTTTTGGTCAAGAAACCTTTACAAAAAATCTTTTATGATATGTTCCCCAAATAATGTATTGTTGGAGCATCAAACATGAACAAATATGTATTGATACTTCCATTAGTAGTATTGTCAGTTTTCTTGGGCTACTATGGTTCAACCTTACAAATGGAACACGTTTACGCGATGGCCACTGCAACAACAGTTTTTGTGGCAACGTCCGGATTGTTGCTGTTCCTTAAGCACCAAAAGGTGGGTGACAGCAAACGAGCAAGAAAACGGTTCTAGCAACAGCATTTACTACAATACTTTTGTTCTCAGCACTGACTGGAACACAATTAGTAAAATTGGCAACTGCGATTCCGGTTCCAGCTTATTTGCTTACGATGCCTGAAGAATACATCAACTACACAATTTGTCAGGTTAACGGAAGCTTATGGGCAAAAGTGGACGGAACCTACCATCTAACCAAATCGGGTATTGAATGCCAAGACCAATCAGGTGGAATCAGCGACACGTGGTTTACGTTTGATGGTGATGCCCTGCCGATGGTTTATCCTACGCCTCCAGGCACAACCAACATCTCATTAAAAGTGGATGAAACAGAACTCAGCTGGAGCAACTACACCCAAAGCGTTCCGAACGTCGTGCATTACACGGCTATTGGTGACTGGCCAATGATTTCGTGTACACTCTATCCTGTTCTGGACCAGTTTACGCTGAAAATCCATTACGAACATCCGATTATGCTGATAAACGGGAGCTACACGTTCCTGTATGACCTGAACATAAACCCATACTTGTCGCCGTGGAGCAACAAATCCACAGCCCACTTCAACATAAAATTCGAAACAGGCATCACAGACCTTCAAGTGAATACAATAGCAACTGACGGCACATTGAATCCAGTAGAGTATACGGTCACAAAAGAGGGGACGGCAGAAACAGTGACGCTTCAAGTTGTTTCCGAGTACTCTAAACAACTTCCAGGAGACCTGCTGATATCCTTCACTGAAAGCAAGGAGACGAAACAAAACTCTGGTTTCTTAGGCACAAGTTATCCGACAGAGTATGGTTACGTTCTTGCAGCTTTATTAGTGGTAGCAGTAGTTGCTATTGTTGGCTACCTTTACTTGAAACACAAAAAGCGGGATAATGGTGATTAATAGGAGACAAGCGTTGATAATACCATCCAGTTACAAACGTAGCCTCATAAAACAGAAGATTGGAAAAAGATAAAAACGAGCCTCAACAAATAAGCATCATCGGTGAGTCTTATGAAAGAGTGGCAGGTCACACTTGGTGGAGCACTTGTTATGTTCGTAGCTGGGCTTGGCATGTTTTTGTGGGCAAACAGCTTGGAGCAGCCAGCAACGTTACTTGGAAAAATTCTGATGGTTAACCAATACTTTGTAACATTCCTAGCAGGCGTACTCTTCACAGGGTTCGGCGGCGGATTTCTAATTTGTACACTACTGATTTACCAGCTAGAGAAGAAGCTAGAATCCAAGTCACCAGACACGCAGACAGCAAGCAAAGAGAAAACTGAACAGTTCATATATTGAACAGACCATAATTAATATGCCATCGAGATGAGTGGCTTGAAGGCTTCGGAAGCCTCAAAAAACGCGCTAGAAAACGTTCTCGAAGCCAGCAGCGGCGAAAGAATACTCATAGTCTGTGACAAAGAAAAAACTGAGGTTGGAGAAGCCTTCGCAAACGGCGCTTTTTCCCTCGGATTATGGACAAGACTCGTAGCGCTTCAAGAACCCAAAGAACCGCGAACAGAAATCCCAGATAGTCTCCAGAAGATTCTAACCCAGAAACCAGACATTTACATCAACCTATTACGGGGTAACCGCGAAGAGACGCCATTCCGAATAAAACTCATAAAAACAGAAACGCACGACCACAAAGCACGTCTGGGACACTGCCCCGGAGTAACATTAGATATGCTCACTGAAGGCGCCCTAGCCCTTACGCCAGAAGAACATAAGAGCATGCAAGGTTACGCAGAGAAGCTCATTCGCTCCTTAGAAGATATAGTAACAGTGGAGATTCGCAATCCAGCGGGAACCAACCTGACATTAAGCATACAGGACAGGAAATTCTTCACTGACACGAAACTGGACTGGCAGACAATGAAATGGATGAATCTTCCCACGGGCGAAGTCATCGTTGCTCCTATCGAAGATTCGTTGAATGGAAAACTTGTGTGCGACATGGCGATTGGCGGAATCGGCAAACTAAGAAAACCAGTAGAAGTAACAGTCAAGAACGGCAGAGTAGAAAACGTGTTTTCACGGGACAAAGACCACTTGCGCAGAGTCGAAGAAACGTTTGCGACTGACGACTGGTCCGACGTTGTTGGAGAGTTCGCATTCGGAATCAATCCGAAGGCAAGGTTTGTAGACGAGTTTCTTGAAGCAGAAAAAATGCTGGGAACAGTTCATGTGGCTTTTGGGGCAAACACGGACATGCCCGGAGGCAAAAACCCGTCAACAAATCACATGGACATGCTTATCTCCGACCCCACAGTAAAGGCGACCAAAGAAGATAGTGGAACAGTTATGATACTAAAAAATGGACGGTTCCAAGTCTGAGTTACATAATGCAGCTACATGTTCTATGATTGGGAAGATGTTTCCTCTGTTTCATTGAAGGATTCTTCAAGCAGTTTTCCCAACGTTTCACAGGAGTCTTTTTTGATCATCTTGTTTTGAACTAGATCTTGAAGCATCATGTAGAAGTTCTCTTTGTTCAATACTCCTGTTTGCATCAACTCGTTCAGCGCTTCCACCTCTTTATGTCGTACAGTATCCTCCTTTCGTGCAAGGTAAAGCACTACAACTACAAGAACTGTCACCAAGGCGGCTAGAGGCAGAATTAAGAAAATGAATTCAGTAGGGTCCATGGTCAGAACTGATACAGCAAACAATAAACTGTTTATGAATTCTAACTAATAATTCCCCGAGTATACTCTAAATGTTGATCCCCTTAGTAAACATCAGATTGTCTTTACCATAGAAAGAAAAAATAGCACCTAAAACGAAAAAGAGATACAGGAAGACACCACAAAACAAGTGTAATCAAACTGAACCTAGAAGCGGCATAAGAAGGATTGTGGATAAACAAATGAAGTATCTACTCATTGTTGGAGACGGAATGGCTGATTATCCTGTTCCCGAATTAAACGATAAAACGCCTCTCCAAGCGGCAAACAAGCCAAACATGGACATGATTGCAGCCAAAGGACGAAACGGACTCCTCAAAACAGTGCCAAACGGATTGACACCCGGCTCAGGCACCGCAATCCTTTCAGTTCTAGGTTACGATCCCACGAGATATTACACTGGAAGAGGACCATTCGAAGCCGCTGCTAGAAAAATTAAGCTAGACGAAAATGACGTAGCGTACAGATGCAACCTCATAACAGAAAAAGACGGAATCCTAATCGATTATTCTGCCGATCACATATCAAACAACGAATCCGCGGAACTAATAGAAGCCCTAAAAAGGAAAATGGAAAAACCGGGCGAAGTAGAGTTCTTTGCTGGTTTAAGTTACAGACATTTCTTGATCTTAAGAAACTATATGCACAAAGAAATTATCGAGTGTACGCCACCCCACGATGCCATAGGAACTGAAATCTCAAAGATTTTGCCACAAGCCAACTCTGAAGAAGAGAAAAGCACTGTTGACTTGCTGAATAGGCTGATTCTTGATTCCAAGAAAGTTCTGGAAAACCACCCCGTCAATGTTGCCAGAAAAAAGTCGGGCAAAAGACAGGGAAACATGATTTGGCCTTGGGGCGGCGGCAAAACACCAGTCATGCCCACGTTTAAGGAAAAGTATGGTGTAACGTCTGCGGTTATTTCTGCTGTTGACTTGGTTAAAGGAATTGGAGTCTACGCTGGAATGAAGATCGTTGACGTCCCGGGTGCCACTGGATTGTATGACACGAACTATGAAGGAAAAGCAGAGTATGCATTAGAAGCTCTTGAAAATAATGATGTGGTTTTTGTTCATGTTGAGGCGCCAGATGAGGCAGGACATTCCCGAGATTACGGGTTGAAGGTGAAAACAATAGAAGACTTGGACAAAAGACTGCTCGGACACATACTGGACGAACTAAAAGAAGAGTGTGTTGTCGCGGTTTTGCCTGATCATCCGACGCCCATCAGGATTGGCACGCATACGAGGGACCCTGTGCCCTTCGCAATTTACTCTCCAATTGTCAAAGCTGATGGAGTGAAACAGTTTGATGAAGACTCTGCCAAGAAGGGCGGGTTTGGTTTGATAGAGGGAGAAGCGTTTATGTCGTTTTTTCTTGGAAAAGCAGTCGCCAAGTGACCTTTGGAACTAGAGGATAGAGCATCGAGCAGAATGCTTGTCTCGTTTATTCGATGTACTTTGACAGCACCTTAGAGACGGACTTCACGGTTGCCTGCAAACCTTTAACTACGATGATCATCTCGTTCTTTGTTTTCGCAGACACCTTCTTCTGCTTCAGCAACTCCACAATTTTGGCAGTTTCCACAAAAATTTGATACTGATGACAATCTATTTGCTCAGCCCAGCGCTTGAAGGCATCCCTGAACTCCACATCCTCAGAATCACTCATTGTCGTAGCACCGTTTTGGACTTATCGCTCCGGATTATATAAGCAATCGTGAAGAGAATCACATTTTCTGCTAGGCTCTTGAGGAAAAGATGGAAAAAAGTGACTTGGCACTTTTCGAACCGCGATTATTATTTATAAAACGTAACTGTAATAGAGAAGATTCAACACACAAGCGTAAACATAAGATGCAGAGTGAACGGAAATATGAGGATAATCTTGGTGGGATGGGGAGTAGTCGGGCAAAGCTTCGCCCAAATCATCATGCAGAGAAAGAGGGAGCTTGCCAAAAAGTACGGCTTCCGCCCCCGAATCGTAGCCATAGTCGACAAGAAGGGAGCAGCCATAGACCCGAAGGGGCTAGACTTAGAGCAGATGCTATCCCTGAAAAAAGAAAAAGGAACAGTATCAGCATGCAGCCAACATGGATGTCCCGGCATGTCAGCAATCGAAGCCATAGAGTCCGTTGAGGCTGAAGCCATGGTTGAAGTGACACCCACCAACATCGAAACTGCAGAACCCGGATTATCCTACATCAAGACAGCATTCAGAACAGGAAAACATGTAGTCACAACAAACAAGGGACCTCTAGCCTTGGCTTTGCCAGCCCTGACAGAGTTGGCAGACTACAACAAAGTTTACTTGCGGTTCAGCGGAACCGTGGGCGCGGGAACTCCGATTCTGGAGTTCGCCAAGAATTGTCTCCAAGGCGACAGGATAGTTTCCATCAGCGGCATATTGAATGGAACCACAAACTACATTCTTTCAGAGATGGATGAGAAGCACATCACGTTCGATGAAGCCCTAAAAGGTGCACAAAAACTTGGTTACGCTGAGGCTGACCCCACCATGGACGTTGACGGCTATGACGCAGCCGCCAAACTGGTCATCATGGCAAACTGGATAATGGACAAGAAAGTCACCATCAAAGACGTTAAAATCAGGGGCATCCGAGACGTATCATCCAAGGATTTAGAGGACGCCGCAAGGAAGGGCTGTACAATTAAGCTCATAGGCTCCATCGGAGAAACCCTAAAAGTGGAACCCACACAAATATCCAGACATGATCCATTGGCAGTTGACGGAGCACTCAACGCCGTAACCTTCGTCTCAGAATCCGCGGGCGAACAGACAATCATTGGACGTGGGGCGGGCGGAATGGAAACCGCCAGCGCAGTATTACGGGATCTACTGGACATAAAACAGAACATGG